>Ga0207696_1000034_pt1 | contig 350426 bp, 334 predicted proteins | sample KBSS54metaG_FD_184403 | JGI IMG/M metagenome (GOLD analysis project Ga0207696, IMG submission 184403) | Switchgrass rhizosphere microbial communities from Kellogg Biological Station, Michigan, USA - KBS S5-4 metaG (SPAdes) (version 2) | ecosystem: Host-associated > Plants > Roots > Rhizosphere...
TGTCATAAAGATCAAAAGCTTCCCCGCTTGGCACCGTATCAAGGCCGCCAGGTGCCTGCCTGGGGATCTTCATGCCTCATGACATCGAGCGCCGCCCGCGCGGCGCTTCGCGAGCAAGCTCTGCTCCTACATCTGTTTCGGGCCAGTTATGCCTGTTAGATCACCTCGACCGCCTTGTTTGTTCACCTCAAATCTGTAGTGAAAGGACAAGGCGGACCAGGTAATGGCACAGACATAATTGGCCCGAAACAAATGTGGGAGCGGGGGCGGCGCCGAGCCCTTGCCCGGGAAGCGCCGCGCGGGCGGCGCTCGATCTCAAGAGCGCCAGAAAGCCCGAGACATGAGCCTGGAGGCCTTCAGGCAACCTCCAGACAAGCGCCTGGCGGCCTTTATGCAATCCGCATAAAGGAAGGCAATGAATTCTATGGTGTCCCAGGGCAGGTTCGAACTGCCAACCTTCCCCTTAGGAGGGCCATTTTCAGCCCTGCCCGCAGTGGGCAACCCCCGAGTTTACGGTACTTTCAGTCCACTAGAGTCCATGGGTAAGTGCCTGTATAGTTGTTTTTGCACCCACCCTGCACCCATGAGCAAAAAGTGAAAGAGAAGCTAACCGGAAAGCTGTTGGCCGGCCTGCAGGCCACAGGCCGAGAGTATGAAATCCACGATACAGCCATCACAGGCCTCTTTGTTCGGGTTACCGCCGCCGGCGCAAAGTCCTATGTGGTCACTTGGGCCCGCGGCCGCAAGAAGACTCTGGGCCGAGTCGGCATCCTAACGCTTGATCAGGCACGGCAGGAAGCAACCCAGTACCTCGCTGACGCACGAAAGCACGGCGAGCCCTTGGCTGTCTCGCAAGGCCGCCGCGGCGCCGCCCTACCCTCGCTCCGCGAATTCATCGACGAAACATACCTGCCCTGGTTCAAGGCCCACCACCGTGGACACGACAAAACCAAGCACACGCTGGACAATAACTTCGACGCCATCAAGGCCCAGCGGATTGATGCCATCACCGGCCGCGACCTGGAGCAACTCCGCACCGCCTGGCTGCAGGCCGGCAATAAGCCCTCCACCGTCAACAGGAAAATGGGCACCATCAGCGGGGTGTTCACCCGGGCCGTCGAGTGGGGGCTCATTGAAGCCCATCCCATGGACAAGCTGAAGGCCCTCAAGGTCGATACAAAGGGGAGCGTGCGCTACCTGGTAGAGGAAGAATCCGCGCGCCTCAGGGCCGCCTTGGACGCGCGCCAGGATGAGGCCCGCACCGAGCGCGAGACTGCCAACAAGTGGCGTCTGGATCGCGGCAAGGAGCCCATGGCGAGCCTGCTGGGCCTCCATTTCACGGACCACCTCAAGCCGATGGTGCTGGTATCCCTCAACACGGGCCTACGCCGCGGCGAGCTGTTCGACCTGACCTGGTCGGCGATCAACTTCACCACGAAAACCATTACCGTCGTTGGCGACATGACGAAGACGGTAGAGACCCGTCACATTCCCATGAACAAAGAGACGCTGGCCACGTTGGAGGCCTGGAAGACGCAAGGGACCGGAATGGGGTACGTCTTCCCCGGCCAGGCCGGCGGCCGCCTGGATGACGTAAAGACAGCCTGGCAGGGACTGCTACAACGTGCAGAGGTGGAGGGGTTTCGATGGCACGATATGCGCCATGACTTTGCATCGCGGCTCGTAATGGCCGGCGTACCGCTCAATACCGTGAGGGAGTTGCTGGGCCACTCTGATATCAAAATGACCCTGCGCTACGCCCATCTTGCGCCGGGTACGAAGGCGGCCGCCGTTGAGCTCATTTAGCTGGTTCTGATTCTGGGGCAAAAGGAATTACGGTTGAGGATTTGTCGGTGGCCTCAGCGTGCGCGAGAAGCTCATGCCAATATTTGCGTAATACCTTCCCATCAATATCCATGGATTGATCATCGTCAGTACCATGCGGGTACTGGAGCCAAAACACCGGCGAAGCATAAATGATCTCCAGCAGCCGTTGCTCTTCGTAATCCATGAGATGCGGCGCCACGTGTCCGAAGGTATGGAATAGCGATGAGTCATCGGTACTCCAAATCTCATCAGCCAGCCTGGACAAGCTGATGACCTGATCCTTATTCGTGCCCGTCGACTCATCGTATATGCAGGCCGTAGCGGTGTGCTGCTCTGCAAAAGCCATGATTGCTGACTCAACTACTCCGGTGATGGATTGCCTGCGCTCTCTAGCCATTAACTCAATCAAAAACTTCGCCTTGGGGTCAAGGCGCAAGGTCAACGTCTCGGTTTTCCTTGCGCCCTGATTGGGCTTGTTCTTCGCCATACGTGCACACCTGTCAATTTCCGCGTAACTCGAATCGTACCTTTTGCATCCATGCAAGTCCATGCAATCACATGATTGCAGTGATTGCAGTTGACGTACATGATGCTCGGCAATAGCATTACCCCAAGCCTAGCCGTCTTGAGCTGGCCAATGGAGAAACCTATGGAACAAAAGAATCAGATCGAGCCGCTATCCGTCAGCGTTGAAGACGCTGCAAGGATCGTCGGGTTTTCAAGGTCGAGCATCTACGAGCTCATTGCAAAGGGGGAGGTCAAAACGTTCAAGATCGGCCGCCGTCGCTTGGTGCTGATGACTGAGCTCAAATCGTGGGTTGAGCGTGCTGCCGGAGTCGGTGCACGGTGACGGCTCAATGTCGCGCCATCAAGGCGCTGCACGCTGACGCGCGTGAAAGGGATGCTCAGGCGATGCGCCAACACCGCCTGAGCAAAGACACACTGGATAGCACCAACGTGAGCGAATAACTATGACACGACACTCTTCAACTGAGCAAGATCGCAAGATGATCGAGGCTTTGCGTAATGGCCCCGTCTCCACCATCCAGGCAGCCCAGGATCTCGATATTGTCCAGCCGCCAAACACCATCCGCCGCCTGCGTAAGCGCGGTTTCGAGATCCGCACTTACTGGACCTACCAAGCCACTGAGCCAGGGCGCCCACCTCACCGCGTCGCGAAATATATCCTGATGCGTGAGGCATCCTAGCCCCTTGACCGCGCGAGGGTCGCCAGGAGGCCCCTCACGCCCGGCCGTGAGCTTTTGAATGGCATCTTCCAGAACCGTCCGCTCCAAGAAAACGAAGACACTACCGTTCGCGATGGTATTTCTCGCCATGGGGCAGTCCGCCAAATTTAGGGCCTTGGGCCCTTGGTCACGGTGCGTCCTGCTGGAGCTGATGATGCAATACCGGGGCAACAACAACGGGGATCTGTCGGCAACGCGGACAATGGCGAAGGAATGGGGCATTGCTTCGGACAACACGCTTCGCAAAGCCCTTACCGAGCTTGAAGCCGGCGGGTGGATCATCCAAACCAGGAGCAGCATCTTCTCTCGGCATGGGGCTCGCTGTGCGCTCTATGCACTGAGCTGGTTTGCAATCGATGAGTGCCCAGGTAAAAGCCTTGAGATTGGCCCTACCGCAGCGCCACCACGCACGATCAGATCCCTCACCAGTTCAATTTCATCCGGCGCAGAAAATGCGCAAGATACGGCGCAATAAATGCGCACATAGAACAATCGAAAATCCACCGCCGTCCACGGTTGTATTGGGCAAGGCTCTATGTGCGCAAAAACTGCGCCGTAATCATCGATCTACGTGCGCAGAAAGTGCGCACCCTTTTAGATATCTGCCATCCTTACCTGCCAATCTAAAGCGCGCCAGATGTGGTTGGCGCGCTCGCCCGGGCCGCCACCCGAACCCCATGGCCTACCTCACCGCCCACCTGGAGAGCTCAATGTCCATCATCGATTGCGCCTACCTGCCGCCCGCGAATGTGCCGTTCCCTCCCGAGCTCGCCCTGCTGATCGTGCGCAAGGCTGAGGCGATGGCTGCGGCGTTTGAGGAGAAAGCCTTGGACCAGATGACCGATGATGCCCGGCGCGCGCTGAGGCGTGGCGTGGAGCCCCGGGTGGTTGCTCGGCAGATGGGGCTTTAGGTCCGAGTCGGACGATATGGTCTGTCTCGCGAGTCTTCCCCCGGTGGGGGCGGACGCATTGAAAATGGCCCAAAGATGGACCATCGAAACTAGCGGAATGTCGGCAATTGTCTCACTGAGACGATTTGGTCTCACTCGGCCGGCAAACCGGCCCAGCCTCAAAATGAGTACGGACGTTTTCCTCAAGTTGAGGAGAACGCCCGTGGATACTACGAAAGTTTCTCTGTTTGGCCTGATGATCCCGCTCCTACAACGTGACCTCCGCCCGCCGCGCCGGCGCAACCACCGAGCCCAGTACCGCAATATCGACACAGCCGCGTTTGGCCAGCCAGTCGTCGTGATCAGCTTCGCGCCCCCAGGCACCTTTCGCCGCCCAGGCCGGCAGATCACCGGTGGACCGCATTTCGTTGAGACAGGTCCACCAGGAAGAGGCCCGGCGGCGCTCCACCGCCAGCGCCTCGCCAGCGACCTTGCCGGAGTCCACCAGCTCGGCGTCCATCGCCAGCGCCCAGCCCTGCACCTTGTCCGACCATTCGTTGGTTTCGGTCAGGCCCAGTTGGGCCAGATCGCGGGCAAGGTGCCCCTCCGGGAATTTCTGAGCCATCAGCGCAAAGATGGCCCGGATGCTGTCGAAAGCCTCCTCCACGCAGTGCAGCTCATCAACACCAGACGATGCGATATCGTAAATGGACCGGCTCATTTTGCACCCCCTTGCATCCAGAACTTGCGGAAGACGTGATAGCGCGCATCGTTGAGCCCCGGGCGGAAGCGGTCACTGAGCATGACCGCAACCTGGTGCTCGATGATCGCGGTCAGTGCCGCCACGTCGGCGTCGCTGGAGTAGCGCAGCGCCGTCTTGAGGAGCTGGACCGCATAGTCTTTGCGGCGCTCGATGGTGACCGCCCCTGCGACCGGTTCGGGTAGTTGCAGGCTCATTGGGCACCCCCAGCGCTGGTCACGGCGATATCCACCCCGTACTCGCTGACAGCGCCCATACCGGCGATGGCCTGGTGCAGTTGGGCCTGGATGACAGGATCAGCGAGTACAGCGGCGCTTATGCCGAGGCGGGCCAGGACCTTCGCGGCGTCGGCCGCCACCGCTTTGATCTCGCGGGTGATGATGGTATTTTGGTGCTGTTGCATGACGTCTCTCCAAAAGCTTCGTCGTGTGGCAGCCTTCCCGGTGTTAGCGCACCGGGTTGGCACCTTCTAAATCCCCCCGATCAGGGCCTTTTCCCTCGCTGAACATCCTCAACCAGCTCAGGGTCCATACTCGAAATTTCGTCTATCCAACCAACTGCCCAGCTCGTGGGGTGTTTTTTCCCCATTGGATTGCAAGGATCTCCGTTAGCTGCTGCCCGCCGTCCCTCCTCTTCAGATTCAGCGTGAATCCACATCGTTTTCTGGGTAAAACCAGCCTCTCTTTGCCGCTCTCGAAACAGCCGCTGACGCTCGGCCAAGCCCTTAGGTTTTTTGTCATCGCTCATCAGTTTTCTCCAGCCCGTTACCCGTAACCTGAAATAACTATGCACCTATGTTACGGGTAACGCAATAGAGGGGTGCAAAATAGTTGCAGCCCCCTCCGCGCCTCGGTTGGCAACGACTGGTCGTCACGGTATAAAACGCCACCAGTGGCACCGAGCCACCTTTTGACAGGGACATCACATGAAAAAGCTTGCTGGCATCTTCGCTCTGGTCGGCACCCTCCATGGCTGCGCATCTGTACCAATGGGCGATCCTGCCGCCGACGCGGAGATGAAGCGCTTCGGCACCGTGCCGGATATGTCCAGGATCTACATCTACCGGAACGAGACCATGGGAGCGGCCATCAAGATGACCGTTACCGTCGACGGCCGCGTGGTCGGTGCCACCGCGGCGCACACCTACCTAGTTGCCGATGTGCCCGCCGGCGCGCACACCATTGGCTCCGATGCCGAGAACCTGACAATGCTCAAGATCCACACAACCCCAGGCACAAACACTTTTGTGTGGCAGGAGGTGAAGATGGGGTTTGGGTACGCGCGCAGCGAACTCCACCGGGTGAGCGAAGCTGAGGGACGCGACGGCGTGCTCGATAGCAAGCTGGCTGGTTCGCTTTAAGATCGTCTGAAATCTACGCCCATCAGATGCAGCAGAATCTGCACCTGCCAGAGATGCGCTCAAACCTGAGCACATCTCCCAAAGCGCCATAGTAGGAATTCCTGCTTTTGAGATGCCGGAAGAATTGCCGGTATCTCCTCGCTCCCGTGATGGCTCAAAAGTGAGCCAGCCACTTTTACGGCCAGGTCGTGAAAGGTTCCCACCGGTGGTGAAAAGCCCGCGGGCCCCGGCAGCAGAGGCCGGCTGAAATCGCAGCCCATCAATATGAGCAAAACTGCGCGCATCTCGCCGATGGCCCGCCTCCCCCCATCAACCTGCCATACCGAAATGGGATGCCAGGTCAAAGAGAACATCTGTACCCCGACGGAGATCTACTCAGATTTGAGTACATCTCGCGCGCGCTGAGCGCCGCTGAAAATTCTCCACGTAAGGGCAGCCTGACAGCAGGTTGAAACAGGCCGCGCCACGAAACTCAGATCTGCCATTTCGTGGCGCGCACAAACGTATCAATTTGGGTGCCTCTTACTTAGTGGGACGATTTTCTCGAGTCAGACGCGCCCTGATCCAGCGTTTTCAGTCCATAAACGTCCACCCATGTGTATCATCTGAAGTGCACCCTAAAACCACTGGATATCTACTCATATCAGGCCTAATTTGACTGCTTACAGGTACGCAGCCAATTGAGGATTGATCATGCAAACCGAGACCCAACCACTGCGCGGCCCCCAGAAGAAACCAACGCGTGCGGAGATCTCCGCAGCCTGGTGGCGCCTGCGCAACGCTGCCGAGAGCGGCGATGTTGAGGCCAACGCCCTGCTGATTGCGTTGGCAGAAAACAAGCCCCTGCTCGCCCGTGAGGGGGTCGCTTGCCTCAAGTAGACGACACCCCGGCCCGCACCGGTCGTGGCACCTTCGCGCCGGGTCACTCAGGCAACCCCGGCGGGCGCTCAGGCCAGACCCAGGTAATCCGTGCCCGGCTGGCCGAGGGCGCCGAAGCGGTCACCAAGAAGGTGCTGGCCGCCGCCAAGAAGGGCGATATGCAGGCCTGCCGCCTGATCCTTGAGCGCCTGGTACCGCCAATCAAACCGTCTGTAGAGGCCGTCACGTTCGAGCTGGACGATACCGACCTCCCAACAGCCGCCAAGTCCCTGATGCGCGCCGTGGCCGACGGCAAGCTGCCGCCCGATCAGGGCAAGCACCTCATCCTCGCCCTGGGCGCCGTATCGCGGGTGATCGAGGTGGCCGAACTGCAGAAGGTCGTCGATGAACTGAAGGCCCAGGTGGAGGCAATGAACCAATGAGTTTGAAATCCCTGAAGTCCGAGCTGGACCGCATCGCCCAGAAGTTGGGGGCGGCTGATGAATCCATTCTGATGATCGTCCTGGCGGTCATTCGAGCTACCAAGGGCGAGATGGCCACAGAGGCCGATTTCCCCAGCACTGCCGGCCACCTGGTCGACTACCGAATCCAAGGCCGCACGGAGACCTTTTTCTTCCCGTTCGCCCAGATGGACAGCGACCAGGCCGAGGAGCTGGCCAAGGCCCTGATAACCCACGCCCGCAAAACCGAGCGCCTCGGCCGCTTCCCACAAGTCGGCGTGTTCGATCTGCGCTGCGCCCCGCCTCAGGGCGCCCAGATCTGCACGTGGCCAGCCGAGGGCTGCTCGGTAGAGGACCACGCAGCCGAGCTGTACCGCTTGACTGTCGAGAGCCGTAATGAAAACGCGTAACCAGGTCGCCAAGCTACGCCAGGAGGTTCACCGGTCCCAAGGGGATCAGGACGTTCAGGCGATCAGCCGCCTCATGGATGAGCTCAGTGCGGCGGCCGTCGGCGGCAATGACGCAGGCCAACATATGAAGCTGGCCGAGTACTTTGAGCCAGAACACTTGACACCACCTTTGAAGGAATACCAATGAATCTCAACAAAGCCACAGGCATCCTGACCTCGCTGGGCTACGCCAGCGTTTTCCTCAACGACTTCACCATCTACCAGGGTAAGAACTTGCCCGGTACCAGCTGGCCCCTGTGGCAGAACCTGGCCGTGCTGCAGCGCATGCAGAATCTGGTGCAGGAACTGCACGCAGAAGCCATCAAGGCGGCGGACAAGGTGCGCGAGAACGCCGACCTGACCCGTGAGGCCAAAACCCGCAGGTCCATTGAAATCTTCAACGGTTACGTGTCGGCCGCCAGTGTGGTCATGCCGAACGCTGACGAAACTGCGCAGAACCTCTACTCCTTCGCGACTGACAAGATTCGCCCGGTGCAGCCTCTCACGTCCACGGACGTAGTGAATGCGCAGCTTGACGCCGAGTGTCGCGCCTATGTATTCGACCTTTCCCCAGGCGAGCGGGCGGAGCTTGTTGGGGAGATCCGCAACGGCGGCCAACAGCGCATCGCAGCGGCGCTTTTCCGTGGCCCCGCGCGGATCAGCGGGTTCAAGGATCAGCAGCTTGTGATGTTGGAGGCGGCCGGGATCGCGGCCGGGTACCCGGATACCATCATCACCCTGGCCAAGATCGCGATCGGCATTCGTGAGCTGCAGATGACCGCTGCGGGTCTGGGCCGCGACGTTATCCGCGCCGCCGTGGGCATCGACAACCAGCAATCCAAGATCAGCGGCTGGGACAAGCCAGGGCCAGGCCTGCAGGCTCTGTTCGACTGGCTGAAGCCTATCCCGCTGGAGATTCCAGGCGTGCTGCCTGATGAGGTGATCAAGGCCCGCAAAGATCAGGCCACCGAGCAACCCGAAGCCGTCTAATCCCATCACCGGCGGCCTACGTGGCCGCCCCTCCCACCAGGGGGAACGAACTTGACTCACACCGAACGTTTCACCGAGGCGTGTGCCAGCGCCTCCTTCGCCCATCACCAGCCATCCCATGGCCTCATCGCCTGGCAAGTTCGGCGCGTGCTGAACGGGGAATCCATTGTGATTGACGGGCCCTTCATCACGGAGCATGAAGCCATGATTTCGGCGGACTTGCTTCGGGGCAGCTTTCGCGGTGCGCGCCCGAGCCAGAACATTTACCACGTCGATGCGGCGCAGCGGCAAGGCCTGCAGGATCTGGCAATGGCCGCGCGTTGCTTGCTGGCTCGCCAGCTTGGCGTCTACCCAACAACCGAGGAGCGTCCATGACCGTACTGAACTACGAGCGCGGCCAGCGCCTGCGCACCATTCGCCTGTATGGCAAGCTCGGGGCCAGGTTCGGCCGGGTTCATCGCCTAGCGGTATTCAGTGCGGCCGAGGCGTGCCGCGCGCTTTCCATCCTGCTGCCCGGCTTCGAGCAGTTCATGTTCGAAGCCAAGGATAACGGGATAGCCTTCGCTGTATTCTACGGCGCCCGCAACATCTCCGAGAGCGAGCTCGGCGACCCGCCTGGGCGCAGTGAAATCCGGATCGCGCCAGTGATCCAGGGCAGCAAACGGGCCGGTGGGCTGCAGACTGTGATCGGCATCGCCATCGTGGTCGCGGCCAGTTACTTCTCTGGCGGGGCCGCGGCGGGAGCCGCAGGGGCTTCTAGCCTGTTCGGCAGCGCCACCGGCACGTTCTTTGGGACGGTCGGGATTTCCATGGCGCTCGGGGGCGTCTCCCAGATGATGACAAACACACCGAAAGGCTTGGACGCCAGCGACAAGGCAAACAATCAGGCCAGTTACAGCTTCAATGGTCCAGTGAATACCCAGGCCCAGGGCAACCCTGTGCCGCTAGGGTACGGGCGCATGATTGTAGGTAGCGCCGTCGTAAGTGCTGGGATCTACGCGGAGGACCAGACTTAACTCGCTGCCGATACGTAGCAGCAGCGGTACCCTCAAATCTCAAAAGAACGGTTGGGGTCTCGCGGGTCAATCAAAATGATCCGATCCCACCCGTTTTTGTCGATCACTACGCAGTCTCTAAACATCTCCTGATCACCCTCATTCAGCCCCCATCCAATCATGTCTACTAGGACCAGCCACCAGTGGTGGTAACGTCGTCTTACCGACGAGATTTTTCCCGCCTTCTCGTCGACGCAAAGTTGAATGTTCGATTGCATCATGTCGAGAAGCCAGCCCGAGTTGTCCAGATCCTGCGCGCTTGCAAGGACAAACTCCTGTTCGTGCAGCGCCTCGGAAGGCTCCAGTGAGACGGAGAAGCCATCAACGATATCTAGCTTCCGCTTCCCTTCGTATGGCCACGCTTGGCACTCACGTAGCCGTGCCTTAAGCAGCTTAGGAATCAACTTAAACTCCTTGACAGGTCGCTTTATTGAATAGCTCACCCACCAACTGCGACCGGAAGTTGGAGGACCAAGCTCTTTGAGGGTCTTTCGAACCGTATCCCAAACAGAAACACCCTTTTTGTCCAACGGCTCTGGCGCTGTGCCATCTGCAACGTGATGCTGGTTAAGGCGCCGAACCTCCACTGCGACCATTCCATCGCAAAGGAAGTCGGGAGGAATGTTTCCATCAGGCTCATAAACGATCTTCTCAAATCCTTGCCCGCGCAAAAATTCTTGGGAAAGCATCTCGGCTTGATCCACTGCTATCACCCTTTGCCATTAATGTAGATGAAGATTATCACCCCAATCCCAGCATACCTGCGCGCCGGCAGCGCCCGTTCTCTCTTGGGGCACAGCCGCTCCTATATGGGTATGCCTGAGCTGATACGCGTAAATCTGGGTAAATTTGCGTATTTGCCTTGAAAAGGAACACCCAAAGTGCAACATTATTAGTAGGACACCCTAACTGATACAGGACGCACTCATGTTCATCCGCGCATACCTCCGAGCTTCCACCGACGAGCAAGACGCCGGCCGCGCCCGCGCCTCCCTGGAGGCGTTCGTCGCTGAGCACAACAAGGTCATCGCTTGCGAGTACCTGGAGAACGCCAGCGGCGCCGCCTCAGACCGGCCTGAGCTGCTGCGCCTGCTCAAGGATGCCCGCAAGGGTGACGTTCTGCTGGTGGAATCCATTGACCGGCTGTCACGCCTGCCGGCGGACGACTGGGCGAAGCTCAAGGGCGCGATTGATGCCAAGGGCCTACGGATCGTAGCGCTGGACCTACCCACCAGCCACCAGGGGCTGCGCGACACGAAGGGTGACGAGTTCACCGACCGGATGCTTGCGGCCATCAACTCAATGTTGGTGGAAATGATGGCGGCCATCGCCCGCAAGGATTACGAGCAGCGCCGGGAACGTCAGGCTCAAGGCATTGCGAAGGCCAAGGCTAAAGGCAAATACCAGGGACGCCCAGTCGACATCGATCTGCACAAGCGCGTGAGGGAATTGCTGAAGGCTGGCTTGGGTATACGAGCTACCGCAAAGCACGCAGGCTGTTCGACAACAACTGTACTGCGGATCAGGGAAGTCACCTCCCGACAAGCAGCTGATAACTGATTACCAGCCGTCGTCTCCTTTTTGTTGTGATTCCTCAATATCTGCGGCCTGCTCTGACTCCAGGTGAGGCTGATCATTTTCCGAAGACGACTGCTCGACAAACTCGGACTCTGGGCGATGAATTCGTTCAGTCATGTAATAAAGCCCAAGGAGAGTTGTGCAGATGAGATTATAAACAACAAATAGATATACAGAGACAAACCCCCACTTGATACCAAACACCCAAGCCTTTGGCAGCACATTAACTAATGGCTGCGCCGTCAGATTAGCCGCCACCCCCCCAAAATACACAAATACTGACAAGAAAGACAGATAACCAAACAGAAAGCAGAGAAAGCGTCGGCGTGTCAGTTTTTCTTCACGCTTCCTACCTTTCCATTCAACCGTGAGAGAAGCACTTTCACCAGCCATTCGAACATCCATATTTTTCTGATTGAAAGTAGCCACAGCTGCGAGAGAGGCAATATAAAAACCAGTCACAACTTGAAGATAGCTCCCTACACCGGCTACGAGCCCACTACTACCAAATATAACAAGCTTCCAATCCAGCGCCCAAAACACCAAATAGGTAACGATCAAAAATATAAGCGGCAGATAAATCTCATCAAAAACCTTACCAGGCCGATCTATGCGCAGGTATGAAAGGGGAGTGAGAAGTCTTTTTGCGCTATTCATAGTCACCTCTTACTGAAGCGCTCTCATCAAACCGAGCACGCCCTCATTAAGTTCTTCCGAGCACTGAGGCAACCCGCCAGGGATATCGATCATCTCGACACGACCGAAAAGCGCTTCTCCCGCGTCTTGGCGCGCACCACTGACGTCAACTGTACGCTGCTTGCCTTCCTTATGCTTGAAAATCACCTTTACGTGATCATAGCCCTCTTTTCCATATTTCGTCTTAAGCCTGTTTACGATACCGACGGCGTCCTCCCCATCGAGATTGGGGGCGACTTTAACCTTGAGAGTTGCGGTACCTTTCAGGAGAAAATGATCTTCATCCATCCCAGCCACAGCTTTATTTTTAATTAATTCAATGAAGCGAAGCTCACCAGCGTCGAGGTCCTCCTTAAGAGTTTGAGAGGCATGATGCTCCATTATAAAAACCGGATGACAGAGTTTAGCTTTCCCATCAACAGCATCTACGAAATCCTTAGCCATGAGCTCCTTTATCATGCCATTTAGAAACGGGAGGATACGACTCTTACCCAACCCTGGAACGTCCTCCAACTTCAAGGCATACTCCAAAGGTTTTCCATGCATGGGAACAATGTCAAGAAGGAGATGAGCAGATACAGCTATCCCTTCGCCAGCCAGCTTTGGCTCTTGGCGAAGCTTGCCGGAAATCAGATCCCCAAAAGAAGGGTCAGAAGCTTTCGAATCAGAGTATTGAATCAACAGCGCGACTGCAGTTTCCGAGGAATTAAACTTAAAACCAGTAATCCGAATGCAAGCCGTTTTCCTATCTACAAGTTTAAAGCAAAGCCCTTTTTTGAAGTGCTCTTCCAGCTTTTTGAAAACAGCTTTCATTTGAAAATCAGGTGCTCCAAAGGGCAGGCTTTGCAATGAAGCAGTATAAAAATGAATCCAACGTTGATATTTGTCGAGCATAAACTTGGTTCTCAAAAAATAGTTGAGGGCTCATTGCTCGACTGGGCTTTGGCGCCGGGCGAGGACCACCCAAACACACGGACAGGAGGGGAATACCAAAGCGGGAGCAGCTCAATGCATATTTGCACCCGCCTTGCACCCACGGAAATTCCCTTTCTTGGCGTGCTCCTACAAAACGTCCGAAAATACTGGTGTCCCAGGGCAGGTTCGAACTGCCAACCTTCCCCTTAGGAGGGGGACGCTCTATCCAATTGAGCTACTGAGACATAGGTAGAACGCTACCAGGAACCGGCAGCGCGACGGACGGCGTGCATGTTACCCAGCCCGCCCGCGTTTGTCATGTCATCCGTGACCTTTGTGCCTGTAGGCAACCGCCGTTACGAAGGGAACTTTTCGCGATTCCAGCGCAACCCCTCTGCCACGGGCGCTGCGCCCGCTCGTGCATTTTGCAAGGCTGCCAATTGGCCATCTTGCAGATTGCAACCTGCCATCCTTTTGAAAACCCTGTAAACTACTGAAAACACTGGGTTTTAACCGCGCGATCAAGTTGGCACGAGGCCTGCTGTAGTCACTCCTATAAAAAGTGGCCATGCAGCCCTTCACCCTCTTCGCGGAGACAGCCCCATGAACAGCACCCTCTTAGCCTTGAACACGCTGGCGCTCGTCGCCCTGGTGGCTTTTCACTTCCACGATGCCAGCCAGCCGGATGCGGCGCTGGCGCCTGTTCAGGTCGAGCACTTCATGCCACGGCCAGCTCCGCAATTGGCAGACATGAACCCGAACCGAGGGATGCCGGTGTTGACGTCGCAGCCAGATGAGGGCGAGGCGACGCCGGTGCATCACATTGAACGCTTTACCTTCTGAGGAGCCGCACATGTCCAAAAGCGCATGGGCCTTTTTTCTGGTTGCCATCACCAGCTTCCTGGCGGCGGTGACGCTGCCGCCGGACGCCGGTCAGGCCAGCGCCCTGCTGGGTACCGTTAGCGGCGTGGCCGGCGTGCTGTTGCTGCTGGCCTTGTTCCGAGGCCGCAAGATCAAGTTCGATCCATCGTTGCGTTGATGCCATGACGTGCCAGCAGCGCCAGCAGGCGCTGCACCGCTGACGCAAGGTCGGCGGAATTGTCCAGCGCTTCGATGCGCACACTCCCCTCCTCCCACTCGCTGGCGTCCGCCTGCAGGCGCGCGTTGCGTGCCAGGCGCTGGTCGATCTCGGCCAGGCTCTCGCGACCACGGCTCAGCAAGCGCTGGCGCAGCACGTCGGCATCCACGGTGATCAGTACCGGCAGCAGTTCCGGGTAGCGCTGCAAGGCCTGGGGCAACCAGGCACGGGAACCGTTGACCAGCACGTGGTGGCCGGCCGCCAGGCGTGCGCTGATGTCAGCACCGATACCATATTGCAAACCATTGGCCTGCCAGTTCATGGCAAACTCGCCGGCCTCGCGCATGCGCGCGAACGTTTCCGGACCAACCCCCACGGCATCTTCACCCACCGCCTCGGCAGACCTGGTGATAATGCGCCGCGCTACGTGTACGTCAACCTGGGCCAACGCACTGCGTGCCGCCTCGATGACACTGTCCTTGCCTGACCCCGAGGGGCCCATGAGGTAAATCAAACGTCCCGACATCTTATCGCCCTGTATGGCGTCGTGCTGGCAAACTGCCAAAATGCCACTATGCTGAGTCATAGGGTAGCTCGCGCGTCATTGTGCACAGGTTGCACCCGACGAGCCAGAGCACCTCTTGAGATGGCGTGGGCGAAATCGATGGTCGCCTGGCGGTGGGGATTTTCTAACCAGTGCTCATTTTCGACAATTGGTGCTGGCAAAAAGCCCTCATTCAGTTCAATATTTGTCACAGAATTGGCGCCAATGAAATGGCGACTATGAGGCATCATAGAAGCCTCTTTCACAATTCGGGTTGAACTTTTGCTGTAGCGACTGTCGTAAACACATCGTGCGGCTAATTTCGAGAACCGCTCCCCCTGAACTAAACGGTCAAATATATGCGCCCATTGAAACAGGCTATTTACTCCAGCCGTACGGCTGACAAATTCGTCGTACGCCTTCCCGATGGAATGCGTGAGCGCATTGCAGAGGTAGCTCGTAATCATCACCGTAGCATGAACTCGGAAATCATCGCCCGCCTGGAGCAGAGCCTCATTCAGGAAGGCGCCCTGGGCGAAGAACTGAGCATGCGCCTGGACAGCCCCGAGCTGTCCCTGCACGAGCGCGAACTGCTGCAACGCTTCCGCCAACTGTCGCACCGCCAGCAGAACGCGCTGGTGTCGTTGATCGACCACAACGCCGAGGCCGCCGCCGACGCCTCGTGAGCGTTCGTCACTGCCCATGAAAAAAGCCAGCGCTAAGCTGGCTTTTTTTGTGGGCGGCGATTGCGCCAGGCATCCGGGTTACATCAGGAACAGCGTGGCCAGGCCCAGGAAGATGAAGAAGCCGCCGCTGTCGGTCATGGCGGTGATCATCACGCTGGAGCCCATGGCCGGGTCGCGGCCGAACTTGGCCAGGGTCATGGGGATGAGCACGCCCATGAAGGCAGCCAACAGCAGGTTGAGGGTCATGGCGGCGGTCATCACCACCCCCAGCGACCAACTGCCATACAGCATGTAGGCGACCACGCCGATGACACCCCCCCAGATGATGCCGTTGATGAGCGACACCGCCAGCTCCTTGCGCAGCAGGCGGGAGGTGTTGCCGGGGCTGACCTGGTCCAGCGCCATGGCCCGCACGATCATGGTGATGGTCTGGTTGCCGGAGTTGCCACCGATACCGGCCACGATCGGCATCAGCGCCGCCAGGGCCACCAGGCGTTCGATGGAGCCTTCGAACAGGCCGATCACCCGAGAGGCCACGAAAGCGGTGATCAGGTTGATGGCCAGCCACGACCAGCGGTTGCGCAGCGAGCGCCACACTGAGGCAAAGATGTCTTCTTCCTCACGCAGACCGGCCATGTTGAGGACTTCGGTCTCGCTCTCCTCGCGGATCAGGTCAACCATCTCGTCAATGGTCAGACGGCCGATCAGGCGGGCATTCTTGTCGACCACGGGCGCCGAGATCAGGTCGTAGCGCTCGAATGCCTGAGCCGCGTCGTAGGCATCCTCATCAGGGTGGAACGACACAGGGTCGTTGGCCATGACCTCGGCAACCTGCTTTTCCGGGTCGTTGACCAGCAGGCGCTTGATCGGCAGCACGCCCTTGAGCACGCCATCCTGGTCGACCACGAACAGCTTGTCGGTATGGCCCGGCAGTTCCTTGAGGCGACGCAGGTAGCGCAGCACCACTTCCAGGCTGACGTCTTCGCGGATGGTGACCATCTCGAAGTCCATCAACGCACCCACCTGCTCCTCGTCGTAGCTCAGGGCCGAACGCACGCGCTCGCGCTGCTGGGCATCAAGGCTTTCCATCAGCTCATGGACAACATCACGAGGCAGCTCGGGAGCCAGGTCGGCGAGTTCGTCGGCGTCCATCTCCCGGGCAGCGGCGAGCAACTCGTGATCGTCCATGTCGGCGATCAGGGTTTCACGCACCGAGTCGGATACTTCGAGGAGGATGTCACCATCACGCTCGACCTTGACCAACTGCCAGACCGTCAGACGGTCTTCCAGGGGCAAGGCTTCGAGGATGTAGGCGACGTCGGCAGAGTGCAGGTCATCGAGCTTGCGTTGCAGCTCGACTAGGTTCTGCCGGTGCACCAGGTTTTCCACCAGCTCGCCATGCTGGCCTTCCTGGCGGTGCGTCAGGTCTTCGACCACACGCTGGCGCTGCAGCAATTCGACCACCTGGGCCAGGCGGTCCTGCAGGCTGTCTTGCGGCTTTTTTACTTCTACTTCAGTCATAGGCGAACTCCACCCCCAGCAGCGGAGTACGCCGGAGGTTCAATCGGTCGATTCTTGATAAGTGCAGCGAGCTATTGAGTAACTACTGGGTAAGTCCATGGATATAGTCCAAAGCCCCGGCGGGGCTGACGGGCGCAATGATACACCGCCTGCAGGCTTTTAATGCGAAAAAATCTGGCAAGAACAAAAGCTTGCGCACGAAAGCTCAGCGCCTTGCCAACATTGTCGATGGGACGACGCACGCGGAAAGAAAAGCACCGCCCCGCACGGCGAAAAACAGCGCTAGGCTTTGGACCACAGCGTCATGGAGGACGTTCGATGAAAGCCACCCACTACCTGGCCGGCCTGCTGCTGGCCTGCCCTACCCTGGAAGCCTTGGGCCAGACCGTGTCGCGCTGTGAAGACGACGAGGGGCACCTGACCTTCACCACCCTGCAATGCCCGCCCGGGACGCACCACAGCCTGCACAGGGCCTACCACCCACTCCTGACGAGCGATACCGAGCGCACGGCTGTGCGGGAGCGTGAGGAACGCAGGCGACAAGACCAGGAATTGCGAAGAATGAGCCAGGAGTAAACGCACTGCAGGAGCATGGGGCGCGAGAAGGACACCCTGGAAAGCAAAAAGCCCGCCTTCAGAAGAAGGCGGGCTTTCACTTGTATGGTGCACTCGACAGGATTCGAACCTGTGACCGCTCGGTTCGTAGCCGAGTACTCTATCCAGCTGAGCTACGAGTGCAAGGTTGGCGCTTGATAGACCAGATCACCTCTGGTTGTTGCAGAAGACTCTCTCGTTACCGAAACAGACTTCGTAAAATGGTGCACTCGACAGGATTCGAACCTGTGACCGCTCGGTTCGTAGCCGAGTACTCTATCCAGCTGAGCTACGAGTGCACGATGGTACTTGATGGACCAGATCACCTCTGGTTTGTTGCAAGAAGACTCTTTCGCTACCGAAACAGACCTCTTAAATGGTGCACTCGACAGGATTCGAACCTGTGACCGCTCGGTTCGTAGCCGAGTACTCTATCCAGCTGAGCTACGAGTGCATATGTTGCCGCGCATCATAGTTCGTTGAAACTTTTTGTAAAGCACTTTTTTCAGTAATTTCAACAACTTACCTAAAAAGCCAGTTTTCAACGCCCTAAAGAAATAATGGCGGAGAACGGGGGATTCGAACCCCCGACACCCTTTTGAGGTGTACTCCCTTAGCAGGGGAGCGCCTTCGGCCACTCGGCCAGCTCTCCGCAACACGGGGCGTATATTATCGATAGCCCCTTTCTGACGCAAGCACTTTTTTCAAAAAAACCTAAATTAATTAAGCACTTGGTTCCTCGTCCTTCTCCTGCTTGATCCGCAGGTAGATTTCCTCGCGGTGAACAGCCACCTCTTTGGGGGCGTTCACGCCGATACGCACCTGATTGCCTTTGACGCCGAGCACGGTCACGGTGATCTCGCCATCACCAATCACCAGGCTTTCCGCGCACCGACGAGTCAAAATCAGCATTACCTCTCTCCTCACCCACTGCGTGGGGAACAACACGGTCTGTAAAAAAGCAAAAGGCGCGGCAGAGCCGCGCCTTCTGGGCAGACGCCTTTATTCGCCCTGGCGGGCAGCGTCCAGTTCGAAAGCGGTGTGCAGCGCGCGCACAGCCAGCTCCAGGTACTTCTCTTCAATGACCACCGACACCTTGATTTCGGAGGTGGAAATCATCTGGATGTTGATGCTCTCCTTGGCCAGCGCTTCGAACATGCGGCTGGCAACGCCCGCGTGGGAGCGCATGCCAACGCCGACGATCGACACCTTGGCGATCTTGGTGTCACCGATGGTCTGGCGCGCACCGATCTCGCGAGCGGTGTTCTCCAGCACCTGCAGCGCAGACTGGTAGTCGTTGCGGTGCACGGTGAAGGTGAAGTCGGTGGTGTTATCGTGCGAAACATTTTGCACGATCATGTCCACTTCAATGTTCGCGGCGCTGATGGGGCCCAGGATCTTGAACGCCACGCCAGGGGTGTCTGGCACGCCACGGATGGTCAGCTTGGCCTCATCGCGGTTGAAGGCGATGCCGGAAATGATCGGCTGTTCCATGGATTCCTCTTCATCAATGGTAATGAGGGTGCCCGGACCCTCCTGGAAGCTGTGCAGGACGCGCAGCGGGACGTTGTACTTGCCGGCGAATTCCACCGCGCGAATCTGCAGCACCTTGGAACCGAGGCTGGCCATTTCCAGCATTTCTTCAAAGGTGATCTTGTCCAGGCGCTGGGCCGTGGACACCACACGCGGGTCGGTGGTGTACACACCATCGACGTCGGTGTAGATCTGGCACTCATCGGCCTTGAGCGCGGCAGCCAGTGCGACACCGGTGGTGTCGGAGCCGCCGCGGCCCAGGGTGGTGATGTTGCCGTGCTCGTCCACGCCCTGGAAGCCCGCCACGACCACGACCCGACCGGCCTTGAGGTCGGAACGGATCTTCTGGTCGTCGATCTGCAGGATGCGCGCCTTGGTGTGCGAGCTGTCCGTGAGAATACGCACCTGGTTGCCGGTGTAGGACACCGCCGGCACACCACGCTTGATCAGGGCCATCGCCAGCAAGGCAATGGTGACCTGCTCACCGGTGGACACGATCACGTCCAGCTCACGCGGGACCGGCTGCTCGCCGCCACTGGCCTGTTTGGCCAATTCGATCAGGCGGTTGGTTTCGCCGCTCATGGCAGACAGTACAACCACCAGGTCGTCGCCGGCTTCGCGGAATTTCTTAACCTTCTCGGCCACCTGTTCGATACGCTCGACAGTGCCGACGGAGGTGCCTCCGAATTTTTGTACGATCAAAGCCATTTCAAAGCCGCCTCAGCCCGTGAAGGGCGCCCATTAAACAATCAAACGCTACAACGCGGGGGCCAGTGACTAGACCACTGGCCCCCGCGAGGGTGAATCAGAGACCTTGTTCGACGAACGGCACGGTCAGGGCCAGGGCCGCGTCCAGCGCGCCGGCGTCGACGCCGCCGCCCTGGGCCATGTCCGGACGCCCGCCGCCCTTGCCGCCGACTGCCGCGGCAGCCTGCTTCATCAAGTCGCCAGCCTTCAGTTTCGAAGTCAGCTCCTTGGTGACGCCGGCCACCAGCACGACTTTTTCCTCATGTACGCCACCGAGCAGGATCACGCCCTCGCCCAGCTTGTTCTTCAATTGGTCGACCAGCGCCAGCAGCGCCTTGCCGTCCTGGCCGTCCAGGCGCGCAGCCAGCACCTTGACACCCTTGACGTCCACGGCCGAGGCCGACAGGTCGTCACCGGCGGCGCTGGCAGCCTTGGCTTGCAGCTGTTCCAGCTGTTTTTCCAGCTGGCGGTTGCGCTCGATCACCGCCGACAGCTTGTCGATCAGGTTGTCGCGGCTGCCCTTGACCAGTTGCGCGGCTTCCTTGAGCTGCTCTTCGGCACCGTTCAGGTAGGCCAACGCAGCGGCGCCAGTGATGCCTTCGATACGGCGCACGCCCGAGGCCACACCGCCTTCGCTGACGATCTTGAACAGGGCAATGTCGCCGGTACGGTTGGCGTGGATACCGCCACACAGCTCGACGGAGAAGTCGCCGCCCATGGTCAGGACACGCACCTGGTCGCCGTATTTCTCGCCGAACAGGGCCATGGCGCCCTTGGCGCGGGCCGTGTCGATGTCGGTTTCTTCGGTTTGAACCGGGGTGTTCTTGCGGATCTCGGCGTTGACGATATCTTCCAGCGCCTTGATCTGCTCGGGCTTGATGGCCTCGAAGTGGCTGAAGTCGAAACGCAGGCGCTGGCTGTCCACCAGCGAGCCTTTCTGCTGCACATGGTCACCCAGCACCTGGCGCAGGGCCGCGTGCAGAAGGTGAGTGGCAGAGTGGTTCAGCGAGGTGGCGTGCTGCATGTCGCCGTCGACCTGGGCGGTCAACTCGGCGCCGACGTTCAGGTTGCCCAGCGAAACCACACCGTGGTGCAGGAACGCGCCGCCGGTCTTGGTGGTGTCGCGCACGTCGAAGCGGCCATTGCCGGCCAGCAGGTAACCGCGGTCGCCGACCTGTCCACCGGATTCGCCGTAGAAAGGCGTCTGGTCGAGAATGACCACGCCCTCTTCGCCTTCAGCCAGTTGCTGCACGGCCGCGCCGTCCTTATAGAGGGCCACGACCTTGGCAGCACCCTGGTGGCCGGCGTAACCGGTGAACACGGTAGGTACGTCGACCTTGACCAGGGCGTTGTAGTCCATGCCGAACGAGCTGGCGGAGCGAGCGCGCACGCGCTGGGCTTCCATTTCGCGTTCGAAGCCGACTTCGTCCAGGGTCAGGTTGCGCTCACGGGCGATGTCGCCGGTCAGGTCCATCGGGAAACCATAGGTGTCGTACAGCTTGAACACCACGTCACCCGGCACCACGGTACCCTTGAGGGTCGCCAGGTCGGACTCGAGGATTTTCAGGCCCTGTTCCAAGGTCTTGGCGAACTGCTCCTCCTCGGCCTTGAGCACGCGCTCGATGTGCGCCTGCTGAGCCTTGAGCTCAGGGAAAGCTTCGCCCATTTCCGCCACCAGCGCGGCAACGATCTGGTAGAAGAAGCTGCCCTTGGCGCCCAGCTTGTTGCCATGGCGGCAGGCGCGACGAATGATACGACGCAGCACGTAGCCGCGGCCTTCGTTGGACGGCAGCACGCCGTCGGCGATCAGGAAGCCGCAGGAACGGATGTGGTCGGCCACCACTTTCAGCGATGGCTGGTTGTCGTTGGTGCAACCGATGGCCTGGGCCGACGAGGCCAGCAGGCTCTGGAACAGGTCGATCTCGTAGTTCGAGTGCACGTGCTGCAGCACGGCGCTGATGCGCTCCAGGCCCATGCCGGTGTCCACCGACGGCGCTGGCAGCGGGTGCAGCACGCCGTCGGCGGTGCGGTTGAACTGCATGAAGACGTTGTTCCAGATCTCGATGTAGCGGTCACCGTCTTCTTCCGGCGAGCCGGGTGGGCCGCCCCAGATGTCGGCGCCGTGGTCGTAGAAGATCTCGGTGCATGGGCCGCATGGGCCGGTATCGCCCATGGTCCAGAAGTTGTCGGAAGCGTACGGGGCGCCCTTGTTGTCGCCGATGCGCACCATGCGCTCGGCCGGCACGCCGACTTCCTTGGTCCAGATGTCGTAGGCTTCGTCATCGCTGGCGTAGACCGTCACCCACAGTTTTTCCTTGGGCAGGTTCAGCCATTTGTCCGAGGTCAGGAAGGTCCAGGCGAAGGTGATGGCGTCGCGCTTGAAATAGTCACCGAAGCTGAAGTTGCCCAGCATTTCGAAGAACGTGTGGTGACGGGCGGTGTAGCCGACGTTTTCCAGGTCGTTGTGCTTGCCACCGGCACGCACGCATTTCTGGCTGCTGACCGCGCGGGTGTAGGCGCGTTTTTCCTGGCCCAGGAAACAATCCTTGAACTGGTTCATGCCCGCGTTGGTGAACAGCAGGGTTGGGTCATTGCCCGGGATCAAGGAGCTGGAGGCTACACGGGTGTGGCCTTGCTCTTCGAAGAAGCGAAGGAAGGCTTCACGGATTTCTGCGCTTTTCATTAGGTTCTTCCACGACAGGCTGCGGCCATAGGCCAGTTCGAAACGTCACTGGACGTTTCGACGGCAAAGGGCCGCATTATATCGGCCCTGAGGCCGCGGTACAGTGTGTTTATACGTCACAGGCTGCCAATCGGGGCCCCGGCTGTCAATTTATGCCTGAATCCGCCCTCCACAAGGCACCGCCCGGTAGCAGCGGACCTGGCCGCGTCAAGAACGCCGCTTGGTTTCAGGCATGCCGCCGGGCCGCTGAAGGGTGTGCGCTGACCAAAAGTTTGGCGCCTACAACTAAATGGTTAGCGCTCTGGCGATGCACAGTGCAAAAAAGTATGTTAAAAATCTCCCCGCCGCCTACCGATGGGCGGCAAACGTTCTCAGGGCGGGGTGCAATTCCCCACCGGCGGTAATGGTGCGCAATGCGCCTAGCCCGCGAGCGCTTGGCAGGCTTTGGCCTGGCAAGGTCAGCAGACCCGGTGTGATTCCGGGGCCGACGGTCATAGTCCGGATGAAGAGAGAACGGGATTGGCACCCAAGGGCCGACGGCTGGCCGCGTACCCTTGAATCCCATTCGATCCAACTGCCCTGTTTTTCACACAAACAGGAGTCAACGTAGATGCAACCCACCGCAATCGACAGCAAAAGCCACCCGAACGAGCGCATCGCTTTCATCCAGGCTTGCTGGCACAAGGATATTGTCGACCAGGCCCGTATCGGCTTCGTCGAGCAGATCACCCAACTGGGCTACCAGGAAAGCGATATCGACGTCTATGAAGTTGGCGGCGCCTTTGAAATCCCGCTGCACGCCAAGCTGCTGGCCAAGACCGGCCGCTACGCCGGTATCGTTGGCGCGGCCCTGGTGGTGGACGGTGGTATCTACCGCCACGACTTCGTCGCCGCCACCGTGGTTGACGCGCTGATGCAAGTGCAACTGGAAACCGAAGTACCGGTGTTTTCGGTGTCGCTGACCCCGCACAACTTCCACGGCCAGGAACACCACGACTATTTCTTCAAGCACTTCCTGCACAAGGGCCATGAAGCGGCCAACACCTGCGCCGACACCCTGCAGAAAGTCCGCGCCCTGCGCCGCCTGAGCGCCCAGCACAAGGTCGCCTGATTTGCGTTGACCTCTTCCCGAGCGTCGCCCGGCCCCACAAGGCATACACCCTTCATTGTGGGACCGGGCGAAGCTCGGGAAACAGACGCCACCGATCTCACACAGGAACGATCAGTATCCCCGCACGCAAGCCGTTCTTGACCTTGGGGTTGGGGAAAATGATGCGCGCACCCTCCTCCTCCACGATCCAGCGGCATTCGGCCAGGTCTTCGGCCAACAGATAGCCCTGGGGCAATTCCGAAAAGTTCTCCACGTCAGCCGGCAGATGCAGGCGGAACGCATCGCTGTGCTTGATCACCTCGCGGGCCACACGGAACTGCTTGAGGTGGCGCGGCTCGCCCAGGTCAGGCTCATTGCCTTCGATGATCTGCTTCAGACGGGTTTCCAGCGGCGCCAGATTCACCTGCTCGTTATGGCCGAACGGCCGCGCCTTGCCCAGCTCCAGGGTAAAGGCCTCGGCCTCGAGCTGTTCATAGGTGTAGGCACTGAAGGTAATGGAGGGCTTGCTCTGCAGCAGCACCGCTTCCATGCCTGCCGCCTCCAGCCGCGCCAGCTCATGGGCTGAATGCTCGCGCCCTTCCTTGAAAGGGTACAGGGCGAACTGCTCGATCTTCGAGCCACGGATAGCGGTGTGCAGGTCGTAATGCAGCCGGGTGCGGCCGGGCACGCTGAAGAAGGTCGCCGCCAGCCGTTCCAGCTCACAGGCGCGCAACGCCTCGGGGCCGCTGGAGAGTTCGTGGCGGCCGTTGAACAGGCGGTTGACGTCCTGCTCCAGGTAACGCTCGCCGCGCCGGATGGCTTCCGGGTTGCCGAACAGGAAAAGCATACGGGCGCGCGGCTTGAGATCGCCGCGTGCGATGTCGTGCAACAGGCCATCAAGCAGCTCGATGGGCGCTGTCTCGTTGCCATGGATGCCCGCCGACAGCAGCAGGTCCAGGCCATTGTCCCGGGCGTCGGGAGGGCGGACCTCGAGGGTACCCTCGCCGAGCCAGCGCATGCGCACGCCTTCGACGGTCAGCTGAGTTTTCTCTGCCGGCTCACGGCCGGCGAGGGTCAATTCAAGCAGCTTGCCGAGGGCGAGCATAGGCGTCAGTCCTTAGTGTTGGCAGTCCGGACCATGTACGTGGTCGTCGTCTTCACCGGCGTCGGCCGGCTCCATTTCCAGTTGCAGGCTCACCAGGTTGGTGGCCAACGGGCGCAGCAGCAGGTTGGCGTATTCAGCATCGCCTTCCTCGACGTCAACGCCGATCAGCAACTGGCCGCGGCCATCCTGCTGGATCCAGACTTCCTTGCCTTGCCAGACCACGGCAAAGCGGGTGCAGGAGGTTTCCAGCTGGGTGCCGTCGGTGTCTTCAAGAATCAGCCGCAGGGCGTCGGACATGGGGAAAATCTCTCAAGGTTGAAGTTGGAAAGGGTAAACCGCGCCCAGTTTAAGGATTTGCGTCAGTTCATCCAATGCCGTGCGACATTCCAGCAGCAACTGCGGGTCGGCCAGGTCGGCTTCGCTGAGACGGTCGCGGTAATGACGGTCCACCCACTGGGTGAGCGTGTCATACAGCGGCGCGGTCATGATCACCCCGGGGTTCACCGCCGCCAGCTCGGTTTCATTCAGCGCCACACGCAAGCGCAGGCACGCGGGGCCACCGCCGTTCTGCATGCTCTGCTTGAGGTCGAACACCTTGACCTCGGCAATCGGCCCGCCCTGGGCGGTCAACTGTTGCAGGTACTGCCAGACACGCTCATTGGCGCGGCATTCCTCGGGCACGATCAGCAACATGGAGCCGTCTGCGCGCGACAGCAGCTGGCTGTTGAACAGGTAGGACCGTACCGCGTCCTCTACCGCGACCTGGCTGCGTGGCACGCACACCGCCTGGAAATTGCCGCCCCTTTTCGCCAGTTTAGCCTGCAGTTGCGCGAGCATTGGCGCGGTATCGACAAAGGCGTCCTCGTGGTAGAACAGCAGTTCGCCATTGCCCACTGCGATCACATCGTTGTGGAACACCCCCTGGTCGATCACTGCCGGGTTCTGCTGAGCGTAGACCACGCCCTCCTCGCTCAGGCCATGCAGGCGGGCGACCGCCTGGGACGCCTCTAGCGTCTGGCGCGCCGGGTATTTCTGCGGTGCCGGGTAACGAGTGTCGAACGCACTGCGGCCGAACACGAAAAACTCCACGCCCGCCTCGCCGTAGTCGCGGCAGAAGCGCGTGTGGTTGGCCGCGCCCTCATCACCAAACTGACCAACGGCAGGCAATGCCGCGTGGTGGGCAAAATGATGCTCGTCGCGAAACATGGCCCCCAGCACTCGGCTGGTGGTGGGGTGCTCGATGCTGCGGTGATACTTGCAGTTCAGGTTCGCGGCAGTGAAATGCACGCGGCCGTCGGCGGTGTCGGCGCTGGGGCTGACCGTGGCGGCATTGGCTACCCACATGCTCGATGCCGAGCAACTGGCCACCAGCAATGGCATGGCATCGCGCGCCGCGCGCTCGATCACCTGAGCATCGCTGCCGCTGAAACCCAGCGCACGCAGGGCAGCTACATCCGGGCGCTCCTGAGGGGCAAGCACGCCTTGCTGAAAGCCCATGTCCATCAGCGCCTTCATCTTCGCCAGGCCCTGGCGCGCCGCCTCGCGCGGGTTGGACGCCTGCTGGCTGTTGCTCTGGGAGGCGACGTTGCCGTAGCTCAACCCACCATAGTTGTGGGTCGGCCCTACCAGGCCATCAAAATTCACTTCATAGGCTTTCATCGGCCAGGCTCCATGGATCTCATTGTCATGCACACGCTCACAACTTCACGCCGGGGGTCAGGCTGGCCGGCAGGCTGACCTTCGGCGCCTCCAGGGATGCCACCGGGTAGGCGCAATAGTCAGCGGCATAGTAGGCACTGGCGCGGTGGTTGCCCGACGCGCCGACGCCGCCAAAGGGTGCGGTGCTGGCCGCACCGGTCAACTGCTTGTTCCAGTTGACGATGCCAGCGCGGCTCTGCAGCCAGAACTGCTGGTAACGCGCTTCGGAATCCGACAGCAGGCCAGCGGCCAGGCCGTAGCGGGTATTGTTGGCCTCGGCGATGGCCGCATCGAAATGGCCATAGCGGATAACTTGCAGCAACGGGCCGAACCACTCTTCGTCAGCTCGCTCCCTGACCTGGGTGACATCGATGATGCCAGCGGTCAGCAGCGCGGCCGTCGGTTGTGGCTGAGTCATGCTCAGCAGCGCCGTGGCGCCTTTGGCCAGCAGGCCAGCCTGGGCATCGAGCAAGGCCTGGGCAGCCGCCAGCGACACCACCGAGCCCATGAATGGCGCCGGTTGCTGGTCGTAGGCACCCACCACCAGGTTGCCCGCCACCTCGACCAGGCGCTTGAGCAGCCCGTCACCCCACGCGCCTTCGGGCACGATCAGGCGACGGGCACAGGTGCAGCGTTGGCCGGCGGAAATGAACGCCGACTGGATGATGGTGTAGACCGCCGCTTCCAGGTCCTGGACTTCTTCCACCACCAGCGGGTTGTTGCCGCCCATTTCCAGGGCCAGGATCTTGTCCGGGCGCCCGGCGAACTGGTTGTGCAGCGCGTTGCCGGTACGGCTGGAGCCGGTGAAGAACAGGCCGTCGATGCCATCATGGGCGGCCAGGGCAATACCCGTGTCGCGTGCGCCCTGCAACAGGCTCAGCACACCGGCGGGCAAACCGGCGTCGATCCAGCACTGCACCGTCAGCTCGGCGACCTTGGGGGTCAGCTCGCTGGGCTTGAACAGCACGGCGTTACCCGCCAGCAGCGCCGGCACGATATGACCGTTGGGCAGGTGGCCGGGAAAGTTGTAGGGGCCGAACACGGCGACCACGCCATGAGGCTTGTGGCGCAGCACGGCGGTGGCGTCGGCCAGCGGCCCGCTCTTCTCGCCTGTGCGCTCTCGGTAGCTCTGGATCGAAATGGCAACTTTGTTGACCATGCTGGTCACTTCGGTGGCCGCTTCCCACAACGGCTTGCCGGTTTCCTCGCCGATGCAGCGGGCCAGTTCATCGGCGCGCGACTTGAGCGTGGTGGCGAATTTTTCCAGGACGCCGATACGCTCGTCCAACGGGCGGGAGGCCCAGCTGACGAAGGCATGACGGGCAGCGAACACCGCCTGATCTACCTGGGCCTCGCTGGCGGCGCGGCCTTGCCAGATCACCGCCTGGGTCACCGGGTTCAACGACTCCAGGGCCTCGCCCTGGCCTGCCAGCCACTGGCCGGCGACATACAGGGTGTTCATGAGCGTGCCTCTTTGCCAGCCTGGGGGGAGAGCGGCACCGCACGCACCTGGTCACCGGCACTGAGACGCAGGCGCTTGGCGGTCAACGGGTCGACCACCAGGGTACCGGCCGCCTGGCGGGCGGGTGCCGCGGTGATCCGGCAGTCTTCGCGCTTGCGGTTGTGAATCACGTACGGCGTGGCATCGTCACCGGGGGTACCGATGGCCAGCACCAGCGCCTCGCTGTCCTGCACGGCGCGGATCTTGGTGGTCTCGCACTCGATGGCTGGGCCCGCGTCGAAGATATCGACGTAGCCCTGGTAGCTGAAGCCTTCGCCCTTGAGCATGGTCAACGCCGGCTCGGTGTCGGTGTGCACACGGCCGATGACGTTGCGCGCCGCCTCCGACAGGAAGCAGGTGTACAACGGAAACTTGGGCATCAGTTCGGCAATGAATGCCTTGTTGCCAACGCCGGTCAGGTAGTCGGCCTGGCTGAATTCCATCTTGAAGAAATGCCGGCCCAGGCTCTCCCAGAACGGCGAGCGGCCGTTCTCGTCGGACATGCCGCGCATCTCGGCGATGATCTTCTTGCCAAACAGCTGCGGGAACTCGGCGATGAACATCAAGCGCGCCTTGGACAGCAGGCGCCCGTTGAGGCCGTTACGGTGTTCGCTGCGCAGGAATAGCGAGCACAGCTCGGAATTGCCAGTCAGGTCGTTGGCCAGGAACAGGGTGGGAATTTCCCGGTAAATGTCCAGTTCCTGGGAGGCGCTGACCGTCAGGCCTACCCGGTAGTTGTACCAGGGCTCACGCAGGCCCACCGCGCCGGCGATGGCGGAAATGCCCACCACCTGGCCGGCATCGTCTTCCAGCACGAACAGGTAGTCCGCGTCGCCGCGGCCGGCTTCGCCCCGGAAGGTCTTCTCGGCCCAGCCCACCCGGTGCGCCAGGCGCTCCTCGTTGGCCGGCAAGGTGGTCAGGCCGGTGCCGGTGCTGCGGGCCAGCTCGATCAGCGCGGGTAAGTCGCTGCTGCGTACGGGACGAACGATCATGCTTTCTCCTTGCGCGGGCCGCAGTGGCGGCCCGCAGAACTCGACCTGTGAATGACAGGTATCAAACCGCTACCAGGCGCACGCTGGCGCCTTCACCAACACCCAGGGCCTCGGCCGCTTCCAGGCTGAGGGTGACCGGCTTGCCGGGCACCCAGTCCAGTTCCAGCAACACGGCGCGGTAGTCCTGCAACTGGGCGTTGGCCACCAGGTAGGGGCGTGCGCCCTTGACCACGTCGCTGTGGCCACTGTCGAGCTTGACGGGCACCACGCGGCTCTGGGCAATGGAGCGGATGCCCGAGACCCGTGCATGCAGCGTCGGGCCGCCGTCGAAGATGTCGATGTAGTGGTCGGTCTCGAAACCTTCGCGCATGAGGATGTCGAAGGTGATCTGCGCCCGCGGGTGCACCTGCCCCATGGCTTCCTGGGCGGCGTCGGGCAGCAGGGGCACATAGATCGGGTAGTGCGGCATCAGCTCGGCCAGGAAGGTGCGGCTCTTGATACCGCACAGGCGCTCGGCCTCGGCATAGTTGAGGTCGAAAAAGTTGCGGCCGATGGCGTCCCAGAACGGCGAGTCACCGTTCTCGTCGCTGTAGCCCACGATCTCGGTCACCACCGAGTCGGCGAAACGCTCGGGGTGGTTGGCCATGAACAGCAGGCGCGCCCGGGAGTTGAGCTCCGACCAGGCGCTGCCCACCAGCTCGGGCACCACGTAGAAACTGGTGAGCAGGCTGTTGCCGGTCAGGTCATGGCACTGGGAAAGCACGTGAATCTTGTTATGGATCTTCAGCTCGCGGGAAGCGTGCACGAAGGTCTCATTACGGAAACTGTAGAAAGGTTCGGAATACCCCGCCGACGCGACGATGGCGGAACAGCCCACCAGGCGCTGGCTATGGGCGTCTTCCAGGACGAAGAAATAGCTTTCTTCACCGTTGAAGCTGACCTCGGCGGCGAAGGACGCTTCCGACTTGGCGATCTTGTCGCGCAGGCGGTCGGCGTCATCCGGCAATGACGTGACACCAATAGGGCTGTCCGCGGCCAGGCGTTGTACCTCGGCCAGGTCAGCCATTTGCGCAGGGCGCATTACCAGCATGGTGTCACTCCTTGGAATTGCTTGAAAAGAACGGCGAGCGCCAGGGCGCCCGCCTTCAGGACCCGGGAATCAGGCCTGGGTCAGTTGCTTGACGGCACGTTCGAAGCGGTCCAGGCCTTCGTCGATGTCGGCGTCTTCGATCACCAGGCTCGGGGCGAAGCGCACCACGTCCGGGCCAGCCTGCAGGATCATCAGGTCATGCTGCTCGGCGGCGTTGAAGAAGTCCTTGGCCTTGCCTTTCCAGGCATCGCTGAGGGCGCAGCCGATCAGCAGGCCCAGGCCGCGGATTTCGGTGAACACGCCGTACTGCTCGCCGATCTGTTGCAGGCGAGCCTTGAAGCGCTCGTGCTTGGCCTTCACGCCGGCCAGCACTTCAGGGGTGTTGATCACGTCCATCACCGCCTCGCCCACGGCGCACGCCAACGGGTTGCCACCGTAGGTGGTGCCGTGCACGCCCACGGCGAAGTGCTTGGCCAGCTCGGTAGTGGTGAGCATGGCGCCGATGGGGAAACCGCCGCCCAGGCTCTTGGCGCTGGAGAGGATGTCCGGGGTCACGCCATAGTGCATGTAGGCGAACAGCTCGCCGCTGCGGCCCATGCCGCTCTGCACTTCGTCGAACACCAGCAGCGCATTGTGCTGGTCGCACAGCTCGCGGGCGCCTTGCAGGTAGGCCAGGTCGGCCGGCAGCACGCCGCCTTCACCTTGCACCGGCTCCAGCACCACGGCGCAGGTCTTGTCGGAGATGGCGGCTTTCAGGGCGGCCAGGTCGTTGTACGGAACGTGGGTGATACCGGTGATCTTCGGGCCGAAACCGTCGGAGTACTTGGGCTGGCCACCGACGCTGACCGTGAACAGGGTACGGCCGTGGAAGCTGTTGGTGGCCGCGATGATCTCGTATTTGTCCGGGCCGAAGTTGTCATGGGCCACGCGGCGGGCCAGCTTGAAGGCGGCCTCGTTGGCTTCGGCGCCGGAGTTGCAGAAGAACACCCGGTCGGCAAACGTGGCGTCGACCAGCTTATGGGCCAGGCGCAGGGCCGGCTCGTTGGTGAAGACGTTGGACACGTGCCAGACCTTGTTGGCCTGCTCGGTCAGCGCGGCCACCAGCGCCGGGTGGGCGTGGCCCAGCACGTTCACGGCGATACCACCGGAGAAGTCCACCAGCTCGCGGCCGGCCTGGTCCCACACCCGGGAACCTGCGCCGCGCACCGGAATGAAGGCCGCCGGGGCGTAGTTGGGGACCATTACCTGGTCGAAATCGGCGCGTTGCACCTGGGCATGCTCAACGGACATCGGAGTCTCCTGAAGAGGAACGCCAGCCTGGTAATGGCCAGCGATGGGGGGATTGTAAGGACGAACCGGCGCCTGTCCTTGTCGCCAAGCGACAACTTATTACAGCGCCAAACCGCGAAAACCGGGGGTTTTCGGTAATGCGACATATTATTGCATCAAGGATGCGGTATGTCTGGGGGTTTGGGGGGGGACTGCGGGACATGGCCGGGCTTTTCCAGGGCCCTCGAGATCGAGCACCGCCCCCGCGGCGCTTCGCGAGCCAGCTCTGCTCCTACCTCTGTTTCGGGCCAGTCATGCCAGTGGCATCACCGGGGTCGCCTCGTTTGTTCACCAGAGATCTTCGGTGGGTCACCCAGGCGGTCGAGGTGATCTGACGATCCGCTACCCGCGCTCCGCCGGCACCGAAGACAACTCGAACGGACTGCTGCTACGCCGCTGGTTGCGGTCCTCGCGCGGCGTAGCACCGAAGAAATTCCGGTAGGCGCTGGAAAAATGCGGCCCCGAGGAGAACCCGCACGACAAGCCGATCTGAATGATCGACTTGCTGGTCTGCATCAACATCTGCCGCGCCTTGTTCAAGCGCAATTCCAGGTAGTACTGGCTCGGCACGCGGTTGAGGTACTGCTTGAAGATCCGCTCCAGCTGCCGGCGTGATACGCACACGTGCTGGGCAATTTCGTCAGTGGTCAGCGGCTCCTCGATGTTGGCTTCCATCAACAGCACCGCCTGGGTCAGCTTCGGATGGCTGGAACCCAGGCGGTTCTGCAGTGGAATGCGCTGGCGCTCGCCGCCTTCGCGGATGCGCTCCACCACCAGTTCCTCCGACACGGCTCCCGCCAGCTCGGCACCATGGTCACGCGCCAGTACCGCCAGCAGCAGGTCCAGTACCGACAGGCCACCACAGGCCGTCATGCGGTCCCGGTCCCAGTCGAACAGGTGGCTGGTGGCGATGACCTTGGGAAAGCGCTCGGCGAAGTCGTCCTGCCAGCGCCAGTGCACGGCGGCGCGGTAACCGTCCAGCAGGCCGACCTGGGCCATGGGGTAGACCCCGGCCGACAGCCCGCCGATGACGCACCCGGCACGCACCACCTGCTTGAGCGCCGTTGCCAGCGCGGGGGCCAGGGCGGCGGGGGGTTCGTCGGCCAGCAGGAACAGTTTGTGACAGCCCTCTAGCCGGCCCGCCCACGGCCCGCCCGGCAATTGCCAAGCGCCTGCCTCCCCGGCAGGTTCGGCATGCAGAAACACCAGCTCGTAGCTCACCTCGGGGTGCACCTTCTGGGCGACATCCAGCGCCTCTTCAGCCAGCGCCAGGGTCAGGGCTTTGGTGCTGGGCCAGATGAGAAAACCGATACGTTGGGCTGTCATGAGGTGCGGTCCGAAACCAGGTCAGGTTCAATGCCCGGCGCCCAATGGGCTCGCAGGCGGGTGGAAGGGACAGGCTGGCAAGACGCGCAGCATGCCCCTTTCTACAGCAAAGTGGCAGTCATCTTCTGTTTCAAATGACGACTATTTCAGGCTGCCGGAGAGGAACTGCTGCAACCGCTCGGACTTGGGATTGGCCAGCACGTCGCGCGGGTTGCCCGACTCTTCCACCAACCCCTTGTGCAGGAACACCAACTGGTTGGACACCTCGCGGGCAAAGCCCATTTCGTGGGTGACCACCACCATGGTGCGGCCTTCCTGGGCCAGGTCCTGCATGACCTTGAGCACGTCGCCCACCAGTTCCGGGTCCAGCGCCGACGTAGGTTCGTCGAACAGCATCACCTCAGGTTCCATGGCCAGGGCACGGGCGATGGCCACGCGCTGCTGCTCGCCACCGGACATATGCCCCGGGTAGGCGTCCTTGCGGTGCGCCACACCCACCTTGTTCAGGTAGTGCTCGGCCTTTTCCAGCGCTTCTTTCTTCGACACGCCCAAGACGTGCACGGGCGCTTCGATGATGTTTTCCAGGGCCGTCATGTGCGCCCACAGGTTGAAATGCTGGAACACCATGGACAGGCGCGAGCGCATGCGCTGCAGTTGCCTGGGGTCGGCGGCCTTGAGGGCACCGTCCTTGCTGGCCACCAGTTGCAGCTCTTCGTTGTTGAGCAGGATCTTGCCGGCGTGGGGCTGCTCCAGCAGGTTGATGCAGCGCAGGAACGTGCTCTTGCCCGAGCCGCTGGAGCCGATGATGCTGATCACGTCGCCAGCCTTGGCGGCCAGCGAAACACCCTTGAGCACTTCATGGCTGCCGTAGCGTTTGTGCAGATCCTGGACTTCAAGTTTGTACATAGTGGTTCTCGCAAAACAGTCAGTCGTTGAGCAGGCGCCCGCGACGAAGGGGTTGGCGCCCGGCGACCTTGGCCAGCCAGAAACCCGGCTGGGCATAACGCAGTCGTTCGATGGCGAACAGCACGCCGGCAGTACCGGCACACACGACAGTATGTTGATCACCCAGCGGGTCGATCACTTCGAACAGCGGGTCGCCCGCCTCCACCCAGTCACCCGGGGCACGGAGAAAACTGACCACTCCAGGGTGCGGGGCGAACAGCAATTGGGTGCCTTCGAAGGGCATGCCTTCGCAAGGCTCGCCAGCCGCGGCCGGCCACTCACCGCTGATCAGGCCCTGCTCGGCGAGGAACGCCAGAATGCCTTCGGCATGGCGCTCGGCGTCATCGCGGCTGGTGTCGGCCTGGCCGCCCAGTTCCACGGTGGTGGCCAAGCATGCCAGCGGCACCTGTGCGTCGGGGAACTGGCGCGACAGACGTAACCACGGCAACGAGCAGGCTTCGTCGAACGAACTGCCACCCGAGTCCTCGGCCAGCAGGCCGACCCGCACGTTCAGGTGCGCGGCCAGGGAGCGCCACTGCGGCCAGTGCTGGGGCAAGGCGTACATGTGCAGCGCCGCGTCGGCGTCGCAATGCAGGTCCAGCACCACGTCGGCGTCGCAGGCGTGGCTCAGCAACAGGCGTTGCAGCCCCTGCAACTGGCTCGACGCCGGCGGCAGGGCGGCCAGGGCATCACCCATGGCCCGGCGGATCAGGCGGACATTGGCGTGGGGATCATCACCCAACTGGCCGGCCAGGGCCTCGGCCACCGGCTCGCTCAGCTCGTGAAAGTCACGGTTGAAGTTCTTGCCGCTGCCGAACTCGAAACGGCCCTGATGGGCGCCCTGCAGCAACTGGCCCAGGCCGATGGGGTTGGCCACCGGCACCAGCTCGATGACGCCCTTGAGGGCACCGGCCGCTTCCAGCGCCAGCAGGCGCTTCTTCAGCTCCCAGGCGGTGCGCATGCCCGGCAATTCGTCAGCGTGCAGGCTGGCCTGGATATAGGCCTTGCGCTCGCCGCTGCCAAAGCGAAACACGCTCAGGTGGCGCTCGCTGCCCAGGGTGCTCCAGGGCAATGGATGATCGATGCGTTGCATGTCTTCAGCCCTTGCGTGGTGCCAGGTAGCCCAGCCAGCGGCGCTCGGCCAGCTTGAACAGGCGAACCAGGATAAAGGTCAGGCACAGGTAGAAAACCCCTGCGGTGATATAGGCTTCGAACGGCAGGTAGTACTGCGCGTTCACCGTGCGCGCGGCGCCGGTGATGTCGATCAGGGTGACGATGGAGGCCAGGCTGGTGGTCTGCAGCATCATGATCACTTCGTTGCTGTACTGCGGCAGCGCGCGGCGCAGGGCCGACGGCAGCAGGATGCGACGGTACATCTTGACGCGCGACATGCCCATGGCCCGCGCGGCCTCGATCTCGCCGTTGGGCGTGGCCTTGAGGCTGCCCGCGACGATTTCGGCGGTGTAGGCGCTGGTGTTGATGGCAAAGGCCAGGCAGGCGCAGAAGGTAGCGCTGGACAGCCAGGGCCACAGGAAGCTCTCGCGCACCACAGCAAACTGGGCCAGGCCATAGTAGATCAGGAACAACTGCACCAGCATCGGCGTGCCGCGGATCACGTAGGTGTACAGCCAGGCCGGCAGGTTCACCAGCGGCCGCTTGGACACACGCATCAGGCCCAGGGGCAAGGCCGCCAGCAGGCCGAAGAACAGCGACAGCAGCAACAGCTTGACGGTTTCCAGCACACCACTGAAGTACAGCGGCAGGTTGTCCCAGACCACGTTGTAGTCAAAGATCATAGTTCAGCCACCCTTACGCCAGCCGAGTAGCGTTTTTCAAGGAACCGCAAGGCCAGCAGCGACACGCTGGTGATGATCAGGTACAGCGCCGCCACGGCCAGGAAGAAGGTGAACGGCTGGCGCGTGGCGTCCGCCGCGGCCTTGGCCTTGAACATCATGTCCTGCAGGCCCACCACCGACACCAGGGCAGTGGCCTTGACCAGTACCAGCCAGTTGTTGGTGAAGCCGGGAATGGCCAGGCGGATCATCTGCGGCACCAGCACGCGGAAGAACACCTGGCGGCTGTTCATGCCATAGGCAAGCCCCGCCTCGGCCTGCCCCTTGGGGATGGCCATGAACGCACCGCGGAAGGTTTCCGACAGGTACGCCCCGAAAATGAAGCCCAGGGTGCCGATACCGGCCGCCAGGGGGTTGAGGTCGATATAGTCATCGAAGCCCAGCAAGGGCGCGACACGGTTGAGCAGGTCCTGCCCGCCGAAGAAGATCAGCAGGATCAGCACGAGGTCGGGAATGCCGCGGATGACCGTCGAATAGGTCGCCCCCAGCCAGGCCAGCCACCGCACGGGCGACAGCCTGAGTGCGACGACGATCAATCCCAGGGCAATGGCCAGCGCCATCGACGACAGGGCCAACTGCAAGGTCAGCCAGGTGCCATCGAGGATGACCGCCCCGTAGCCTTCTAACATGAAAATTTCCTCGACCGTGGAAATGAAAAAATGGTGCAAGCCTCAGCGCCTGCGGCTTGCACCATCTGTCGGGTGACGCTTACAACCGTTTACTGGCCGTAGATGTCGAAGTTGAAGTACTTGTCCTGGATCTGCTTGTACTTGCCGTTGGCGCGAATGGCGGCGATGGCAGCGTTGAGCTTGTCCAGGTCGGCCTTGTCACCCTTGCGCACGGCGATGCCAACGCCGTCACCGAAGTACTTGACGTCGGTGAACGATGGCCCGGCGAACGCATAGCCCTTGCCGGCGTCGGTGTTCAGGAAGCCGTCCTGCAGCAGGGTGGCGTCGGCCAGGGTGCCGTCCAGGCGGCCAGCGGTCACGTCCAGGTAGATTTCGTTCTGGGAACCGTAAGGCACCACTTCCACACCTTTGGGCGCCAGCACTTCACGGGCGAAACGCTCGTGGATCGACCCGCGCTGCACGCCGATCTTCTTGCCTTTGAGCTCGTCCAGGCTGTCGCTGATGGTGGTGCCGTCCTTCATGACCAGACGGGCCGGAGTCAGGTAGTAGCGGTTGGTGAAGTCAACCGACTTCTTGCGGTCTTCGGTGATGGACATGGACGACAGGATGGCGTCGATCTTGCGCACCTTCAGCGCCGGGATCAGGCCGTCGAATTCCTGCTCGACCCACTGGCACTTGACCTTCATCTCTTCGCACAGGGCGTTGCCGATGTCGTAGTCGAAACCGACGATGCTGCCATCGGCGGCCTTGGAAGCGAATGGCGGGTACGCCGCTTCGATACCGATCTTGAAAGGCTTCTCGTCGGCGAACGACGACAGCGACAGCACGGACAGCGCCAGGGCGCCAAGAAGTACGAGTTTCTTCATCTCAGGACTCCATCGGTAAAGGGCAATAAATGGCAGAGTGAGCAGGAGCCCAATATGCGAATGGGTACAACCTAGATAGCGGCGCACGGCACGGGAGCATGGCTCGTCGAGCGGCGGGCGAGTGACCGGCATTTTAGCGACAGCCCCGAAGCCGATATTTCTTCAATGCGACAACTAGTTACAGATGCACAGAGAACACGACCCGAGATTATTGACAGCCTTCAGCGTTTATGCAAAGGCAAATGACAGGGAACCGATCTATCAAGCAAATTGCGCGCCTATTATTGGCAAAGCCTTGTAATCCGGCAACCCTGGCGTGGGTGTTTGTTTTTTCATGGGGCTTTTTCGCACCGGTTTGTGGCGTTTCGCCTCCTTTTGGGGCGGCCAGAGGTGACGGACGGTAACATCGATATATCCCCGGGATGGTGTGTGCCCGCCCCACCAAAACAAAACCCCGCCGAAGCGGGGCCTTGTCTACGCCAGCAGTCTCACGCCGCCTTCATGCCCTTGTGCGTATCGATCAAGTGCTGCACCACCCCCGGGTCAGCCAGGGTGGAGATATCACCCAGGGCGTCGTATTCACCGGTAGCGATCTTGCGCAGGATACGTCGCATGATCTTGCCCGAACGGGTTTTGGGCAGCCCCGGCGCCCACTGGATGACATCCGGCGAGGCAATGGGGCCGATTTCCTTGCGCACCCAGTTTTTCAGCTCCTGGCGCAGGGTTTCGCTGGCTTCCACCCCACCATTGAGCGTGACATACACGTAGATGCCCTGCCCCTTGATATCGTGCGGCACGCCCACCACCGCCGCCTCGGCGACCTTGGGATGGGCGACCATGGCGCTTTCGATCTCGGCGGTGCCCATGCGGTGCCCGGACACGTTGAGCACGTCATCCACACGGCCAGTGATCCAGTAGTAGCCGTCCTCGTCGCGACGGGCGCCGTCACCGGTGAAGTACATGCCTCGGAAAGTCTTGAAATAGGTATCGACGAAACGGTCGTGGTCGCCGTACAAGCTGCGCGACTGACCCGGCCAGGAGTCGAGAATCACCAGGTTGCCCTCGGCGGCACCGTCGATCAAGTTGCCCAGGTTGTCCACCAGCCCCGGCACCACGCCAAAGAAAGGCTTGCTGGCCGAACCCGGCTTGAGCGCGGTGGCGCCCGGCAGCGGGCTGATCAGCACGCCGCCGGTTTCGGTCTGCCACCAGGTGTCGACGATGGGGCAGCGCTGCTTGCCCACGGTGTCGTAATACCAGCCCCAGGCCTCGGGGTTGATCGGCTCGCCCACCGAGCCCAGCAGGCGCAGGCTGGAGCCGTCGGCCCCTTCCACCGCGGCAGTGCCCTCGGCCATCATCGCGCGGATGGCGGTAGGCGCGGTATAGAGGATATTGACCTTGTGCTTGTCGATGATCTTCGACACACGGGTAATGTCCGGGTAGTTCGGCACGCCCTCGAACAGCAGGGTGGTGGCACCGTTGGCCAGCGGGCCGTAGACGATGTAGCTGTGGCCGGTGACCCAGCCCACGTCGGCGGTGCACCAGTAGACTTCGCCCGGGCGGTAGTCGAACACGCGCTCATGGGTCAGGGCCGCGTACACCAGGTAACCGCCCGTGGTGTGCAGCACGCCCTTGGGCTTGCCGGTGGAACCGGAGGTATAGAGGATGAACAGCGCTTCCTCGGCCCCCATCTCCTTGGGCGCGCAGGTGCTGGACGCCACGTCCAGCAGGGTGTGGTACCAGATATCGCGATGGCGGTTCCACTCGATCTCGCCACCGGTGCGCTTGCAGACGATGACCTTCTGCACGCTGCTGGTTTCAGGGTTGGTCAGGGCGCGGTCGACGTTGGCCTTCAGCGCGGTTTTCTTGCCGCCGCGCAGGCCTTCATCGGCGGTGATCACCACCTTGGAGCTGCAGTCGATGATACGCCCCGCCAACGCTTCCGGCGAAAAGCCGCCAAATACCACCGAGTGGATGGCACCAATGCGAGTACAGGCCAACATGGCGACCACGGCTTCGGGAATCATCGGCATGTAGATAGTGACCACGTCACCGCGGTGCACGTCCTGGCCGCGCAGGGCGTTGGCGAACTTGCAGACTTCTTCATGCAGTTCGCGGTAGGTGATGTTGCGATGCTCGGAGGGGTCGTCGCCTTCCCAGATGATCGCGATCTGGTCGCCACGCTCGGCCAGGTGCCGGTCCAGGCAGTTGTAGGAGACGTTCAGAGTGCCGTCGGCGAACCACTTGATGTCCACGTGGTGGTCATCGAACGAGGTCTGCTTGACCTTGGTGAAAGGCTTGATCCAGTCCAGGCGCTGAGCCTGCTCGCGCCAGAAGCCGTCCGGGTTGACGACCGACTGCTGGTACATGGCCTTGTAGGTCGCTTCATCGGTCAGCGTGGTGGCTGCCACCTCGGGACGAACGGGATACAGGGACGCCGCACTCATCTTTCTTACCTCGGGAGCTGTAGTTGTTTTTGTATGACCTGTTTGTAAGGCCATCTGCTGACAGAGGCCATACGACGTTGGTAGCACGTGAAGCAGCTATTAGCCGCACGCTGCAAGCGTATCCGTGTTGCCCCCACTTGCGAGCTCGCAGCGCCTGCCCGAGACGGGCCATTGTTACAGAATTGGATAAAACTGTTTATCAAAACTCTGGCTGTTTACCCTGGGCCCAGCGCCCTAGAATTCACCTCGCCAACCGGCACTGCGATTAACACTGGCAACAGCCCCCACGAAGGCACGTTAATCCGACACTTACTTTCCCGAGCAACACACGCAGCCCCACAAGGATTGCGTGCCCCCTGACGACCGCAAAAGGTAAACTTTAAAATGAAAGCTTTGATTGTCTTGGCCCTGAGTACTTTCTCACTGGCGGCCATGGCCGATGAAGTTTCAAGCACTGCCGATACTCAAGTTCCCGTGGAACATTACACTTACTCGCAACACCTGGATATTGCCAAGGTACTCAATACCAGCGAGATCCCCGCTGTCTGTGAAGTAGTGCCAGCCCGCATGACCTACCTGGACTCCACTGGCCAGAAACACATTCTCGAATACCGCGTGATGGGCAACGGCTGTTCCAACGGCTGATCGAGAATGCTTGCGGCGCCTCTTGCAACTTTACAAGAGGCTCGCCGTCGATTCGGAGATTCCATTCAAGTAACAACCGGCAACTAAAATTCCGAATTATTCCAGGGGTTCCTTGCCCACTTCATGTTCACGCAACTTGTTGGCGACAGTGGTGTGCGACACACCCAGACGCTTTGCCAATAAGCGACTGCTGGGATGCTCGACATATAACCGTTGCAATACGGCCTTTTCGAACCGCCCGACAATATCCTGCAAACTTCCCTCTAGCGAAAATTCGCCAAAAGGTTCGCGCACGCCATAATCAGGCAGGCGAACATGCTCTGACTTGACCACCCCGCCCTCGCATAAAGACACCGCTTGAAACAATACGTTTTCCAGTTGCCGCACATTGCCTGGCCAGCGATAACGCGCCAGCTTGTCCATCGCGGCGGGCGCCAGGCGCGGCAGCGGGCAGCCGATCTGGCGGCTGGCCTGGTCAAGGAAGTGGCCTACCAGCGGGTCGAGGCCGTCCATGCACTCGCGCAAAGGTGGAATATGCAGGGAGAGTACGTTCAGACGGTGATACAGGTCCTGGCGAAACTCGCCACGGGCGCACAACTGCGACAAGTCCACCTGGGTGGCGCAGATCACCCGCACGTCCAGGTACACCTCCTCATCGCTGCCTACCCGGCGAAAACAACCGTCTTGCAGAAACCGCAACAGTTTGGCCTGCAGGCGCGGGCTCATCTCCCCGACACCATCGAGGAACAACGTGCCGCCCGCAGTCAGCTCCAGCAGCCCCAGCTTGCCTTCGGCCCTGGCGCCTTCGAAGGCCCCCGGGCCATAGCCGAACAGCTCGGTCTCGGCCATGGACTCCGGCAGGCCGGCGCAATTGAGCGCCATCAAGGGTGCCTGCCCCCGCGGGCTGGCCAGGTGGCAGGCACGGGCCAGCAACTCCTTGCCGGTGCCCGTCTCGCCCTCGATCAGTAACGGAGCGTCCAGCGGCGCCATGCGCCGCGCCTCGCGCACCACCGCCGCCATCACCCGGGAGCTCTGGAAGATACTGTCGAAGCCCCGCAGCTCCTGCTTGCGCACATGGTAGATACGCTCGCCAATACGGTCGGCGCGGTGCAAGGTCAGCACGGCGCCCGCCAGCGCCTCGCTGTCATCATGCTCGGACTGCAACGGGGCGATGTCGGCGAGGAAGATATCGCCACGCACCTTGACCCGCAGGCCGTTGATGCGCGACTTGTTGTCCCGCACCAGTTGCGGCAGGTCGAAGTCCTCGGCGTAGTTGGACAGCGGCATCCCCGGCACTTCATCTACCCGCACGCCCAGCAATTGCGCAGCCGCGCGGTTGGCGGCGACGATGGAACCGGCCATGTCGATGGACAGTACCGGGAACTCGAGCGCCCCCAATAACGCATTGAGCTCCATGTGCCGGCGCTCGCTGGGCATCAACCCTACGCGCTTGACGCCGAACACACCGGCAATGACTTCGAACTTGGGCCGCAGCGCCTGGAATTGCAGGTTGATCAGGTTCGGGCAGTGCAGGTAGATCGCGTTGCCGTGCTCGCCGCCCACCTCGCCACGGGCCACGTTGATGCCGTACTCCACCAGCAGGTTGAGGATGTCGCGCAGGATACCGATACGGTTCTGGCAGTGGACTTTGATGCGCATGGGCAGGCTCGGGCTGTGAGTTATCTGGAGGAATCGCAAAATATGCGTAAAGATTATCTGACAGACACACGCGTTTTCCAGCCGCAGACCGTGGAAGAATCGCCATTTGTAAGCATTATTTTACAGCGATCCGGCGCCGGCCCTCTTCTGTGCGCTGTCTTACCTGATGCAAATTCCCCCGCCATCCCCTATCAATAAGGCGCCCATAACAATAAAAGATCCACTGGAGAGCTGTATGACGCAGACCCACTACGTGGCCCGCGAACCCGATGCCCAGGGTTTCATCGACTACCCCGACAGTGAGCACGAGGTGTGGCACACCCTGGTCAGCCGCCAGCTCAAGCTGCTGGAAGGCCGTGCCTGCCAGCCGTACATGGACGGCATCGAACAACTGGCCCTGCCCCACCACCGCATTCCGCAACTGGCCGACATCAACCAGGTACTGGGCCGCACCACCGGCTGGCAAGTGGCCCGCGTCCCGGCACTGATCCCCTTCCAGACCTTCTTCGAACTGTTGGCCAGCAAGCGCTTTCCCGTGGCGACCTTCATTCGCACGCCAGAAGAACTGGACTACCTGCAAGAGCCCGACATCTTTCACGAAATATTCGGCCACTGCCCCCTGCTGACCAACCCCTGGTTCGCCGAATTCACCCACACCTACGGCAAACTCGGGCTGGCGGCCAACAAACAGGAACGCGTGTACCTGGCCCGCCTATACTGGATGACCATCGAGTTCGGCCTGGTGGACACGCCCCAAGGCCGGCGCATCTACGGCGGCGGCATTCTGTCCTCGCCGAAGGAAACCCTCTACAGCTTGTCGGACAGCCCCGAGCACCAGGCCTTCGACCCGCTGGAATGCATGCGCACACCCTACCGCATCGACATTCTGCAACCGCTGTATTTCGTGCTCCCGGACCTCAAGCGCCTGTTCGACCTGGCCCACCAGGACATCATGGCCCTGGTGCGAAACGCCATGGAGCTGGGCCTGCACGCACCGAAATTTCCGCCCAAGGCGGCCTGAACCCTCTTTACTACAAGGACACGCACCATGAACTCACTGAACCAGGCCCATTGCGAAGCCTGCCGCGCCGATGCCCCCCAGGTCAGCGACGAAGAACTGCCGGTGCTGCTCAAGCAGATCCCGGACTGGAACATCGAAGTGCGCGACGGCGTCATGCAGCTGGAAAAAGCCTACCTGTTCAAGAATTTCAAATATGCTCTGGCCTTCACCAACGCCGTTGGCGAGATCGCCGAGGCGGAGGGCCACCACCCGGGTCTGTTGACCGAATGGGGCAAAGTCACCGTGACCTGGTGGAGCCATTCGATCAAGGGCCTGCACCGTAATGATTTCATCATGGCCGCCCGTACCGACGACGTCAGCCAGGGGGCCGAGGGGCGCAAATAATGCACTTCAGCGCGATCCAGCGGATACCCGGCGATTCGATCCTCAGCCTGATGGACGCCTACGCCAAGGACCCCAACCCCGCCAAGTTCGACCTGGGGGTGGGCGTGTACAAGGATGCCAGCGGCCTGACCCCGGTGCTGGCAGCGGTCAAGCAGGCCGAACGCTACCTGCTGGATCACCAGGCCAGCAAGACCTATGTCAGCGGCCACGGTGACGCGCGCTTCGGCCAATTGCTCAGCGAGCTGGTGCTGGGCCAGGATTCGCCGCTGCTCAAACACCTGCGCGCCGGCGCCACCCAGACTCCAGGCGGTACCGGCGCGCTGCGCCTGGCCGGCGAGTTCATTCGCCACTGCCTGCCGGGCCGCGGTATCTGGCTGAGTGACCCGACCTGGCCTATCCACGAGAGCATCTTTGCCGAGGTAGGGCTCAAGGTCGGGCACTATCCCTACGTGGGCGGCGATAACCGCCTGGACGTCGAGGCCATGCTGCAGGCCCTGGAAAACATTCCTCAGGGCGATGTACTGCTGCTGCATGCTTGCTGCCACAACCCCACAGGCTTCGATCTGCACCACGAGGACTGGCAACGCGTGCTGGATGTGGTCAAGCGCCGAGACTTGCTGCCATTGATCGACTTTGCCTACCAGGGCTTCGGCGATGGCCTGGAGGAAGACGCCTGGGGCGTGCGGCTGTTCGCCCGCGAACTGCCGGAATTGCTGATCACCAGCTCCTGCTCGAAGAATTTCGGCCTGTACCGCGAACGCACCGGCGCACTGATTGCCTGCACCGACGACCATGAGAAGCTGCTGGACGTGCGCAGCCAACTGGCTGGCCTGGCACGCAACCTGTGGTCCACGCCGCCGGACCATGGCGCAGCCGTGGTGGCCACCATTCTCGGCACCCCGGACCTCAAGAGCTTGTGGGCCGACGAGGTCGAGCACATGCGCTCGCGCATCGCCCAGTTGCGCGCCGGCCTGGTGGAAGCGCTGGAACCGTACGGCCTGGCCGCGCGCTTCGCGCATATTGGCGAGCAGCGCGGGATGTTTTCCTACACGGGGCTGAGCCCGGACCAGGTGGACCGCCTGCGCGACGAGCACAGCGTGTACATGGTGCGCTCAGGCCGGGCCAACGTCGCTGGCATCGACGCCAGCCGCCTGGACGAACTGGCCAAGGCCATCGCCAAGGTCTGCTGAAGTGCCGGGCAGCGATGTGCTCACCCCGAATGCTCATGAACCTGGATGAAAATGTCGTCATGGAGCGACCAATGGCCGCATTAGCACTCAGCTTGTCACATCCAGTCATGTATTCTGTGCCGGCTTTCAACAGCACGCGCTATCCAGCGCCACCCTCAACCTGTACTTTCGAGGAGCGATGACGATGCACGAAATCCCTAACCTGCCCTTCCCGAGCCTGCATCAACCCGAGCAGCCTCAACCCCCGCAATCGGCCAGCCAAGGCCCGGAAAACGAGGCCGAAGAAGCCTCGGGCGCTGACCGCGACGAGTAAGCGCTGTAAGCTGGCGGTGAATCCTACGGCGGCACGGCCGCGTGACTTCACCGCCACAAGCGTTCGAGGACGTAACCCATGCAAGACAGCTTCAACGATGAACAGGCCGCGCAGGTGATCGACACTGCGCAACAGATGATCGACATCTGGAACCGCCTCCCCCCGGAAAAACAGTCCGCCCTGCTGCAACGCTTCGGCACCCAGCAGAACGCCCTGGCCGCCCTGGTTGCCACTCGGTTGCTGGCGAAGCCCTGAGCGCACCACCGCGCTTCAAGCGTGCAACTTGAAGCTTGCAGCCTGAAACCTTAAGCTGCCCTTGCGCACCTACCCCTCCTGGAATACCCAATGCCCACGAACCCGCGACCGCTGGCGGTCACGTTGCAAGTCGTCTCCATCGTCCTGTTTACCTTCATCGGCTACCTCAACATCGGCATTCCCCTGGCCGTGCTGCCCGGTTTCGTGCATAACGGCCTGGGCTTCAATGCGGTGATCGCAGGCCTGGTGATCAGCGTGCAGTACCTGGCCACCCTGCTCAGCCGTCCGTATGCCAGCCGCATCATCGATAACCACGGCAGCAAGAAAGCAGTGATCTACGGCCTGTTCGGCTGCGGCCTGAGCGGTGTGTTCATGCTGGCGGCAGCCTTTACCCACAACCTGCCGGCGGTGAGCCTGGCCAGCCTGTTTGTCGGCCGCCTGGTACTGGGCAGCGCCGAGAGCCTGGTGGGGTCGGGGTCCATTGGCTGGGGCATTGGCCGGGTGGGCTCGCAGCACACCGCCAAGGTCATTTCCTGGAACGGCATCGCCAGCTACGGCGCCCTGGCCATCGGCGCCCCCGCCGGGGTATTGCTGGTGCAGCACCTGGGACTGTGGTCCATGGGTGTGAGTATTCTGTTGCTGGCGGCGCTGGGCCTGGCCCTGGCCTGGAACAAGACCCCGGCACCCATCGTGGCGGGCGAGCGCATGCCCTTCATGCACGTGCTGGGCAAGGTACTGCCCCACGGCACCGGCCTGGCACTGGGGGGTATCGGCTTCGGCACCATCGCCACGTTCATCACCCTCTATTACGCCAGCCATAACTGGGGTAACGCGGCGTTGTCCCTGAGCCTGTTCGGCGCCAGCTTCATTGGTGCACGGCTGATATTCGGTAACCTGATCAACCGTATCGGCGGCTTTCGCGTGGCCATTGGCTGCATGACGGTGGAATCCCTGGGCCTGTTGCTGCTGTGGCTGGCGCCCAGCGCCGAACTGGCCTTGGCGGGTGCGGCCCTGAGCGGCTTTGGCTTCTCGCTGGTGTTCCCGGCCCTGGGGGTAGAGGCGGTGAACCTGGTGCCGGCCTCAAGCCGTGGCGCGGCGGTGGGGGCCTACTCGCTGTTCGTTGACCTGTCGCTGGGTATCACCGGGCCATTGGCCGGGGCCATCGCGGCAGGTTTCGGTTTCAGCTCGATCTTTCTGTTCGCCGCCATCGCCTCGTTTCTGGGCCTGTCGCTGAGCCTGTACCTGTACCGCCAGACCCTCAACCAGCCCCGTCACCCCGACACGGCGCTTTAAAAGTCGACCTTGCCGCGGCCTGCCTTGATGGCACCGCGCTTGGTCTTGCCTTCCAGCCGACGAGTCCTGGACCCCAGGGTCGGCTTGGTGGGCCGACGCTTCTTCTCCACCTTCGCGGCATTGACGATCAGTTCCCGCAGGCGCTCCAGGGCGTCGGCGCGGTTCTGCTCCTGGGTGCGATATTGCTGGGCCTTGATCACGATCACGCCGTCACTGGTAATACGGCTGTCACGCAGGGCCAGCAGGCGTTCCTTGTAGAACGGTGGCAATGACGAGGCATTGATATCGAAGCGCAGGTGCATTGCGCTGGATACCTTGTTGACGTTCTGCCCGCCGGCGCCCTGGGCGCGAATGGCGCTCAGCTCGATTTCGGCATCGGGCAAGTGGACGTTATTGGAGATTTCCAGCATGGGGATAATTCAAGAGAGGAAAAGCGAGGACGGTAGCAGCTGACGCAAGGCGCCGTCAAAACAGCGCCCCGCAGCAGAGGACCCGGCTGCGTCACTCCCGACGCGGCCAGGTCCGCTGCTACGCGGCGAGGGCGCCAATCAACCCTTTTGCAGGGTCAGGGCCGCGCGGCGGTTACGGGCCAGGTAAGCCAGGTACATGCCCACCACCCATACCGGAATGGCGTACACCGAGACGTTGATGCCCGGGATCATCAGCATGATGCCCAGGATGAACACCACGAACGCCAGGCAGATGTAATTGCCCCACGGGTACCACAGCGACCGGAACGACGACACGCGGCCATTGCGCACCTGGTGCTGGCGGAACTTGAGGTGCGAGAAGCTGATCATCGCCCAATTGATGACCAGGGTTGCCACCACCAGCGACATCAGCAATTCCAGCGCGTCATGGGGCATCAGGTAGTTCAGCACCACCGCCACCAGCGTCACCGCCGCCGACACCAGGATGGCCCGCACCGGCACGCCGCGCTTGTCCACCTTGGCCAGGGCTGCAGGGGCGTCGCCCTGTTCGGCCATGCCCAGCAGCATGCGGCTGTTGCAGTAGGTACCGCTGTTGTACACCGACAGCGCCGCGGTCAGCACCACGAAGTTGAGAATGTGCGCCGCGGTGTTGCTGCCCAGCATCGAGAACACTTGCACGAACGGGCTGCCGCTGTACGCATCACCGGCACTGTCGAGGGTCTGCAGCAGGCCGTCCCACGGGGTCAGCGACAGCAGCACTACCAGGGCACCGATGTAGAAAATCAGGATGCGGTAGATCACCTGATTGATCGCCTTGGGGATCACGGTCTTGGGCTGGTCGGCTTCGGCAGCGGTGAAGCCGAGCATTTCCAGGCCGCCGAAGGAGAACATGATGATCGCCAGCGCCATGACCAGGCCCTTGACCCCATTGGGGAAGAAGCCGCCATGGTCCCACAGGTTGCTGACCGAAGCCTGCGGGCCGCCATGGCCGCTGACCAGCAGGTAGCTGCCCAGGGCTATCATGCCGACGATGGCCAGCACCTTGATGATGGCGAACCAGAACTCGGCCTCGCCGAACACTTTCACGTTAGCCAGGTTGATGGCGTTGATCATCACGAAGAAGACGGCCGCCGAGACCCAGGTGGGCACGTCGGGCCACCAGTAATGGACATACTTGCCCACGGCGGTGAGTTCGGACATGCCCACCAGGATGTACAGCACCCAGCAGTTCCAGCCCGAGAGGAAACCGGCGAAGCCGCCCCAGTACTGGTGGGCAAAGTGGCTGAACGAGCCCGCCACCGGTTCTTCCACGATCATTTCACCCAACTGGCGCATGATCATGAAGGCAATGAAACCGCAGATGGCATAGCCGAGAATCATCGATGGCCCGGCGGACTTGAGCACGCCGGCCGAGCCCAGGAACAGCCCTGTGCCGATGGCGCCGCCCAGGGCGATCAATTGGATGTGTCGATTTTTCAGGCCGCGCTTTAGCTGGCCGGATGAGTTCTGTGCACTCATGTAGTTGGTCACCTGGTTGTTTTTATCTGTGACGAAACGGGCCCGCTCCACTTTTGGCGGAACGGCAGAAATGCGCGCGATAACGGCAAGGTGCCACAGTAAAGGGCGCGCATTGTACACGCCGTGCATGGGAGCGCGAGGGGGAACCGGTGACAAGAGGGCAAAAAGCCGATGAATGTTACAATTTAGTGCACGACTGGCAATATTTCTTTACACCAAGAGGCTCCCTACGAACGCACTCTTGCCAATACCCCGCAAAACCTGCGGAAGCTGGCTTGCCAGCGAGCTTCTGACAGTCGCGCCAATCGTAAAGATATATTTACACCCTGCAACGACAGTTTTCCACGCAGCAGAATGCAAAACGCCAGCCCGAAGGCTGGCGTTTGCATTTCAAGCGTGCTGGTTACTCAGGCTTGGGTTTGCGACGGGTCACCGGCGCACGCTTGTCCGCGGCAGGGCCACGGCGCTTGCTGTCGTCCGACAGTTTCAGGCCGGGGCGCTGGGCACCTGGCTTGGCTGGACGCTTGTTCATGTCGCTCGGGCGCTCGGCCACGGCAGAACCACGGCCGTCCTTGCGCGCAGGGGCTTCACCGCGGCGCGGGGCCGGGGCATCGCCACGAGGCTTGCGCGCCGGGCGCTCGCCTTCTTCCACGCGCGGGGCACGGGCGGGCCGCTCGGCGGCGGCCGGGGCACCGTCGTGCGCCGGGCGCAGCGTGCGCACGCGCTCGCCACGGCCCAAGGGGCGCGACGACTTGCGCTGCAGGCGCTCCATCTTGTCCTTGCTCTTGGCGTTCAGGGTCGGCATGGCCACCGATGTCAGGCCTACTTCGGCGCTGAGCACGTCCACTTCGTGCTGGCTCAGTTCGCGCCAGCGGCCCATGGGCAGGTCGGAGTTGAGGAACACCGGGCCGAAACGCACACGCTTCAGGCGGCTGACCACCAGCCCCTGGGATTCCCACAGGCGACGGACTTCACGGTTGCGGCCTTCCATCACCACGCAGTGGTACCAATGGTTGAAGCCTTCACCGCCCGGGGCCATCTGGATATCGGTGAAACGCGCCGGGCCGTCTTCCAGGATCACGCCGTTCTTGAGGCGCAGCAGCATGTCGTCATCGACTTCACCGCGCACGCGCACCGCGTATTCTCGGTCCATCTCGTAGGATGGGTGCATCAAGCGGTTGGCCAGCTCGCCGTCGGTGGTGAACATCAGCAACCCGGTCGTGTTGATGTCCAGGCGGCCGATATTGATCCAGCGGCCTTCGCGCGGGCGCGGCAGGCGGTCGAACACGGTTGGGCGGCCTTCCGGGTCGTCGCGGGTGCAGATCTCGCCGTCAGGCTTGTTGTAGATGATCACGCGGCGCACGGTTTCCGAGGCTTCCTCGCGCTTGATCACCTTGCCGTCGACGCTGATGGCGTCATGCAGGTCGACACGCTGGCCCAAGGTGGCGTTGACGCCATTGACCTTGATGCGGCCTTCGCCGATCCAGGCTTCCACGTCGCGGCGCGAGCCCACGCCGATACGGGCCAGTACTTTCTGCAATTTTTCGCCGGCGGGGCCCATTTCCTGGACCTCTGGCTTGTCGTGTTCAGTCATCGTTTAGCACCTCCCGGTGTGTGATGTGGGGCGTACATGTCGCCCGAAGGGTCGCGAATCATACGCGCATGCGCGCGGTTGCGCACCTGAGACTAGTAGATATTTTCCCGGTCACTTCGTTTTCCGTCGGCCGGTGGCCGCCAGCGCCAGCAGGCGCAGGTGCGATTCGGCCAGCACCTGGCGCCGCTCGCCCTTGTCCATTTTCTTCCAGCCCTTGATCTCGCGCTTGCTGCGCCCGCAGCCCACGCACACGTCGTCATCGAACTTGCAGACACCGATACAGGGATCCTTGCTGCTCATGGGGCTTCACTCGTGGTGGCGGTCGGGGGCTTCGTCCTCCCCGTCCTCGTCCAGCGGCGTGTCGAGGAGCAGATCGTCGAAGTCTGTCTTGAGACCTTGTTCCATGGTGTCCAGTTCGGCCAGCAGCGTATGGAAGCTGGTTTCCTCCTTCGGTGCCTCGTCTTCGCCCGCCGGGGCGCTGGCATCGGCCAGGGCCTGCAGGTGCGCGGGCACCGGCGCGTCGTCCAGGTCCTCGACCACCGGCTCTGGCTCGATCTCGCGCAGTTCGGCCAGCGGTGGCAGGCTGTCCAGGTTCTTCAGGTTGAAATGGTCGAGGAAGGCCTTGGTGGTGGCGAACATCGCTGGCCGGCCCGGCACTTCACGGTAGCCGACCACGCGAATCCACTCGCGCTCCAGCAGGGTCTTGGTGATGTTGCTGTTCACCGCCACCCCGCGCACGTCTTCGATCTCGCCACGGGTGATGGGCTGGCGGTAGGCGATCAACGCCAGGGTTTCCAGCAAGGCGCGCGAGTAGCGCTGGGGGCGCTCCTCCCACAGCCTGCCCACCCAGGGCGCGAATTTCTCGCGGATCTGCAAGCGGTAGCCGGACGCCACCTCCACCAGCTCGAACGAACGGCTGTCGCAGGATTTGCGCAGCAGTTCCAGGGCTTTCTTGAAGACCGCAGGCTCCGGCCGCTCAGCTTCTTCGAACAGCTCATACAGGCGCTCCAGGGACTGGGGCTTGCCCGAGGCGAGCAGGAAGGCTTCGAGCAAGGAGGCCAGGTCGCGGGGTTCGGTCAGGTTCATCTATCGACTCATCAGGGCGGCGGGACACAACGCTATTCGGCGCGGGCCCGCACATGAATGGCCGCGAAAGGCTCATTCTGCACCAGCTCGACCAGGGATTCTTTCACCAGCTCCAGAATGGCCATGAAGGTGACGACCACCCCCAGCTTGCCCTCCTCGGCGGTGAACAGTTCGACGAACGGCACGAAGCCGCCGCCCTTGAGGCGCTCCAGCACCTCGCTCATGCGCTCGCGAGTAGACAGCGCCTCGCGGCTGACCTGGTGGCTTTCGAACAGGTCGCCACGGCGCATCACCTCGGCCATCGCCATCAGCACTTCTTCCAGCGCCACGTCGGGCATCAACTTGCGCACCTTGGCCTGGGGCGCGTCCAGTTGCGGCACGTAGATGTCGCGGCCCAGGCGCTTGAGGCCATCCAGGCCTTCGGCGGCGGCCTTGAAACGTTCGTACTCCTGCAGCCGGCGAATCAGTTCGGCGCGCGGGTCGTCCTCTTCTTCCTCGGCTTCGGCCGAACGCGGCAACAGCATCCGCGACTTGATCTCGGCGAGCATGGCCGCCATCACCAGGTACTCGGCGGCCAACTCCAGGCGCACGCTTTTCATCAGTTCGACGTAGCCCATGTACTGGCGCGTGATTTCCGCCACGGGAATGTCGAGGATGTCGATGTTCTGCTTGCGGATCAGGTACAGCAACAGGTCCAGCGGCCCTTCGAAGGCTTCCAGGAAGACTTCCAGGGCGTCCGGCGGAATGTACAGGTCCACCGGCATTTCCGTGTAGGACTGGCCATACACCAGCGCCAGCTGTTCGGGGGCGCGGGGTTGTTCGATCTCGGGGGTGGGTTCGGCCACGGTCACGCCGGTCACGCCTCGGCCATGAACGGCGCGGGGTCACCGCACCCCACGCGCACCACCTGGGGCTCGCCCTCGGCCAGGTTGATCACCGTGGAAGCCGAAACGCCACCGAACCCGCCGTCGATGATCAGGTCCACCTGATGCTCCAGCAGTTGGCGCATTTCGTAGGGGTCGCTCATGGGCAAGGTTTCGCCGGGCATGATCAGGCTGACGCTCATCAACGGCTCGCCCAGTTCTTCCAGCAGCGCATGGGAAATGGGATGGTCGGGTACCCGCAGGCCAATGGTGCGGCGCTTGTCGTGCAGCAACAGCCGCGGCACCTCGCGGGTGGCGTTGAGGATGAAGGTGTACGGCCCCGGGATATGCGCCTTGAGCAGGCGGAACGCACCGGTGTCGATCTTGGCGAACAGCCCCAGTTGCGACAGGTCGCGGCAGATCAGGGTGAAATTGTGCTTGTCATCGAGCTTGCGCAGGCGGCGCACGCGCTCGATGGCGCCCTTGTCACCGATCTGGCAGCCGATGGCGTAGGACGAATCGGTGGGATAGATCACTACCCCGCCCTTGCGGATGATCTCCACGGCCTGCTTGATCAGGCGCGCCTGGGGATTGTCCGGATGAATCTGGAAAAATTGACTCACGTTCTCTACCTGTTGGTCAGACGACGAGTGGCTGCTCATGTGTGAACCGGCCCGACAGAAGTGGCAGATCCTCCGGCACCGGTCGGTAGATACCGATCTCGGACCAGGCCCCTGGACCATGGAAATCACTGCCGGCACTGGCCAGCAGACCGAATTCGCGCGCCAGGATCGACAAGGTGCCGACCTGCTCGGCCGGTTGCATGCCGTTGACCACCTCCAGGGCCTGGCCCCCGGCTTGAATATAGTCGGCAATCAGCTTGCGGCGCTTGCTGCGGGTGAAATCATATTGCAACGGGTGCGCCAGGCTGACCCACGCCCCGGCGGCGCGCAGGGTGGCGACGGTGTCTTCCAGGGTCGGCCAGTGCTGCTTGACGTCGCCCAGCTTGCCGGCCCCCAGCCACTTGCGAAAGGCCTCGGCGCGGTCGCGCACGTGGTTCTGGCGCACCAGGTACTCGGCGAAATGCGGCCGCGCCGGGGCGTTGCCGCTGTCACCCAGCTCCTGCTGGATGGCGCGGGCGCCTTCCAGGGCACCGGGCATGCCCTTGAGCGCCAGTCGTCGGCTGATTTCCTCGGCCCGTAGCCATCGGCCATGGTGCAACGCCTCGACCGCGGCGACCAACGGCGGCGCGTCCAAGGGGAAACCATAGCCCAGCACATGAATGGTGGCGCCGCCCCAGGTGCAGGACATTTCCACGCCACTGACCCACTGCATGCCCAGGGCCCGCGTGGCTTCCCGGGCCTCGGGCAGGCCTTCGAGGGTGTCGTGGTCGGTCAGGGCCAATACCCGCACACCATTGGCATGGGCGCGCGCAGCCAGGTCCGTCGGCGAGAGGGAGCCGTCGGAGGCGGTGCTGTGGCAGTGCAGGTCAACATTCATGAGGTGGCGCTTTCGCTGTCTTTGATGTTTGTTATTATGCCGTCACATCCTGCTTCTGGCTGCCACTGTGAAACAATTCATCGATTTCATCCCGCTGTTCCTGTTTTTCATCGTCTACAAGCTTGACCCGCGCACCGTCGAAGTCGCCGGCCAGCAGGTGACCCTGGGCGGCATCTTCAGCGCCACCGGCGTGCTGATCGCCAGTTCCATCATCGTCTACGGCATTCTGTTCATCACCCAGCGCAAGCTGGAGAAGAGCCAGTGGCTGACCCTCGCTGCGTGCCTGGTGTTCGGCAGCCTGACCCTGGCCTTTCACAGCGAGACGTTTCTGAAATGGAAGGCGCCGGTGGTCAACTGGCTGTTCGCCCTGGCGTTCGCCGGTAGCCACTTCATCGGTGACCGCTTGCTGATCAAGCGCCTGATGGGCCACGCCCTGACCCTGCCCGATGGGGTATGGGCGCGCCTGAACGTCGCCTGGATCGTGTTTTTTCTGTTCAGCGGTGCCGCCAACCTGTTCGTGGCCTTCACCTTCCAGAGCATCTGGGTGGATTTCAAGGTGTTCGGCAGCCTGGGCATGACCCTGCTGTTCCTGGTGGGCCAGGGTATCTACCTGTCCCGCCACATGCATGACGCAGATACCACTACCCCGAAGACCGAGGACTGACATGCTCTACGCAATCATTGCCACCGACACGCCTGACTCGCTGGAAAAACGCCTGAGCGTTCGCCCGGCTCACCTGGCGCGCCTGGAAAAACTCAAGGACGACGGCCGTCTGGTCCTGGCCGGCCCGCACCCGGCGGTAGACAGCAACGACCCGGGCGCCGCCGGCTTCTCCGGCAGCCTGATCGTCGCCGAGTTCGAATCCCTGGCCGCCGCGCAGGAGTGGGCCGGTGCCGACCCGTTCGTGGAAGCCGGTGTCTACGCTGACGTGCTGGTCAAACCGTTCAAGCAAACCCTGCCGTAACGGCCTGGGTCTGCAGGCGCTGGCTTGCCAGCGAGCTGTGTCCGAAAAAGCTCGCCGGCAGGCCAGTGCCTGCAGAACGCACATTTCGCCCTTTGCATCGCCCCATTGCCTCATCATTCGCCCGTGGCTGCCGACAACCTGCCGAACAATCGACAGAATAAGGAGTCACTATGCGCCAGAGTCTGCTGTTTTCGCTGTTGCTCGTGCTGCTGCTGGGCGCCAGCGATGCCCAGGCCGACGATGGTTCGACGCCCTTGTCCCTGACCAACAGACCGCAGCTCGACGAGCTGCAGCAACGGCTGAACGAAGGCGAACGCCTGCGGGCGGCGCTGAGTCAGGAAAACCAGCGGCTCAAACTGCAATTGCAGGAAGCCCAGGCCAAGGCCGCCCCTGGCGTACGGCTGTTGACCGAACAACAGCAATGGTTTGTCACGGGCGCGGGTGTAGCCTTGTTGGCCGCCCTGTGCGGTATCTTTATCAGCGGCGGGCGTAGACAACGTCGGCAATGGTTGAATTGAGAGTTTCATGAGCGATCTGTTACTGATTGATGATGACGTGGAGCTGTGCGAGCTCCTGAGCAGTTGGCTGGGCCAGGAAGGTTTCGTGGTGCGTGCCTGCCACGATGGCGCCAGCGCGCGCAAGGCCCTGGCCGAACTGTCCCCTGCCGCCGTGGTGCTGGACGTGATGCTGCCCGACGGCAGCGGCCTGGAGCTGCTCAAGCAACTGCGCAACGAGCATGCCGACCTGCCGGTGCTGATGCTGTCGGCCCGGGGTGAACCCCTGGACCGCATCCTGGGCCTGGAACTGGGCGCCGATGACTACCTGGCCAAACCCTGCGACCCGCGCGAACTGACGGCTCGCCTGCGGGCGGTGCTGCGCCGCAGCCACCCGACCGCGACCAGCGGGCAACTGGAACTGGGCGACCTGTGCTTCAGCCAGGCGCGGGGCGTGGTGACCATCGACGAGCACGACATCACCCTGACCGTGTCCGAAAGCCGCCTGCTCGAAGCGCTGCTGCGCCAGCCGGGCGAGCCGCTGGACAAACAGGAACTGGCACAGATTGCCCTGGGCCGCAAACTGACCCTGTATGACCGCAGCCTGGACATGCACGTCAGCAACCTGCGCAAGAAAATCGGCCCCCACGCCGACGGCCGCCCGCGCATCGTCGCCCTGCGCAGCCGCGGCTACTACTACGCCGAGTAGGCCCGCCCGTGGGCCGGGGCTTGCAGGGGGGAGCGGCAAGCTGCACGTCAGAAGCGGGCGCGGAAGGCTCGCGGCTTGCAGCTTGCCACTGCCTCTCTTTACTCAAGCTTTACGCTCCCCTGACCGCACCTGACCTTGATCTCCTTAAACTGAGCTCATCCGGTTAACACCGGCAACGAGACAAGGAGATTCACCATGCGCAAGACCCTGATGGCTCTGATGTTCGCCGCCGCCCTGCCCACCGTTGCCATGGCGGCGCCTGAAGGCGGCCCTGGCGGCCCTGGCGGCCCCGGTTTCGGCCCAGGCCCTGACTTCGGCGGCCCAGGCATGCACCACGAGCGCGGCCCGCGTGACGGCTTCGCCAAACTGGACCTGACCCCGGAACAGCGCGAGAAGATCGGCCAACTGATGGGCCAGGAACGCCACATCGACCGTGAAGTGCTGCATCGCTACCTGGAAAAACTGCCAGCCGCCGACCAGAAGGCGATGAAGGACGAGATCCAGGCCAAGCATGACAAGGCTCGCGCCGACATCCGCGCCGTGCTGAACCCGACTCAGCAGAAACAGTTCGACGAAATGAAGAAGAAGCAGGACGAGCGCCGCGCCGAATGGAAGGAATTCCAGGCCTGGAAAGCGCAAAAGGCACAAAAAGCCCAGTAAGCTTCGCTCATCGTTGACCCCGCCCGACACGTTCACGCGTGCCGGGCTTCTGCATTTGAGGTACTCCCTTGCGATCATTGTTCTGGCGCATCCTGGCAAGCTTCTGGCTGGCCATCACCCTCGTCGCCGGCCTGTCGATTCTGCTCGGCCACATACTGAACCAGGACACCTGGATTCTCAGCCGTCACCCGGGCCTGAAAAACCTGGCCGAGACCTGGGTCACGACCTACGAGAAGGACGGCCAGGACGCGGCCCAGCAACTGCTGGAGCAGCGCAAGTGGCGTTACCACATTGACGTCCAGGTGCTCAACGAGGCGGGCGAAGCCGTGGTGCCCGGCACCTTCCCCCGCCGCGCGGCCGCGTTCGAAGCACGCCAGAACGATGGCAATGATGACCGCCCACTGCCATGGCGGCGCCTGACCGCCGAGTACACCAGCCCCAAGACCGGTGATACCTACCTGCTGATTTACCGTATCGCCCACCCGGAACTGGATGCCTGGCGCCGTGAGAGCCTGGTGTGGCCGTTGAGTGCCCTGGGTATCGCCCTGGTGGTGCTGACCTTGTTCAGCCTGCTGGTGACCCTGTCCATCACCCGCCCGCTGAGCCGCTTGCGCGGCGCGGTACATGACCTGGGGCAGACTACCTACCAGCAGAACAGCCTGGCGCGGCTGGCCGACCGCCGTGACGAGTTCGGCGTGCTGGCCACCGACTTCAACCGCATGGGCGCACGCTTGCAAAGCCTGATAGGCAGCCAGCGGCAGTTGCTGCGAGACGTGTCCCACGAGCTGCGTTCACCCCTGGCGCGCCTGCGCATTGCCCTGGCCCTGGCCGAACGCGCCGAACCGGAACAGCGCGAGCGCCTGTGGCCACGCCTGACCCGCGAGTGCGACCGCCTGGAGGCGCTGATCAGTGAAATTCTCACCTTGGCCCGCCTGGACGCCGAGCATGCCACGGCCGAACCGGTGGAACTGGCCACGGTGCTCAAGAGCGTGCGCAACGATGCCCGCCTCAGCGCCGCCGAGCAGCAGATCAAGATTCAGTGTGAACAGGGCCTGACCCTGACTGGCTGGCCGACCATGATCGAGCGGGCTGTGGACAACCTGGTGCGCAACGCCTTGCGGTTCAACCCTGAAGGCCAGCCGATCGAACTGGGCGCCCAGTTGAAAAACGAGCGAGTGGAAATCAGCGTGCGCGACCATGGCCCCGGCGTGGGTGACGAGCACCTGGCGCAACTGGGCGAACCGTTCTACCGCGCTCCCGGCCAGACCGCAGCCGGCCACGGCCTGGGCCTTGCCATCGCGCGCCGCGCGGTAGAGCGCCATGGCGGTACCCTGACCCTGGCCAACCACCCGGAGGGCGGTTTCCTGGCCATCCTTGACCTGCCGTTGACGCCGGTGACCCAGGCTTGAAGTACCGCGTCGGCGCCACACGCGATGTGCCTCGCGGGTAAAGGCGGCGCCTGCGGTTGCGCGGCGCATTACGTGGAGCGCGGAATCAAACCGACCAGGCGCTGACGTAGTCGGCGGTGCTGACCTTGGGCGCTTCGCGCGGCGGGTTCAGCGGGGTACCCAGGTACAGGAAGGCAATGACTTCCTCGCCCTGCGCCAGCCCCAGCCCCTTGGCCACATGAGGCGCATAGGCCAGCTCACCGGTACGCCATACCGCGCCGACGCCCTGGGCATAAGCGGCCAGCAGAATGTTCTGCGCCGCGCAGCCGGCAGCCAGCAACTGCTCGCTTTTCGGCACCTTGAAGTGATCCTGAAGGCGCGCCACCACCACGACCACCAGCGGCGCACGCAACGGCATGCCGCGGGCTTTTTCCAGTGCCGCCTCGCTGGCATCGCCCTTCAATCGCGCGGCTTCGGCAAGGATCTCGCCCAGCTGCTCACGCGCCGCGCCTTCCACCGTCAGGAACCGCCACGGCCGCAACTGGCCATGGTCCGGCGCGCGCAGGGCGGCCTGAAACAGCACTTCGCGCTGCTGCGCCGTGGGCGCCGGTTCTACCAGGCGTGGCACGGAAACACGGTTGAGCAATACGTCGAGGGCCTCCATCGGCCACCTCCCTGAACAGTTGAGTAACGCTATTCTAGACACAATGAGCAAACCCCTGTCGGGTTTACATGCCCGGACCCACAGGTAGAATGGCGCCCTTCATTTTCAAGCCCCGAGCGGACTCCATGGCGTTGCCGACCCTGCGAATCATTGGTTTCATCATCGGCATCTTCCTGATCACGCTGGCCATCAGCATGGCCGTGCCCATGGCGACGCTGCTGATTTTCCAGCACACCAGCGACCTGCCATCATTCCTGTGGTCCAGCCTGATCACCTTTGTCGCCGGCCTGGCGCTGATCATCCCGGGGCGCCCCGAGCATGTGCACCTGCGCCCCCGGGACATGTACCTGCTGACCGTCAGCAGCTGGCTGGTGGTGTGCGTGTTCGCCGCCCTGCCCTTTGTGCTCACCGAGCACATCAGCTACACCGATGCCTTCTTCGAAAGCATGTCCGGCATCACCGCCACCGGCTCCACGGTACTCAGCGGCCTGGACACCATGAGCCCCGGCATCCTGATGTGGCGCTCTCTGCTGCACTGGCTGGGCGGCATCGGCTTCATCGGCATGGCGGTGGCCATCCTGCCGCTGTTGCGCGTGGGCGGTATGCGCCTGTTCCAGACCGAATCCTCCGACCGCTCGGAAAAGGTCATGCCGCGCTCGCACATGGTGGCCAAATCGATCGTGCTGGTGTACATCGGCATCACCGCCCTGGGCAGCCTGGCCTTCTGGGCAGCGGGCATGAGCCTGTTCGATGCCATCAACCACGCCATGTCGGCGATTTCGACCGGCGGTTTCTCGACTTCCGACCAGTCCCTGGCCAAGTGGTCGCAACCGGCGGTGCACTGGGTGGCGGTGGTGGTGATGATTCTGGGCAGCCTGCCGTTCACCTTGTACGTGGCCACCCTGCGCGGCAACCGCCGGGCGTTGCTCAAGGACGAACAGGTGCAGGGCTTTCTGGGCCTGTTGCTGGTGACCTGGCTGGTGATGACCACCTGGTACTGGTGGACAACCCAACTGCCCTGGTGGGACGCGCTGCGCCATGTGGCGCTCAACGTGACCTCGGTGGTCACCACCACGGGGTTCGCCCTGGGTGACTACAGCCTGTGGGGCAATTTCGCCCTGATGCTGTTTTTCTACCTGGGGTTCATTGGCGGTTGCTCGGGCTCGACGGCGGGCGGGGTGAAGATCTTTCGCTTCCAGGTGGCCTATATCCTGCTCAAGGCCAACCTCAACCAGTTGATTCACCCTCGGGCGGTAATCCGCCAGAAGTACAACGGCCACCGGCTGGATGAAGACATCGTTCGCTCGATCCTGACGTTTTCGTTCTTCTTCGCCATCACCATCAGCGGCATCGCCCTGGCGTTGTCGCTGCTGGGCCTGGACTGGATGACTGCGCTGACCGGCGCCGCCAGCACCGTTTCGGGGGTGGGCCCGGGGCTTGGAGAAACCATCGGCCCGGCCGGCAACTTCGCTAGCCTGCCGTCGGCAGCAAAATGGATTCTGTCCGGCGGCATGCTGCTGGGCCGCCTCGAGATCATCACGGTGCTGGTGCTGTGCATGCCAGCGTTCTGGCGTCATTGACCACCGCGGCTTCGATGCCCAGCAAGCGGGCCCGGTATTCGCCGGGCGTGGTGTCGAACCAGCGGCGGAAGGCGCGAAAAAAGTTGCTGGGGTCGGCAAAGCCCAGCAGGTAGGCCGCTTCCAGCAGCGTCATCTGGGCCTGGGCCATGTACTGCTCCGCCAGCTCGCGGCGGGTATCGTCGAGCAACGCCTGAAAGCTGGTGTTCTCTTCACGCAACCGCCGCTGCAGCGTGCGCTGGGAGAGGTGCAGCACATGGGCCACCGCTTCGCGCTTGGGTTCGCCCTGGGGCAGTAGCCGGCACAGCACCTGCCGTGCCTGGTGCGTTACCCGGCCTTCCGTGAAGCGCGCCAGGTAGTCCCCGGCAAAGCGGTCATGCAGCGCCGCCATGGCTTCGTTGGCCGTGGGCAGCGGCACTTCCATGTCGGCCCGTTCGAAAATCAGCGCGTCATGAACGGCACTGAACGCCATGGGCGCGTGGAAGGCCCGTTGGTAGGGCTCCAGGTGCACCGGTTCGGGCCCCTGCAACAACACCTTGCGCGGTTGCAGGGTACGCCCGGTAAGCCAGCTGCACAGTGACAGCGCACAGGCCAGCGAGGCCTCGGCACTCTGGCGCGTGGGGACCAGGTGATCGCCGTGCACCGTGACGATCAGGCCGTAGCCCTCGGGCAGCAACTTGAAGGAGACGTCGGCGCTTTCGGCGATGATGCGCTGGTAGCGCACCAGGCGCTCGAACCCCTCCGCCAGGGTGCGGCTGGACATCAAGGCGTAGCCCACGACATGAAAGGATGCCGGGCGTACCACCCGCGCCATGTTCAGGCCGATGGCCGGGTTGCCGGACAGTTCCACCGCCAGGGTCCACAAGCGGGTCATGGAGTCCTGGGTGAAGCGCGCATCGGGGTCGTCCAGGGCGCGGAAGTCCAGCCCCAGCTGGCGAAACAACGCGGGGCAGTCCAGCCCTTCCAGCTCCAGCGCCTTGACGATGCCCATGGCCCAACTGGCCGATGTGGTCCTTTCACTCATGCCTGTACTGCCCCATTCCGCACCACGGCGATTGTGTCAAAAGATACAAAAGTGGCGCCAATAGTCAGTGGCTCGCCTTGTCGTTCACTCTAGACTCAAATAAGGTCCCACGTAGCCCCATTGATCGTCAGGCGAGGCCGTCGTCGTGAATACTACCCAACAGTTCGACCGTTTCAGCGATTTCTACCCCTATTACCTCGCCGAGCACAGCAACAGCACGTGCCGCCGCCTGCACTTCGTGGGCACCAGCCTGGTCATCGCCCTGGTGGCGTGGATCGTCGGCAGCGGCAATTGGGCGCTGCTGATCGCGTTGCCCATCGCCGGCTACGGCTTCGCCTGGGCCGGGCACTTCTTCTTCGAGAAAAACCGCCCGGCCACGTTCCGCTACCCGCTGTACAGCCTGGCGGGGGATTTCGTGATGTACCGGGACATGCTGGTGGGCAAGGTGGGGTTCTGACCCGTTACGCCGCACTGGGGCTGGAATTGGCCCCCCTGTGCGGCCGAGATAGCTCCCCCAGAAGCGTTCACGCCACAGTGGGTTGTGGCTGAGCCTGCTGGCGGGCCTGGGCGTCGGCCAGGCGGTAGAGTTCGATCTGGCCGTCCCAGTGTTCGATCAGTGCCGTGCAGGACTCCACCCAGTCCCCGCAATTGAGGTACTCGACCTCCCCCACCTTGCGGATCTCGGCATGGTGAATGTGCCCGCATACCACACCGTGGAAACCACGCTTGACGCACTCGTGGGCAATGGCTTCCTCGAAGTCGCTGATGAAACTGACCGCGGTCTTGACCTTGTGCTTGAGGTACGCCGACAGCGACCAGTACCCGTAGCCATAACGCGCCCGCCAATGGTTCAGCCAGCGGTTCAGGGTAAGCGTGAACTCGTAGGCCGAGTCCCCCAGGAATGCCAGCCACCGGTGGTAACGGGTGATGACATCGAACTGGTCTCCATGGATGACCAGCAGCCGGCGACCATCGGCGGTGAGGTGTTCGGCTTGGTCGACCAACTGGATATTGCCCAGCATCAGTTTCGAATAGCGGCGCAGGAACTCGTCGTGGTTGCCCGTGACGTAGATCACTTCAGTACCGCGCTTGGCCATGGTCAACAGGCGGCGAATCACATTGGTGTGCGCCTGGGGCCAATACATGCCACTGCGCATCTTCCAGCCGTCGATGATGTCGCCCACCAGGTAGATGCGGTCGGCATGGTACGCCTTTAGAAAACGCGACAGGTGCTCGGCCTGGCAGTCGCGGGTGCCCAGGTGTACATCGGATATCCACAACGTGCGAACACGCTGCTTGCCGCTGGACTTGGGAAACTGGGCGCTGGTCATGGGCAAGCTCCGTCGGGATTTGCACAAGCTTGCGACTGCGCCGTGAAATGACCATGACAGGCATGCAACAATGGTGTGACAAGCCAATTGGTGTCTTACCGATCCAAAGCGACCAAACAGGGCTGGCCTACCCCCACCACAGCAAGGATGCCCATGACTCCCCGTACCGCGCTTGGCGCCCTGCATATCGGCGCGTTGTTCTTCGGCCTGGCCGGGGTGTTCGGCAAGCTGGCCAACACCAGCGCCGTGGTCATCGTGATGGGCCGCGCGGCATTCGCGGTGTTGGCCCTGGCGGCGTTTGCCCGGCTCACGCGGCGTGGCTGGCAACCGCTGAGGCGGGGTGACTGGGGGCGGCTGCTGGCCGCCGGGGTGCTGTTGACCGGCCACTGGGTCACATTCTTTATCGCGGTGAAGGTCGCCGGGGTGGCGGTGGCGACACTGGGGTTCGCCAGCTTCCCGGCATTCACCGTGCTGCTGGAAGGCCTGGTGTTTCGTGAGCGTATCCACCTCAGGGAAGTCATGCTGGTGCTGCTGGTAAGCGTCGGCCTGATCCTGGTGACGCCGGCGTTCGACCTCGCCAGCCAGGCCACCACTGGCCTGTTGTGGGCCATGCTCTCCGGGCTGACATTCGCGGTGCTGTCGCTGGTTAACCGCGCCAGTGGCGACCGTGTTCCGCCGGTTCAGGCAGCGCTGTGCCAGAACGCGGTGGTGGCGGTGTGCCTGGCGCCCCTGGCCGTGCCGCAATTGGCCACCTTGGGCGCCATGGACTGGCTATGGATCGGCCTGCTGGGGGTATTCTGTACCGGCCTTGCCCACAGCCTTTTCGTCGCCAGCCTGGCGGTGATCAAGGCGCGCACCGCGGCGGTGGTGTTCGCCCTGGAACCGGTCTACGGCATTGCCTTTGCCTGGGTGTTCTTCAGCGAAACGCCAACGGCGCGCATGCTGGCAGGCGGCGTATTGATCTTCGCGGCAATCGTACTGTCCAGCAGGGCACCCAACTCTAAAGGGCCCAACTGACCAGAACGGCCATTTCCAGCAGTTCCAGCAACGCCCCGGCGGTGTCGCCGGTCGTGCCCCCCAGGCGCCGACACATCTGCCGGCGCAACCAGGCACCGATCAGCACCGCCACCGCGACCATGGCCAAGCCCTGGAAACCCGCCAGCAGCCAGCAGGCGGCGACACTCACCAGCAGCACGCCCCGCCCAGCGGCCCGCGGCAAGTGATCGGCCAACGCCTGGCCCAGGCCGCCCGCGCGTACGTAGGGGGTAGTGAGAAACAGGCCCAAAAGCGACGCCCGTCCCAGCAGCGGCGCGATCAGCAGCACCTGGGCATGGCCACCGTCGACCACCGCCAGCAGGGCGCAGAATTTGAGCAACAACACCAGCACCAGCGTCACCACAGCGATCGGGCCGCTACGCGGGTCCTTCATGATCTCCAGGGTGCGAGCGCGGTCGCCGAAGCCGCCCAGCCAGGCATCGGCGCTATCGGCCAGGCCGTCCAGGTGCAGGCCACCACTGAGCAGCACCCACGCGGCCAGCAACAAAGCCGCATGCAGCAGCGCTGGCGTTCCGGCCAGCACCAGGTTCAGCGCCCACAACAGCCCGCCGAACAGCAGGCCGACCAAGGGGTAGCACAACAACGAGCGGCCCATCGCCTTGGGCGGCGGCATGCCTGCCAGGCGTACCGGCAGGCTGCTGAGGAACTGCAGGGCGATCCAGAACGGCAACATGCGTCAGGCCCCTTCGTGCAGTTGGCCATCGGCCAGGCGCGTCAGGGTAAACAGGCTGCCATTGCCTGCCTCCACCGACAGCAGTTGTTCCCGCGGCAGGCCCCGGGCGCGGGCCAGCAACAAGCGCATGACGCCGCCATGGCTCACCACCAGCAGGCGCTGGCCGGGCCAGGCCTGGTGCAGCCGCGCTACCGCACCCAGCACCCGCGTACTGAAATCCAGCACCGGTTCACCGTTGGGCGGGGTGAAACCGTAAGGGTCGGACCAGAACAACCCCAGGCCGCGCTCATCGGTCTTCATCAGCTCGGCGGCGCTGCGCCCCTCCCAGTCACCGAAGTGCAGTTCCTGCAGACCGGGTTCAAGGCTCAGGGGCAGTTGCCGGCGGGCCGCCAGTGCTTCGGCGAACAGCCGGCAGCGCTGCAGCGGCGAACTGATGATGCGGTCCCACGGCCCGCGCTCGGCCACGGCATCCTGCATCTGCTGCCAGCCGCGAGCGGTCAGGGCATCATCGAGGCTGCCGCGCAGGCCGCCGCCCAGTTCGGTTTCGCCATGGCGCAGCAGGTCCAGCGTCAGGCTCATTCGCTGCGGTCCGCCACCGCGGCTTCGGCGAAGGTCGCCATCTGCCCGTGCAGGTCGCAGGCCAGGCGCAACAGCGGCACGGCCAGGGCGGCACCGCTGGCCTCGCCCAGGCGCAGGCCCAGGTCCAGCAACGGCCGGGCGTCCAGGGCGGCGAGCACGTGGCGGTGGCCCGGCTCGGCACCCCGGTGGCCGAACAGCAACCACGGCCGGCACGAAGGGTTCAGGCGCGTGGCCACCAAGGCCGCGACGGTGCAGATATAACCGTCCACCAGCACGGCGATGCCAGCCTGGGCGCACGCCAGGTAGGCGCCCACCAAGGCCACCACCTCGAAACCGCCGAAGCAGAACAGGCGCTCCAGTGGCTCGCTGGGCAGACCGGCGTGGGTGTCCAGCGCGCTCTGGATAACCTGGGCCTTGTGGCTGACGCCTGCGGCATCCAGGCCAGTACCCGGGCCGGCCAGGTCAGTGATGGGGCAGTCGAGCAAGGCGCAGGCCAAGGCGGCCGCCGAGCTGGTATTGCCGATGCCCATTTCGCCACCAATGAACAGCTGGGTGCCTGCCGCCAGGGCGCGCTGCACGCTGTCACGCCCCACTTGCAGCGCCTGTTCGCCCTGCTCGCGGGTCATGGCCGGTTCAACGGCGAAGTTGCGAGTGCCAGGGCCCACGCGTTCGTGGCGCACGCCAGGCAGGTTGTCCACCGAGGACGCGGTGCCCAGGTCGACCACTTCAAGCTGCGCGTTCAACTGCCGGGCCAGGACGCTGATGGCCGCGCCGCCGTTGACGAAGTTGAGCAGCATTTGCCAGGTGACTTCCTGAGGGTAAGGCGACACCCCCTCGGCGACAATGCCGTGGTCACCGGCGAAGATACTGATCCAGACCTTGTCCACCGCCGGCTTCAGGCGCTGCTGAAGGCCCGCCAGTTGCACGGCCACGTCTTCCAGCGGGCCCAGGGAACCGGCTGGCTTGGTCAGCTGGCGCTGGCGCTCCTGGGCCTGTTGCAGCGTCAGGGTATCGATGGGCTGGCAAGGTTGCAGCCACCAGGCATTGCTCATGCGTCGGTTCCTTTCAAGGTAAGGGGCAGCCCGGCCACGGTCAGCGTCACACGCTGGCAGCGTTCGGCCAGGGCCTGATGCAACCAGCCGGCCTCGTCGACATAGCGACGGGTCAATTCGCCCAGGGGCACGACGCCCAGGCCGGTCTCGTTGCTGACAAAGATGATTTCACCGGGCAGGCCGGCCAGGCACTGCAACAGCGCATCGCGCTCGGCGGCCAGGCGGTGGGGGTCTTCGACCATCAGCAGGTTGGTCAGCCACAGGGTCAGGCAGTCCACCAACAGGCAGCGCTCGGGGCTGGCGTGCTCGCGCAGCACCCGCGCCAGTTCCAGGGGTTCTTCCACCAGCGCCCAATGGGCCGGGCGACGCTCGCGGTGCAGTTGCACGCGGGCATTCATTTCCCCGTCCAATGGCTGGCTGGTGGCGATGTAGGTCACGGCCAGGCCGCTGTCGGCAGCCCGCTGTTCGGCCAGGCGGCTCTTGCCCGAGCGGGCGCCGCCGAGAATCAGTTGCTGCATGGGGCTGTACTCTCTTGCAGGCCGCACAAGGCCCGCAGACGCTGGGTATCCAGGTGGTTTTCCACCAGGTCGGCCAGGCGCTCGATGTCCACTTCGCGCAGGGCGTGGTAATCCACGTCCTGCACGTTCTCAAGGCCAGCCCAGCGCAGCAGCGCGCTGCTGGAGGCCGGGTATTCGAACAGCCCGTGCAGGTAGGTGCCCATCACGTGGCCGTCGTCACTGATGGCACCGTCGCTGCGGCCATCGTCCAGGTGCACCAGGGGCTGGCTCAGAGCCGGGCCGCGGGTGACCCCGGCATGAATTTCATAGCCGGCCACGTCGGCGTCCTCCAGGCTCAGGCGCCCGCGCACGTTGCGCAGTTGCTTCTCGCTTTCCAGGGTGGTTTCAAACCCCAGCAAGCCGAGCCCGGCGCTGGACCCGGCCGGGCCTTCCAGGCCCAGCGGGTCATGCACCTGCTGGCCGAGCATCTGCAGGCCACCGCAGATGCCCAGCAGCTTGCCGCCGTAGCGCAGGTGGCGAGCGATGGCGCCGTCCCAGCCTTCGGCGCGCAGGTAAGCCAGGTCACTGCGCACGCTCTTGGAGCCGGGCAGGATGATCAGGTCGGCCGGCGGAATGCTGTCGCCAGGGCCGATGAACTGCAGGTCGACCTGGGGGTGCAGGCGCAGCGGGTCGAAATCGGTGTGGTTGCTGATGCGCGGCAGCACCGGCACGATCACCTTGAGCACCTGGGCGGCCTTGTCGGCCTGGCGGCGGTCCAGGCCGTCCTCGGCCTCCAGGTGCAGGTCGAGCACATAGGGCAGCACGCCGATCACCGGCTTGCCGGTGCGCGCCTCCAGCCAGTCCAGGCCGGGTTGCAGCAAGGCCAGGTCACCGCGGAACCGGTTGATGATGAAGCCCTGCACCCGCGCCTGTTCGCTGGGCGACAGCAACTCCAGGGTACCGACCAGATGGGCGAATACCCCGCCGCGGTTGATGTCGGCGATCAGCAGCACCGGGCAGTCGACTTTCTCGGCGAAGCCCATGTTGGCAATGTCACCCGCCCGCAGGTTGATCTCGGCCGGTGATCCGGCGCCTTCCACCATGACCACGTCGTATTGCGCGGCCAGGCGCTGATGGGAAGCCAGCACCGCCTGCATGGCGATGGCCTTGTAGTCGTGGTACGCCACGGCGTTCATGGTAGTGACCGCGCGGCCGTGGATGATCACTTGGGCGCCGGTGTCGCTGTTGGGCTTGAGCAGCACCGGGTTCATGTCGGTATGCGGTTGCAGGTACGCCGCCTGGGCCTGCACGGCCTGGGCGCGACCGATCTCGCCGCCATCGGCGGTCACGGCACTGTTGAGCGCCATGTTCTGCGGCTTGAATGGCACCACGGCCACGCCCTGGCGGGTCAGCCAGCGGCACAGGGCCGTCACCAGGGTGCTCTTGCCGGCGTCGGAGGTGGTGCCCTGCACCATCAGGGTTGTCATGAATACGCCTCGTTGAACGCCCGCAGGCCCTGTTCCAGCCGCACCCAGTCGGCTTCCTCGGCCGGCAGGCCGAAACGCACGCTGCTGGTGGCCACGAATAGACGAATCAGGATGCCACGCAGCGCCAGGAAGTCCTTGAGCACTTCGGCCTTGTCGGTGACCAGCCACTGGAACAGTGCGCAGCCGCCGTGGGGCGCCAGGTCGTGGCGCCCCAGCAGGTTGGCCAGGCGCACACCGGCCAGGCGGCTACGCTCGATGCGCTGCTGGTGCCCGGCGGTATCGCTCAGGCAAGCCTGGCCAAGGATGCGCGTGGGACCACTGACCGCCCAGGGCCCCACCTGCTCGCCCAGCAGTTGCAGGAACCTGGCCTGGGCCAGGACGAAGCCCAGGCGCACCCCGGCCAGGCCGAAAAATTTGCCGAAAGAGCGCAACACGATCAGCCCGGGGCGCTCCACATGGGCCGCCAGGCTGGCCTCGGGCGTGACGTCGACGAAGGCTTCGTCCACCACCAGCCAGCCCCCGCGCTGGGCCAGGCGCGCATGCCAGTCCAGCAGGCGCTCGGCAGGCAACAGGCGACCGGTGGGGTTGTTGGGGTTGACCACCACCAGCACATCGAGGCTGTCGAGGAAGAAGTCCACCTCGCTCTCGCTGACTTCGCGCACCAGGTGGCCGGCACGGCGCCAGGCCTCGGCGTGTTCGGCGTAGCACGGCGACAGCACGCCGATCTTGCCGCCACGGCGCAGGCGCGGCAGCAACTGGATGGCACACTGGGAACCCGGTACCGGCAGTACCTGGTTCACGCCGTAATAGGCGCAGGCGGCCGCTTCCAGGCCATCGTCGGTTTCCGGCAGGCGGGCCCAGGCGCGTTCGGGTATGGCCGGGATCGCCCAGGGCCAGGGCGCGAGGCCTGTGGACAGGTCCAACCACTCGCGCTCGGGAATGCCATAGTACTGCGCTGCCTTGCGCAGCCCGCCGCCATGCTCAAGCATAATATTGCCCCCCGATGCACAGAATCAGCAGCCACAGCCATACGCCGCGCTGCACCAGTTGCCAGCCACGGTCGATGGCCGAAGCATCAGCGGCCGGACCTTCGCCCAGGGTCGCGCGCTCGTGCAGCTCGCCGTGGTAAATGGCCGGGCCACCCAACTCGACGCCCAGGGCACCGGCACCAGCGGCCATGACCGGGCCAGCGTTGGGGCTGTCCCATTTCGGCGCCTGCTGCCGCCAGCAGCGCAGGGCCAGGCGGGTCTTGCCCAGCAAGGCATAGGTCAGGGCTACCAACCGTGCAGGCACATAGTTGAGGACGTCGTCGATACGCGCTGCTGCCCAGCCAAAACGCTCGAAGCGCTCGTTGCGGTAGCCCCACATGGCGTCCAGGGTGTTGCTCAGGCGGTACAGCACCACGCCTGGCGCGCCGGCCACGGCGAACCAGAACAGCGCGGCGAATACCGCATCGCTGCCGTTTTCCAGTACCGACTCGGTGGCGGCGCGGGCCACTGCGGTGGCGTCCAGTTCACTGGTCTGGCGGCTGACCAGGTAGCCCACGCGGGTGCGCGCGGTGTCCAGATCGTCGCTGCGCAGGGCCTGGGCCACCGGCTCGACGTGCTCGCCGAGGCTGCGCAGGCCAAGGGCGCAATACAGCGCGAGTATTTCCACCAGGGTACCCATATAAGGCAGCCAGGACAGCAGCGTCGCCGCCAGGGTCAGCGGGATGACCGCCAGGAACCAGGCCGTCACACCATGGCTGCGCCAGCCGCGGCCACCGCTGTTGAAACGGCGCTCCAGGCGGTCGGCCAGGCGTCCGAACGCCACCAGCGGGTGGCGGCGCTTGGGTTCGCCGAGCAAAGCGTCCAGCGCCACGCCGGCGACGGTGACCAGGGCCACACTCATGGTTTCACTCCCCAATGGTTTTCGTAGAGCATCTCGCTCAGGGGTTTTTCCTCGGCCCAGCCTTCCATCACCAGCATGGGCGACGGGTAGAACTCGGTCACCGGCCCCAGGCACAGCACCGCCATGGGCTTGGCGCCTTCGGGCAGGCCCAGCAGCGCGGCCAGTGCCTGTGGGTCGAACAGCGACACCCAGCCCATGCCCAGCCCCTCGGCACGGGCCGCCAGCCACAGGTTCTGGATGGCGCAGGACAACGACGCCAGGTCCATCTCCGGCAGCGTACGGCGGCCGAAAATGTGCCGCTCACGGCCGTCCATCAACGCCGCCACCAGCACTTCGGCGCAATCGCTGATACCTTCGACCTTGAGTTTCATGAACTCATCGGAGCGTTCGCCCAGTGCCTCGGCGGTGCGCACGCGCTCGGCTTCCACCACGCCCTGGATCTGGCCGCGCAACTCACGCTGGCTGATACGGATAAAGCGCCAGGGCTGCATCAGGCCGACGCTGGGGGCCTGGTGTGCCGCATGCAGCAGGCGGGTCAGCAGTTCGGGGGCAATGGTACCGCCGGCGAAATGGCGCATGTCGCGGCGTTCACCGATGGCTCGGTAGATCGCCGCGCGCTCGGCGGGGGTGTAGGCGTTGTCATTCATCAGGCAGGCATGGCCCCTGTGGGGCGGAACAGGGCAGCGATGGCCGCCGGGTTCGAAGGAAAATAGAAGTGCACATAAGAAGCCGTCAAGCGCCCCAGGCGGTAGACCGCCTCGGCGCCACGGCCGCCGTTGGGGCTCAAGCCACGGGCGATGGGCGTCAATTCGGTACGGGTCAGCGAATGATGGTAGGTGTGACCACGCAGGGTGCCCTCCGGCAACTCCACCGCTTGCAGGGCCAGGGCCGCCAGGCGCTTTTGCATCACGGCTTCGCCCGGCAGCAGCCCCAGCAAGTCGGCGCGCACGCCGTCGACATCGGTGAGGGCGTCGAGCAGGTACAGCATGCCGCCACATTCGGCCAGCAGCGGTTTGCCCGCGGCATGGTGTTCACGGATATCGCTCAGCATCGAAGTGTTGGCCGCCAGCGTCGGGTGGTGCAGTTCCGGGTAGCCACCCGGCAGGTAGAGGCTGTCACACGCAGGCAAGCGCCGATCGTGAAGGGGCGAGAAGAAACTCAACTGCGCGCCCATGGCCCGCAGCAGGTCCAGGCTGGCGCCATAGGTAAAGGCAAAGGCTTCGTCACGGGCCACGGCAATGCGCACACCCGCCAGCAGCGGCTCGCAAGGCACCGGGGTCGGCGCGGCGAAGGCCACCGGTGGCGGCAGCGCCACCTCGCAGCTGTCGGCCAGGGCCGCGGCGGCAGCGTCCAGGCGCAGGTCCAGGTCGTTGAGCTCGCTGGCTTGCACCAGGCCCAGGTGGCGGCTGGGCAGTTCGATACCGGTTTCCCGCGACAGGGCGCCGTACCAGCGCAGGCCTTCGGTCAGGCTGCCTTCGAGCAACTGCGCGTGGCGCAAGGTGCCGACGCGGTTGGCCAGTACCCCGGCGAATGGCAGGTCGGGCTGGTAACGCGCCAGGCCCAGGGCCAGGGCGCCGAAGGTCTGGGCCATGGCGGTGCCGTCGATCACGCCCAACACAGGCACACCGAAATGGCGCGCCAGGTCGGCGCTGGAAGGGGTGCCATCGAACAGCCCCATCACCCCTTCGATCAGGATCAGGTCAGCTTCGGCCGCCGCTTCCCACAGCAGGCGACGGCTCTCGTCGGCACCCACCATCCACAGGTCGAGCTGGTACACCGGGGCGCCGCTGGCCCGCTCCAGGATCATCGGGTCGAGGAAATCCGGCCCGCACTTGAATACCCGCACCTTGCGGCCCTGGTTGCGATGCAGGCGCGCCAAGGCGGCGGTGACGGTGGTCTTGCCCTGGCCTGACGCCGGCGCGGCGATCAGTACCGCCGGGCAATGACGCGGCTGGGTCATAGTTCGATGCCCTTCTGGGCACGGATGCCGGCCTGGAAAGCGTGCTTGACCATGCCCATCTCGGTCACGGTATCCGCCAATTCCACCAGCTCGTCCTTGGCACCGCGGCCGGTCACCACCACGTGCTGCATGGGCGGGCGCGCCTGCAGGTCGGCGAGTACCTGCTCCAGGTCCAGGTAGCCGTGCTTGAGGGCGATGTTCAGTTCGTCGAGGATCACCAGGCCAATGCTCTCGTCGCGCAGCAACTGGCGGGACACCGCCCAGGCGGCTTGCGCGGCGGCGATGTCACGCTGGCGATCCTGGGTTTCCCAGGTGAAGCCTTCGCCCATCACGTGGTAGCGCACCTGCTCGGGGAAACGGCGGAAAAACAGCTCCTCACCGGTGGCATTGCGGCCCTTGATGAACTGCACCACGCCACACTGCATGCCGTGGCCCATGGCGCGGGCGAGCATGCCGAAAGCCGAACTGCTCTTGCCCTTGCCATTGCCGCCCAATACCAGCAGCAACCCGCATTCATTGGGGGCATTGGCAATACGCTCGTCGATGACCGCCTTCTTGCGCAGCATGCGCGCCAGATGGCGCTCTTCACGTTCCAGGGATTCACTCATGGCAGCTCTCCGCTACACCTGCGCGCAGGCAGCATCGACGAAAAGCCGCCGCCCAGCCGGGCGCAGCGAGACTCGTCAATGCCGCTCTCACCCGCGCGACAGAACAAAATGGACTGGCAAGGCCGCAGCTTTGCCGAGAAGGGTTGCAGGCCGGTCTCCGGGCTCATGAGCGGGGGGCAAGAACACCCCGGCCACGCGCCTTCCCGAACCGCCGGGGTTCAGTGGCGCCGTGCGCAGCCTTGACTCATTTACCGTTGCGGGGGCAGCGCCGGGTTCACGCACCCGAAGGCGCCCCACCGGCTTCCCTGTTTCACCCTGCCGGCCGCTTGGCCGCCGGGCACCTGAAACACGTCGCGAAGGTTAGAGGGTTGGGGGTGGAGCGTCAATCAAAGCTGCCGAAGTGACTTGCCGGCGCGCGGCCTGGGTTTGCACAAATACCCCGGAACCACCGTGCCGCCCCCGGCCTCTACTGCAGACAAATGCGCCTTAGCGAGACAACGACAATGCACAAGACCCGCCTGGCCCTGCTCATCTTCGCCTCCAGCGCCCTGCTGGCCTGTGGCGAGTCCTCCACCCTCAAGGTTTCGGACGGTACCGGCCCGCACCCGCGCTTGCCGGAACCCAACAAGACCCTGATCCCCACGGTGAACATCGCCGACGCCGTTGGCTGGCCGGCCAACGAAAAACCCCAGCCCGCCCGCGGCACCCAGGTGGCCGCGTTCGCCGAGGGTCTGGACCACCCGCGCTGGCTCTACGTGCTGCCCAACGGCGATGTGCTGGTGGCCGAGACCAATGCGCCACCCAAGCCCGATGACAGCAAGGGCGTCAGGGGCTGGGTGATGAACAAGGTCATGGGCAAGGCTGGCGCCGGGGTACCCAGCGCCAACCGCATCACGCTGCTGCGCGACAAGGACGGCGACGGCGTGGCGGAGACCCGCACAGTGTTCATCGCCAACCTCAACTCGCCGTTCGGCATGACGCTGGTGGGTAGCGACCTCTACGTCGCCGATACCGATGCCCTGCTGCGCTTCCACTACGACACCGGGGCCACCAGCATCAGCGGCCCGGGCACCAAGGTCACCGACTTGCCGGGTGGCACGCTCAACCACCACTGGACCAAGAACGTCATCGCCAGCCCCTCCGGCAACAAACTGTACGTGACCGTGGGCTCCAACAGCAACGTGGGCGAGAACGGCCTGGACAAGGAAGAAGGCCGCGCCGCGATCTGGGAAGTGGACCGCGCCACCGGTGAGCACCGCATTTACGCCTCCGGCCTGCGCAACCCCAATGGCATGGGCTTCGAACCCCAGACCGGGCAGCTGTGGACATCGGTGAACGAACGCGACGAGATCGGCAGCGACCTGGTGCCGGACTACATCACCTCGGTAAAGGACGGCGGTTTCTACGGCTGGCCATTCAGCTACTACGGCCAGCACGTGGACAGCCGCGTCAGCCCACAGAACCCGGATCTGGTGGCCAAGGCCATTGCCCCGGACTACGCCGTGGGCCCGCACACCGCCTCTATCGGGTTTACCTTCGCCAGCACCAGCGGTGGCTTGTCGGCCCCGTTCAACCACGGCGCCTACGTGAGCCAGCACGGTTCGTGGAACCGCAAGCCGCACAGTGGCTACAAGGTGATCTTCGTGCCGTTCGCCGATGGCCGGCCCAGCGGGCCGCCGCTGGACGTGCTGACCGGGTTTCTGAACGACAAGGAAGAAGCCATGGGCCGCCCGGTAGGCATCACCGAGGATCACAAGGGGGGTGTGCTGGTGGCCGATGATGTGGGCAACAAGGTGTGGCGGGTGACCGCAGCGAAGTAGCCCCCCGAACATTCAAGGCCGATGCCCCCGCAGGCGCTGGTTCGCCAGGGCCTGCCGGGGGATTGCACACCAGGCTTAAGGGTTGTGCGCCAGGCTTGAGGGCTGCAATACCCGCTTGGCGTTCAGGTAGGCGCGCTGCCAATAGGGCTTGTTGAGGTAATCGAGCTTCACCGTGCCACCGGTGGCCGGCGCATGGACGAAGCGCCCTTCCCCTACATAGATACCGGCATGGCTCACATGGGAGCCACCCTCGGTAGCGAAGAAGATCAGATCCCCGGACTGCAAGGCGTCCTTGCTGACATCCGGTGCGCGCATGGTGATCATCTCGCGGGTCGAGCGCGGCAGGCTGATGCCCGCCGCATCGCGATAGACGTAAGCGATCAGGCCACTGCAGTCGAAACCCGAATCGGGGGTGTTGCCGCCCCAGCGATAGGGTGTGCCTACCAGGCCAATGGCCCGCATCAGCACATCATCGGCTTCGGGTGACAGGGGTTGCTGAGGGGCTGCCACAAAAGGCGCGTACACCGGCGCGGGCGCAGGTGGCGGCGTGTGACTGGCGCAGGCACTGAGCAGGCCTGCAATCAATAATGGCGCGAAACGGGCCGTAAGCGACATAAACAGAACCATCCTGATTCAACTGCCGTTGAAGACTAGTTTGTAAACCCGAAAACGCGCAACGGCGACACACTTTTCAGTGGGTCGCCGCCGCGAATACCGCCCAGACTGCTTACTTGCGCGAGATAGTCGTGGTCGGCGCCATGGCCAAGGCACGCTTGGCTTCGATAAAGGTTTTTCTCCAGTAGGCATCATCCAGGCTGTCGATGCGCACCCCACCGCTGCGGTGGCTGCTGGAGTGAATGAACTGGTCGTCGCCCAGGTAAATCCCGGCGTGGCTCACACGGCCACGGCCGCGGGTGCTGAAGAACAGCAGGTCACCGGGCTTGAGGTTGTTGCGAGCTACCAGCGGGGCGTTCACGTTGATCATGTCACGCGTGGAACGCGGCAGGGTCATGCCGGCCTCTTCGCGGAACAGGTAACCAATGAAACCGCTGCAGTCGAAGCCCGACTCAGTGGAACCGCCGGTGCGATAGCGGGTGCCGATCAGCGACTTGCCACGTTCCAGGATGCTGTCAGCCAGCATGGGCATCTGGTACGGCTTGCTGCTGTCGGAGAAGTCGGCCAGTTCCTTTTCGGTGTCCAGCTCTTCTTCATGGAAATTCAGGGTTACAGCTTTCGCTTGGGCCTGGGACTGGGGAGTCACCGGGTTGAGAGCCTGTTGCTGCGATACCGGCGAATGCGCCGCGCAGCCAAAAAGCAGGGTCACGAGTGCGAGGGGCACGAGGGGTGCGAAGCGCTTTAGCATGGGCACGACCGTGTCTGTGATAGTTAAGAAGACGCGACTATGCCTTCTATCAATTCCATTTGCAAATTCAATCGAAAAAAATGTGACTCATCAGTTTCGGCATGACTTCTAACGCCCTGCTCTCGAAAAACACGTCCATGCTGGCAGATAGCCCGCTTCGCAAGGGGTTGATCTCAATGGCAAACCCGCCAGCGGCGCGGGTTTCAACGATGGGGGCGTGAATGTAGGGAAAGCTGGCGGTGGTGCCAATCACCAGCACTGCGTCGAAACCCTTCCCCATCTGCTGATACAGCGCCTCAATCGCTCCCTGGGGCAACATTTCCTCAAACAGCACCACAGGCGGCCGTAAAACGCCGTTACAGCCCTTGCAGCGCGGAGGCAGGGATTGACCAAGCACGCCAGCCAAATCATCGCTGACAGCGCCACAGGCTCGACAAAACAGTGGCGCCAATTGCCCGTGAATTTCTATTAGCCGTTCGTCGGGACTTCCGGCCAGACGGTGATAACCATCGATATTTTGGGTCAAAAGCCAGCACTCGGGCTTGGCTTGCTGCAACCGCGCGATGGCCTCATGGGCAGCGTTGGGTTTGGCACCCAGGCAGGCACGTCCCAGTTGCGCCAGGTATTTCCAGCACAATGCCGGGTCACGCTCCAGCATGGGCCCGGACAGCGCCTTCTCGATCGGCAGGCCTTCGGCGGTGACACCGTTGTAGAGACCACCCAGCCCACGATAGGTCGGCAACCCCGAATCGGCCGACAACCCCGCCCCGGTGATCACCAGAATGCGCTCGGCTTCACGCAGCGCGGCGCCGGCGCGGGCCAGCAGCCGCGGGTCTACCAACCCAGGGTTTCCTTGAGAAACGGAATGGTCAGCTTGCGCTGGGCCTGCAGCGAGGCCTGGTCCAGGCGCTCCAACAGGTCGAACAGGGCGCTCATGCTGCGGGTGCCACGGGTGAGAATGAAGTGCCCGACCTCATCGGTCAGGTGCAAGCCACGGCGCGAAGCCCGCAGTTGCAAGGCGCGCAGTTTGTCTTCGTCGGACAGGGGGCGCATCTGGAAGATCAGCGCCATGGTCAGGCGCGACTTCAGGTCCGGAAGCTTTACCGCCAGCTCGCGAGGCGAGTGGGAGGCGGCGATCAGCAGCCGCCGGCCGCTGTCGCGCAACCGGTTGAACAGGTGGAACATGGCCTCTTCCCACTCCGGCTTGCCGGCGATGACCTGCAGGTCGTCCAGGCACACCAGTTCGTACTGCTCCAGGTAATCGAGGATCTCCACGCCACGGTCAAGCAACTGCGCCAGAGGCAAATAAACCGCCGGCTCCCCCATCTGCTCGAAGCGCAGGCAAGCAGCTTGCAGCAGGTGGGTACGACCCACGCCCTGCTTGCCCCACAGGTAGATCAGGCTTTCGGTCCAGCCAGCGTCGGCTTCGCACAAGCGCTCGACATAGCCGAGTGCAGCGGCATTGGCGCCTGGATAGTAATTGATGAAGGTAGCGTCATCACGCAGACGCACACCTAGGGGCAGCTGAATCGGTTTCATGCTGGCTGACGGTTCTGGCGAACCGCAAGGGGCCTCTGTGTGAAGTTAGCAAAGTTTATACCCGTGACGCCGGGCGCACAATGCAACAGACCACAAGCAAAATCAAAGGTTTGCGATCATTTTTGCACCCGGCGGCTGATCCTGGGGTTTACAGGTCAGGGTCTTCCTGCCCGCCGTAGATGTCCGATTCCTTATACAGATCATGGGCATGGCGCAGCAGCACCATGATCACCGCCGCCACCGGCAGGGCCAGCAGCACGCCGGCGAAGCCGAACAGCTCGCCCCCGGCGAGAATGGCGAAAATGACCGCCACCGGGTGCATGCCGATCTTGTCGCCGACCAGCAACGGCGTCAGCACCATGCCTTCCAGCATCTGGCCCACCAGGAACACTGCGGCGATGCCCATCAACGGATAGGGGTCGGCGCCGAACTGGAACAGCCCGGTGATCATCGCTGCACTGATGCCGGTGATGAAACCCATATACGGCACGATGGCGGCCAACCCGGCCATCAGGCCGATCAACAGCCCCAGTTCCACGCCCACCAGCATCAGGCCGGCGGCATAGATGACGCCCAGCGCCAGCATCACCAACAACTGCCCGCGCACGAATGCTCCCAGCACTTCATGGCACTCCCCGGCCAGGGCGACGATCTTGCCCTCACGGTGGCGTGGCAACAGGCTGCGGATCTTGGCCATCATGATGTCCCAGTCGCGCAGCAGGTAGAACCCCACCACCGGGATCAACGCCAGGTTGGTCAGCCAGCCGATCAGCGCCAGGCTCGACGCCGTGGCCTGGCTCAGCACCATGCTGACGATGTCGGTGGTTTGCCCCATGTGCTCGCTGATGGCAGCCTTGATCTTGTCGAACTTCCAGAAACCGTCGGCCAGCCCCAGCTTGGCCTGCACCCACGGCATGGCCACGTGCTGCAGCCAGTCCAGCACTTGCGGGGCCAGTTCATAAAGGCGCACGAACTGCTTGGCCAGCAGGGGCACCAGGACCAGCAGGGCGATCATGAACACCAGGGTGAACAGCGCGAAGACCACGACCACACCCCAGGTGCGCGACAGCCCGAGCTTCTCCAGGCGGTCCACCAGCGGGTCGGCCATGTAGGCCAGCACCATCGCTACCAGGAACGGTGAAAGGATGGGGTGCAGGAAATACACGAACAGACAGAGCAGGAGCAAAGCCCCCGCCCAGACCCAGCGACGCATGTCAGTCATCGAAACACCTATATATAGAGGGGCAACTGCAAGCTTCAAGCGATGTGTCAGGTCTTCGGCTTTTACTTGCAGCTTGCAGCTTGAAACCTGGAGCTACCTTCAGGCCTACCAGTGGAACCGCAGGCCGCTGGAGGGTTGAGGCGGTGGTGCGGCCGGCGCGGCGCCAGGTACGACCGGCTGGGTCGCAACGACGGGTGCAGGCTCGGGCGGCAGTTCGCTGAGTTTGCCCAGGGCCAGTTGTGCGCGCAGCTGATCGCTGCTGCCGGACACCTTGTAGATCACCTTGTCGCCATCGACGGATTTCAGCTGGCCGCCGAAGGGCTCAAGCAGGCGGCCGAGGACGGCGTAATGCTCCAGGGTCATGCCTTCGACCTGCAACGTCATGTCGCCGGTGGCCCCGGTGGACTTGACCACATAGCGTGGCGCCAGGCGCTCGCTGACGGCCAGCAGCACAGCATCGGCCACGGCGGCCTGGTCGGCGCCCTCGACCTTGCCCTGCTCCGGGCGGTCACCCAGGTACAGGTGCCATTGGGCGCTCCACTTGCCGCCGTCCTGCCTGGCGTGCACCGCCAGCAGGCCGTCGGCGCCGTAGCGCTCGGAGGCGGCACCTAGCGCGGCGGGGTCGCTGCCGTCCAGGGTTTTGGCGGTACCGAGGGCCTGCTCACCCAGGTCCGCCAGGGGCAGGCGCACCGGCAGGCCACGGTGTTGGGCGGCGCGGCGCACCGGCTCGGCGGTGGGCTGGCCGTCGCCGACCAGGTTGGCGCCGTCGGTGCCTTCGTTCAGCCACCACGCCAACAGGGCCGGGCGGTTGTTGCCCCAGCTGGACAGGCCAGCCTGGCGCAGCATCTTGTCGGTGCTGGCCGGGTCGAAGTCCACCCGCAGGCTTTCCGGCGGGCCGGCTTCGAAGCCGTACTGGCTGATGATCTGTTGCGGGTCCTTGCGCACGGCGGCCAGGCCACCGGCGCTCAGGGCCTTGGGGTCACCGGTCAGGCGCAGCACCAGGGTGTCGAGGGCGCGCTGGGTGGCGGCATCGCGCTCTTCTGGCGTCTGCCCGTTCACGGCCTCGCGAACCTGGTACAGGTTGTTGATGGTTTCGGCATGAGCGGCCAGGGCAACGGCTGACAGGCAACCGACTAACAGGTAATGAGACAAACGCATGAAGGATTCCCGACGAACAATAAGCGGACTGAGGCTTGTGACCACAGTTTCGGCCAAAACATTCACGCCGCCCATTGAAGTTTTCGTAATGGGCCTACTATAGCCTGTCAGGCGCGCAAGAGCGGTGCCTGCATTAATTTTGGCCCTGCCCGTCGGCCTGAGGATGGCCGCACAAGGGCAAGCCTGATAAAATCGCGCGCCTTCGCAGACCAACGACGGTTGGCCGATTGGAAATACCCGGCAACGGTATTTCCGGGCAGCCCATCGCGCCTGGTCGATTTTTCGAATCCCTCCCTCTAAAGGCCTGGATCATGAGCAAGCAACCCTCCCTGAGCTACAAGGACGCCGGTGTAGACATCGACGCCGGTGAAGCATTGGTCGAACGCATCAAGAGCGTCGCCAAGCGTACTGCGCGTCCTGAAGTCATGGGCGGCCTGGGCGGTTTTGGCGCCCTCTGTGAAATCCCGGCCGGCTACAAGCAGCCTGTCCTGGTGTCGGGCACCGACGGCGTGGGCACCAAGCTGCGCCTGGCCCTGAACCTGAACAAGCACGACAGCATCGGCATCGACCTGGTGGCCATGTGCGTGAACGACCTGGTGGTCTGCGGCGCCGAGCCGCTGTTCTTCCTGGACTACTACGCCACTGGCAAGCTCAACGTCGACACCGCTGCCCAGGTGGTCACCGGCATCGGCGCCGGCTGCGAACTGTCGGGTTGCTCGCTGGTAGGTGGTGAAACCGCTGAAATGCCAGGCATGTACGAGGGCGAAGACTACGACCTGGCCGGCTTCTGCGTGGGTGTGGTCGAGAAGGCCGAGATCATCGACGGCTCCAAGGTAGCCGCTGGCGACGCCCTGCTCGCCCTGCCGTCGTCCGGCCCGCACTCCAACGGCTACTCGCTGATCCGCAAGATCATCGAAGTCTCCGGCGCCGACATCGAGAACACTCAGCTCGACGGCCTGCCGCTGACCGACCTGCTGATGGCCCCGACCCGCATCTACGTCAAGCCGCTGCTCAAGCTGATCAAGGACACTGGCGCCGTCAAGGCCATGGCCCACATCACCGGTGGCGGCCTGCTGGACAACATTCCGCGCGTTCTGCCAAAAGGCGCCCAGGCCGTGGTCGACGTGGCCAGCTGGCAGCGCCCGGCGGTCTTCGACTGGCTGCAGGAAAAAGGCAACGTGGACGAGCACGAAATGCACCGCGTGCTGAACTGCGGCGTGGGCATGGTCATCTGCGTGGCCCAGGAACACGTTGAAGTGGCCCTCGAGACCCTGCGTGACGCTGGCGAGCAGCCATGGGTCATTGGCCAGATCGGCGTGGCCGCCGAAGGCGCCGCCCAGGTAGAGCTGAAGAACCTCAAGGCACACTGATGCACGACCAGACGCCCGCACGCTGTAACGTAGTGGTGCTGCTTTCCGGCACCGGCAGCAACCTGCAGGCCCTGATCGACAGCGTGAACCAGGACGCCGGGGCAAACCCGGCGCGCATCTGCGCGGTGATCTCCAACCGCGCCGACGCCTACGGCCTGGAACGCGCCCGCCACGCCGGCATCCCTGCCGCCGTGCTGGACCACCAGGCATTCGAAGGCCGCGAAGCCTTCGATGCCGCGCTGGTCGAACTGATCGATGGCTACGCCCCCGACCTGGTGGTGCTGGCCGGCTTCATGCGCATCCTCAGCGGCAGCTTCGTGCGCCACTACCAGGGGCGCCTGCTGAACATCCACCCTTCCCTGCTGCCCAGGTACAAAGGCCTGCACACTCACCAGCGCGCCATCGAGGCTGGTGACACCGAGCACGGCTGCAGTGTGCACTTCGTCACCGAGGAACTCGATGGCGGACCACTGGTCGTACAGGCAGTAATCCCGGTACAGTCGGACGATACGCCGGCCACGCTGGCGCAGCGGGTTCATGCCCGGGAACACCAGATCTACCCATTGGCCGTGCGCTGGTTCGCCGAAGGCCGCTTGCGTCTGGACGCCAGCGGTGCATTATTGGACGGCCAGGCCCTCGGGGCCAGCGGTCACTTGATTCGACCCTAGGAGATTTTATGCGTCGTGCCCTGCTGTTCTGCGCTGCGTTGCTGGCTTTGCCGGTCCACGCCGCCGAACTCAAGCCTTTCACCGCCAGCTACACCGCCGACTGGAAACAGTTGCCCATGAGCGGCACTGCTTCGCGCAGCCTGGAAAAGGGTGCCAATGACACCTGGACCCTGAGCTTCAAGGCGTCGATGATGATTGCCAGCCTCACCGAGGAAAGCACCCTCACCGTCGACAAGGACACCCTGCTGCCCAAGACCTACCACTTCGAACGTGGCGGCCTGGGCAAGCCAAAGAAGACCGACCTGGACTTCGACTGGTCGCAGAAAGTGGTGACCGGCACCGACCGTGGCGACGCGGTGAAAGTCCCGCTCAACCGTGGCATGGTCGACAAGTCGACCTACCAGCTGGTGTTGCAACGTGACGTTGCCGCTGGCAAGAAGAGCATGAGCTACCAGGTGGTGGACGGCGACGACGTCGACACCTACGATTTCCGCGTCCTGGGTACCGAGAAGGTCGACACCAAGGCCGGCCAGGTCGACGCCATCAAGGTCGAGCGCGTGCGCGACCCCACGCAGAACAAGCGCACCACCGTGCTGTGGTTCGCCAAGGACTGGGACTACCTGCTGGTTCGCCTGCAACAGGTCGAGACCGACGGCAAGGAATACAACATCATGCTGCAGGACGGCACTGTTGACGGCCGCGCCGTGAAAGGCAACTGACCCTCCCGCGGGCGCTGGCTTGCCAGCGTCCACACTTCCAGCAAAAAGCCCCGCTGTCTCACGACAGCGGGGCTTTTTGCTGGGGCGCAGGGCAATCAGGCGTTTTCGCCGGCCTTGGCCTTCTCGGCAGCCGCCTTGATCAGCGTCTGCAGTTCACCGTTGGCGAACATTTCAGCCACGATATCGCTGCCGCCGACCAGCTCACCGCCCACCCACAGCTGGGGGAAAGTCGGCCAGTTGGCGTATTTCGGCAGGTTGGCGCGGATTTCCGGGTTCTGCAGGATATCCACATACGCGAATTTCTCGCCGCACTGCATCACGCATTGCGACGCCTTCGACGAGAAGCCGCACTGCGGGGCGTTCGGCGAACCTTTCATGTAAAGCAGAATGGTGTTGTTGGCAATCTGCTCTTTAATCGTTTCGATGATATCCATGGAGCACCTCGGCTTAGCTTTCCGACTCATAGGTCGACACGGTGACGCATTGTAACGGAAACCCGAGCGCTGCGCTCGGCCTCTGTCGCGGCCAGCGCGGCTTCCGCACCCGACTCAGGCCGCGACGACGCGCACCGGCACGCCGTTGAGCGCGGCATTGCCCGACAGCCGATCCATCAACCGCTCGTCCGTGAGGTCATTGGCGCTGGCCCCCGCCTGAGCCTGCGCGATACCCAGCCGTACCCCATGGCGGCCGTGGCCGAAGCCATGGGGCAGGCTCACCACCCCTGGCATCATTTCGCTGCTGCCCAGCACCTGCACCTCGATACTGCCCACCCGCGAGGTGACACGTACCTGCTGGCCGTCCAGCAAGCCGCGGCTGGCCAGGTCGTCGGGGTGCATCAGCAACTGGTGGCGTGGCTTGCCTTTCACCAGGCGGTGGTAGTTGTGCATCCACGAATTGTTGCTGCGTACATGCCGGCGCCCCACCATCACCAACTCATCGATGGCGGGTGGCGCCTGCTCGGCAAAGCGCTGCAGGTCGGCCATCAGCAACGGCGGCGCCGCCTGAATGCGCTGGCCAGGGGTCTTGAGCCGGGCCGCCAGGTTAGGCTGCAAAGGTCCCAGATCAAGACCATGAGGGTGTTCGGCCAGCGTTGCCAGCGACAACCCCACCTCGCTGCCATCGCCCCAGGGCCCGGCGCGCAACCCGCGCTCGATCAATTGCGCAGGCGGCAGCGTCGGTTTGAGCGCCTTGCCGGACAGGGCGGCGAACGCCTCGGCCAGGCCCACGAAGATCTCCCAGTCATGCAGCGCCCCCTCGGGTTTTGGCAGGATAGCGCGGTTGAAACGGCTGACATTGCGCACCGCGAACAGGTTGAAGGTGGTGTCGTAGTGGTCGTTTTCCAGCGCCGAAGTCGACGGCAGGATCAGGTCGGCATAGCGCGTGGTTTCGTTGATGTACAGGTCGATGCTGAGCATGAACTCCAGGCCATCCAGGGCCTGTTCCAACTGCCGGCCATTGGGTGTGGACAGCACCGGGTTGCCCGCTACCGTGATCAGTGCGCGCACTTGGCCTTCGCCGGCCACCAGCATTTCCTCGGCCAGGGCCGATACCGGCAACTCGCCGCCGTATTCCGGCAAGCCCGAAACGCGGCTTTGCCAGGCGTTGAAGTGGCCACCGGCAGTGCTGGCCACCAGGTCCACCGCCGGGGTGGTACACAGCGCCCCGCCCACCCGGTCAAGGTTGCCGGTGACCAGGTTGATCAATTGCACCAGCCAGTGGCACAGGGTACCGAATGCCTGAGTGGACACCCCCATCCGGCCGTAGCAGACGGCCTTGTCGGCAGCGGCAAAGTCCCGGGCCAACTGGCGAATGACGGGGCCCGCCACACCACAACGCGGGCTCATGGCCTCGGCATTGAACCCTGCGACGGCGCGGCGCACCTCAGCCAGGCCGTCCACGGGCAGCCCGGTGTCATGCCCCAGCCCTTCTTCGAACAGCGTATTGAGCACGCCCAGCAGCAACGCCGCGTCACCGCCAGGGCGAATGAACAGGTGCTGGTCGGCCATGGCCGCGGTTTCGCTGCGGCGCGGGTCCACCACCACGACCTTGCCACCACGCGCCTGAATGGCCTTCAGGCGTTTCTCCACGTCTGGCACGGTCATGATGCTGCCATTGGAGGCCAAGGGGTTGCCGCCCAGTATCAGCATGAAGTCGGTGTGGTCGATGTCGGGGATGGGAAGCAGCAAGCCATGGCCATACATCAGGTAGCTTGAAAGGTGGTGGGGCAACTGGTCCACCGACGTCGCCGAAAAACGGTTGCGGGTCTTGAGCAGGCCGAGGAAGTAGTTGCCGTGGGTCATCAGCCCATAGTTGTGAACGCTGGGGTTGCCCTGGTAGATCGCCACGGCATTCTGGCCATGGCGCTGCTGGATATCCCACAGGCGCTGCGCCACCTCGTCAAAGGCCTCTTGCCAGCCGATGGCCTGCCAGTCGCTGCCCACGCGGCGCATGGGCTGGCGCAGCCGGTCCGGGTCGTTCTGGATATCCTGCAGGGCCACGGCCTTGGGGCATATGTGGCCGCGGCTGAACGTATCGAGGGGGTCGCCCTTGATCGAGGTAATGGTCGGGTGCCCGGCCTCGTCGGCCTGGGTCTCGATAGCGAGGCCGCAAATGGCCTCGCAGAGGTGACACGCGCGGTGGTGCAGGGTCTTGATCATGGCCTGTCTCGGTCCGGGCAGCGGAACCTGACTATGGAACGATCGTACCGCGTGCACCAGCAGCCTTGGTGCCTTGAATCGGCTGCCATCAGGGCAGCCGATGATGCTCAGTTGTGGGTAAGGCCGGGCGGGGGTGCCTGCAGCTGGATTTCCACCACGGTCTCGACTTCTTCCTGACCAATGGGCACGCCCGTCAGTTCGCCGATCAACTTCCAGTGCTCATCCAGGCCCGCGCTGATGGTGGCCATGCGGTCGATCATGCGCCGCCCGGCCGCGGCAGCCACCTCGTCTTCGCTGCGCAGCAACTCGAACGACATCGAGGTCATCGACGCCGTCAGGTGGGTGAGCGTGCGCGCCGTGAGGCCCAGCAACTCGAGCAATTGTTGTTCTTTGGAATCCATTCACACTCTCCGCGTATCTGTCGAGATACAGTCTAGTACCCAAGCCCGCAGTGTACGGAATGAGCGCATCAGCAGCCAACGCTTTGCAACCTGTGAGACAGGGTTAACGCTAGACAATTCCGGGCTCGATTGCCAAGCCGCGCGACAGCAGTGTAAAAAGTGAGACGCCCCCGGAAGCATCGCGGCTGGCGACACGCGCTGAAACACTCCCCATGATCGGAATATGAAACACATGTTGGTAATACGCGACATTTAATTATAAGATCGCGCCTTCCCCTAAATTCGTCGCCGCGTGCGGCTTTCGCCGCAGGCCTCATCCGTTTTTTCGAACGCTAAAAGCATGGGTGCTGCGGTACGTTGCAAAAAGGTAGTCAATGATGAGCGCAAGGCACTTTCTCTCCCTGATGGATTGCACGCCCGAAGAGCTTCTCAGCGTCATCCGTCGAGGCACCGAGCTCAAGGACCTGCGTAACCGCGGCGTGCTGTTCGAGCCGCTGAAGAATCGGGTACTGGGCATGATCTTCGAGAAATCGTCGACCCGTACCCGCCTGTCTTTCGAAGCGGGCATGATCCAGCTCGGCGGCCAGGCCATCTTCCTGTCCCCGCGCGACACCCAACTGGGCCGTGGCGAGCCGATCGGCGACTGCGCCATCGTCATGTCGAGCATGCTCGACGCGGTGATGATCCGTACCTATGCCCACAGCACCCTGACCGAATTCGCCGCCAACTCGCGCGTGCCAGTGATCAATGGCCTGTCCGACGACCTGCACCCCTGCCAGCTGCTGGCCGACATGCAGACGTTCCTGGAGCATCGCGGCAGCATTCAGGGCAAGACCGTGGCCTGGATCGGTGACGGCAACAACATGTGCAACAGCTACATCGAAGCGGCCATTCAGTTCGACTTCCAGCTGCGCGTGGCCTGCCCCGAAGGCTTCGAGCCCAACCCGCAGTTCCTGGCGCAGGCCGGCGACCGCGTGAAGGTGGTACGCGACCCGAAAGCAGCGGTGGCCGGCGCACACCTGGTGAGCACCGATGTCTGGACCTCCATGGGCCAGGAAGACGAGACCGCTCGGCGCCTGCAAACCTTCGCGCCGTACCAGGTGAACCGTGAACTGCTCGACCTGGCAGCTGATGATGTGCTGTTCATGCACTGCCTGCCTGCGCACCGCGGCGAGGAGATCAGCCTGGACTTATTGGACGACCCGCGCGCCGTGGCCTGGGACCAGGCCGAGAACCGCCTGCACGCGCAAAAGGCGCTGCTGGAATTCCTGGTAGCCCCGGCCTATCGGCCGGCATGACCCCGCAACCGCTGCTGGCTCTCGACCAACTGGCCTGTGGTTACCAGGGCCAGGCCGTGGTACAGGGCCTGGACCTGGCCCTGCAGGCGGGCGAGATCGGCTGCCTGCTTGGCGCGTCGGGGTGTGGCAAGACCACTACCCTGCGTGCCATCGCCGGCTTCGAACCCGTGCACGACGGGCAGGTGGTACTGGGTGCAGAAGTCATTTCCCGCGCTGGCTATACCTTGGCACCGGAAAAACGTCGAATCGGCATGGTTTTCCAGGACTACGCTCTGTTCCCGCACCTGAGCGTGGCCGACAACGTCGCGTTCGGCATACGCCAGCACCCTCGCCGGGCCACCGTGGTGGCCGAGATGCTGGAACTGGTGAACCTGCCGGGGCTGGACAAGCGCTACCCCCACGAGCTGTCCGGTGGCCAGCAGCAACGCGTGGCCCTGGCCCGCGCGCTGGCGCCGCAACCGCAATTGCTGCTGCTCGACGAGCCCTTCTCCAACCTGGACGTGGAACTGCGTCGGCGGTTGAGCCAGGAAGTGCGCAGCATTCTCAAGCACCGCGGCACCAGTGCGATCCTGGTCACGCACGACCAGGAGGAAGCCTTCTCGGTGAGCGACAAGGTCGGCGTGTTCCAGCAAGGTCGGCTTGAACAATGGGACACGCCCTACAACCTGTACCACCACCCGCGAACCCCTTTCGTGGCCGGTTTCATCGGCCAGGGCTATTTCCTGCGCGGCACGCTGAATACCGCGCATTCGGTGCACACCGAACTGGGCGAGCTGCACACCCCCACCGCCTATCCCTGGGCCAAAGGCAGCGCGGTGAACGTGCTCTTGCGCCCGGACAGCATCGTTCATGCCCCCGACGGCCCGCTGAAAGCCCGCGTCACCGCCAAGTGTTTTCAGGGCGCAAGCACGTTGTATCACCTGCGACTGGACAGTGGCTGCCAAGTGGAAGCACTGCTGCCGAGCCGTCTTGACGCGCAGCCGGGCGAGACCGTCGGCATCCGCGTGGCCGCTGAACACCTGGTACTGTTCGCGGCCTGATGGGTCAGGGCCGACCGATGTCGGCGAAGCTACCGCGGGTATGCTCGGCCAACAGCGCCGGTGCCAACTCTACCTCCAGGCCGCGCCGGCCGGCGCTGACGAACATCGTCGTCAGCGGTTGCGCCGACTGGTCGATAAAGGTACGCAGCCGCTTCTTCTGGCCCAACGGGCTGATCCCCCCCAGCAGATAACCGGTAGAACGCTGCGCGGCGGCGGGGTCGGCCATTTCGCATTTCTTCACGCGTGCGGCATGGGCCAGGCCCTTGAGATCCAGGGTGCCAGCCACCGGCACCACGGCCACCAGCAGCTCGCCTTTCTCGCTGCTGGCCAGCAGGGTCTTGAACACCTGCTCGGGGTTCAGGCCCAGCTTTTCCGCGGCTTCCAGGCCATAGGACGTGGCCTTGGGGTCATGTTCGTAGCTGTGCACGCGGTGTTCGGCACGGGCTTTTTTGAGGAGGTCCAGGGCGGGGGTCATGGGGGCTTCCTTGGATTCGAGGGGTAAGGCTTGGGATCTTCAGCGTTCTCAGGATCGAGCGCCGTCCGCACGGCGCGTTCGCGAGCTTGCGCCCGCTCCTGCATCTGTTTCGGGCCAATTATACCTGTGCCCCCCACCCCGACCCATACCTTTCACTTTCGACCTTTGACATAATCATTTCTTGTCTATATTTTTTCGTTTCTGAATATCGTGAACCCTAGACCAGTTCGCGAACGCAACACATTCGGCCGGAATGGGGTATTACGGCCGGGTGCCCAATCGAGCGCCTGAAGGCGCCGTACAACAACAAAAAAGGTGTCAACGATGACGACCGCTCAGCAACAACCTGCGTTGTCCGGCCAGTGCATGGCCGAATTTCTCGGAACCGCCCTCCTGATCTTCTTTGGCACCGGCTGTGTGGCGGCGCTCAAGGTCGCGGGAGCCAGTTTCGGGCTGTGGGAAATCAGCATCATCTGGGGGGTGGGCGTCAGCATGGCGATCTACCTGACCGCCGGGGTATCCGGCGCACACCTGAGCCCGGCCGTGAGCATCGCCCTGTGCGTGTTCGCCGGCTTCGAAAAACGCAAACTGCCGTTCTACATCATCGCCCAGGTCGCCGGCGCCTTCTGCGGGGCCGCCCTGGTGTACACGCTGTACAGCAACCTGTTCTTCGATTACGAACAAGCCCACCACATGATCCGCGGCAGCCAGGAAAGCCTGGAACTGGCCTCGGTGTTCTCCACCTACCCGCACCCTTCGCTGTCCACCGCCCAGGCCTTTCTGGTTGAAATGGTGATCACGGCGATCCTGATGGGTGTGATCATGGCCCTGGGCGACGACCAGAATGGCCTGCCCCGCGGCCCGCTGGCACCGCTGCTGATCGGCTTGCTGATCGCCGTGATCGGCAGCTCCATGGGCCCATTGACCGGTTTCGCGATGAACCCGGCGCGGGATTTCGGCCCCAAGCTGATGACATTCTTCGCTGGCTGGGGCGAAATAGCCTTTACCGGTGGGCGTGACATTCCGTACTTCCTGGTGCCGATCTTCGCCCCGATCCTGGGCGCCTGCCTCGGCGCGGCGATCTACCGTGGCCTGCTGGCCCGGCACCTGCCCGCCGCCGTAACCGCCAGCGAAGCGGCCACCGACAACACCGGGAGCAAGGCCCAGGCGTCCTAGACCAGCGCCGAACACCTTGAGCCGTACGCCCGTTTTTCACTTTTCCGAAGGCCACTGTCATGACCGATACGCAGAACAAGAACTACATCATCGCCCTGGACCAGGGCACCACCAGCTCGCGCGCCATCATCTTCGACCGCGACGCAAACGTAGTCTGCTCGTCCCAGAGCGAGTTCACTCAGCACTACCCTCAACCAGGCTGGGTCGAGCATGACCCCATGGACATCTTCGCCACCCAGAGCGCAGTGATGGTCCAGGCCCTGGCCAAGGCCGGCCTGCACCACGACCAGGTCGCCGCCATCGGTATCACCAACCAGCGCGAGACCACCGTGGTCTGGGACAAGACCACCGGCGCGCCGATCTACAACGCCATCGTCTGGCAGTGCCGACGCAGCACCGAGATCTGCGAACAGCTCAAGCGCGACGGCCACGCCGACTACATCCGCGAAACCACCGGGCTGGTCACCGACCCCTACTTCTCCGGCACCAAGCTCAAGTGGATTCTGGACAACGTTGAAGGCAGCCGCGAACGCGCCCGCCGCGGCGAGCTGCTGTTCGGCACCGTCGACACCTGGCTGATCTGGAAATTTTCCGGCGGCAAGGTGCACGTCACCGACTACACCAACGCCTCGCGCACCATGCTCTTCAACATCCACACCCTGGAGTGGGATGACAAGATGCTGGAGGTGCTGGATATACCGCGTGAAATGCTGCCGCAAGTGAAGTCGTCGTCCGAAGAATACGGCCGTACCAAGAGCGGTATCGCCATCGCCGGTATCGCCGGTGACCAGCAGGCCGCCCTGTTCGGCCAGATGTGCGTGGAAGCCGGCCAGGCCAAGAACACCTACGGCACCGGTTGCTTCCTGCTGATGAACACCGGCGACAAGGCCGTGACCTCCAAGCACGGCATGCTCACTACCATCGCCTGCGACCCGCGCGGCAAAGTGGCCTACGCCCTGGAAGGCGCGGTATTCAACGGCGGTTCCACCGTGCAATGGCTGCGCGACGAACTGAAGATCGTCAACGACGCCTACGACACCGAATACTTCGCCAGCAAGGTCAAGGACAGCAACGGCGTGTACCTGGTACCCGCCTTCACCGGCCTGGGCGCTCCCTACTGGGACCCCTACGCACGTGGCGCATTGTTCGGCCTGACCCGCGGGGTCAAGGCGGACCACATCATCCGTGCCGCCCTGGAGTCCATCGCCTACCAGACCCGTGACGTACTGGACGCCATGCAGCAGGACGCCGGCGAACGCCTCAAATCCCTGCGGGTGGACGGCGGCGCGGTGGCCAACAACTTCCTCATGCAGTTCCAGGCCGACATCCTCGGCACCCAGGTAGAACGCCCGCAAATGCGCGAAACCACTGCCTTGGGCGCCGCCTACCTGGCGGGCCTGGCGGTGGGCTTCTGGGGCAGCCTGGAAGAACTGCGCGGCAAGGCCGTGATCGAGCGCCAATTCGAACCGCAACTGGATGAAGCGGCGAAAGAGAAGCTTTATGCGGGCTGGAAGAAAGCGGTGGACCGTACCCGAGACTGGGAACCGCACGACGAGGCTTGAGGGCAGATTCTAGCTGCACGCTTGAAGCTCCAAGCTGCATACCCCAAGTGCCCTGACCGGCACCTTGTGGCTTGCAGCTTGAAGCTTCAGGCTGCAAGCTTGCTCCTTTTGCTCCGGCAGCCGAAGGAAGCCCAATGAACCTGCCCCCACGCCAACAACAAATCCTCGAACTGGTGCGTGAACGCGGCTACGTCAGCATCGAAGAGATGGCCCAGTTGTTCATCGTTACCCCGCAGACCATTCGCCGCGACATCAATCAGTTGGCGGAGCTCAACCTGCTGCGGCGCTACCACGGTGGGGCGGCGTACGATTCCAGCATCGAAAACACCGCCTACGCCATGCGCGCCGACCAGATGCGCGATGAGAAGCAGCGCATCGCCGAAGCCATCGCGGCGCAGATCCCCGACCATGCTTCGCTGTTCATCAATATCGGCACTACGACCGAATCCATCGCGCGTGCCCTGCTGAACCACAACCATCTGAAAATCATCACCAATAACCTGCACGTGGCCTCCATCCTCAGCGCCAAGGATGATTTCGAAGTGCAACTGGCCGGCGGCACCGTGCGTCGTGACGGCGGCGTGGTGGGCCAGGCGAGCGTGGACTTCATCAGCCAGTTCAAGGTGGATTTCGCCCTGGTGGGCATCAGCGGCATTGACGAGGACGGCAGCCTGCTGGACTTCGACTACCAGGAAGTGCGCGTCTCCCAGGCGATCATCGCCAACGCCCGCCAGGTGATCCTGGCCGCCGACTCCAGCAAGTTCGGCCGCAACGCCATGGTGCGGCTGGGCTCCATCAGCCTGATCGACTGCCTGGTAACCGACAAGGCCCCGGTGCCAGCGCTGACGCAGTTGCTGAACCAGCAGAAGATTCGGCTGGAAGTGGTTTAAGCACAGTCCCCCAGGTGCATGGCTGCGGTTTACCTGCGCCCTTGAGTCCGCGCGCCGCCCGCGCGGCGCTTCCCGGGCAAGCCCGGTCCCACATCTGCTTCGGGCCAATTATGCCTCGACCATTGCCTGGTCCGCTTTGTTTGTTCATCCCAAATCTGCGGTGAAAGCACAAGCGGGCCAGGTGATGTCACAGGCATAACTGGGCCGAAACAGATGTGGGACCGGGCTTGCCCGGGAAGCGCCGCGCGGGCGGCGCTCGATCTCAAGTACCACGCACAAACATCGACTAGCACCTGGCGTTTTAAAATGTTCACTTGTTTTCGTTTTAAAGCCATCCGATCAGTTTTTTCAATCGATATCGACTAGCCCGCCCCCCCTCTGTTGCGTTAATATTTTCGAAAATGAACATCAATGTTCGATTTCAACTTCGAATAACAGTAGGAGGCCGCCATGCCCCATACCACCTTGCCCACCCCTCCCCTCGCTGAAGTCTATGATGTCGTCGTGATCGGCGGTGGTATCAATGGCGTCGGTATCGCAGCGGACGCGGCAGGTCGCGGGCTGTCGGTGTTCCTTTGCGAAAAGGATGACCTGGCCAGCCACACCTCGTCAGCCAGCAGCAAGCTGATCCATGGCGGCCTGCGTTACCTCGAACATTACGAGTTCCGCCTGGTGCGCGAAGCCCTGGCCGAGCGCGAAGTGCTGTTGGCCAAGGCGCCGCACATCGTCAAACCGATGCGCTTCGTGCTACCCCACCGCCCGCACCTGCGCCCGGCTTGGATGATTCGCGCCGGGCTGTTCCTGTACGACCACCTGGGCAAGCGCGAGACACTGGCCGGTTCGCGCACGCTCAAGTTCGGCGCCGACAGCGCGCTGAAAAGCGAGATCACCCGCGGTTTCGAATACTCCGACTGCTGGGTGGACGATGCCCGCCTGGTGGTATTGAACGCCATGTCTGCCCGTGAACACGGCGCCCACCTGCACACCCGCACCCGCTGCCTGAACGCCCGGCGCATCAAGGGCCTGTGGCATGTGCACCTGGAGCGCGCCGATGGCAGCCTGTTCTCCGTGCACGCCAAGGCGCTGGTCAACGCCGCCGGCCCATGGGTGGCGAAGTTCATCCGCGATGACCTCAAGCTGGAGTCGCCCTACGGCATCCGCCTGATCCAGGGCAGCCACCTGATCGTGCCCAAGCTGTATGAAGGCGAACAGGCGCACATCCTGCAGAACGAGGACCAGCGCATCGTCTTCACCATTCCGTACCTGGAAAAGTTCACCATCATCGGCACCACCGACCGCGAATACACCGGCGACCCGGCCAAGGTATCGATCACCGAAGCCGAGACCGACTACCTGCTGAAGGTGGTCAATGCCCACTTCAAGAAGCAGGTACAGCGCGGCGACATCCTGCACACCTATTCCGGCGTGCGCCCCCTGTGCAACGACGAGTCCGACAACCCGTCGGCCGTGACCCGCGACTACACCTTGTCGCTGTCCGGCGGTGCCGACGAGGCGCCATTGCTGTCGGTGTTCGGTGGCAAGCTGACCACCTACCGCAAGCTGGCGGAATCGGCCATGGCGCAGCTGGCACCGTTCTTCAAGCACATCAAGGGTAGCTGGACCGCGGTGGCGCCCCTGCCTGGCGGCGAACAGATGACCACCCCCCAGGCACTGGCCGCGGCGCTGGTCGCCAAGCATGGCTGGCTGCCGGCAGACCTGGCCAAGCGCTGGTCCATCACCTATGGCCAGCGCAGCTGGAAGCTGCTGGAAAATGCCGACAGCCTGGCGGACCTGGGTGAACTGATGGGCGCCAACCTGTACAGCCGCGAAGTGGATTACCTGTGCCGCGAGGAATGGGCCGTGGACGCTGCCGACATCCTGTGGCGCCGCAGCAAGCTGGGGCTGTTCATGACCCCTGCCGAGCAACAGAAGCTGGCCGACTACCTGGCCAAGGCTGTGCACACCCAGGCCGCTTGAGCCACCCTTCCCGTGGAACCGAGCCTCGCCCGGTTTCACGGTGGGCAGCGACGTTTTAACGCTGCACTGGAAAATCGGAAATCCGAATCGGATAAGTGCCAGCATTCGGCCAGCCGACTACCTGCCCCCGCCACATAGCTGTTACCAAAGATTAATCTCCTTGCCAATCAGCCACTTGGACTATCGTTCCGGTTCTGGCACGACTAATGCTCTACACTTCCCATCGGAATCAGCAGCACAGACTGCTGAACGAATGAGCCACACCACGGTTCCCATAAGAAAAACAAAGGTCGAGGAGACATAGATGCGCATCGTTCATACCCTGCTGGGCGCCGCCATTGCGGCGACACTGATCAGCAGCCCCGCCCTGGGCGAGGAGCTGACAGGCACCCTGAAGAAAATCAAGGATTCGGGCACCATCACCCTGGGCCACCGCGACTCCTCCATTCCTTTCTCCTACATCGCGGACGCCTCCGGCAAACCGGTCGGCTACTCCCATGACATCCAGCTGAAAATCGTCGAGGCCCTGAAGAAAGACCTCGACATGCCCAACCTGAATGTCAAATACAACCTGGTCACCTCCCAGACCCGTATTCCGCTGGTGCAGAACGGCACCGTCGACATCGAGTGTGGCTCCACCACCAACAACGCCGAGCGCGCGCAACAGGTGGACTTCTCGGTGGGTATCTTCGAGATCGGCACGCGCCTGCTGTCCAAGAAAGACTCGGCCTACAAGGACTTCCCCGACCTGAAGGGCAAGAACGTGGTCACCACCGCCGGTACCACCTCCGAGCGCCTGCTCAAGGCCATGAACGCCGACAAGCAGATGGGCATGAACGTGATTTCGGCCAAGGACCATGGCGAGTCCTTCCAGATGCTCGAATCCGGCCGCGCCGTGGCCTTCATGATGGACGACGCCCTGCTCGCCGGGGAAAAGGCCAAGGCCAAGAAGCCCGACGACTGGGCCGTGACGGGTACCGCGCAATCCCACGAAGTGTATGGCTGCATGGTGCGCAAGGGCGATGCGCCGTTCAAGAAGGCCGTGGATGATGCCATCGTCGCCGTGTTCAAGTCGGGCGAGATCAACACCATCTACAACAAGTGGTTCACCCAGCCCATTCCACCCAAGGGCCTGAACCTGGACTTCGCCATGAGCGACGAGCTCAAGGCGCTGATCGCCACCCCGACCGACCAGCCTGCCAAAGACTGATCCGCCCGCAACGTCTACCCTTCACCTTAGCCACTGGTGCGAACGCGCCGGTGGCGGGTTGAAGGTGCCTGTGAATCACCCGCACAAGGGGAGACCCTGATGAATTACAACTGGGACTGGGGCGTGTTCTTCAAGTCCACCGGCATTGGCAGCGAGATCTACCTGGACTGGTACATCACCGGCCTGGGCTGGACCATCGGTATCGCTGTCGTGGCCTGGATCATTGCCTTGCTGCTGGGCTCCGTGCTCGGCGTGATGCGCACCGTGCCCAACCGCTGGGTATCGGCCATCGGCACCACTTACGTGGAAATCTTCCGCAACGTACCGCTGCTGGTGCAACTGTTCATCTGGTACTTCGTGGTGCCCGACCTGTTGCCCGAAAGCTTCCAGGAATGGTTCAAGCAGGACCTCAACCCCACTACCTCGGCATTCTTGAGCGTGGTCGTGTGCCTGGGGCTGTTCACGGCCGCGCGGGTGTGCGAACAAGTGCGCACCGGCATCCAGGCGCTACCCCGGGGCCAGGAAGGCGCGGCGCGGGCCATGGGCTTCAGCCTGCCGCAGATCTACTGGAACGTGCTGCTTCCCCAGGCGTACCGGATCATCATCCCGCCGCTGACCTCCGAGTTCCTCAACGTGTTCAAGAACTCCTCGGTGGCCTCGCTGATCGGCCTGATGGAACTGCTGGCCCAGACCAAACAGACCGCCGAGTTCTCGGCCAACCTGTTCGAGGCCTTCACCCTGGCCACGCTGATCTACTTCACCCTGAACATGAGCCTGATGCTGCTGATGCGCCTGATCGAGAAGAAAGTCGCGGTGCCTGGCCTGATTTCCGTGGGGGGCAAGTAAATGGATTTCAGTGGAATCATTCCCGCCCTGCCCGGCCTGTGGAACGGCATGCTGATGACCCTGCAACTGATGGTCATGGGTGTGGTGGGCGGTATCGTGCTGGGCACGTTGCTTGCGCTGATGCGCCTGTCCTCCAGCAAGCTGCTGTCCAACGTCGCTGGCGCCTACGTCAACTACTTCCGGTCCATCCCGCTGCTGCTGGTGATCACCTGGTTCTACCTGGCGGTGCCCTTCGTGCTGCGCTGGATCACCGGCCAGGACACGCCGGTGGGTGCATTCACCTCTTGCGTCGTGGCCTTCATGATGTTCGAGGCGGCGTATTTCTGCGAGATCGTGCGCGCTGGCGTGCAGTCCATCTCCAAAGGCCAGATGGGCGCCGCCCAGGCCCTGGGCATGAGCTACAGCCAGACCATGCGCCTGATCATACTGCCCCAGGCGTTTCGCAAGATGACCCCGCTGCTGCTGCAGCAGAGCATCATCCTGTTTCAGGACACCTCGCTGGTGTACACCGTGGGCCTGGTGGACTTCCTCAACGCGGCACGGGCCAATGGCGACATCATCGGCCAGTCCAACGAGTTCCTGATCTTCGCGGGCCTCGTCTACTTCGTCATCAGCTTCTCCGCCTCGCTGCTGGTCAAGCGTCTGCATAAAAGGTTAGCCGTATGATTTCCATCAAGAACATCAACAAGTGGTACGGGGACTTCCAGGTGCTGACCGACTGCAGCACCGAGGTCAAGAAAGGTGAAGTGGTGGTGGTGTGCGGCCCGTCGGGCTCGGGCAAGTCCACCTTGATCAAGTGCGTGAACGCCCTGGAACCGTTCCAGAAAGGCGACATCGTGGTCGACGGCACCTCCATCGCCGACCCCAAGACCCATTTGCCCAAGCTGCGCTCGCGGGTGGGCATGGTGTTCCAGCATTTCGAGCTGTTTCCGCACCTGAGCATCACCGAGAACCTGACCATCGCCCAGATCAAGGTACTGGGCCGCAGCAAGGAAGAAGCCACTGCCAAGGGCCTTAAACTGCTGGAGCGGGTGGGGCTATCGGCGCACGCCCACAAGCACCCGGGCCAGTTGTCCGGTGGCCAGCAGCAACGGGTGGCCATCGCCCGCGCCCTGGCCATGGACCCCATCGTCATGCTGTTCGACGAACCAACCTCGGCGCTGGACCCGGAAATGGTCAACGAAGTGCTCGACGTGATGGTGCAACTGGCCCACGAAGGCATGACCATGATGTGCGTCACCCACGAGATGGGCTTTGCCCGCAAGGTCGCCAACCGGGTGATCTTCATGGACAAGGGCCAGATCGTCGAAGATTGCCCCAAGGAAGAGTTCTTCGGTGACGTCAGTGCCCGCTCCGAACGGGCGCAACACTTCCTCGCCAAGATCCTGCAACACTAAAGCCTGGCGGCGGGTGGCTTTCGCGCCACTCGCCGCTGGCAGGCCCCAAGGCACTGTGATGAAATGCGCCCCTGATCATTCCCGTGCGACCTCGCCTGCCTTTGCCGTGAAACCTCGTCTGATCCGCCAACTGTTTCTGCCCCCGCTGATCCTGCTGCTGACCGTGAGCCTGGGCTATGCCGGCTATCGCGCCAGCCTTTACAGCGGCATTCGCGCCCTGAGCGAAAGCGGCGAGCGCCAGCTGGAGCTCAACGGCCGCGCGGTGGAGAGCGAGATCAACAAATTCACCTTCCTGCCCAGCCTGCTGGAGCTGGAAGGCAGCGTCTCGACCCTGCTGGCCGACCCCGACGCCGAAGGCCACCGCCAGGCCGTCAATGACTACCTGGAAGGCCTCAACCGTCGCAGCCACAGCAGTGCCATTTACGTGCTGGACACCACCGGCCGCGTGCAGGCCAGCAGCAACTGGCGCGACGCCAACAGCTACCTGGGCGAGGACCTGTCCTTCCGCGCCTATTTCCAGGACGCCGTGCGCGGCCAGGACGGGCGCTTCTATGGCATCGGCACCACCACCGGCGAACCGGGCTACTACCTGGCCCATGGCCTGGAGGAGCATGGCAAGATCGTCGGCGTGGCCGTGGTCAAGGTGCGCATGGAATCGTTGGAAGAGCGTTGGCAGAAAGCCCGCCTGGAGGCCTTCGTCAGCGATGAGAACGGCATCATCATCCTTTCCAGCGATCCGGCCCGGCGCCTGAAGTCGATACGGCCACTGACCCCGGAGATAAAGGAACACCTGGCCCGCAGCCTGCAGTACTACTGGTTCTCGCTGACCGAACTGCAACCGCTGGAACGCGAAACCCTGGCCGACGGCGTCGAACGCCTGAGTTTTCCCGCCGCCGGCAGCCAGCGCGAGGTCAGCTACCTGGCCCAGACCCGCGAATTGAAGGACACCCCGTGGCATTTCACGCTGCTCACGCCGCTGCAGGAGCTGCGGCGCGAAGCCGTGATTCAAGGCGTGCTGGTGGCAGTGGCTTTCGGCCTGGTGGCCTTCTTCCTGATTGCCTGGAATGAACGCCGCAAGGTCATCGCCACCCGTCTGGCCGCGCGCGAAGCCCTGGAAGAAGCCAACAGCCTGCTGGAGCGGCGCATCGCCGAACGCACGGAGAACCTGCGGGCCAGCAACGACCGCCTGAAAAGCCAGATTCGCGAACGCCGCCAGGCCGAGGAAACCCTGCGCCGGGCTCAGGACGAACTGGTGCAGGCCGGCAAGCTGGCGGCCATCGGCCAGATGTCTACCAGCATCGCCCACGAACTCAACCAGCCGCTGGCCGCCCTGCGCACCCTGTCGGGCAACACCGTGCGCTTTCTGGAGCGCGGCGCCCTGGACACCGCCAGCACCAACCTGGTGACCATGAACCAATTGATCGACCGCATGGGCCGCATCACTGCGAGCCTGCGCTCGTTCGCCCGCCGCGGCGAAGACCGTGGCCGTGCCTCCCTGGGCCAGGCGGTGGACGCCACCCTGCAAGTGCTGGCCGCGCGCATCGAAGGCCTCGGCGTGCAGGTACACCGCGAATACAGCGAGGTGCAGTTGCCCATCGGCCAGACCCGCCTGGAGCAGATTCTCGGCAACCTGGTGGGCAATGCCCTGGACGCCATGGCCGAAGCCGGGCAACCCACCCTGTGGCTGCAAGGTGAACGCCTGGACGATGGCCGTTACCGCCTGCGGGTGCGCGACAACGGCCATGGCATCGACGCCCAGGCCCGCGCTCAGCTGTTCGAACCCTTTTTCACCACCAAACCTGGCGAGCAAGGTCTGGGCCTGGGCCTGACCCTGTCGGCCAGCCTGGCAGCCGCCGCCGGCGGCAGCCTGGGTGCCGAACACCCGGATGAGGGCGGTACCGCCTTCGTCCTGACCTTGCCGCCGCTCAACGCGCAACCGCCCACCTCACCAGTCGAGCCATCATGAACACCTCGCTTACCGTTCTGATCGTCGAGGACGATCCTCATGTGCTGCTGGGTTGCCAGCAGGCCCTGAGCCTGGAAGACATCCCCTGTCAGGGCGTGGGCAGCGCCGAAGAAGCGCTGGCGCTGATCGGCGACGACTTCGCCGGCATCGTCGTCAGCGACATCCGCCTGCCGGGCATCGATGGCCTGGAGTTGCTGAACCGCCTCAAGGCCCGTGACCCTAGCCTGCCCGTGGTGCTGATCACCGGCCATGGCGACATTTCCATGGCCGTGGGTGCCATGCGCAGCGGCGCCTATGACTTCATGGAAAAACCCTTCTCCCCCGAGCGCCTGGTGGACGTGGTGCGCCGTGCCCTGGAGCAGCGCGGGCTGGCCCGCGAGGTCTCGTCGCTGCGCCGCCAGTTGGCCAGCCGCAGTACCCTGGAGGGCCGCATCATCGGCCGCTCGCCGGCCATGGAGCATTTGCGCGAACTGATCGCCAACGTCGCCGACACCTCGGCCAACGTACTGATCGAAGGCGAGACCGGCACCGGCAAGGAATTGGTGGCCCGTTGCCTGCACGACTTCAGCCGCCGCCAGGCCCAGCCGTTCGTGGCGCTGAACTGCGGTGGCCTGCCGGAAAACCTGTTCGAAAGCGAGATATTCGGCCACGAGGCCAATGCCTTCACGGGCGCCGGCAAGCGCCGTATCGGCAAGATCGAGCATGCCAACGGCGGCACGCTGTTCCTCGACGAAGTGGAAAGCATGCCCATGAACCTGCAGATCAAGCTGCTGCGGGTGTTGCAGGAGCGCACCCTGGAGCGTCTGGGCTCGAACCAGAGCATCGAGGTGGACTGCCGGGTGATCGCCGCCACCAAGGCTGACCTCGACGAGTTGAGCCGCAGCAATGGTTTTCGCAGCGACCTGTATTACCGGCTCAACGTGGTGACCCTGGAACTGCCACCGCTGCGCGAACGCCGCGAAGACGTCCTGCAACTCTTCGAGCACTTCCTGGAACTGTCGGCCCTGCGCTTCGACCGGGAGATCCCGGCGCTGGACAACCAGACCCTGTCCCGGCTGATGAGCCATGACTGGCCGGGGAATGTACGTGAACTGCGCAACGTGGCGGAGCGCTATGCGCTGGGCTTGCCGGCCTTCAAGAAAGCCGGGGCCCAGCCTGCCGCGGGCGTAGGCTTCGCCGAAGCCGTGGAAGCCTTCGAGCGCAACCTGCTCAGCGACGCGCTGGCCCGCAACAACGGCAACCTCAGCCAGGCCAGCCTTGACCTGGGCATGGCCAAGACCACGCTGTTCGACAAGGTCAAGAAGTACGGTTTGAGTTGAGCGTCGCCCCCTTCCCTGCGGGACCGGGCGCAAGCTCGGGAAACATACACCGCGGTGGTTCAGGCAGCACGCGGTGAGCTCTTCCCGAGCTTCGCCCGGTCCCACAGGGAACCACCACCACCACCACCACCACCACCACCACCACCGCAGCCAACCCTGTGGGACCGGGCGAAGCTCGGGAAGCAGACGACTCGATTTCTAGAACTTGTAAGCCACCGCCGTCTGCACCTCACCCTGATTCACATGCCCGCGCTGGCTGACAATACTGCTGTCCGCCGCTGACCCCTCAAGGTGTATCCAGTCGACGTTGGCCAGCAGCGACCAATGGCCGCCAAGGGGAAACCGCGCGCCCTGGCTCAGCGTCCAGTTCTGCAGCCCGCCGCTGGCACGGTAGGCACCGATGCCACTGGCCTGGGCCTCATTGGCGTCTACACCGAAGAAGATCTGGTTCATGCGCTGGTCGGCGAAATGGGCCACCAGTTCCGTTGCCCCGAACACCCCGCCGCCCAGCGGGTAGTCAAGCTCGGTGCCCAGCCGCCCCAGGGTGCCACCCTGGCCGTGGCCACCGCCCTCGGCACGCCCGGCCTGGGCGTACACCCGCCAGAAGTCGACTGGGCTGTACTGCACGAAACCGCCCAGTTCAACCATGTCCGGCACATCGCGCAGGCCGCGCAGGCGGTCATTGCCGTTGCGCCCTTCCACCAGGTTGGCCAGGGGGCCGGCGCTCCAGCCATTGCCGGTTTTCAACGCCGCCCAGGTCAAACCTTCGTCCGAATCGATACCCACGTCGCCCCAGGTCAGGTCCAGGTAGGGCATGGGTTTGGTTTCGTAGTGGCTGCCGGCAGGCTCGCTGGGCTGATACGACAAGCCCACCCCGGCGTCGCCCGTCAGTGGCGCGCAACGGGCGGCGGTGGACAGGCCTGCCAACAGCAGGGCGAGCAACAGGTGGGTACGGGACATGGGGGCTCTCTGTGTAGATCCATGCGCGCATGAACGCGCACGCGACCCTGCCCGCGCAAGCACTCATGTTGTTTGTAGCGACCTGCAAAAATTGTAGCTTCACCGACACACACGCCCGCCAGGGCCCGCCAAATCTGGGCTTCACGCTGTTGGCACGGTCTCTGCTGTAACTCTGGGCAAGCGCAAGGTGCGCTGCTGACCCATAGGTAACTGCAGATGATGCACTGGCATATCGTGTGTGACTTCGACGGGACCATCACCCCGAGCGACGTCATCGACAACATCCTGGACCGCTTTGCCGATCCGCGCTGGGAAGCCATCGAAGCGCAATGGCTGGCCGGTGAGATCGGCTCGCGTGAATGCCTGAGCCAACAATTGGCGCTGGTGAAAGCCAGCCCGGCGCAGTTGCTGGCCTATTTCGACAGTGTCGAGATCGACCCGGCGTTCCCCGCCTTCGTCGACCTGGTACGTGAGCGCGGCGCTACCCTGGAGGTGGTCAGCGACGGCCTGGAACAGGCCATCGCCCGCATCCTGGCGCGCAACGGTAGCCCACTGCTGCCCATCATCGCCAATCAGTTGCGCCAGGTCGACGCCGACAGCTGGCGCATCGTGTTTCCCCACGCCAGCGATGCCTGCCGCGCCGCCTCGGGCAACTGCAAATGCCGTTCAACCCCGGCCAGCAAACGCATCCTGGTGATTGGCGACGGCAAGTCCGACATGTGCGTGGCCGGCACCGCCGACTTCGTGTTCGCCAAGGGCAGCCTGGCCGAGCACTGCGTGCGCAACAACATTCCCCACGCCCGCTTCGATTCCTTCGCCGAGCTGCCAGCGCTGCTGGCCGCCCTGCCGCAATACACCGGCACCACCGTTCCACACCTCAATTCAGAACAGCAGGAACTCTTTCACCATGTCTAACACCCCGCGTATCACCAGCGAAGAAGACCAGATCCTTCTGGACAAAGAATCGCGCTACTGCTCGTTCGGTGACACCGTTCACTACATCGAGCCGCCGCGCATCTTCAGCCGCTGCGAAGGTTCGTACGTCTATGACACCAATGACCAGGCCTATCTCGACCTGCAGATGTGGTACTCGGCGGTCAACTTCGGCTACGCCAACCCGCGCCTGAACAACGCGCTGAAACAACAGATCGACACCCTGCCGCAAATCGCCAGCCAGTACCTGCACAAAGGCAAGATCGAGCTGTCGGAAATGATCGCCGTGGATGCCAAGAAGAAGTTCGGCATGGACGGCCGCGTACACTTCAACGTCGGCGGTTCGCAGTCCATCGAAGACTCGCTGAAAGTGGTACGCAACGCCTCCAATGGCAAGAGCCTGATGTTCGCCTTCGAAGGTGGCTACCACGGCCGTACCCTGGGTGCCTCATCCATCACCTCCAGCTACCGCTACCGTCGCCGCTACGGCCACTTCGGCGAGCGCGCCCAGTTCATCCCGTTCCCGTACCACTTCCGCGGCCCCAAAGGCATGACCAAGGAAGAATATGGCAGCTACTGCGTGAAGCAGTTCGCCCGCCTGTTCGAAACCGAATACAACGGCGTCTGGGACCCCAAAACCCAGCAGTGCGAATACGCAGCCTTCTACGTCGAGCCGATCCAGGGCACCGGCGGCTACGTGATCCCGCCCATGAACTTCTACAGCGAGCTGAAGCAAGTGCTGGACCAGCACGGCATTCTGCTGGTGGTCGACGAAATCCAGATGGGCTTCTACCGTACCGGCAAGCTGTGGTCCATCGAGCACTTCGACGTCAAACCCGACGTGCTGGTGTTCGGCAAGGCACTGACCAACGGCCTGAACCCGCTGGGTGGCATCTGGGCCCGTGAAGAGCTGATCAACCCGGGCATCTTCCCGCCAGGTTCGACCCACTCCACCTTCGCCTCCAACCCCCTGGGCACCGCCGTGGGCCTGGAAATGTTCAAGATGACCAGCGAAGTGGACTACGGCGCCATGGTCATGGCCAAGGGCAAGTACTTCCTGGCCGGCCTGGAAGACCTGAAAAAGCGCTACAAGATCGTGGGCGACGTCGACGGCCTGGGCCTGGCACTGCGCATGGAAATCTGCGGCGAAGACGGCTTCACCCCCGACAAGGCCAAACTTGACGAGATGGTCGAGGAAGGCATGAAGGGCGACATCGAGATCGACGGCAAGCGCCTGGGCCTGATCCTCGACGTGGGCGGCTACTACAAGAACGTGATCACCCTGGCACCGTCGCTGGAGATCAGCTACCCGGAAATCGACCTGGCCATCGCCTTGCTCGACCGCCTGCTGCATCGAGTGACCAAAAAGTGAGTGCCGCGCAGATCGATATGGGTGTCGGTGATGCCAGCTTCGTGCTCGGCGACGGCCCGGTGGCCGTGCTGCTGATCCACGGGCTGACCGGTACCCCCACCGAACTGCGCAAGGTTGCCCAGGGGCTGGCCAAGCGTGGGTACACGGTTTACGTACCCACCCTGGCGGGCCATTGCGGGAACAACGACGATCTGCAAGCCACCCACTGGCGCGACTGGTACGCCAGCGCGCTGAATACCTTCGAAGGCATCCGCAAGGTGCACGAGCAGGTGTTCGTCGGTGGCCTGTCGATGGGCGCGGTCCTGTCGATGCACCTGGCCGCCCAACGGCCGGGTGAGGTGGCTGGCTTGTTGCTGTATTCCACCACCTTGCGCTATGACGGTTGGAACATGCCTTGGGTTGCGCGCCTGACGCCCCTGTTCATGGCCTTTCCGTTCGGCGTGCACATCTGCCGTTTCAACGAGAAGCCGCCCTACGGGATCAAGAACCCGCGGTTGCGCGCCATCGTCGAACGCCAGATGAAAGCCGGTGAAAGCGCCGATGCCGGGCTGTTGACCATGTCGGGCATCAGCGTGCGCGAACTGCACCGCCTGGTGGCCGAGGTCAAGCGTGGCATGCCGTCGATCAAGGCGCCGGCGCTGGTACTGCACTCCAGTGAAGACGACATCACCAGCCGCTGGAATGCCGATTACATTGAAGCGCACATCGGCGGCCCGGTGACCAAGGTGTTGCTCGACGATTGCTATCACATGATCACCGTGGACCTGCAATACCCCAAAGTGATCAGCCTGAGCGCGGAATTCATCCAGCTTCATGCCCGTGAGCTTGCCCAGGCCTGCTGATGGCGCCATGCCTCATGCTACCCTTTGCCGGCCGGCCTCACCTCGGGCCGGCATGTACATCTGGCTCCCCCCTGCAGGACCGGGGGGCGCATCCCCGGGGCCGCAAGACATTCGCCCGCGCCCACGAATAAGCGAGTATCGATGACCATCGTCCCTCCCGATCGCCCCCCTTTTCGTTTGTCGCGCTGGAACCTGCAACGCAAGCTGGTGCTCGCGTTCTGGCTGGTCAGCGTTATTCCGACGATGATCGCCGCGCAACTGGCCGCCACCACCCTGGCGCAGATTTTCGACAGCAACGTGCGCGTGTGGCTGCAGGAGTCCACCAAGATCGTCGAGGACGAACTCAGTGAAATCCTGCGTGACAATACCCGCGTCGCCCAACTCTTCCTGCAATACGCCCGCGCCGACGAGCCCACCGCCACCAGCGCCCGGCACCAGGAAAAATTGATCAGTGACATCGCCGACGCGATGGGCATCGACGTGGTCGCGCTGATTCGCAACCGGGATCACAAGGTGGTGTTCTCCACCGCCGCCGACGATGTGCTGCACCAGATCAGCCTGGCCCCCAATGCCGTGCTGCAGACCATTCATACCGGCAACAGCCAGGTGGGCGCCGTGGTCTCGGTGTTTCCCACTCAGCAGGACGGTGAAGATTACCAACTGCTGGTGGTGACGTTCCTGGACGCCAGCTTCCTGACCAGCGTCGCCGACGTGCACTCCCTGGACCTGCGCCTGTACCTGTCCAACGGCCAGGACTTTTCCGAAGTGTTTTCCAGCCAGCGCTTCGAGGACCACCCCACCGTGGTGCCACCGCGCATCGAAGAAGTACTGCGTGATACCAAGCTGCCGACTGAACAGTTCACCAACCGCTACAGCGGCCTGTTTCGCCCCCTGCTCAATGACAAGGGCGAGTTGCAGGGCGTGGTCTTCAGTGGGCTGTTGCGCCACAGCAGCCTGCTGGGCCTGGTCAACCAGCGCAACCTGTTCACGCTGATTTTCCTGCTCAGCTCGGCCATCTCCCTGGGGGTCGGGGTGTTGGTGACCCGGCGCCTGACGCGGCCCATGCGCGCCCTGTCCGAAGGCGTGCGGGCGGTGACCGCCGGCGACTACAGCCAGCAGGTTGAGGTGCTGGGCAACGATGAACTGGCCGAACTGGGCATGACCTTCAACCACATGACCGAAGGCCTGCAAGCCCTGCAACACCTGGAGGCGCAAATGCGCCGCCGCGACCGCCTGCACACCATGGGCGAAGTGGCCATGGGCCTGGCCCACGAGATCCGCAACCCGCTGGGCATCATCAAGACCGCCACGCAGTTGCTGCACCGTCGCGCGGCGCTGCCCGAAGCGGATATGCGCCACCTGGAATACGTGATCTCGGAAGTGACCCGCATCAACGACCTGATCACTGAGTTCCTCGACTTCGCCAAGCCCAGCCCACCGATCCGCACAGTAATGCCGGCACGGGTGCTGCTGGAAGATATCCTGGGCTTCTGCGCGCCAGAGCTGTCCACCCATCAGGTGGATGCCCGGATTGACGACCAGGCACCTGGCGCCACCTTGTATGCCGACAGCCGCCAGCTGAAGCAGGCCTGCCTGAACCTGGTGCTCAACGCCATCGACGCCATGCCTGACGGGGGCCACCTGGTGCTGGGCATCGCCAACCAGGGCCGGTTCACTCGCCTGAGCATCGAGGACGATGGCCAGGGGATTTCCAGTGACCTGCAAGAGCGTATCTTCAACCCCTTCGTCACCACGAAGGCCTCGGGCACGGGGCTGGGGCTTGCAAAAGTATTCTCGATCATGGAAAACCATGACGGGCGCGTGGAGTGCATCAGCACCCCTGGCCAAGGTGCCACGTTCAACCTGTACATACCGTCCCACGAAGGAGAAGCGTCTTGAGTCATAACGTGCTGGTGGTCGATGACGAGCCCAAACTCTGCGATTTGCTGGTGTCAGCATTGAGCCAGGGCGAGGTGCAGGTCTTCACCGCCGGCAACGGCCTGCTCGCCCTGGCGCTGATGGAGCAGGAAAGCATCGACCTGGTCATCAGTGACTGGCGCATGCCCGGCATGGACGGCCCGCAGTTGCTGGCCGAGATCAGGCAACGCTTCCCGCAGGTGCCGGTGATCGTCATGACCGCCTACTCCACGGTGAAGAATGCCGTGCAGTCCATGCGCAATGGCGCCTTCGACTACATCGCCAAGCCGTTCGACATCGATGAGCTGGACATCACCGTGCACAAGGCCCTGCAGTTTCGCGACATTCTGCGCGACAACGCCCGGATGCGCGCCGAACTGAACGAACAGCACCCGTTCGACAGCCTGGTGGGTGAAAGCCCGACGTTTCGCCGCGTGCTGCAGGCCATCGACGCGGTGCGCGACAGCACGGCCACGGTATTGCTGACCGGCGAAAGCGGCACCGGCAAGGAAATGGTTGCCCGCGCCATTCACCAGCATGGCAACCGCGCCCACCAGCCGTTCGTGGCGGTGAACTGCGCGGCCATCCCCGAGGGGCTGCTGGAAAGCGAGATGTTCGGCCACAAGAAAGGTGCCTTCACTGGCGCGGTCAGCGACCGCATCGGGCGCTTCCAGCAGGCGGACAAGGGCACCCTGTTCCTCGATGAAGTGGGCGACATGCCCCTGGCGCTGCAGGCCAAGATCTTGCGGGCCTTGCAGGAGCGGTTGATCGAGCCGGTGGGCGAGACCCGCGAACGCAAGGTGGACGTGCGGGTCATCGCCGCCACCCACAAAAACCTGGTGGAAGCGGTGGCACGCAAGGAGTTCCGCGAAGACCTCTACTACCGTCTCAACGTATTCCCCATCCCCCTGCCGGCCTTGCGCGAGCGCAGCGAGGACATCCCTGGCCTGGCCCACCACTTCGCCGGCCTGCTGGGTGCAGAAGCCGGCAAACGCATCACCGGCTTCAGCCCCAGGGCGCTGCAGGCGATGCTCGACTATGGCTGGCCGGGCAACATCCGCGAGCTGCAGAACTGTGTGGAGCGCGCCACCATCGTTGCCCAGGGCAGCTTGATCGAAGAGCAGGACCTGCCTGGCTACCTGTTCCAGCCAGCCACTGGCCAACCGGGAGACGCCCTGCCGTTGCCGGTGGTGGGCGTGCCCGACGACCTGGATGGCAAACTGGCAGAAGTGGAAAAGGCCTGGATCCTGGCGGCACTGCAGCAGACCAATGGCGTGCAGGCGGCGGCTGCGCAACTGATGGGCATTTCCGAGCGCAGCTTGTGGTACCGGCTGAAGAAGCTGGCGATCCAGGTCAGCAGGTTCGCGCGGTGAAGCCTGACGAGGGGGGTTCAGGGACGACGCGGCGTCTGGGACGCGGCCGGGTCCGCTGCTACAAGCCCGCCACTGGGGCGTCGCGCAGCTTCTGCGCGTCCAGGTACGGCAGCACCGCCGCCAGCAATGGCGCCTTGAAGGCTTCCTGGAACCGGTGCGCCAAGCCCGGGATCAACTTCAATTCACTGCCACGGATATGCGCGGCCAGGTGCACGCCGTGCATCACCGGCAACAGCGGGTCGGCCGTGCCATGCACCACCAGGGTCGGCACCCGCAGGCTGTCCAGCAACGCTACCCGGCTGGGTTCGGCGAGAATCGCCAGGATCTGGCGCTTGACGCCCTCGGGGTTGAACGCCCGGTCATAGGACACCGCCGCCTGCTGCAACAGCACCTTGCGGTCGTCCACCACGTCCGGGCTGCCCAGGGCCGCCAGCAGATCAGCCTGCTGCTCGATGGCCACCTCGCGGTTCGGCGCGCTGCGCCGGGCGAGCAACTGCAGCAAGGCAGGGCTGGGCATCGGTAGCCCCGGGGCACCGGAGCTGCTCATGATCAGCGTCAGGCTTTCCACCCGTTGCGCTGCCATGGCAGCCATGTGCTGGGCGATCATGCCGCCCATGCTCGCCCCCAGCAGGTGAAAGCGGGTAATGTGCAGGCTGTCCAGCAGCCCCAGGCCGTCGCCGGCCATGTCCGTCAGGCTGTAGGGCGCAGACACCGGCAAGCCCAGCTTGTAGCGCAGCACTTCAAATGTCAGGTTGGCGCTGTCTGGCGCCTGCACCCAGCTGGACAGGCCGACATCGCGGTTGTCATAGCGAATGACCCGAAAGCCCTGCTCGCACAGCGCCACCACCACCTCGTCGGGCCAGTGAATCAGTTGCCCGCCCAGGCCCATGACCAACAGCAACGTCGGGTCGCTGTCACGGCCGATGCTCTGGTAGGCCAGGTTGACGTCCTTGAGCAGTGCATGGCGCACCGGGACGTTGACATCACAGGTTGAAGCCGCGAAAGACGTCAGGCTGCACAGCAGTGCCGCCACGAAAAGTATTGCCCGCATGAAAAACACCAAAAACGCAGATCCCCAGTAGAGCGCGAGTCTGATGAAGTTCGTGCGGGCGCGCTGCCACACTTCAGTGACAGTTTGATGAACCTCGCCCAGCGGTCACTCACGTGGTGATAGGGCACGCATGGGCTGCCGGACGCAGGTCCGGCAGCAGGCCGCCCAGGTCGGCCAACCAGCGGGCGCCTACCAGCCACAGGTTGTCACCGAAGCGGTGGCGCGCCGGTTGCAGTTGGGCTTGCACTGTTTCCAGCTCGCAGCGCCACAGGTCGGTTTCGTCGATGGCCAGGCCCAGGGACAGCACCTTGTAACTGGGCACGCGGTCCAGCACCGCGGTCAGTTGCGCCGGGGCACTGGCCAGGTCCACGTGCAGGCCGTCCACCGGCAGGTGCGCGGCCAGCCCGAGGTTGTCTTGCAAGGGGCCACCGTAAACGGCCAGCAGCTTTTTCAGCGGCGAGTACTGAAGAATGTGGTAGGCCCGCTCGAAGGCGCTTTTCCAGGCCTGGGGCAGTTCATGGGTGAGGACCGGTTCATCGATCTGCACCCACTCCACGCCCAGGCGGGCCAGGCGGGTGAGAATTTCCCCGTACACCGGCAGCACGATCTCCAGGCGGGCCAGTGCACGCACATCATCGCCGTTGGCCTGGTCCAGCCACAGGTAGCTCAGCGGCCCCATCAGCACCGGCCTCGGCGTTTCACCACGAGCGCGGGCTTGCTCGACCTCGTCCAGCAGGCGTTGGGTGTAGAACGACAGGTCGTGAGGGGCGGTGGTGGCCATGGGGGTTCTCCGTATTCGATAGCGTCATTATCGACATCCACCACAACATGAGACAAACTCAATATATTCGTGTTGATCACAAGAAATATTCATAGAGGCCAGAATGCTCGAGATCCGTCACCTGAAAACCCTGCACGCCTTGCGCGAGGCCGATAGCCTGGTGGAAGCGGCCGAGCGCCTGCACCTGACCCAGTCGGCCCTGTCCCACCAGTTCAAGGAACTGGAAGAGCGCCTCGGCCTGCCCTTGTTCATGCGCAAGACCAAACCCATCCGTTTCACCAGCGCCGGCTTGCGCTTGCTGCAACTGGCCGATGCGACCCTGCCCCTGTTGCGCGGCGCGGAACGCGACATCGCGCGGCTGGCGGGTGGCACGGCCGGGCGCTTGCACATGGCCATCGAATGCCACAGTTGCTTCCAGTGGCTGATGCCCACCATCGACCAGTTCCGTGACGCCTGGCCGGAAGTGGAACTGGACCTTGCCTCGGGCTTCGCCTTCGCACCGCTACCGGCCCTGGCTCGCGGCGACCTGGACCTGGTGGTTACCAGCGACCCCCTGGAGCTACCCGGCATCACCTATGTGCCGCTGTTCACCTACGAAGCGATGCTGGCAGTGGCCAACCAGCATGCGTTGGCCAACAAGCCCTATATCGTGCCCGACGACCTGGCCAGCGAAACCCTGATCACCTACCCGGTGGAACGTGACAGGCTGGATATCTTCACTCGGTTCCTGGAGCCGGCCGACATCGAACCTGCCCAGGTACGCACTTCGGAGCTGACCGTGATGATGATGCAACTGGTGGCGAGCGGCCGGGGGGTGTGCGGCATGCCCCACTGGGCGCTGCATGAGTACAGCGCGCGGGGTTACGTGAGGGGCAAGCGCCTGGGCGAGAAAGGCCTGTTCGCCACCCTCTACGCCGCCGTGCGTGCCGACATGCTTGACGCGCCCTACATGCGCGACTTCCTGCTGACCGCCAAGGACACCTCGTTCTCTACCCTGGATGGCGTCAGCGCGGTGCGTTGAGCCGATTCACGAAGCACTGGCTATCCTTGCAAGGGGGACTCGGTATTACCCAGCCGTGTACAGCGGCAGGATATGGTCGCGGGTCAATGGCGCCAGCTCCAGGTGCGCGTGGCTGTGCCGATCCACCCACACGGCTTCCTCGATCTCGGCGGCGGCCTCGACAGCCCCCTCCACCTGGACCCGGAACAGCTCGCAGCGCACTTCGAAGCCAGGCTCATTGGCCGCGGGGGCGCTGAACGCGCCGAGGTAAACGGCGGCGGCCGTATCGATGCGCACCCCCAGTTCCTCGTGCAGCTCACGGGCCAAGGCATTCACCGGCTGCTCTCCCGGCTCGATCTTGCCACCGGGCTGCATGAACGCCTGGGTATTGCGCTTGCGCACCAGCAAGGTCTTGCCATCTGGCCCGATCAGCAGCGCAGCGGCAATGTGGATGATTCGGCTCATGGTGGCTCCCCCAAAAAAGCGCCAATCATACTCCAATGACCGCCCCCTCTCCCGCCCGGTAAACGCGCAGCGCCTTGCAACTTGCGCGCGCTTCACGCATCAATAGTCCATGAACCTGCCCGCCTCCGAAGACCCGGCGCTCAACGGTTTCCACCCCGCCGTGCGCGCCTGGTTCCAGCACAGTTTCCCGGCCCTGACCCCGGCCCAGGCTCGCGCCTGGCCGCTGATCAAGGCAGGTGAGTCGCTGCTGGTGGCGGCGCCCACCGGGTCGGGCAAGACCCTGACGGCATTCCTGGCGGTACTCGACGAGCTGGTGCATTTGGGCGAAGCGCTGCCGGAACAGACGCTGGTGCTGTACATCTCGCCGTTGAAGGCGCTGTCCAACGACATTCAGATCAACCTGCAACAGCCGCTGGCCGGCATCGCCGAGCAACTGCAAGCGCTGGGCATGCCGCCCGTGGCGATCCGCACGGCAGTGCGTACTGGCGATACGCCGCAGAAAGAGCGCGCCGCCATGCGCAAACGCGCACCACATGTTCTGGTCAGTACGCCGGAATCCCTGTACGTGCTGCTGGGGTCGGCCTCCGGCCGAGCGATGCTGGGCAATGTGCGCACGGTGATCGTCGATGAGATCCACGCAGTGGCCGCCAGCAAGCGCGGCAGCCATCTGGCCTTGAGCCTGGAGCGCTTGCAAGGCCTGTGCTCGGCGCCATTGCAGCGCATCGGGCTGTCAGCCACGCAACGGCCCATCGAGCGGGTGGCGCGTTTTCTGGCAGGCCATGAACGCCCGTGCGCGATCATCGACGTCGGCCACGCGCGGCCTCGGGACCTGGCCATCGAAGTACCGCCGGTGCCGCTGGGCGCGGTGATGGCCAACGATGTGTGGGAGCGGGTGTACGACCGACTGGCACAGCTGAGCCGCGAGCACCGTACCACCCTGGTGTTCGTCAACACCCGCCGGCTGGCCGAGCGCCTGGCCCGCCACTTGAGCGAACGCCTGGGCCGCGACGCCGTAGCCGCCCACCATGGCAGCCTGGCCAAGGAGCAGCGCCTGGAGGCCGAACAGCGGCTCAAGCGCGGCGACCTGCGCCTGCTGGTCGCCACGGCGTCGCTTGAGCTGGGCCTGGACATTGGCGATGTCGAACTGGTGTGCCAGATCGCCTCGCCGCGTTCCATCTCGGCGTTCCTGCAACGGGTTGGACGCTCCGGCCACCAGGTGGGCGGTACGCCCAAGGGCCGGCTGTTCGCCACCTCGCTGGATGACTTGATCGAATGCGCTGCGCTGCTGGACTGCGTGCGCCGTGGCGAGCTGGACACCTTGCATATCCCCGTGGCGCCACTGGACGTCCTGGCCCAGCAGATCATCGCCGAGGTCAGTTGCCAGGAATGGCACCAGGACGCGCTGCTGGCGCTGTTCCAGCGGGCCATGCCGTTCGCGCAACTGGACCCGGCCCATTACCACGCGGTACTGGCCATGCTCGCCGACGGCTACAGCGGCCGCCAGGGCGTGCGCAGCGCTTACCTGCATCGCGATGCGGTCAGTGGCACGCTGCGCGGGCGCCGCGGCGCGCAACTGACCGCGGTGACCAGTGGCGGCACTATCCCCGACAACGCCGATTACAGCGTGGTACTCGAACCCCAGGGCCTCAACGTGGGCACGGTCAACGAAGACTTCGCCGTGGAAAGCATTGCCGGCGATATTTTTCAGCTGGGCAATACTTCCTACCGCATCGTGCGGGTGGATACCGGCAAGGTGCGTGTCGAGGACGCCCAGGGCCAGCCACCCAACATTCCCTTCTGGCTGGGCGAGGCACCGGGGCGCAGCGATGAGTTGTCGTTCGCCGTGGCACGCCTGCAAGGCCAGGTGGACGAGCAGTTGGGCCTGCATGCCGGGCACGTGCCGGCGGTGGTGCAATGGCTGACCGATAGCCTGGGCCTGGGCACCGACAGCGCTGAGCAATTGGTGGATTACCTGGCGCGTACCCGCAACGCGCTGGGGGCGCTGCCCTCCCATGACACGCTGATCATGGAGCGTTTTTTCGATGAGTCCGGCGGCACTCAGTTGATCATCCACACCCCCTTCGGCAGCCGGGTCAACCGCGCCTGGGGCCTGGCCCTGCGCAAGCGGTTTTGCCGCACCTTCAATTTCGAACTGCAGGCCGCCGCCAGCGAAGACGCTATCGTGCTGTCGCTGTCCACCAGCCACAGTTTTGCCCTCGAAGAGGTGTGGCGGTACCTCAACAGCAACAGCGCCGAGCACCTGCTGATCCAGGCGGTGCTCGACGCGCCGCTGTTCGGCGTACGTTGGCGCTGGACGGCTAGCATCGCCTTGGCGTTGCCGCGCTTCCTGGGTGGGCGCAAGGTAGCGCCGCAGGTGCAGCGCATGAAAAGCGAAGACCTCACCGCCACGGTGTTCCCCGACCAGATCGCCTGCCTGGAGAATATCGCGGGCGAACGCGAGATACCCGACCACCCACTGGTGGAACAGACCCTGGACGACTGCCTGCATGAGGCCATGGACGCCGAGGCCTGGCTGGCCCTTCTGCGCCGCATGGAGCAGGGGCAGGTGCGGCTGATCTGTCGCGACCTGCCAGCGCCGTCCCCGCTGGCAGCGGCCATTCTCAACGCCCGCCCCTACGCGTTTCTCGACGATGCGCCGCTGGAGGAACGCCGCACCCAGGCGGTACTGGCCCGTCGCTGGAGCGAACCGCAGAGCGCCGATGACCTGGGCGCGCTCGACGGTGACGCCATCGATGCGGTGGCAGGTGAAGCCTGGCCAGCACCGACCCGTGCCGATGAAATGCATGAAGCGCTGATGCAGTTGGCGGCAGTGGGTAGTCACGAGGCAGGCGCGCACCCGCCGTGGCAAGGCTGGCTGCAACAGTTGGCGGCCAGCGGACGCGCCTGCCTGATGAGCGTGGGCAACGAACAGTTGCTGTGGCTGGCCGTGGAGCGCTTGCCCCTGATGCAGGCGCTTTACCCGGGGGCCACCTGTGTACCCGCCCTCTCTCCACTGCCCGGCTTCGATGCCGCGTGGGAGGTCGACGCAGCGGCCCAGGAGCTGATCCGCTCGCGCCTCAGCGGCTTCGGCCCGCTGCGCCTGGGGGAAATCGCCGCGCCACTGAACTTGCCGCTGCCCACGGTGGAGCAGGCCCTGGCCCACCTGGAGGGCCAGGGCTACCTGCTGCGCGGCCAGTTCCGTCCCGGTTTGCGCGACAGCCAATGGTGCGAACGCCACCTGCTGGCCCGCATCCACCGCTACACCCTCAAACGCCTGCGGCGGGAAATCGAGCCGGTCAGCCTGCAGGATTTCATGCGCTTTCTGCTGCACTGGCAGCACCTGGATGGCGGCACGCGGCTGCAAGGCCAGGCTGCCCTGGGCCAGGTGCTGGAGCAGTTGGAAGGCTACAGTGCCCCGGCCGGTGCCTGGGAAAGCGACCTGCTGCCCAGCCGCCTGCGCGACTACAGCGGCCAGTGGCTGGATGATGCCTGCCGCACCGGTAAAACCGTGTGGATGCGCCTGGCGGCCAGCGGCAAACCGCTGACCGCCACCTTGCGCAGTACCCCCATTGTCTTGCTACCCCGCGCACGCGCCAACCTGTGGCGCGGCTTGTCACCGGCGGTCGAGCCCGGCGCTTTGTCCCCCAAGGCGCGCAAGGCCCATGACCTGCTGGGCCAGCACGGCGCGCTGTTTTTCGATGAATTGAGCAGCGAGGCGCATCTGCTGCCCAGCGAGCTGGAAACCGCCCTGCAGGAATCGGTCTCGGCCGGGCTGGTCAGTGCCGACAGCTTCGCCGGCCTGCGCGCGTTGATCACCCCAGCCAGCAAGCGCCAGGGCCGCAGTGCCCGACGCGGGCGTGGGGCGTTCATTGGCGGCATGGACGACGCCGGGCGCTGGGCGCTGCTGCGCCCGGTCAGCGCACCCGCCGCCGACCCGCTTGAAATGGTGGCCATGACCTTGCTGCGCCGGTACGGGGTGGTGTTCTGGCGCCTGCTGGAGCGCGAGGCCGACTGGCTGCCCAACTGGCGCGAACTGCTGCGCACCTTCCATCGCCTGGAAGCCCGTGGCGAAATTCGGGGCGGGCGCTTCGTCAGCGGCCTGGCTGGTGAACAGTTCGCCCTGCCCGAAGCCATCCCGGTGCTGCGTGAGGTACGCAAGCGGCCGCTGGACGCCAGCCTGGTCATGATCAGCGCCAGCGACCCGTTGAACCTGGCCGGCACCCTGTTACCCGGCACCAAAGTGCCGGCGGTCAGCGGCAACCGCCTGGTGCTGCGCGATGGCCTCCCGGTGGCAGCGCTGCTGGCGGGCAAGCCGGTGTACTGGGAGGCCGAAACCGCTGCGTTGCGCGAGGCCTTGACCCGCCATTGACCATCCTCCCCTGTGGGACCGGGCGAAGCTCGGGAAACAGGACTACTTTGAGTGCACCTTCGCCAATCCGGGGATAGTCATGAGCCTGTCGCTGCTGAGTCGTTACGCTTTTTTTGCTGCCTGTGTGTTGTTCACCCTCGCCTGCATGCCCTTCATGCACCATGACTGGCTGTGGCCCTTCGCGTTCACCAGCGCCGTGCTGAGCCTGATCGGCATCTTCGACTTGCTGCAAACGCCCCATGCAGTGCGTCGCAACTACCCCATCCTCGGCAACATCCGCTACCTGGTGGAAGGCATTCGCCCGGAAATCCGCCAATACTTGCTGGAAGCCGACAGCGACGCCCTGCCCTTTTCTCGTGCCCAACGCTCGCTGGTGTACTCGCGCGCCAAGAACGAAAGCGCCGACAAGCCCTTCGGCACCCTGATCGATGTGTACCAACCGGGTTTCGAATTCATTGGCCATTCCATGCGCCCGGCGCCACTGACGGACCCGGCCAGTTTCCGCGTGATCATCGGCGGCCCGCAGTGCACCCAACCTTACTCGGCATCGATCTTCAATATCTCGGCCATGAGCTTCGGGGCATTGAGTGCCAACGCCATCCGCGCCTTGAACCAGGGGGCGAAATTGGGCAACTTCGCCCATGACACCGGCGAGGGCAGCATCAGCCCTTACCACCGTGAATACGGTGGCGACCTGGTGTGGGAGCTGGGCAGCGGCTATTTCGGTTGCCGCACCAGTGGCGGGCTGTTCGACCCGGAGAAATTCGCAACCCAGGCCCGGGAACCTCAGGTGCGCATGATCGAAATCAAGATGAGCCAGGGTGCCAAGCCCGGCCACGGCGGCATACTGCCCAAGCACAAGGTTACCCGCGAGATCGCCGATACCCGCGGGGTGATGATGGGTGAGAATTGTGTGTCGCCGTCGCGCCATTCAGCGTTTTCCACACCGCTGGAGATGATGCATTTCATCGCCCAACTGCGCGAGCTGTCCGGTGGCAAGCCGGTGGGCTTCAAGTTCTGCATGGGCCACCCCTGGGAGTTCATGGGGATCGCCAAGGCCATGCTGGAGACCGGCATACTGCCGGACTTCATCGTCGTCGATGGCAAGGAAGGTGGCACAGGGGCAGCTCCCGTGGAGTTCACCGACCACATGGGTACGCCGATGCGCGAAGGCCTGCTGTTTGTGCACAACACCCTGGTGGGCATGAACCTGCGCGACAAGATCAAGCTGGGCGCCAGCGGCAAGATCGTCAGTGCCTTCGACATCGCCAGCGTGCTGGCCATCGGTGCCGACTGGGCCAACTCGGCCCGGGGCTTCATGTTCGCCATTGGCTGTATCCAGTCCCAGAGCTGCCACACCAACAAATGTCCCACGGGTGTCGCCACCCAGGACCTGTTGCGCCAGCGCGCGCTGGTGGTGCCGGACAAGGCCAACCGCGTGCTGAACTTTCACCACAATACCCTCAAAGCCCTGGCCGAAATGCTGGCTGCCGCCGGCCTGGAACATCCTGCGCAACTGGAAGCCAAGCACCTGGTGCGGCGCATGTCGGCCACCGAGGTGAAACTGTTTTCCCAACTGCATGTGTTCCTCAAGCCCGGTGAATTGCTCAAGGGCGAGGTGAGCGGCGAATTCTACCAACGCATGTGGGCCATGGCCCGCGCCGACAGCTTCGAGCCCAATCCTCTCTGACGTGCCGCTTGCAACCCCTGTCGTTTGTGGGCGCTCAGCGTTCGCGGCGCGGCCAGGTCCACTTGGTACGGAGCTCAGGCGCCGCGCGCAGCTGTGCTAGCATTGCTGACCCCATGCGAGAGCCACCATGCTGATCCCCCACGACCAACTGTCACCCGAGACCCTAACCCTGCTGATCGAGGATTTCGTCACCCGTGACGGCACCGACAACGGTGACGAAACCCCGCTGCAGACCCGCGTGGAACGCGTGCGTCACGCCCTGGCGAAGGCCCAGGCCTTCATCGTCTTCGACCCCGAAAGCCAGCAGTGCACGCTGATGCTAAAGCACGACATCCCCCGCGAGCTGTTCGACTGACGCCGGTCAGGATGCCGCCTCCTCGGCAGGCACTTCACCTGCCTGCCTCGCCAACTGCGCCTGTATTCTTCGATGAACCTCCGCCCGGTGAATATCCACAGTCCTGGGCGCCTGCACGCCCAGTCGAACATGACTGCCCCGCACTTCCAGGATCTTTACCCACACATCGTCACCAATGACGATCGTCTCCCCCACCATCCGCGTCAATACCAGCATTGTCCCGTCCTCAATCCATTTGAATGAGTAACCAGACTGCGCCGTGAGGGGGACGCTATCAATGCATCTGGACTAAAACAGGCATGCCCTACAACGGGGATTGAAACGTACTACAGACGTTTCTTAGTGAATAACGTACGGATATACACAACTAAACCCAGTTGAATAAAGTTGCACGGTCATGAACTCTGCAACTTCGGCCCCCACAGAATGATGCTTGCCCCCGCCACACAGAACATCGCGCCCAACCAGTCACTGCCGGACGGGCGCATGCGTTCCACCACTGCCAGCCACACCAGCGACGTGATGATGTAGAGACCACCGTAGGCGGCATAAGCGCGGCCGGCGTACGCGGCTTCGACGCGGGTGAGCAGCAGGCCGAAGCAGGTCAGGCTGATCAGCGCCGGGGCGACCCACCAGGCGCTCTTGCCCAGGCGCAGCCACAGGTAGAACGCATAGCAGCCGGCAATCTCGAAGATCGCGGCGAGGAAGAACCACAGGTAGTTGAGCATGTCGGGCTCCTTGGGGCGAAAAAAACCCGGGCGCCTGGCCCGGGCTTTCAAGGATACCCCAGGGCTATTCGCCACCGCGCCCCTGGCGAGCCTTGGCGCGCATTTTTTCCGCCATGCTGGCCATTTCGTTGTAGAGCAATTGCGGGTTCTGCTGCTTGAGCTGCCAGGCCATGCGGCCCTGTTCGTGGGGCAGAATCATGAATTCCCCCTCGGCGACACGCTGAAAGATGTAGTCGGCAATGTCGGCGGCGCTGATGGGGGAGCTTTCCAGCAACTTGCCCACCTGGGCCTTCATGGCGGGCGTTGGGCCACGGAACGAGTCCAGCAGGTTGGTCTGGAAAAACGACGGGCACACCACATGCACGCGTACTTCCTGCTCCCGCAGTTCGGCCAGCAGGCTTTCGGACAGGGCCAATACGCCAGCCTTGGCAACGTTGTAATTGCTCATGGCCGGCCCCTGCATGAGCGCCGCCATGGAAGCGATGTTGATGATGGTGCCCTTGCTCTGCTCCAGCAGCGGCAAGAACGCCTTGCAGCCCTTGACCACACCCATGAGGTTGATCGCGATCTGCCAGTCCCAGTCTTCCAGTTGCAGCTCGCTGAAGAAGCCGCCGGAGGCCACGCCGGCGTTGTTGACGATCACGTCGATGCCGCCCAGCTTTTCTTCGCAAGCCTGGGCCAGTGCGGTCAGCTGGCTGTAATCGCGCACGTCGCAGCGCTGCACAAAGCCATCCCCTCCCGCCTCGCGGACCAGGCGCAGGGTTTCCTGCAACCCGGCCTCGTTGACGTCGGACAATGCCAGTTGCCACCCCTCGCGCGCCCAGCGCAAGGCAATTTCGCGGCCCAGCCCCGAGCCGGCGCCAGTGATCATCATGCGGTTGTGCATAGCCCATGCCCCGTTGTTCTTGAATGGTAGGGGGCAGTCTAGTGAAGGAACATCGGCGACTCATTCACCATCAGGTTAGTGAATGGGTGATGCAAACTATCCGCGGGCGACCGTTAAAATAATTTGCACTTTTTTCCGCGGCGCGTAGTCCGAGGTATTAAGCGGTCAAGGTTTTCACTGACGCTAAAAACCTGCACCCTAAACGTCGAATAAGGAAAACGCCATGGGCACCATACTTATCATCATCCTCATCCTGCTGTTGATCGGTGGTCTTCCTGTATTTCCACACTCCAGAAGCTGGGGTTACGGGCCATCGGGCATTATCGGCGTGGTCTTGGTCGTGCTGCTGATATTGGTATTGCTTGGCAGAATATAAGCGTTACCCACTTGTGAAAAAGGCAGCCAGTGGCTGCCTTTTTCATGCCCGCAACACTCAGTGGGCAACGGCCCCACTGGCGCCCAGGCCGGTTTGCGAACGTACGAACTGCGGCATGAACAACGCCTGCTCGTCGGCTGCGGCCTTGGACTTGTCGGTGATGGAGAAGAACCAGATCCCGACGAAGGCAATGATCATCGAGAACAGCGCGGGGTACTCATAGGGATAGATCGCTTTCTCATGCCCCAGGATCTGCACCCAGATGGTAGGGCCCAGAATCATCAGCCCCACGGCGCTGATCAGCCCCAACCATCCACCGATCATGGCCCCGCGGGTGGTCAGGCGTTTCCAGTACATGGAGAGGAACAGCACCGGGAAGTTGCAGCTGGCGGCAATGGAGAACGCCAGGCCGACCATGAACGCAATGTTCTGGTTCTCGAACAGAATGCCCAGGCCAATGGCCAGGATCCCCAGGGCGATAGTGGTGATCTTGGAGACGCGTATTTCTTCCTTCTCGTTGGCTTTGCCCTTCTTGATCACGCTGGCATAAAGGTCATGGGACACCGCCGAGGCCCCCGCCAGGGTCAGGCCCGCGACCACCGCCAGGATGGTAGCGAAGGCCACGGCCGAGATGAAGCCCAGGAAGATACTGCCACCCACCGCATCGGCCAAATGCACCGCGGCCATGTTGTTGCCGCCCAGCAAGGCACCGGCCGCGTCCTTGAACGCCGGGTTGGTGCTGACCAGCAGAATGGCGCCAAAGCCGATGATGAAGGTCAGGATGTAGAAGTAGCCGATGAAACCGGTGGCATACAGCACACTTTTACGGGCTTCCTTGGCATCGGACACCGTGAAGAAACGCATCAGAATGTGCGGCAGGCCAGCGGTACCGAACATCAGCGCCAGGCCGAGGGAGAACGCCGAGATCGGGTCTTTCACCAGCCCGCCGGGGCTCATGATGGCCTCGCCTTTGGGGTGAACCTTGATGGCTTCGGAGAACAGTGTGTTGAAGTCGAAATTGACGTGCTTCATCACCATCAGCGCCATGAAGGTGGCGCCCGACAGCAGCAATACCGCCTTGATGATCTGCACCCAGGTGGTGGCGAGCATGCCGCCGAACAGCACGTACAGGCACATCAGGATGCCCACCAGCACCACGGCCACATGGTAGTCCAGGCCGAACAGCAACTGGATCAGCTTGCCAGCACCCACCATCTGCGCGATCAGGTAGAACGCCACCACCACCAGCGAGCCACACGCCGACAGGGTGCGGATCTCGGTCTGCTTGAGGCGGTAGGAAGCAACGTCGGCAAAGGTATATTTGCCCAGGTTGCGCAGGCGCTCGGCGATGAGGAAGAGAATGATCGGCCAGCCCACCAGGAAACCGATGGAGTAGATCAGCCCGTCATAGCCGGAGGTGAACACCAGTGCCGAAATACCCAGGAAGGAGGCGGCCGACATGTAGTCGCCAGCAATCGCCAGGCCGTTCTGGAAACCGGTGATGCGCCCGCCCGCAGCGTAGTAGTCGGCGGCCGATTTGTTGCGCTTGGATGCCCAGTAGGTAATGCACAGGGTTGCGCCGACGAACACCACGAACATGATGATGGCGGAAACGTTGAGCGGCTGTTTCTGCACAGCGCCGCTGATGGCATCGGCGGCGAACAGCGCCGGGGCGAATGCCAGGAGGCCAAGGCTGGCCAATAATCGCTTGATCATTGTTGTGCCTCCTTCAGGATCTCTCTGTTCAGGTCATCAAACTCGCCATTGGCCCGGCGCACGTAAATGCCCGTCAACACGAATGCGCTGAGAATCAACCCGACACCGATGGGAATACCCCAGGTGATGGAAGAGTCGGGAGACAACTTGGCCCCGAGTATGTGGGGTCCGTAGGCGATCAATAGAATGAACGCCGAATAAAGCCCGAGCATGATCGCCGAGAGTATCCAGGCGAACCGTTCACGTTTTTGCACCAGCTCCTTGAAGCGCGGGCTGTTTTGTATCGAGAGGTAAATGCTGTCGTTCATTGTTTTTGTCCTCGCAGCACAGATGGGGTGGAACTATTCCACTTTAGGCTGCTGTGGAAGAGGCTCCAGACGACCTTAGTATTAGATCGACATTACGGTTTTTCCACTCGGAAAACTTGCATAGCTAACTATGACAACAAAAGACATTCCCCATGACACTAAAAAGCCGCCGGGGCTATAAACCCCGGCGGCTCTGCAAGTTGCGGTTTAGAGCGGTCAGTTGATTATTTTGCGGTCCATTCGGCCACACGATCAGGGTGCTTGGCCACCCAGTCCTTGGCCGCGGCTTCGGGTTTGGCGCCGTCCTGAATGGCCAGCATGACTTCGCCGATTTCGTCTTTGGAGTTCCAGTGGAAGTTTTTCAGGAACGTGGCTACCTCAGGTGCCTTGGTGGCCAGTTCCTTGCTGCCGATGCTGTTGACCGTCTCGGCCGCACCATAAACGCCTTTCGGGTCTTCGAGGAAACGCAGCTTCCACTTGGCGAACATCCAGTGCGGCACCCAACCGGTCACCGCGATGGACTCATGCTTGTCGTAGGCGCGGCCCAGTTCGGCGGTCATGGCGGCGCCAGAACTGGCCTGCAGCTTGTAGCCCGTCAGGTCGTAGTCCTTGATAGCCTGGTCGGTCTTGAGCATCACGCCAGAACCTGCGTCGATGCCGACGATCTTGTTCTTGAAGGTGGTATCGGTCTTGAGGTCGGCCACGGACTTGGCGGTGACGTATTCCGGCACGATCAGGCCGATCTTGGCGTCCTTGAAGTTGGGGCCGTAGTCGACCACCTTGTCTTTGTTCTTCGTCCAGTACTCGCCGTGGGTCACGGGCAGCCAGGCGGAGAGCATGGCGTCGAGTTTGCCGGTGGCGACACCCTGCCACATGATCCCGGTCGCTACCGCCTGCAGCTTCACTTTGTAGCCAAGCTTCTGTTCGATCACTTGCGCGGCCACGTTGGTCGTGGCCACGCTATCGGACCAGCCATCGACATAGCCGATACTCAACTCGGGTTTGCTATCGGCGCTGGCCAGGGTCGAACTTGTCGCAAGTACCAGAGCGGCGGCCGCTCCCAGGATTTTTCGCTTATTCATCCAGACTTCCCCAAAAGGCTGCGCTCGACGGGGGTCGAGCATCGATCGTGTGCGGCGCGGGCAAGACGCCATGGACTGCACCTTGATGATCAACCTCATGCCTGGAGCATCCTGCTCTGGCTGCGACCTCGATGCAGCGAGAAACGACATCACTGTGCCAGCAGCGACCACTGCCTCCAGTGGCCTGCCCGAACTTTGCATGGCAAATGCTCTGGATTCGCACAAATACAGGTAACATGCGCGGCTTTGTTGCCTGACGAAAATAGACGATGCCTGCCACTGCCCGCTCAACGCTGTCGCCCTACCTGCTCGCCTGTGTGCTGGGGCTGCTTGCCCTTGCCGGTTTCTGGTACGACCTGGGCAAACCGGTGACCCTGCCCGACGCCGCCACCGCCACCCACAAGCTGCAATGCGCTTCGTACACGCCGTTCGACAAGGACCAGTCCCCCTTCGACCAGCCGTTCACGCTGCGCCCCGAGCGCATGGATGCCGATCTGGCCTTGCTGGCCACCCGCTTCGAATGCATCCGCACCTACTCCATGACCGGGCTGGAAGGCATTCCAGCCATTGCCCGCAAGCATGGCCTGAAGTTGATGATAGGTGCCTGGGTCAACAGCAACCCGGTGGACACGGGCAAGGAAATCAAGGCGCTGATCAAGGCAGCGAACGAAAACCCGGATGTCGTCACCGCAGTGATCGTCGGCAACGAGACTTTGCTGCGCAAGGAAGTCACCGGCAAGCACCTGGCCCAGTTGATCCGCGAGGTCAAGAGCCAGGTCAGGCAACCGGTGACCTACGCCGACGTCTGGGACTTCTGGCTGCAGTACCCGGAAGTGGCCCCAGCGGTAGACTTCCTGACCATTCACCTGCTGCCTTACTGGGAAGACAACCCCACGGGTATCGATGCCGCTCTGGCCCATGTGGCCGACGTACACGACAAGTTCGCCAAGCTGTTCGCACCCAAGGACATCCTGATCGGCGAAACCGGCTGGCCCAGCGAAGGCCGCCAGCGTGAAACCGCGCTGCCCAGCCGGGTCAACGAGGCGCGGTTCATCCGTGGCGTGGTGGCCATGGCCGAGCAGCGTGGCTGGCACTACAACCTGATCGAGGCCTTCGACCAGCCGTGGAAGCGTGCCAGTGAAGGCGCGGTGGGCGGCTACTGGGGCTTGTTCGACGCCGACCGTCAGGACAAGGGCGTGCTCCAGGGCCCGGTGACCAACGTGCCGTTCTGGCCGCAGTGGCTGGGCGCTGGCGTGGTGCTATGGCTGGCGACCCTGGCGTTTGTCGGGCGTGTGGACAACCGCCGCAGTGCCTTGCTGCTGCCGCTGCTGGCCGCCGTGGGCGCTGGCAGCCTGGGCGCCTGGGGCGAACTGGTGCGCATCAACGCGCGCTTTGCCGAGGAGTGGGTGTGGGCGGTGCTGCTGGTGGGCCTGAACCTGGTGGTGCTGGCCCATGGCGCCTTGGGCCTCGCGGCCCGCACCGGGTGGCGTGAGCGGCTATTTGCCTGGCTGGACCGCCGGGCTGGCTGGTGGCTGGCGGGCGCGGGTTTCGCGGCTGCGGTGATGATGCTGGCGCTGGTCTTCGACGCCCGTTACCGCAGCTTCCCGAGTGCGGCCCTGGTATTACCGGCGCTGGTGTACCTCTTGCGCCCGGTAGCCGTGCGCAAACCCGAGGCCTGCTTCCTCGCCGCCGTGGTGGCGGTGGGCATCCCGGTGCAGTTGGCTATCGAAGGGCTGCAGAACCAGCAGGCCTGGGGCTGGGCGCTCGTCAGCGTATTGATGGCGGGTGCGCTGCTGCGCAGCCTGAAGCGCGGCTCGTAGCCCTCGCCAGCAACCGCGAGGCCGCGTCCTCGGCGGCGGCCATGACTGATCCACGGCCTGACGGCCGTCACCGGGGGCGGTAGACATTCATCGCCAGGGCGCCCCGCGGGTTGAAAAAAAATGAGGCCTTGGATACCGGACCGCAGTGGAGACCTGCGTGCCTGAGTTGTTCGGAAATATCTGACGATACCCTCAGAAAGGCCTGCTATCGATCCTCATCCAGTGTTCCTAATCTCCCCCGCTCATGCCCCTAGAGGGAACGGGTGGATGCGACCGTTGATTGAACCCAGTAAACGACAGAGCTGTAAGTACCAGGACATTGAAGAGGCGGGGCGTTACCTGATGAACAATGGCTGCGTACTGGGAATGCGCCATATCCGCGATGGAGGCCTGCGTGGCAGTTTCAACCGGGAGCTGGCTGAGCACGTGAATGACATCATTCGTGAAGTCAAAGAAGCACGATTGATGCCTGAACAGGCCTTGCGGTTGTTGGAACGAGAACAGGAAAACCTGCAGGCACAGTCCAAGGTCATTGCCCTCAAGGGTATCGGCGCACTGGCGGGAGCGTTTCAGGTAACGGCGGGAGTTGGAGTTTGCTTCGGATCTGCGGGTTGGCTGTGCGCCACGTTCGGGGTACCGCTGATATTGCACGGCGCCAATAATGTCTATGAGAACGGACGCGACATTGCGCAAGGACGTTCGGGAACGCAGGGGCCAGTGCGCACGCTTTATCATCACGGAGCCCGATTGGTCGGGGGCGGAGAGTTTGAAGGGAATATGGCCTATGGAACGGTAGACATAGGCCTGTCTGTGGTTGGGGCCATGAGACAAGTACGTAAACCTGAGGCATGGCGGCTCTTCAGGTACGTCAAAACCGACTATTTGAGAGCTTATAAACGGTCAAGCCCTCCCACATTGGGGCTTGATGCGATGTCTGGGGTCATCACTCTCACTTCCATGCACGCTGATGCCAACAAAAATGGAAAGTAGTGTCCTGCTCGCCGCGGCCTATCTCATCGCATCCCTGATTATTCTGTGCGTCTTCCGTTTCGCTGCTGAAAAAATCTCCAAGGCCGGCCTGCGCGCGCCATGGGTTCTAGCCTACCTCCTGGTTTCGATATTCTGGGGCGCCAGCCATCTGAGCATATGGCTGGATGGCAGCCTGTTGTTTTCGAGTTCGCCCATAAAGGTCGTCAACGAAAATGAGATGTTGAAGTGGATAGCCGGCATAGGCGCGCTTTGCCAAGCAGCTTGCCTGCCACGACATGGAATGAAGCATTGGCTGCTAACCCGCTGATCAAGCGGGCCACATCCGTTTCAGTCGTATCGGCAGGGGTTGCTAAGACAGGGGATCCGGGCCTTGGCCCGGCCGCTCAGCGGCGAACCAGGCGCAAGCCGGCGATCACCACGGCGAACACCGCCAGGCTGGCGCTGTACAGCACCAGCGCCGGAATGCCGATGACCAGCGCCAGGGCCGCCAGCCACCACCCCAGGCACCGCGGAACGAAGAACCCCACCACCGAGGTGACCAACGCCGCGATGGCGATCACCCGGAAGTGAATCAGGTAGCCCAGCCCCGAGCGCAACTGGCACTCCCACCGCCCGGCCTCGTCACCGCACAGCCCTACCCAGCGGGCGTCCTCCATCAGCCCGTAGCGCACGCCATAACTGGCAGCCAGGCTCAGGGCAACCAAGACAAAAAGCACGATCAACGACGTACGGCGGGACATGACACACTCCGGAAGGGAAAATCGGCGCCAAGAATAACGGTCGGCACCCGTTATGCAAGGTGAAATCCCCGGCACGCGCTATTGTGTTTGCAGGATGTATCACCGCCGTACAATATTTTGCGTGCCAAATGCATCCATCCTTGGCAACTTGCCACCAGCGCGGTTGTCAGAGGCTGCGTACTTCACTTTGCTTTCGCCTTTTTAGGGGCTCCGTCATGCTTCGAATATTGCACTTCGCTGCCCTCGTGGGCGGCCTCATTCTGAGTGCGTCCGTGCTGGCCAAGGATATCGACGCCGCCAGCTATGGCTACCCGCTGACCAATCCGTTCGAAGCCACTATCGCCTCGACCCCGCCAGACCTGCGGCCCAAGCTGCCGGTGGACGAGGACATCAACCAGTCCGACTACACCCTGAACCTGCGCCCTGAACGCGAGTTCACCTTGCCCGACAACTTCTGGGCGGTGAAAAAGCTGCATTACCGCATGGCCACCCAGGACCATGCCGCGCCGCTGATCTTCCTCATCGCCGGTACCGGCGCACCGTACAACAGCAGCCTGAACGAGTACCTCAAGAAGCTCTACTACCAGGCCGGCTACCACGTGGTGCAGTTGTCGTCGCCCACCAGCTATGACTTCATGAGCGCCGCCTCGCGGTTCGCCACCCCAGGGGTGACCAAAGAAGACGCCGAGGACCTGTACCGCGTGATGCAGGCCGTGCGTGCCCAGCATCCCAAGCTGGCGGTCACCGACTATTACCTGACGGGCTACAGCCTGGGTGCGCTGGACGCGGCCTTTGTCAGCCAGCTGGACGAAACACGCCGCAGTTTCAACTTCAAGAAAGTGCTGCTGCTCAACCCGCCGGTAAACCTGTACACCTCCATCAGCAACCTCGACAAGCTGGTGCAGGCCCAGGTCAAGGGCATCAACAACACCACCACGTTCTACGAAGTGGTGCTGCAGAAGCTCACGCGCTATTTCCAGCAGAAGGGCTACATCGACCTCAACGATGCGTTGCTGTATGACATTCAGCAGTCCAAGCAGCACCTGTCCAACGAACAGATGGCCATGCTGATCGGTACCTCGTTCCGTTTCTCGGCGGCCGATATCGCGTTCACCTCCGACCTGATCAACCGCCGCGGGCTGATCACCCCGCCCAAGTTCCCGATCAGCGAGGGTACCAGCCTGGCGCCGTTCCTCAAGCGCGCGCTGCAGTGTGATTTCGACTGCTACCTGACCGACCAGGTCATCCCCATGTGGCGCGCCCGCACCGACGGCGGCAGCCTGCTGCAACTGGTGGACCAGGTGAGCCTGTACGCCTTGAAGGACTACTTGCACGACAGCCCGAAAATCGCTGTGATGCACAACGCCGACGACATCATCCTCGGCCCGGGCGACCTGGGTTTCCTGCGCAAGACCTTCGGTGATCGCCTGACCGTTTACCCGCACGGTGGCCATTGCGGCAACCTCAACTACCGCGTCAACGCCGACGCCATGCTGGAGTTCTTCCGTGGCTAAGACTTTATTCCTGGCCGCCGCACTGCTGTGTGCCGGCATGGCCCACGCCGACGACACCACCACCCCGGTTGACGGGGACGGTTTCACCGAGCCGCTCAAGCAGCTCAAGTTCAACCCGGGGCTGGACCAGCGCGAATTCGAACGCGCCAGCCTCACCGCGCTGAACGTGTACGACCCGCTGGAAAACTGGAACCGGCGCGTGTACCACTTCAACTACCGGTTCGATGAATGGGTGTTCCTGCCCGTGGTCAATGGCTACCGCTACGTGACCCCAAGCTTCCTGCGCACCGGCGTGAGCAACTTCTTCAGCAACCTGGGCGACGTGCCGAACCTGGTCAACAGCCTGTTGCAGCTCAAAGGCAAGCGCTCGCTGGAAATCACCGGCCGCCTGCTGCTCAACACCACCGTCGGTATCGCTGGCCTGTGGGACCCGGCCACCAAGATGGGCCTGCAACACCAGACCGAAGACTTCGGCCAGACCCTGGGCTTCTACGGCGTGCCGGGCGGCCCATACCTGGTGTTGCCGATCTTCGGCCCGTCGAACCTGCGTGACACCACCGGCTTGCTGTTCGACTACGGCGCCGAGTCGCAGATCAACTTCCTCAACGTGTCGCAGGAAAGCAGTCGCCACCCGGAAATCTGGGCGTTGCGCGCCGTGGACAAGCGCTACACCACCAGCTTCCGCTATGGCTCGCTGAACTCGCCGTTCGAGTATGAGAAAGTGCGCTACATCTACACCGAGTCGCGCAAGCTGCAGATCGCCGAGTAATTCCAGCCCTTGCAGCAGAGGGCTCCTGCAGGACCGGGCTTCGCCCGGTTCTGCAGGGTCAAGTCCATCCCATTGGGGAAGCGTTGGTCAGCGGCGGCGCTTTTCGTATAGCTTCGGCGACCCAGGCGGTCGCGACTTGAAGCGTCGGTGTGCCCACAGGTACTGCTCCGGGCAATCACGAATCGACGCTTCCACCCACTGGTTGATGCGCAGGCAATCAGCCTCTTCGCTTTCCCCGGGGAAATCTTCCAGCGGCGGATGAATCACCAACCGGTAACCGCTGCCATCGGCCAGGCGCTGCTGGGTGAACGGGACCACCCGCGCCTTGCCCAGCCGAGCGAACTTGGTGGTGGCCGTCACCGTGGCCGCGGGAATACCGAACAAGGGCACGAAGATGCCCTGCTTGGCGCCGTAGTCCTGGTCCGGCGCGTACCAGATAGCCCGCCCCTTGCGCAGCAGCTTGAGCATGCCCCGCACGTCTTCGCGCTCCACGGCCAGGGAATCGAGGTTATGACGTTCGCGGCCCTGGCGCTGGACGAAGTCGAACAGCGGGTTCTTGTGTTCGCGGTACATGCCGTCGATGGTGTGGCGCTGACCCAGCAAGGCCGCACCGATTTCCAGGGTCGTGAAGTGCAGGGCCATCAGGATGGCACCCTCGCCGGCCTGCTGCGCCGCCTGCAAATGTTCCAGGCCCTCGATGTGCGCAAGCCGCGCCAGGCGGGCCTTTGGCCACCACCAACTCATGGCCATTTCGAAGAACGCGATGCCGGTGGAAACGAAATTTTCCTTGAGCAAACGCTGTCTTTCGACGAGCGGTAGTTCGGGGAAACACAGCTCCAGATTTCGCGCTGCGATACGGCGGCGTTCCCCGGCAATGCGGTACATACCCAAGCCCAGCAGGCGGCCGATGACCAGCAAGGCGCGGTACGGCAGCTGTACCACCAGCCACAACAGCCCAAGGCCCAGCAGCAACGGCCAGAAACGCGGGTGAAGAAAGGTTCGGTTAAAACGCGGGCGATCCATTACAGATTCCGGACAGACAACATGGCCGCGCATTCTACATGGGTTCGCCCGGCTTGCGGCTGGCGGGCGTTCTCGTTATAAGTCTCGGCACTTTTCGTTACAAGGCGCCGTTTTGCCGACCATGACCCAGACCGAACCGCTAGACCAGGAAAACGTGTTCCAGCTCAAGGGCAGCATGCTCGCCATTACCGTTCTGGAACTGGCCCGCAACAACCTTGAAGGGCTGGATCGCCAATTGGCGGCCAAGGTCGCCCAGGCCCCGAATTTCTTCAGTAACACCCCGCTGGTGCTGGCGCTGGACAAGCTGCCGGCCAGCGAAGGGGCTGTCGACCTGCCCGGCCTGATGCGCGTGTGCCGCCAGCACGGCCTGCGCACGCTGGCCATTCGCGCCAGCCGGATCGAGGACATCGCCGCCGCCATCGCCATCGACCTGCCGGTGCTGCCGCCGTCGGGCGCCCGCGAGCGCACCCTCGAACTGGAGCCGCCCAAGCCGCCTGAGCCGCCCAAGCCGGTGGTCAACCCGACCAAAATCATCACCCTGCCCGTGCGCAGTGGCCAGCAGGTCTACGCCCCGGGTGGCGACCTCGTGGTCATGGCGACGGTCAGCTCCGGTGCGGAACTTCTGGCCGATGGCAACATCCATGTGTACGGCCAGATGCGCGGCCGCGCGCTGGCTGGTATCAAGGGTGACACCAAGGCCCGCATCTTCTGCCAGTACCTGGGCGCCGAGCTGCTGTCCATCGCCGGCCAGTACAAGGTGTCCGAAGACCTGCGGCGCGACCCCTTGTGGGGGGCCGGTGTACAAGTCAGCTTGTCCGGTGATGTGTTGAACATCACCCGCCTTTAACGGATACTGCCGCCATTTTCCGTACAACTTTTAAACTTGGCGGCTTATAGCCATCATCTGGCGAGCCGACTGCAGTTGTTTACAAGTCATGCTTTCATTCAGGGACTAGCAATCCTTTTTCATTAGGGGTGATACACCTTGTCCAAGATTCTCGTGGTTACATCCGGCAAAGGTGGTGTGGGCAAGACCACCACCAGCGCCGCCATCGGTACCGGTCTGGCCCTGCGTGGCCACAAGACAGTCATCGTCGACTTCGACGTGGGCCTGCGCAACCTCGACCTGATCATGGGCTGTGAACGCCGCGTGGTGTACGACTTCGTCAACGTCGTCAACGGCGAAGCCAACCTGCAGCAGGCCCTGATCAAGGACAAGCGCCTTGAGAACCTTTACGTGCTGGCTGCCAGCCAGACCCGTGACAAGGACGCGCTGACCAAGGAAGGCGTTGAAAAGGTCCTGATGGAGCTCAAGGAAACCTTCGAATACGTGGTCTGCGACTCGCCGGCCGGTATCGAGACCGGTGCCCACCTGGCGATGTACTTCGCCGACGAAGCCATCGTCGTGACCAACCCGGAAGTGTCTTCGGTACGTGACTCGGACCGCATGCTGGGCCTGCTGGCCAGCAAATCGCGCCGTGCCGAGAAAGGCGAAGACCCGATCAAGGAACACCTGCTGCTGACCCGCTACAACCCCGAGCGCGTGAGCAAAGGCGAGATGCTGGGCGTGGAAGACGTCAAGGAAATCCTGTCGGTGACCCTGCTGGGCGTCATCCCTGAATCCCAGGCGGTGCTCAAGGCTTCCAACCAGGGCGTGCCGGTCATCCTCGATGACCAGAGCGACGCTGGCCAGGCCTACAGCGATGCCGTGGACCGACTGCTGGGCAAGAACGTGGAACACCGCTTCCTCGCCATGCAGAAGAAAGGATTCTTTGAGCGGCTCTTTGGAGGCAACTGATGAGCATTTTTGACTTCTTTCGTTCCAAAAAGGTCAATACCGCGTCGGTAGCGAAAGAGCGTCTACAGATCATCGTGGCGCACGAGCGTGGCCAGCGCAGTACCCCGGACTACCTGCCCGCCCTGCAGAAAGAGCTGGTAGAGGTGATCCGCAAGTACGTGAACATCGGCAACGAGGACGTGCAGGTGGCACTGGAAAACCAGGGTAGCTGCTCTATTCTGGAACTCAACATCACCCTGCCTGACCGCTAACCCGGCCAGGCAGTACCCGCGGCGGTGGGGATCGGCGGCAGACTTGTGTCGCCTGCTTCCCGAGCTTCGCCCGGTCCCACGTGCCATGCGCTGTGGGCCCGGGGAAAGCTCGGGAGCAGGCACCACGGATCTCAGGTCGATCCTCACCGCCGTTGGCGTTTTTACCGAGACAACTTCAATGCCGCTGTCGAACATCGAAATCCTGCACCAGGACGCTGCTATCCTGGTGATCAACAAGCCCACCCTGCTGCTGTCGGTACCTGGCCGCGCCGAGGACAACAAGGACTGCCTGATCACCCGCCTGCAGGAAAACGGCTTCCCCGAGGCCCGCATCGTGCACCGCCTGGATTGGGAAACGTCGGGCATCATCCTGCTGGCCCGTGATGCCGATACCCACCGCGAGCTGTCGCGGCAGTTTCACGACCGGGAAACCGAGAAGGCCTATACCGCCCTGGCCTGGGGTCAGCCGGCTTTGGACAGTGGCAGCATCGACCTGCCATTGCGATACGACCCGCCCACCAAGCCGCGCCATGTGGTCGACCACGAACAGGGCAAGCACGCCCTGACCTTCTGGAAAGTGCTGGAGCGCTGCGGTGACTGGTGCCGTGTGGAGCTGACGCCCATCACCGGCCGTTCGCACCAACTGCGCGTGCACATGCTCTCCATCGGCCACCCGCTGCTCGGTGACGGCCTGTACGCCCACCCCGAGGCCCTGGCGGCCTACCCGCGGCTATGCCTGCATGCCAGCATGCTGAGCTTCACCCACCCCGTGAGTGGCGAGCGCGTACGTTTCGAGTGCCCCGCGCCGTTCTGATCTGCCGCGCCCCTGTCGAACGAGCAGGCACTACGCGGCGCGCCCTTCCCGAGCTCCGCCCGGTCCCACAGAAGGGTGGCAGTCAGGCCAGTTCCGGCTAGACCTGCCATGCCTCCAGGGCTAAGTGCTTTGCCTCACTGACCCAACTGCCGCGAGGGTGTGGGACCAGGCTTGCCTGGGAAGCAGGCACCACCCTTGCCGGGCAAGCCCGGTCCCACAGAAGTGAACGCTGAATCGCAGCCAACCCTGTGGGACCGGGCGCCAGCTCGGGAAACAGGCGACGCGGTGCATCAGGCACTGCGCGGCGCGCCCTTCCCGAGCTTCGCCCGGTCCTACAGAAGGGTGGCAGTCAGGCCAGTTCCGGCTAGACCTGCCATGCCTCCAGGGCTAAGTCCTTTGCCTCACTGACCCAACTGCCGCGAAGGGTGTGGGACCAGGCTTGCCTGGGAAGCAGGCACCCCCCTTCCCGGGCAAGCCCGGTCCCACAGAGGCGAACGCTGAATCGCGGCCAACCCTGTGGGACCGGGCGCCAGCTCGGGAAACAGGCGACGCGGTGCATCAGGCACTGCGCGGCGCGCCCTTCCCGAGCTTCGCCCGGTCCCACAGAAGGGTGGCAGTCAGGCCAGTTCCGGCTAGACCTGCCGTGCCTCCAGGGCTAACTGCCGCGAAGGGTGTGGGACCAGGCTTGCCTGGGAAGCAGGCACCACCCTTCCCGGGCAAGCCCGGTCCCACAGGGCCGTTGCATGGTGTTTCAAGTCAGCGCACAAAGCCGGCTTCAATACGTTAAACTCGCGCCATTGCTGTCTGGAGCCACCTATGCGCGAAGCTTTGAACCAGGGCCTGATCGATTTCCTCAAGGCCTCCCCCACGCCCTTCCATGCCACCACCAGCCTGGCCATGCGCCTGGAGGCGGCCGGTTACCAACGTCTCGACGAGCGTGACACCTGGGCTACCGTCGCCGGCGGGCGCTATTACCTGACCCGCAACGACTCCTCCATCATCGCCATCAAGCTGGGTCGTCATTCGCCGTTGATTGGCGGTATCCGCCTGGTCGGCGCCCACACCGACAGCCCTTGCCTGCGCGTCAAGCCGCAGCCCGAGCTGCAACGCCAGGGCTTCTGGCAACTGGGCGTGGAAGTGTATGGCGGCGCGCTGCTGGCGCCCTGGTTCGACCGCGACCTGTCGCTGGCCGGCCGTGTCACCTTCCGCCGCGACGGCAAGGTGGAAAGCCAGCTGGTCGACTTCAAGCTGCCCATCGCCGTCATCCCCAACCTGGCCATCCACCTCAACCGCGAGGCAAACCAGGGCTGGGCCATCAATGCCCAGAACGAGTTGCCACCGATCCTGGCCCAGGTGGCCGGCGACGAGCGCCCGGACTTCCGCGCCCTGCTCACCGAGCAACTGGCCCGCGAACACGGCCTGAACGCAGACGTGGTGCTGGACTACGAGCTGAGCTTCTATGACACCCAGAACGCCGCCGTGGTCGGCCTGCATGGCGAGTTCATCGCTGGCGCGCGCCTGGACAACCTGCTGTCCTGCTACGCCGCGCTGCAGGCGCTGCTCAATGCCGACAGCGAAGAAACCTGCGTGTTCGTGGCCAACGATCACGAGGAAATCGGTTCCTGCTCGGCCTGCGGCGCCGATGGCCCGATGCTGGAGCAGACCCTGCGCCGCCTGCTGCCCGACGGCGACGACTTCGTGCGCACCATCCAGCGCTCGCTGCTGGTGTCGGCCGACAACGCCCACGGCGTGCACCCCAACTATGCCGACAAGCACGACGCCAACCACGGGCCGAAACTCAACGCCGGCCCGGTGATCAAGGTCAACAGCAACCAGCGCTACGCCACCAACAGCGAAACCGCCGGCTTCTTCCGCCATTTGTGCATGGCCGAGGAAGTACCGGTGCAGAGCTTCGTGGTACGCAGCGACATGGGTTGCGGCTCCACCATCGGCCCGATCACCGCCAGCCACCTGGGCGTGCGCACCGTGGACATCGGCCTGCCGACCTTCGCCATGCACTCGATCCGCGAACTGTGTGGCAGCCAGGACCTGGCCCACCTGGTGAAGGTGCTGGAAGCCTTCTACCGCAGCCGCGAACTGCCGTAACCCGTTCGGTCGCACGCCGCTGTCGGTGTGGGGGCCGGGTTGCCGGCGAGCTTTGTAGCCTGAAAGTTTGCTGACAACCCGGCGCCTGCCCCGAATCGCGCACTTCAACATTGCATGACACAAATCAGGTGACGACGCGCATCCGGGCCTAAACTTGAATAAGGCCCTCCCCCAAGGACGCGCATCATGGACGAATTCACCCTTCTGCTCATGCAGGTCACGGCCAGCCTCGGCCTGCTCACCCTCGGTTTCAGCCTGCGTGAGCGCGACCTCGGCGTGCTGATGATCTGGTTCGGCATGCTCTGCCTGCTGGGCATCGTGCTTTACAAGATCCTCGTCCGAATTGGCGCTTAAGCACTCGCATTGCCCCGGCACGCCTCGTACACTGCCTCGATCTGGAATTACCCTGGGTCTATTGCCGCGTGCCTGCCTTTTTCCGTCTGCCTGCCTTTTTCACCCTGTTGCTGATCTGCCTGCTGGCCACCCTGCCAACGGCCCAGGCTGCGGGCCTGCCGAGCCTGCTGGGCAGCTCGCAGAAAACCCAGCCCGAGCCCACCGAACCCCTGGCACAATCGCTGGACGAGGTGATCAAGTCACTGGAAAACGACCAGCAACGTACCCAACTGCTGACTGACCTCAAGCGCCTGCGCGACACCACCAAGAAGGCCCAGCCGGCCGGTGAGGAAGGTGTGCTTGGGCTGATCGGCAGCACCCTTGGCCATTTCGAGAAACAGTTTTCCGGCGACGACAGTCCCTTCTCGCGCTGGTCCACCGAAGCGGACCAGGCCAAGCAGGAACTGTCCGACCTGATGCTGCCACTGGCCGAGTGGCCGCCGATCATCTTCGCCTTCGTGCTGATCATCCTGGTGTGGAGCCTGCTGGCGTACGCGCTGAACTGGATCAGCCATCACATCCGCATGCGCTTCGGCCTCAGCGAAGAACTGCCGCAGCTGCCGCGTACCCTCGACCTGCTACGCTTTGCCCTGCGCAAGCTGGGTCCCTGGCTGGTGGCGCTGATCATTACGGTGTGGGTGGGTTATGCCCTGCCCTCCTCACTGGGCAAGGACCTGGCCATGGTGCTGGCCTATGCACTGGTGGTGGGCACCTGTTTCTCGGCGATCTGCGTGGTGGCGTTTTCACTGCTCGACGGCCCGCACCGCCACCGCGCCCTGTACATCCTGCGCCACCAGGCATTCCGCCCACTGTGGCTGATCGGCAGCTTCGCCGCCTTCGGCGAAGCCCTCAACGACCCGCGCCTGGTCGCCAGCCTTGGCTCACACCTCGCCCACCTGGCGGCGACCCTGGCCAATGTCATGGCGGCGCTGTGCAGCGGCATGTTCATTCTGCGTTTCCGCCGCCCCATCGCGCACCTGATCCGCAACCAGCCCCTGGCCCGGCGCCTGACCCGTCGCGCCCTGAGCGACACCATCGATATCCTCGGCACCTTCTGGTACCTGCCGGCGCTGGTGCTGGTGGGCCTCTCGCTGGTGGCCACGTTCATCAATGCCGGTGACACCAGCGCCGTGTTGCGCCAGTCGCTGGTGTGCACGGTGCTGCTGGTGCTATGCATGGTCTGCAATGGCCTGGTGCGCCGCCATTTCAACAAGCCGCGCAAAGGCATCAAGCGTCAGGCCGTGTACTTCGAGCGTTTGCGCAGCTTCGGCTACACCCTGGCGCACCTGGCGATCTGGCTGTGCTTCATCGAACTGGGCCTGCGGGTGTGGGACATGTCGCTGATACGCTTCACCGAAGGTGACGGCCACGACATCAGCGTCAAGCTGTTCAGCCTGGCGGGCACCCTGATTCTGGCGTGGCTGGTGTGGATACTGGCCGATACCGCCGTGCACCACGCCCTCACCCACTCGCGCAAGGGCCTGGCCAATGCCCGCGCGCAAACCATGATGCCGCTGATCCGCAACGTCCTGTTCATCGCCATCTTCATCATCGCCGCCATCGTCGCCCTGGCGAACATGGGCATGAACGTCACGCCGCTGCTGGCCGGTGCCGGTGTGATCGGCCTGGCGATCGGTTTCGGCGCCCAGTCGCTGGTAGCCGACCTGATCACCGGGCTGTTCATCATCATCGAAGACTCCCTGGCCATCGACGACTACGTGGACGTGGGCGGCCACCTGGGCACGGTGGAAGGCCTGACCATCCGCACGGTGCGGCTGCGGGACATCGACGGCATTGTCCACACCATTCCGTTCAGCGAGATCAAGAGCATCAAGAACTACTCGCGCGAATTCGGCTACGCGATTTTCCGCGTCAACGTACCGCACACCATGGACATCGACACGGCCATCAAGCTGATGCGCGACGTTGGCCAGAAAATGCGTACCGACCCGCTGCAGCGCCGCAACATCTGGTCGCCCCTGGAGATCCAGGGCGTGGAGAGTTTCGAGGCCGGCACCGCCATCCTTCGCGCCCGCTTCAAGACCGCGCCCATCAAGCAATGGGAAGTGTCCCGAGCCTTCAACCTGGCGCTCAAGCGCCAGCTGGACGAAAGCGGCCTGGACCTGGCCACCCCACGCCTGAGCGTGCAGGTGGTCACCAGCGCGGGCGGCGCGGTCAGCGCCCAAGCCCAGGATGCTTCGGCCTGACGTGTGTCGATTATGACAATAGACCTGTCATCCCCCACGGGGTAGCGTGGGGTCTGGACTCAGTGAAGTGCAGTAGAGGAACGACGTGATGCTTGGCCCCGAGCTAGAGAGCCAACTGCGGCAAATCGACGATGCGTATTTCCGCCACACCGGCAGGCACCTGCCCATGGCGATACCCGGTGCCCCCGTGGACCTGCAATGGGTGCATGAAGAAGCGCCCTACGGCCTGCTGGCCCACGATGGCAGTGACACACCTCGCTTCGTCTATGCCAATGAACAGGCATTGCGCTGTTTCGACTACCCGCTGGAACAGTTCATCGGCATGATCTCTGAGCTCAGCTCGCCGCCCAGCCAGCGCACGTCGCGCCAGCACTACCTTGACCGTGTCCGGCGCGCCGGCTACAGCTTCAACTATCAGGGCGAGCGTTATTCGCGTAGTGGCCAGACCTTCCAGATCTACGACGGCGAGATCTGGGAAATGTCGCCGCCCGATGCCCCCTCGCGCCTGGGACAGGCTTCACTGTTCTGGCTGACGGAAGTGGAGATCAAGGCGGCGAGACATCGGCTCTGAGGGCGATGGCGTCATGGCGCCAGTATTCCAGGTCGCAATCGATGAGCCGGCCCTGCTGGTCATGGTTGACCCGCGTGATACGCAGCCCGGGGCTGCCCACTGATACCTTCAACGCACTCGCGGCTTCGGCACGCAATGCCGTGGGCGCCATCTCGAAACACACCCGGCCGTAGTCGATGCCGTAATGCCGGGCATAGATTTCGGTCAACGGCTGGTTCAGGTCCAGTTCCAGGATGCCAGGGAAATACTGCGGGTTGAGGTAATGCTCCACGTACAGCACCAGGCGCTGATCAATGCGCCGGGTGCGGCACAACTGGATCACGCTGGACAGCGGCGGCAGTTGCAGGCTGGCGCAGATGGCCGCCGTAGCGGGGACCAGGCGCCCTGACAGCAGTTGCGTCGACGGTTCGCGGCCCTGCTCGCGGACCATGGCGTGGAAGTGGCTGCGCTTCATCAGGTCGTAGGTCAGGCGCGGGGGCGAGATGAACCAGCCGCGGCGCTCCTCGCGGTAGATCAACCCCCTGGCCTCCAGTTGCACCAGCGCCTCGCGCAAGGTGATGCGCGTGGTGTCGAACACCTCGCTGAGCTTGCGCTCGGCCGGCAGCTGGCAGCCTGGCGCCAGCAGGCCGTGCTGAATCTGTTCCTGCAAGGCCTGGCAGATCGCCGTGACGGCCCGGGGTGCACTGTTACGCATCATTTCAACCTGCCTGGTCTAGTCCAGCCACAAAAAGGGGCACCGCACCGCTGGGGCTGCCCTGGCTGCAGCCTAGGCAAAATAAATGACCACGGGATGACAGCCGGCCCGGAAACGCCCTACAGACCCGGTCCCAACCCCTTACAGATCAAGCCGTTAAAACTGAACTACGCTTACTGCCCACGGGTGCCAAGGGTGCTTGTGCAAGGGCCGCGCCAGCGCGCCCTACATCAAATTGTCATCACTGCACCCTAGATTGGCTCAGGTATTGCTGATCTAGACCACTACCGCAACACCGTCCAGACAAAACCAGCGTTCACTGAACGCGCCCAAGGAGCTTCGGATGAAAAAGCTTTTCCTGGCATCACTGGTAGGCATGGGCATCGCCATGAGCATCAATGCCATGGCCGCCGACGTCGATTTGAAAACCCTGGAAGCGGCCGCAAAGGCCGAAGGCGCGGTCAACAGCGTCGGCATGCCCGATGACTGGGCCAACTGGAAAGGCACCTGGGCGGGGCTGCTGGCCAAATATGGCCTGACCCACATGGACACCGACATGAGCTCGGCCCAGGAAGTGGCCAAGTTCGATGCCGAGAAAGACAATGCCAGCGCCGATATCGGCGACGTGGGCGCCGCCTTCGGCCCCATCGCCACGGCCAAGGGCGTGACCCAGCCGTACAAGCCCACCACCTGGGAACAGATCCCGGACTGGGCCAAGGACAAGGACGGCCACTGGGCATTGGCCTACACCGGCACCATCGCGTTCATCATCAACAAGCAACTGGTCAAGGACGATGACGCGCCGAAAAGCTGGGCCGACCTGGAGAAAGGCAAGTACAAGGTCGCCATCGGTGACGTGAGCACCGCCGCCCAGGCCGCCAACGGCGTGCTGGCCGCCGCCATCGCCCGTGGCGGTGACGAAACCAACCTGGCCCCGGGCCTGGAACTGTTCACCAAGCTGGCACAGCAGAAACGCCTGTCGCTGGCCAACCCCACCATCCAGACCCTGGAAAAGGGTGAGGTGGAAGTCGGTGTGGTCTGGGACTTCAACGGCCTGAGCTACCGCGACAAGATCGACCCCACCCGCTTCACGGTGCTGATTCCCTCCGACGGCACGGTGATTTCGGGCTACACCACCATCATCAACAAATACGCCAAGCACCCCAATGCCGCCAAACTGGCGCGTGAATACATCTTCAGCGACGAAGGCCAGTTCAACCTGGCGCGCGGGCATGCCCGGCCGATTCGTGCCGAGCACCTGAAACTGCCGCAAGACGTGGCCGACAAGCTGCTGCCCAACGAGCAGTACAAGAATGCCAAGCCGATCAAGAACCCTGATGCCTGGGAGAAGAGCTCCAAGGCCTTGCCGCAGCAGTGGAACGAGCAGGTCATCATCGAAATGAACTGACCGACGCCGCTCTTTTCCCGGCCTTCTCCCGGCCCTGCAGGGATCAGCGCTTTTCTGCAGGCCGGGCGAAGCTCGGGAAGGCCACCCCATGATCCACAAGGCGAGCACCATGCCCCACAAAACCCTTCTGGTATTGCTCGACGGCCTCAGCTACCAGGTCGCCGAGCACGCCATGGGCCACCTGCACGCCTACGTGGCTGCCGGCAAGGCTGCGCTGTACCAACTGGAATGCGAGCTGCCAGCCCTGTCACGCCCGCTGTACGAATGCATTCTCACCGGCGTCGCGCCCATCGACAGCGGCATCGTGCACAACAATGTCAGCCGCCTGTCCAGCCAGCGCAGCGTGTTCCACTATGCCCGCGACGCCGGCAAGGTCACCGCGGCCGCGGCCTATCATTGGGTCAGCGAACTCTACAACCGCTCGCCCTTCGACGCTGCCCGTGACCGCCACACCGTGGCGCCGCAGCTGCCTATCCAGTACGGGCACTTCTACTGGGCCGATCACTACCCCGATTCCCACCTGTTCGCCGACGGTGAAGACCTGCGCCTGCGCCACGCGCCGGACTTTCTGCTGATACACCCCATGAACATCGACGATGCCGGGCACAAGCACGGCCTCGACAGCCCGCAATATCGCAACAGCGCCCGCGGCGCCGACGTGATCCTGGCGGACTACCTGCAAGGCTGGCTGGACGGCGGCTACCAGGTGCTGGTGACCGCCGACCACGGCATGAACAACGACCGCTCCCACAACGGCCTGCTGCCCGAGGAACGCCAGGTACCGCTGTTCGTGCTGGGCGATGCCTTCAGCCTGGACCCACAGGCACGCCCGCGGCAACTCGAACTGTGCGGCACCCTGTGCCAGTTGTTGGGCGTGCCCCACGACAAACCCTTCTGCCGGGAGCTGCTCAAATGAGCCGACCACGTAGTGGCAAGGGCTGGGCCCTGCTGTGCCTGGTGCCATTCGCCCTGGTGTTCATCGTGTTTCAGATCGCCCCGCTCGCGTGGGTGGCGTTGCACAGCCTGCGCACCGACAGCGGCTGGGGCGTGGAAAACTTCGTCGCAGCCTTCAGTTCGCGCTTCTATCGCCAGGCCATGCAGTTCAGCCTGGAGATCAGCTTCTGGTCCAGCCTGTTCGGCATCATCATCGCTGTCCTGGGCAGCTACTCCCTGCGCCGGGTGGACTCCAAGCTGCGCGACTTCGTCAGTGCCTTCGCCAACATGACCAGCAACTTCGCCGGGGTGCCGCTGGCCTTTGCCTTCATCATCCTGCTGGGGTTCAACGGCAGCCTGACCATGATTCTCAAGCAGGCCGGGCTGATCGAAGACTTCAACCTGTATTCCAAGACCGGCCTGATCATTCTCTACACCTACTTCCAGATTCCCCTGGGCGTGCTCCTTCTCTACCCCGCCTTCGACGCGTTGCGTGAAGACTGGCGCGAGTCCTCGGCGCTGCTGGGGGCCAGCGCCTGGCAATACTGGCGTCATATCGGCCTGCCGGTACTGACCCCGGCGCTGCTGGGCACCTTCGTGATCCTGCTGGCCAACGCCCTGGGCGCCTACGCCACGGTGTATGCCCTGACCACCGGCAACTTCAACGTACTGCCCATCCGGATCGCCGCCATGGTGGCCGGCGACATCAGCCTCAACCCCGACCTGGCCGCCGCGCTGGCGATGATTCTGGTGGGCATGATGACCCTGGTCACCCTCGTCCATCAGTGGCTGTTGAAGAGGAGCTACCATGTCGCGCGCTGAAACCGGCCCGGCCAGCCTCTACCACAGGGTAGTCGCGTGGCTGCTGTTCCTGATCCTGCTGCTGCCCCTGGCAGGCACCTTGCTCTATTCCCTGGCCACCAGCTGGTCGGCGACCATCCTGCCCAGCGGCCTGACCTTGCACTGGTACCTGGACCTGTGGAGCGACACGCGCTTCCTGCACGCGTTCGGCCAGTCGCTGGTGGTGTGCCTGGGCGCCCTGGTGCTGTCGGTGGTGCTGATCCTGCCACTGCTGTTCGTGGTGCATTACCACTTTCCGCGTCTGGATGCGCTGATGAACATCCTGATCCTGCTGCCCTTCGCGGTGCCGCCAGTGGTGTCCTCGGTGGGGCTGCTGCAACTGTATGGGTCGGGCCCGATGGCCATGGTCGGCACACCCTGGATTCTGATCGGCTGCTACTTCACCGTGGCCTTGCCGTTCATGTACCGGGCCATCACCAACAACCTGCAGGCCATCAACCTGCGCGACCTGATGGACGCCGCCCACCTGCTGGGCGCCAGCACCTTCCAGGCCGCGCTGCTGGTGGTGCTGCCCAACCTGCGCAAGGGCCTGATGGTGGCGTTGCTGCTGTCGTTCTCGTTCCTGTTCGGCGAGTTCGTGTTCGCCAACCTGCTGGTAGGTACTCGCTACGAAACCCTGCAGGTGTACCTCAACAACATGCGCAACAGCAGCGGGCACTTCAACAGCGCGCTGGTGATTTCCTATTTCCTGTTTGTGCTGGTGCTGACCTGGGCCGCCAACCGCCTGAACAAGGACAAAGACTGAGATGAGTTTCGTCAGCGTCGAACAACTGCAAAAGCACTACGGCGACACGCCCGTGTTCAGCGACATCAACTTCACCATCGCCCGGGGCGAATTCGTCACCTTGCTGGGGCCTTCCGGCTGCGGCAAGTCCACTCTGCTGCGCTGCATCGCCGGCCTGACCCCGGTCAACAGCGGGCGTATCCTGCTGGAAGGCCAGGACCTCGTCCCCCTCAGCCCGCAGAAGCGCGACATCGGCATGGTGTTCCAGAGCTATGCCCTGTTTCCCAACATGACCGTGGAGCAGAACGTGGCCTTCGGGCTGCGCATGCAGAAAATCGACAAAGGCCAGATCCATCAGCGCGTCAGCGAGGTGCTGGGCCTGGTGGAGCTGCACGAACTGGCCAACCGCTACCCGCACCAACTGTCAGGCGGCCAGTGCCAACGGGTGGCACTGGCGCGCTCGCTGGTCACCCGCCCACGCCTGCTGTTGCTGGACGAGCCCCTGTCGGCCCTGGATGCACGCATTCGCAAGCACCTGCGCGAGCAGATCCGCGCTATCCAGCAGGAACTGGGGCTGACTACCATCTTCGTGACCCACGACCAGGAAGAAGCGCTGACCATGAGCGACCGCATCTTCCTGATGAACAAGGGCAAGATCGTCCAGAGCGGCGACGCGCAGAGTCTCTACACCGCACCCACCGATGCCTTCGCCGCCGGCTTCATCGGCAACTACAACCTGCTGGACGCCGAGCAGGCGGGCAAGCTGCTGCAACGGCCCGTCCACACGCGCCTGGCCATCCGCCCGGAAGCCATCAGCCTGAGCCTGAGCGGCGAACTGGACGGCGAGATCCGCAGCCACAGCCTGCTGGGCAATGTGATTCGCTACCGCGTGCAGGCCCGGGGCGTGGAATTGGTGGTCGATGTACTCAACCGCTCGGCGAGCGACCTGTTGCCCAATGGGCAGCGAGTATCACTGAGCATCGATCCGCAGGCGCTTTGTGAGGTAGCCTGACGGCAGCCGCGAGCTTCATGTGAACGCGGCGCCTTTTCTCGCAGCTTGCAGCCTGTAGCGTGCAACTGCCTTCAGGCCTTGAGCAGGAGATAATTCTTAAATGGCATTGGCAATCTTCGACCTGGACGAAACCCTGATCCACGGTGACTGCGCCACCCTGTGGAGCGAGCAGATGGGCCGCCTGGGCTGGGTCGACCCGGAGTCGTTCATGCGCAAGAACAATGAACTGATGGACGCCTACAGCCAGGGCAAACTGGCCATGGAAGACTATATGGCCTTCAGCCTGGAGCCGATGATCGGCCGCACGCCGGAGGAAGTCGAGCACCTGGTGGGCCCCTGGGTCGAGGACTTCATCGAACCGATCATTTTCAGCGACGCCACCAGGACCATCGCCCAGCATCGCCAGGCTGGCGACCGCATCCTGATCATCTCGGCCTCGGGCACGCACCTGGTCGGCCCCATCGCCGAGCGCCTGGGCGTGGATGAAATACTCGCCATCGAACTGGACGTCCAGCATGGCGTCTACAGCGGCGCCACGGTCGGCACATTGACCTACCGCGAAGGCAAGATCACCCGCTTGCTGGAATGGCTGGACCAGGAAGGAGAAAACCTGGAAGGCGCGACATTCTACTCAGACTCGCGCAATGACCTGCCGTTGCTGCTCAAGGTGGACCACCCCCATGTGGTCAACCCTGACCCGGTGCTGCGTGAGCACGCCGAGAAGGCGGGCTGGCCGGTTCATCACTGGGTGTGATTGCGTTGGTAGACCTCTTCCCCCATGGCTGCGATCTGCCCTTCGATCAAGGCATCGAAGGGTTTGAGCAGTGGCTGGAATGACGCGGGTGCTTCCAGTACCTCAAGTGCCTGGGTAATCGCCTCGATGGTCGACAACGCGCCGGGCCCGGGGGCCTTGCGCAGCCGGTAGCGCGATGGCGGCGCGCCATCCAGGGTAACCCGAGGCAAGGCGGCCAGCGCCGGGTTGAGGTGCAGCAGTTTGCGGGCCTTGCGCCAGGTGCCGTCGGGTACTACCAGCAACCAGGGGCGATCATCGGGGGCATAGGCCTGGATCACCTGGGCCTCTTCGCCGGGGAACAGCAGGCAGGCGCGGTAGCCCGGTGAGTTCAGCAAGGTTTCGAGCCCGTCGAACGTCTCACCGACTATCAGCTGAGCGCTGGCCAGGCCAAGGGCTGCCAGGCGCGCAGTGTTGAGGGCGTGATTGACTTCGCTGGGGTGCTGCAGGATGAGCACGCGCGTCTGGCTGGGCAGGCTGGGGATCAGCGCGCACAGGCAGCGGGATTCAGGGCGTTGGCAGCGGGGGCATTGAATTCGAGGCATTGGCTATTTTGCCACAGGATCGCCTGTGTCGGGCCAGGTGGCGTGGGGCGTCAGGCATCCTGAGCGCCCCGTTCCCGAGCTTCGCCCGGTTCCACAAGGAAACACGCCGCCCCTGCGGCCATTCCCTGTGGGACCGGGCGCCAGCTCGGGAAGCAGGCGCCGCGGACTGTCAGGCATTTTTCGCCGGTCAGCGGCTGAACCGCTCTGCCAGGCTGTGGAGGTATTCGGCCATGCGCTCCAGTTCCTGGCTGACTTCGGCCCCCTGGCGCGCCTGGTTGGCGCTGCGGTCGCAGAGCTGGGCGATGCGGGTGATCTGCTGGTTGATGTCTTCGGCCACGTGGCTTTGTTGTTCCGAGGCGGTTGCCATCTGCTGGCTCATGCCGGTGATACGGCTGACCGCCTGGGTGATGCCCACCAGGGCGGTCTGCACGGCTTCTACGCTCTGTACGCTTTCCTGGGAAATCTGCTGCCCACGGTCTGCCGTCTGCACCGCACGGGTGGCACCCGATTGCAAGGAGGTGATGATCTGGTGGATCTGCTCGGTAGAGGTGCGGGTACGCATGGCCAGCGAGCGGACTTCGTCGGCCACCACGGCGAAACCACGGCCCTGCTCGCCCGCCCGGGCCGCTTCGATGGCGGCATTGAGGGCCAGCAGGTTGGTCTGCTCGGCAATGGCGGTGATCACGTCGGCGACGCTGCCGATGGACTGGGTTTCCTGCGCCAAGGCATTGACCGCCTGGCCAATCTCGGTCACCGCATTACTCATCAGGCCCATGGCCTGCAGGCTCTGCTCGGCCAATGCACTGCCTTGCTGCGCGAGCTGGTCGGCGTCGGCAGCGGCCACGGCGGTGTTCTGCACGTTGTGGGTGACTTCCTGGATAGTAGCGGCCATTTCGGCAATGGCAGTGGCCGACTGATCGGTCTCGCTGCGCTGGCGGTCGAGCAGTTCAGCCTGCACGCCGGAGAGGTCGGAAGACTGCGAGGCGCGCTCGCGCACACTGACGCCAGCGTCCACCAGCCGCGTCAAGGCGGTCTGCAGCCGTGCTTCCTCGCTGTACATGGCCAGTTCCAGGCGGCCCTGGGCACCCGGGGTATCGCTGTAGGTCAGGGCCACCAACGGGCTGGTGAAGGATTTCGGGTGTTCATCAAGGGTGCGTTCGATGTCGCGTACCTGGCGGCGCTCGGTCAGGCCCCACGCCCCCACCAGGCTCAGCAGCACCACCGCCAGCGCCAGGTAGCCGTCGAGCAGGAAATGGCTGAACACCGATACGGCTGCGGCGGCAAGGATGGGCCAGCCGCGCTGAAACATCTTGCCCAGCCGCGCGACTGGGGAAACCGGCGACTTGCCCGCCCGCAGCCGTGCATACAGGGCTTCGGCACGGCGGATCTGATCGCGGGTGGGGAGCGACCGTACGGATTCAAAGCCGCTGATGCGACCGTTTTCATAGATGGCGGTGACGTAGGCACTCACCCAATAGAAGTCGCCATTCTTTGAGCGGTTCTTGACCACCCCCATCCATGGCTTGCCGGTCTTGATGGTGTCCCACATCTGCGCAAACACCGCAGCCGGCATGTCCGGATGGCGGACCAGGTTGTGGGGCTTGCCCACCAGTTCGTCGTAGGTAAAGCCGCTGATGCTGACGAAAGCATCGTTGCAGTAGGTGATATGACTGTTGAGGTCAGTGGTGGAAATCAGCCGCTGTTCGCTTGAAAACGTGCGTTCGGTAAGGGTAACGGGCATATTCATGCGCATCGGGGCGGTCCCTGCTGTCGATGAAGAAAGGTCATCAAGCCTTGAAAGGTGTAGCAGACCCTTTCAAGGTTGTAGGGCCCTTCGACGCGGGAAGTTTCAAAAAACGCACAAATAATGGCCTCTGGCCGCTGCGACCAAACGCCACAGGCAACAATCACACCGGAGTCAATTGCGCTTTCAGCAAGTCGCGGAACGTCTGAATTAGCGGCTCCCGACTGCGTCCGCGGCGGGTGATCATGGAAAATGGTGCCTGATAGCCGAAGGTCGCCGGGGATAGTACGCGCAAGTCGCCCTTGTCTGCCCAAGGTTGGGCGTAGTGCTCGGGGAGGTAGCCAATGTAGGCGCCGGACAGCACCAGAATCAGCTGGGCCTCCATGGACTCCACTGTCGCGGCGCTGTGCTTGAAACCATGTCGCGCCAGCTCGGCCTGGCTCCAGTAGCCGCGGCCGACCATGCGTTGCTGGGTAATGACCTGCTCAGGAATACGCCGCTCGGCGTACAGCGGGTGGCGGTTGCTGCAGTACAGCCAGTGCTGCTCGCGGTACAACGGCTGGTAGACCAGGCCGCTCATGCGCGTGGAGAACGCCCCGATGGCCAGGTCCAGGCGGTTTTCCTGCACACCCAGTTGCAGCTCGTACGGGCTGGAGACGGAAAGATGCAAGTGCACCGCCGGATGTTCCTGGCAATAGGCGCCGATGGCTTCGGCAAACGGCAATGCGCGGTCGCTGACCGTGGAGTCGATCACCCCCAGGTTGAGGGTTCCGCGCAGCTCACCTTTGAGGGCGGCGGCGTACTGCTCGAAGCCTTCCATTTCCGCCATCAGGCGCAGGGTTTCCTGATGAAACAGCTCGCCCTTGCTGGTCAGGCTGAAACCGCCACGGCCGCGGTGGCACAGCACGATACCCAAGGCAGCCTCGAGCTGGCTCATGTAGGTACTGATGGCCGAGGTGGACAGGTTCAGTTCCTGCTGGGCGTTGGCAAAGCCCTGGTGGCGGACGACGCTGACGAAGATACGCAGCAGTTTCAGGTCGGGAAGTGCGTTGGCCATGGTCTCTGACATCGGCTGAGGTGCTGAGGGGGGCCGGGCTTCGCCCGGTTCCGCATCAAACAGAGTGTACCTGCATTAGTTCAGAAAAATCTGAACTAAGTATTTCTCGGTAGCGATTCTTCAAGCGCACTACCTTTTGCAGACTCCGCCTCAACGTGCCGGCTTCAGACCGTGCTTCAAGAAAAAAGACAAACGATGAGGTAACCCGTGGACAAGATTCTTCACCAACCACTGGGCGGTAACGAAATGCCGCGTTTCGGCGGCATCGCCACCATGATGCGCCTGCCGCACCTGCAAACCGCAGCCGGCCTGGACGCGGCCTTCGTCGGTATTCCCCTGGACATCGGTACTTCGCTGCGCTCCGGCACCCGCTTCGGCCCGCGTGAGATCCGCGCCGAATCAGTGATGATCCGCCCCTACAACATGGCCACCGGTGCCGCGCCCTTCGACTCCCTGTCGGTGGCCGACATCGGCGACGTCGCGATCAACACCTTCAACCTGCTGGACGCCGTGCGCATCATCGAAGAAGCCTACGACGAGATCCTGGAACACAACGTCATCCCGCTGACCCTGGGCGGCGACCACACCGTGACTTTGCCGATCCTGCGTGCCATTCACAAGAAGCATGGCAAGGTCGGCCTGGTGCACATCGACGCCCACGCCGACGTCAACGACCACATGTTCGGCGAGAAGATCGCCCACGGCACCACCTTCCGCCGCGCCGTGGAAGAAGGCCTGCTGGACTGCGACCGCGTGGTGCAGATCGGCCTGCGCGCCCAGGGCTATACCGCCGAAGACTTCAACTGGAGCCGCAACCAGGGCTTCCGTGTGGTGCAGGCCGAAGAATGCTGGCACAAGTCGCTGGCGCCGCTAATGGAGGAAGTCCGCGCCAAGGTCGGCGACGGCCCGGTGTACCTGAGCTTCGACATCGACGGCATCGACCCGGCCTGGGCGCCAGGCACCGGCACCCCGGAAATCGGCGGGCTGACCACCATCCAGGCCATCGAGATCGTGCGCGGCTGTCAGGGCCTGGACCTGGTTGGCTGCGATCTGGTAGAAGTCTCGCCGCCCTATGACACCACGGGCAACACCTCATTGCTGGGCGCCAACCTGCTGTATGAAATGCTCTGCGTATTACCGGGCGTGGTGCACCGCTGAGGACATGGCCATGAACGCGCGCGAACAAGTATTACAAGCCGCCGCCGAGTTGGTCACGGCCTTCGCCAGCAACGACCGCGAAGCCTATTTCGGGGCGTTCACGGCCGATGCCAGCTTCGTGTTCCACACCCTCGAACAGCCCCTGCTGTCCCGTGACGCTTACCGCGAGGTATGGGACGGCTGGCGGCGCGAGGATGGCTTCGAGGTGCTGGAATGCACCTCGAGCAATGCCGTGGTCAGCCTTCAGGGCGACATGGCGATATTCATGCATGACGTGGCGACACAACTGCGCATGCAAGGGGAGCTGTACTTTAGCCAGGAACGCGAAACCATTGTGTTTCGCCAACAACAAGAAGGCCGCTGGCTGGCCTGCCACGAACATTTGTCCGCCGCACCCACGACACTGCCCTCCCCTTGACCGCCGCGACGCCCGCACAGACGGGCGCCCGCAATGATCGGAGCAGATCATGAACAATAACAACAGCACAACAGGCATCAGCCAGATAGAAACCTTCGGGGTGGAACAGATCCCCGACCATGAAAGGAATGCCAAGCCCCTCGACCTGTTCCGCCTGATCTTTGGCGGCGCCAACACCTTTTCCACCGCGGTGCTGGGCAGCTTCCCCGTGCTCTTCGGCCTGTCGTTCCAGGCCGGCCTGGTGGCCGTGCTGCTGGGCACCCTGGTGGGCGCGGTGATCCTGGCCCCCATGGGCTTGTTCGGCGCCATCAATGGCACCAACAACGCCGTGTCGTCCGGTGCCCACTTCGGCGTGCATGGGCGTATTGTCGGTTCGTTCCTGTCACTGCTCACCGCCATCGCCTTCTTTTCCCTGTCGGTGTGGAGCTCGGGCGACGCGCTGGTAGGCGGCGCCAAGCGCCTGATCGGCCTGCCGGAAACCGACCTGAGCCTGGGCTTGACCTACGGGCTGTTCGCGCTCCTGGTATTGGCCGTGTGCATCTACGGCTTCCGCTTCATGCTGTGGGTCAACAAGATCGCCGTATGGACCGCCAGCATCCTGTTCCTGTCGGGTATCGCCGCATTCGCCGGAGCCTTCGACGTCAATTATGCAGGTACCGTCAGCCACGGCCAGGCCGGCTTCTGGGCGGCTTTCATCGGTGCATCGCTGGTGGCCATGAGCAACCCGATTTCGTTCGGCGCGTTCCTGGGTGACTGGTCGCGCTACATCCCACGCACCACCGCCAAGTCGCGGATCATGGGCGCGGTGATCTGCGCGCAGCTGGCTACCCTGCTGCCCTTGCTGTTCGGCCTGGCCACGGCAACTATCGTCGCCACCCAGGCGCCGGACTACATCGCCAACAACAACTACGTGGGCGGCCTGCTGGCCGTATCGCCAGGCTGGTTCTTCCTGCCGGTGTGCCTGTTGGCGGTGATCGGCGGCATGTCCACCGGCACCACTGCGCTGTATGGCACGGGCCTGGACATGTCCAGCGTGTTCCCGCGGCTGCTGTCGCGGGTGCAGGCCACCTTGCTGATCGGCGTGATGTCGATTGCCTTCATCTTCATCGGCCGCTTCGCCTTCAACCTGGTGCAGAGCGTGTCGACCTTCGTGGTGCTGATCATTACCTGCACTACGCCCTGGATGGTGATCATGCTGATTGGCCTGCTGACCCGGCGCGGCTGGTATTGCCCTGATGACCTGCAAGTGTTCACCCGGGGTGAACAGGGCGGGCGCTACTGGTTTCACCACGGCTGGAACTGGCGCGGCCTTGGAGCCTGGATTCCCAGCGCGCTGGTGGGCCTGTGTTTCGTCAACCTGCCGGGGCAGTTCGTCGGCCCGCTGGGCAACCTGGCCGGCGGTATCGACATCAGCCTGCCGGTTACCCTGGGGTTGGCGGCAGTGCTGTACCTGGCGCTGCTCAAGCTGGTCCCGGAACCGGCCGCGGTCTACGGCCCGAACGGTGCGCGCGGTAAAACCGCAGTGCCCAGCGGCGCCACCGCCTGACCGTTTTGCCCGCGTATACGCAGCACCCCCAATAAGAAACAAACCTGGAGAGATTTCCCATGGCTTTGGATATTTTCGTCGTCGCGGTCTACGCGGCAGGCATGCTGCTGCTTGGCTGGTACGGCATGCGCAAGGCAAAAACCCATGAAGATTACCTGGTGGCGGGCCGCAACCTGGGCCCGTCGCTCTACATGGGTACCATGGCCGCCACCGTCCTGGGTGGCGCGTCGACCGTCGGCACCGTGCGCCTGGGCTACGTGCACGGCATTTCCGGCTTCTGGCTGTGCGCAGCCCTGGGCCTGGGCATCGTCGCACTCAACCTGTTCCTGGCCAAGCCGCTGCTGAAGCTGAAGATCTTCACCGTGACCCAGGTCCTGGAAAAACGCTACAACCCCATGGCCCGCCAGGCCAGCGCGGTGATCATGCTGGCCTACGCGCTGATGATTGGCGTGACGTCCATCCTGGCGATCGGCACGGTGCTGCAGGTGCTGTTCGGCCTGCCGTTCTGGCTGTCGGTGGTACTGGGAGGCGGCGTGGTGGTGGTGTACTCGACCATCGGTGGCATGTGGTCGCTGACCCTGACCGACATCGTCCAGTTCGTGATCAAGACAGTCGGCCTGATGTTCATCCTGTTGCCCATCTGCCTGTACCGGGTGGGGGGCTGGGATGAACTGGTGGCCAAGTTGCCGGCGTCGAGCTTCAGCTTCACCAGCATCGGCTGGGACACCATCATCACCTATTTCATGATCTACTTTTTCGGCATCCTCATTGGCCAGGACATCTGGCAACGGGTGTTTACCGCCAAGAGCGAGAAGGTGGCGGTATACGCCGGTACCACCGCTGGCATTTACTGCATTTTCTACGGCCTGGCCTGCGCACTGATCGGCATGGCTGCCCATGTGCTGCTGCCGGATCTGGACAACGTCAACAACGCCTTCGCCGCCATCGTCAAGGCCAGCCTGCCTGATGGCCTGCGCGGCCTGGTGATTGCCGCTGCCCTGGCCGCCATGATGTCCACCGCCAGCGCTGGCCTGCTGGCTGCCTCCACGGTGCTCACCGAAGACTTGCTGCCCAAGTTGCGGGGCGGCAAGCAGTCAAGCCTGGGCATCAACCGTCTGTTTACCCTGCTGACCGGTGTGGCAGTACTGGGCATCGCCCTGGTGGTCAACGACGTGATCAGCGCCCTGACCCTGGCGTACAACCTGTTGGTGGGCGGCATGCTGATTCCGCTGATGGGGGCCATTTTCTGGAAACGTGCAACGACCTCGGGGGCAATTTGCAGCATGACACTGGGGTTCATCACCGCGTTGGTGTTCATGTTCAAGGATGGTCTGGACGCCAATACGCCCATCTATTACAGCCTGGCGGTTGGGCTCGTGAGCTTTGTGGTTGTCAGCCTTTTGTCACGCCGCCCAGCAATCGTGGCAAAACTGGCATAAGCTTTTGAAAAACAGCCGCGTCCTGTGGAGGCGGCTGTTCATCAACAAGGATTGACCGCTGTTGTCGTGACAGTGCCGCAAACGAATTGCCGAACTAAGCTTTACTCGCATTCGAGGGCTGCCATGAACAGAACAGACATCCAACTGCAGATTCACCACACCATCCAGCGACAACTGGCCGCCCAGGCCAGCGAGGCCCCGCGGCTTGACCTGCTGGAGTTGTTCGATTGCCTGGAACGCGTGTTCCACGTCCAGCTGGACCCCGTCCGCGTGTTGCCCCGGGTCAGCACCATCAGTGACCTGAGCAGCATCATCCAGGAAATGACCCACCTTGACCGCGCTTCAGCCTAGGAGCACGGCCATGCCACGATTCGGTATCCGCAGAACCGTACACAATTTCATCACTGAATACATCGGCGATCGAGACTTCGACGACGATGTTGCGCTGGAGTCGCTAGGGCTCGACAAGAAAGACATCATGGAACTGATTACTCGGCTGGAAGACGAGTACGGCCTGACCGCCTTCACGGTCGAGGAGGATAAATTGCTTGAGCAAGCGGTGACCGCCAATGACCTGTGGCGGTTTCTGGACAAAATTGCCAGGCAATGACGCTGTGGCACTGGTCGAAGCCGGGGACCCAACGCCCTGCCGCGTCAGGTGGGCCGAGGCGCTTGCTTCCCGACCTTTGCCCGGGCCGGCAGGGACCCTGAACCGGCCCAGGGGCCTGAATCAGCGGCGCGGCTGGCGGCGGTCGCGGTCTTCGGTGGGGATAGGGATCGGCTGCAATGGGGGCGGGATCAGGCCCAGGGCAACACCGAGGTCGTGGAGCCAGTTGTACAGAGTGCGGTTCATAGAGCCCCCCTTAGGGTAAACCTGAGCGACGGGTCAATGTTTTCGCCGTCTCAAGCTGATCATAGTCCTGATTGCCATCATGCGCATCGGTCAAAGTGCGGCAAAAAGTCTCAGATGCCGTGAATTTAATCTTTCACCCGACGAATGCCCGGCCCCAGGCGCATTTACACCGAACCACCGGCGATCTGTGCCTTGCTGGCGACCTCGTCGAAGGTCTCCGGGAGCAACGCGTCGGCCTGCTCATCGAGTACCTGGCGCGGGTGTTCATGGCCTGGAATGCTGCTGTCCAGCAGGCTCAGCAAACTGGAACCGCGGGGCGTGAGCACGAAGTTCTCACCATTACCGCCCTCGTCTTCCGGACGCGACGCAATGTAATCGCGCTCAAGCAGCAACTTTTCATATTCACCGGCCAAGGCCTTGAGGTGGTCCAGGTCGCCTGGTTGCTCACCTTGAGCGGCTTTCTGCGCCGCATGCTGTTCCGCGTAAGGCCGGGGGGTAAAACTGTGCCCGGCGCCATTCTGCACTTCGTGCAGCAAACGTTCGATCAAATCCCAGTTGTACGTAGTCATCCTGAGCAACCTCCAACACCAAGTGATAAAAGGCCTACACAAGGTGTGACCCACGCGCCGCGCAGCCGTTCACGCTGAACTTGTGTCTGGTCGTGTGCTCCACCGGTTATCGGCAGAGGAGGTTGAAGCATGAAGACCTTGTTGAGCACCGTCGCCGTGGTGGCGCTGTTGGTCAGCGCGGCCAGCCAGGCGTGCACGCCCGAGGAAGCCACAGCCAAGCGCGAGCAACTGGCCCGCGAGGTGGCCAAGCTCACCCAGCAGAACCCGGGGAAGGCCAAGGAAATAAACGAGGAGTTGCAGCATATGCAACTGGGCACTGCCAGCAAGGACTTGCCAGACAAGTGCCAGTTGATCGACCAGCGGCTACAGGAGCTGGACCAGGCGGGCAAGAAAGCCCAGTCCTGACCTGCTCAGGGAAGGCGCTTACTCCGCGGCAGGCGCTGGCTTGCGGCGCTTGAGCGGCGCCATGCCGTCGGCGCTGACGAGTTGCTCGGCCTTGGGCTTGTTGACCGTCTTGCGCTTGGTCGGGCCCTTGGCGGCGGTTTTCTTGTCGCCTTTCTTGGCGTCGGTCTTTTTCTTCTTCACGCCGACAGCTTTGCCGGAAGCCTTGACCTTCTTTGGCCCGGCATAGGTGCCTTTGACTTCCTTGATCACCCGGCGCTCGAACTTCTGCTTCAGGTAGCGCTCGATGCTGGACATGAGGTTCCAGTCACCGTGGCAGATCAGCGAGATGGCCAGGCCTTCGTTGCCGGCCCGGCCGGTACGGCCGATGCGGTGCACGTACTCGTCGCCGCTGCGCGGCATGTCGAAGTTCACCACCAGGTCCAGGCCGTCAACGTCCAGGCCTCGGGCGGCGACGTCGGTGGCCACCAGGATCTTCACCCCACCCTGCTTGAGGCGGTCGATGGCCAGCTTGCGGTCTTTCTGGTCCTTGTCGCCGTGCAGCACGAAGGCCTTGTAGTCCTGGGCGACCAGGCGGCCGTAGATGCGGTCGGCCATGGCGCGGGTGTTGGTGAAGACAATGGCTTTCTGGTAAGTCTCGTTGGCCAGCAGCCAGTTGAGAATCTGTTCCTTGTGCACATTGTGGTCAGCGGTGACGATCTGCTGACGGGTGCCTTCGGCCAGTTGGCTGACGTTGTTGATCAGCAGGTGCTCGGGGTCTTTCAGCACTTTGCCCATCATGTCGCGCAGGCCAGCGCCGCCAGTGGTGGCGGAGAACAGCAGGGTCTGTTCGCGGTGCTTGCATTCATCACTCAGGCGCGTGACGTCTTCGGCGAAGCCCATGTCCAACATGCGGTCGGCTTCGTCCAGCACCATGACCTCTACCTTGCTCAGGTCCAGGTTGCCGGCGTTCAGGTGTTCCAGCAGGCGGCCCGGGGTACCGATCAGGATGTCCGGCACTTTGCGCAGCATGGCGGCCTGCACCTTGAAATCCTCGCCACCAGTGATCAGGCCGGACTTGATGAAGGTGAACTGGGAAAAACGCTCCACTTCCTTCAGGGTCTGCTGGGCAAGCTCGCGGGTCGGCAGCAGGATGATGGCGCGAATATCGACGCGCACCTTGGCCGGGCCGATCAGGCGGTTGAGGATCGGCAGCACGAATGCCGCGGTCTTGCCGCTGCCGGTCTGCGCTGTCACCCGCAGGTCACGCCCTTGCACTGCCAGCGGGATGGCCGCTACCTGCACCGGGGTAGGCTCGACAAAGTTCAGCTCGGCCACGGCTTTGAGCAGGCGTTCATGCAAGGCGAATTGGGAAAACACGGGTGTTACCTCGGCGAAGTACATAAATTCAACTGCATAGCGTAACGGTTTGCGCGCCAATAAGCCGAATTTCTTTACGTGCGGTTACGTACTATTTGCCATTTCCACGTGGCGATGCGCTCTAATGGCCCGTTCATCACCCACTGAACATTGGCTGTAACCCATGGATATTCAACATTTCTGGCTGCAGGTACAGGGCCTCTGGAGCACCCTGGACAACCACCCGCTGCTGCGCGCCGGACTGGGCCTGGCCCTGCTACTGGCCATCGCCCTGGTGCTGGGCCGCGTGGCACGCTTCCTGATCCTGCACGGCATCAAGCTGCTGGGGCGCCAACCCGCCCTGCACTGGCTCAATGACCTGTTGCACAACAAGGTTTTCCAGCGCCTGGCCCAGACGGTGCCGTCGCTGGTGATCCAGTTCGGCCTCAACCTGGTGCCAGTGCTGAGTGAAAAGGCCGCGCACTTCATCGGCAATGTCGCGCTGGCGGTCACCATCCTGTTCCTGACCCTGGCCATCGGCGCGCTGCTCAACGCCCTGCTGGACATCTACGCCCGCACCGAACACGCCCGCACGCGCTCCATCAAGGGGTACGTGCAGTTGGCCAAGATGGTGCTGTACATCTTCGCCGCCATCATCGTCGTCGCTACCTTGATAGACCGCTCGCCGCTGTTGCTGCTGTCTGGGCTGGGCGCCATGTCGGCGGTCATCCTGCTGGTGTACAAGGACACCCTGCTGTCGTTCGTGGCCAGCGTGCAGTTGACCAGCAACGACATGCTGCGGGTGGGCGACTGGATCGAAATGCCCCAGGTGGGCGCCGACGGCGACGTGGTGGACATCACCCTGCACACGGTCAAGGTGCAGAATTTCGACAAGACCATCGTCAGCATTCCTACCTGGCGCCTGATGTCCGAGTCGTTCAAGAACTGGCGCGGCATGCAACAGGCCGGCGGCCGCCGCATCAAGCGCAGCCTGCACATCGACGCCAGCGGCGTGCGCTTCCTGAACGCCGACGAACAGCAGCGCCTCACCCAGGTGCGCCTGCTGACCGACTACGTGGGCCGCAAGCAGGCCGAGCTGCACAGCTGGAACGAAGCCCAGGGCGAAGTCGCCGACCTGGCGGCCAACCGCCGCAACCTGACCAACCTCGGGACCTTCCGCGCGTTCGCCCTGGCCTACCTGAAAAGCCACCCCGACATCCAACCCAACATGACCTGCATGGTCCGCCAGATGGAAACCGGCGCCCAGGGTGTGCCGCTGGAAATCTATTGCTTCACCCGCACCACGGTGTGGGCTGACTATGAGCGGATTCAGGGGGATATCTTCGATTACCTGCTGGCGGTGATGCCGGAGTTTGGTTTGAGCCTGTATCAGCAGCCTAGCGGGGCGGATTTTCGCCGGGGAATGCTCACGGCGCGATAGCCGCTGGCCCGGGCACCTGCAGCGGCCGTGAGGCCGCCGCTACGCCTTCCATATCACGCCCGCCCCCGCTTTAGTGAATTTCACTACCCAAAGCGTTTTTTTCAAACTGCCCATCATTCATCCCGGCTTATAGCATTCACGCCCATCGATCTCACGACCATAGGCGTCAGACAATGTTAGGGATAACCCGCTCCTCCACCGTAGCCATCGACACCCTGCCTGCCGAAGACTTCCAGGCCCTGCAGCGCTTCAGTGAAGCGCCGGCGTTTGCCCAGCCGCGTTCGTTCTACACCGCCACCCCCTACCAGCGCCCGTTGCGCCCCCAGGACGTCACCGAAAACCTGCTGCGCACGCAACTGACCAGCGCGGACCTGGCTACCCCGGAGCACCTGCTGGCCCAACGCCTGCTGCTGAACATCTACGAACAGGACCTGGTGTTCCTGCCCAAGCCGCCGGCCAAGCTCGACATGAAGGCCTTCAAGGGCTTTTACGAGCCGTCGCACATGGCCTTGGGCAAACAGGTGCGGCCGCGCCTGGAGCAGTGCACCTACGGCTGGCTGAAGGAGGAGGTGCATATCAACGGTGCCTGGTGCGAGGAGTCGTTCATCGCCCACACCGACAAGGTGCTCGACGACGTGGCCAAGGCGCCTTCGCGCTTGCACCAGGTGCTGACCGGCAGCCATGACCCGCGCCGCGCCGCGCGTTTCTTCCTGGTCCAGTGCGCCGGCGATTTCCTCAGCGAGGCCTCGGCCATGGCGCGCAACGTACTGGGCAACGCCGGCGCGCACACCAGCGAGCTGTTCAAGATCCTCATCGATGAATATGGCTATGGCATCGACAAGAAAAAACACAGCAGCATCTTCGAAGCGCTGCTCGACCAGGCCGGGCTCAGCAGCCAGGTACATCACTACTGGCAGTTCTACACCGCCAGCTCCTTGTCGCTGACCAACTATTTCCACTACATCTCCGCCAACCATGGCGAGTTTTTCCGCTACGTCGGCGCCATGTACTACACCGAAGCCTCCCTGGCGCTAACCACCGGGCACCAGTCCCGGGCGATTCGCGACATCTTCGGCGATGAGGTTTCCACCGAGTATTTCGACGAGCACCAGCACATTGACGTGCACCACGGACGCATGGCCTTGCAGCGCTTGATCATCCCCATGATCCGCCAGTACGGCAAACAGGTGATCCCGGACATCATTCGCGGCTTCGAGGAATTCCGATTGCTGCAGGACCAGGCCGACGAGGAGCTCTACGCCCACATCAAGTGGCACGACGAACTGGATGCCCACCGCGCCCGCGCCGCCATGTTGCATGGCAGCAAGCCCGCCGATGCAAGCTTTACCGAGGCGCAGGGCGAGGTGTCGGTGTTGCACACCCATGCCGGCAACGAGCTGTTCTGGGTAGAAGAAGGTGAACTGGACTTCGTGGTTACCCCGCAGCTGTCGGTCAAGCTCGGCGCCGGGGAAGGCATCATCATTCCCAAGGGAATGCTGCATGGCACCCAGGTCACCAGCCCGTCCTGCACTTACACCGTCACTGCGCTCTGAGGCTCGCCACCATGAAATCCGTGACCCTGGATGCCGACCACACCCCCTACCTGGCGGTCGGCGGTAAAACCTACTTCCTCAACCAGCATGCCCAGTCCACCTACCTGCTGCCCACGCTGTGCCCCCACCGCGGTGGCCCGTTGCACATGGGCCAGGCATCCGACAACGGCGAACGGGTGATCTGCCCCTGGCACGACAACGCCTACCCACTGTGCAACCTGGAGAAGAAAGCGCTGCCCACCGTACGCGTGGGTAAGCGCCTGAGCACGGTGATACCGACAGACCACGACTGCACGCCATTGCTGCGCATCATTCGCCACGGTGAAACTTCATGAACACCAAGACCACGCTGCCCGCGTTCTACTCCATCGTCACGCTGTTCACCGGCCTGGACATGGCCATCGTCATCGCCATGGTGTGGTTCGGGCTGGAAACCACCGGCTCGACCTTCCTGGTAGGCGTCACGCTGTGCATCGCCACGGTAGTGCCCTATGCCCTGGAACAATACCTGAGCCGCCACCGGGTGGTGGAAATGAGCATGCGGCGCCTGCTGTACATCCGCCTGGTGGTGTTCGCCAGCATCGTGGCACTGTCGTTCACCCAGGCCGCGGCATTGCCCATCGGCTTTCTGGGCATCGCGTTTCTGGTGGGGGTGACCGACTACTTCACCATCAGCACCCTGGAATCGCAGAACACCCGGCTGGTGCTGGTGGGGCACACCACCAGCGATACGTCGGCACGCCTGATGCAGACTTCCATCCAGATCGGCGCGTTTGGCGGGGCGCTGCTGGGTGGCGTGATCGTGGACAGGTTCGCGGTCACCGAAACCCTGCAGCTCATCGGTATCGCGGCCATCATCTCGCTGGGCGCGATCGCGCTGGTGGCGGCGACGCCCAGCGAGGCCAGTGATACGCCAGCAACGGCCGCGCACTCACCGGCCCCCAGCCTGGGGCCGCAGCTTTACCTGCTGATCGTGGTGCTGAGCATGATCGGTTTCCATATCGGCGCGTTCAACAGCCTGGTCCCCATCGTCTTTCAGAAACTCAACGGCTGGAACGCGACGCTGTTTGGCACCGCCAGTGGCCTGGCAGGCCTGGGCGCGTTCTGCGCGGCGGTGTTGCCGCGGGTACGCCTGGGCAGCTTCGGCGCCGTGGCGCTGATCATCGTGGCCGACATCACCATGGTCTATTTCACCCATGAGGGGGTCATGATGGCCGCCGCCGGCGTGCTCGGTTTCTGCATCAATAGCCTGCGTATCGAGCTGCGTCGACAGCTGATCGAAGCAGCACCCAACGAGCGTACTGCCGATGTCATCGCCGCGCGCAGCTCGCTGTTCTATCTGCTGGTCAGCGGCGCCGCGCCCATGCTGCTGACCCTGTTCACCACCCACGCACTGCTGGGCCTGGAAGGGGCCCGCTTGCTGATGGTCGCCTCCGCCGTGCTGCTGGGCAGCGCTGTATTGCTGCGCACGCTCTGGCCCGCACCACGCCCTGCCATCGTGGCCAAGTAGGAAAACCGCCCCATGAACCATATCGTCATCGTCGACCCCTTCTCCACCGGCAAGCTCTATGCACCGTTGCTCAATGCCCGGGGCCTGAACTGCATCGCCGTCATCTCGCGGCCCGACCTGCCGGCACACTTCACCCACGATCTAGTGGCCGAGCACTTTACTCAGGTACTGGCCTGGCACCCGGAGCTGGTGGAAACGCTGGACGCGCTGGGCGTGGTGGCGGTGATCGCCGGCTGTGAAACCGCCATTCACCTCACCGACCACCTCACCGAAGCACTGGGCCTGCCGGGCAACAGCCCGGCCACCAGCGACCAGCGTCGCAACAAGTACACCATGCAGCAGGCACTGGACCGCCGGGAACTGGCGCACATAGACAGCCACCTGGTGACTCATCCCGAGCAGATCCCCAAGGTGCTCAAGACCGTCGACCCGGACCTGCAGTACGTGGTCAAGCCGCTCAATTCGGCGGCCACCCAGGGCGTGGTGTTCGCCACGGGCCGGGCCGCCGTGGAGCAAGCCCTGATGCAGGCGGGCTGGGAACAGCGCAATGACCTGGGGGAAATCAACCTGGGGTTCGTGGTGCAGCCATTCATCAGTGGCCCTGAATACGTGGTGGACATGGTGGCCTTCAACGGCACCTACCACATCGCCACCGTGTGCAAGTACACCAAGATCCAGCGCAATGGCAGCCCGTTCGTGTACGACAGTCTCGACACCCTGGACCCGGGCGCCGCGGAACTCGCGCCGCTGCTCGATTACGCGCGCCAGGCCGCCGCCGCCCTGAACGTGCTGCATGGCCCGCTGCACATGGAAATCATCTGGTCGGCCCAAGGGCCGGTGATGATCGAAGCGGGCGCCCGCCTGCACGGCGGCATAGCCCCGCGCCTGTTCCAGCAGGTGTACCAGCCCGATCTGCTATCCGTCGCCATCGACAGCTACCTGGGCCGCCCCACACCGGCGGGCGGTGGCTGTTCGCGCCAGACCCACCACGGTCGTATCGGCTTTTTCTGGGCCGACCAGCCTTCCACCTTCGAGGGGCCCGGCTTCGAGCCCATGGTGGAGGCTGGCAAGGTACCCGGCTATGGCGGCCATCGCTATTTCGTCGCCCCGGGCGCCCATGTGCCCCGCACCATTGATTTCGCTACCTGCCCCGGCCTGTTCTGGCTGAGCCATGACGACCCCCGGCAACTCGACCACAACGCTGAGCAGATCCGCGCCCTGCTATGGAGCCAGTGAGATACCCATGACCGCCAACCTGATCATCAACCCGTGTGCCGCCGCCCTGGGCGCAGGCAATGCCTGCGCCGTGGTCCTTGAAAACATCCAGGTCAACAACGACCCCGGCTATGTGCCGCTGCTGACCCGCAACCTGAACCAGGTGGCCTCGCACCTGGACAACCTGGTCTCCAATCCGATCTACGACGGGTTCTCGCGCCAGCTGCAGGAAATGGGCTACCCGAATGCCGTCGCCGCCAATGAAAAACTGCTCAAGGCATTCATTTCCCGCGGGGTACGCTCCATCAACAACGTGGTGGACGCCTACAATGCCATCGCCATACGGCATGGGGTGAGCATCGGCGTGCACACCTACGAACAGGCCGAAGACATCCACGTGTTTCGTGCCGCGGCCCCCATGAAGTTTCGCCCGCTGTTCGCCAAGAAGGACGCCACCGTGGCGCCCGGCGACCTGGTGTACACCTGTGCCGACGCGCTGCTGGCCTGTATCGGCAAGACCGACGCCGATGCCCACGAATTTCGCCTGACCGACAGTTCGTCACGCCTGGTGGCAGTGGTGCTGGGCCATCACGACACCCCCCGCGCCTTCAATCAGCAAGTGCTGGAAGAACTGGTGGATACGTTGCGTGAAACCCTGCCCGGTCTGCAGCACCACTTCCTGCCATCGGCAGCCGCCTGAAGTCAGCGCCACGCCTTGAGCACGGGGTTGATGACCACATCGGCCACGTGCTCAAGGGCCATGAGGTTGTCCTTGAGAATCATCAGTTCTTCGAACTGGTGGTAGCCGACCTGCAGCATCATGTCGGTGTCGCCGAACAGCGAATAGGCATGGATGATTTCGGGGTACGCGTGAATTTGCGGAAACACCAGGTGGCAGACATTGCCATGCAGGGTCAGCATCAGAAAGGCAGTCTGTTCGGCCTGCTCGGGCTTGGCCACATTGATGGTGAAACCGAGGATGACGCCATTGTCGATCAGCTTCTGGACGCGCGCCTCCACCGCCGTGCGCGACTTGTGCACCTGGCGCGACAGCTGCGCCAGGCTGACCCTGGCGTCTTCTTGCAATGCGGCGATGATCTGCTTGTCGACCTTGTCCATCTTCACGCCTCTGCAGGCACACCCCTCGATCCACCCCTTCACGGGCGCTGGCCACTGTGATTTTGCCACAACTGCAACGGTGCACCCGCCTGGCAAGAGGTAACTCGATACACCTGGCCTACCGGTTTTGCGCCATACCGCGTCGACTGATCCACAGCGACCCCAGAATCACTGCGCCGCCCAGGGCCAGGCGCCCCAACGGCTCGCTCTGGTTCCAGATCAGCAGGTTGAGCAACAGCCCCGTGGGGATGTGCAGGTTGTTCATCACCGCCAGCGTCGCGGCGCTGACCTGACTGGCGCCTTTGTTCCAGGCATACATGCCCAACGCCGTGGCCACCAGCCCGAGGAACACCAGCACGCCCCACTGCAGCGAGGTTTCCGGCAGGTGGTGCGGGTTGCCGAACGCCAGGAAGGCTGGCAGGGCCACCAGCAACGCACCGACGAAGAAATAGCCGAAGCGGCGGTACTGCGGCTCGTCACTGGGGTAGCGCGCCACCAGACGCTTATATAGCACCTGGCCAGCAGCATAGGTGAAATTGGCCAGTTGCAGCAGCAAAAAGCCCATGAAGAAATCCGGGTTCACCCGGTCGAAACGGATGATTGCCGCACCCGCCACCGCCACCACCGCAGCCAGCAATGCCCAGGCATTGAAGCGACGGTTCAGGGCGTCTTCGATCAAGGTCACATGCAGGGGTGTGAGGATGGTGAAGAGCAGCACCTCCGGCACGGTGAGCACGCGAAAGCTCAGGTACAGGCACACATAGGTGACGCCAAACTGCAGGGCGCCAATCAACAGCATCGAACGCAGGAAGCCTGGTTCCACCCGACGCCAGCGGGTCAAGGGAATGAACACCAGGCCGGCGATCACCACCCGGGCGACCACGGCGAAATAACTGTCGACGTGGCCCGCAAGGTAAACGCCGATGAGATTGAAGGAAAATGCCTGAATCAATGTAACCAGAAGTAGATAGCCCATGGGTGCCCCTTACCGTAGAGGCGGCGACCTTAACGGGTTGGGCGGGGGTGGGCAATCCCTGATTGGTATGGGCATGGGATGCTTGACCTGGGTGGCCTGGAGCCCTTGAGATCGAGCGCCGCGTAGGCGGCGCTCGATCTCAAGCACGCAGAAAGCCCCAAGCCAACCGCGCCCAAGCCACACCAACCCGATAAAAAATCTTAAAAATACCCACAAACCCATCAACTAAGTTGATTTGTACAGCCATTCCTCTACTCTTTCACAATCACCCTACGATGCCTCGCAGGTCACCTTCAGCCGCAGCTTGAGAATGTCCCGGTTAAAACGCTGCAATACATTGGCGCTCTTCCCAGGCTCCACCCTCATCTTGCGCACGCGCGGGGCTTCCGGGCCGTTGCGGAACTCCACCGCGCACTCCGCGGCCTGGGAGCCATCGTTGCGCAAGGTGATGGAGCCCATGTCGCCGGCAGTGTCATCGGTAGTGAAGGATATGTCCGTCCCCGCCACATGCTTTTCCACCTCGATGGGGTAGGCAAAGGCGGTGAACGGCAACAGCGTCAGCAAGAGCGCACAGCAACTTTTCATTCGGCAGTCTCCACGATGGAACTGCCAGCTTAGGACATCAGGAGCCAATGATGAAAGCGCCCCGCGTTACCCTGGATCAGTGGCGGACTTTGCAGGCCGTGGTCGACCATGGCGGTTTCGCCCAGGCCGCCGAAGCCCTGCACCGTTCCCAGTCGTCGGTCAGTTATACCGTGGCGCGCATGCAGGACCAGCTCGGCGTACCGCTGCTGCGCATCGACGGGCGCAAGGCCGTGCTCACGGAAGCCGGTGGCGTGCTGCTGCGCCGCTCGCGGCAACTGGTCAAGAACGCCAGCCAGCTGGAAGACCTGGCCCACCATATGGAACAGGGCTGGGAAGCCGAGGTGCGCCTGGTGGTCGATGCCGCGTACCCCAGCGCCCGGCTGGTCAGCGCGCTCACCGCGTTCATGCCGCAAAGCCGCGGCTGCCGTGTGCGCCTGCGCGAAGAAGTGCTGTCCGGGGTCGACGAGGTGCTCACCGAAGGCGTCGCGGACCTGGCCATCAGCGGCTATGCGATTGCCGGCTACCTGGGCACCGAGATGAGCTCAGTGGAATTCGTCGCCGTGGCCCACCCCGACCATGCCTTGCACCGCCTCAACCGCGCCCTGAGCTTTCAGGACCTGGAAAGCCAATTGCAGGTGGTGATCCGCGACAGCGGCCGCCGCCAACCCCAGGATGTGGGCTGGCTGGGTGCAGAGCAACGCTGGACGGTGGGCAGCCTGGCCACCGCCGCCACGTTCGTCGGCTCCGGCCTGGGCTTCGCCTGGCTGCCGCGCCACCTGATCGAGCGGCAACTGCGCGAAGGCGTGCTCAAGCCATTGCCGCTGGAACAGGGCGGCAGCCGCCACCCGGTGTTCTACCTTTACTCCAACAAGGACAAACCCCTGGGCCCGGCCACGCAGATTCTGGTGGAACTGCTGCGCCAATTCGATACCGCGCCCCTGGATGTGCCCATCGCCGCCCCTCAACTCGCCTGACAGGATTGTCGCCATGGCCTTTTTCGAACATGACGGTTGCACACTGCACTACGAAGAATACGGCCAGGGCGCCCCCCTGCTGCTGGTCCATGGCCTGGGCTCCAGCGCCCAGGACTGGGAATACCAGGTGCCAGCCCTGGCGCCTTTCTTCCGCTTGATCGTGGTTGACCTACGCGGCCATGGCCGCTCGGAAAAGCCCCGCGAGCGCTACAGCATCGCCGGCTTTGCCGCCGACCTGGCCGCACTGCTCGACCGCCTGGGCACGGGCCCGGTTCATTACGTGGGCCTGTCCATGGGCGGAATGACCGGGTTTCAGATGGCCGTGGACTACCCTGCCTTGCTGCGCAGCCTGACCATCGTCAACAGCGCCCCCGAGGTGAAGCTGCGCAAGCCCCTGGATTACTGGCAATGGTTCAAGCGCTGGAGCCTGATGCACGTGGTGAGCATGGGTGCCATCGGCCAGGGCCTGGGCAAGTCACTGTTTCCGCGCCCGGAACAGGCCGAGTTGCGGCGCAAGATCAGTGAACGCTGGGCCCGCAACGACAAGCACGCCTACATGGCCAGCTTCAACGCCATTATCGGCTGGGGCGTGCAGGAACGCATCGGCCAGATTCGCTGTCCCACCTTGATCATCAGCGCCGACCACGACTACACCCCGGTGGCGCTCAAAGAGCAGTACGTCAAACTGATCCCCCAGGCAAAACTGGCGGTCATCGCCGATTCACGGCACGCTACGCCACTGGATCAACCCGAGCACTTCAACCGGACACTCAAGGACTTCCTCGCCGCCGTGTCCTCCACCCCCAAGGATCAACGAGTCCCATGCTGAAAAAAATCGCCCTCGCCGCCTGCTCCCTGATGTTCGCCAGCCAATTGATGGCCGCCGACGCCCAGCACCCACACGTGCTGATGGACACCAGCTTCGGCAAAGTGGAAATCGAACTGGACATGGTCAAGGCCCCGATCAGCAGCAAGAACTTCCTCGCCTACGTGGACAGCGGGTTCTACAACAACACCATCTTCCACCGCGTGATCCCCGGCTTCATGGTCCAGGGCGGCGGCTTTACCCAGCAGATGCAGGAAAAGCAAACCCGCGACCCGATCAAGAACGAAGCGGACAACGGCCTGAAGAACGTGCGCGGCACCTTGTCGATGGCGCGTACCAGCAGCGTCAACTCGGCCACCAGCCAGTTCTTCATCAACGTCAACGACAACGAGATCCTCGACCACGGCAACCGCGACTTCGGCTATGCCGTATTCGGCAAGGTCGTCAGCGGCATGGACGTCGTCGACCAGATCGTGCACTCCCCGACCACCAGCAAGGGCGGCATGCAAGACGTGCCTGCCGACCCGGTGCTGATCAAGTCGGCCAAGCGCGTCGACTGATGGCCTGAAGGCCAGAACCTTTTACACAGGAGCTTTCGCCCCATGCTGTTCCGTCGTTTTGAAAAATGGATCGATATCTTCCGTGAGGCGCCCACCGAGGCGCCGCCAACCCGGGTGCTGGCCTTCTACGTGTACTACCTGCGCCAGGTCTGGCCCAGCTTCGCCGCCCTGCTGTTCGTGGGGCTGGTAGGTGCGCTGATCGAGGTGGCGCTGTTCAACTACCTCAGCCGCATCATCGACCTGGCCCAGGGCACGCCCAACGTGCACTTCTTCAGCGACCACGGCGGTGAACTGCTATGGATGGCCGTGGTGGCCCTGCTGCTGCGGCCCGTGTTCGTGGGCCTTCACGACCTGCTGGTGCACCAGACCATCGCCCCCGGCATGACCAGCATGATCCGCTGGCAAAACCACAACTACGTGCTCAAGCAGAGCCTGAATTTCTTCCAGAGCGATTTCGCCGGGCGTATCGCCCAGCGCATCATGCAGACCGGCAACGCCCTGCGTGACTCGGCCGTGCAGGCGGTGGATGCACTCTGGCATGTGCTGATCTACGCCATCAGTTCGTTGATCCTGTTCGCCGAAGCCGATTGGCGCCTGATGATCCCCCTGATCAGCTGGATCCTGGCCTACATCGTCGCCCTGTACTATTTCGTTCCCAGGGTGAAAGAGCGCTCGGTGGTGTCGTCCGACGCCGGCTCCAAGCTCATGGGCCGCATCGTCGACGGCTACACCAATATCGCCACCCTCAAGCTGTTCGCCCACACCAACATGGAACAGCACTACGCCCGCGAGGCCATCAGCGAGCAGACCGAGAAGTCGCAAATGGCCAGCCGCGTCATCACCAGCATGGACGTGGCCATCACCACCCTCAACGGCCTGCTGATCGTCGGCACCACGGGCCTGGCACTGTGGCTGTGGACCCAGTCACTGATCTCGGTGGGCGCCATCGCCCTGGCCACGGGCCTGGTGATCCGTATCGTCAACATGTCGGGCTGGATCATGTGGGTGGTCAACGGCATCTTCGAGAACATCGGCATGGTCCAGGACGGCCTGCAGACCATCGCCCAGCCGGTCAGCGTCAGTGACGTGAAAAACGCACCGAAGCTGAAAGTAGACCGCGGCGCCGTACGCTTCGAAAACGTCGACTTCCACTACGGCAAGGGCAGCAAGATCATCGAAACCCTGACCCTGGACATCCGCCCCGGCGAAAAAATAGGCCTGATCGGCCCCTCGGGGGCAGGCAAGTCGACCCTGGTCAACCTGTTGCTGCGCCTCTATGACTTGTCAGGCGGGCGCATCCTGATCGACGGTCAGGACATCACCCAGGTCAGCCAGGAAAGCCTGCGCGCGCAGATCGGCATGATCACCCAGGACACGTCGCTGCTGCACCGCTCGATCCGCGAAAACCTGCTGTACGGCCGCCCCGGCGCCAGCGAAACGCAGATGTGGGACGCCGTGGTGAAAGCCCGTGCCGACGAGTTCATCCCCCTCCTGTCCGATGCTCAGGGCCATATGGGCCTGGATGCTCACGTGGGTGAACGCGGAGTGAAACTGTCCGGTGGCCAGCGCCAGCGCATCGCCATTGCCCGGGTACTGCTCAAGAATGCACCGATCCTGATCATGGACGAAGCCACCTCGGCACTGGACTCGGAAGTCGAAGCCGCGATTCAGGAAAGCCTGGAAACCCTGATGCAGGGCAAGACGGTGATCGCCATCGCCCACCGCCTGTCCACCATCGCCAAGATGGACCGGCTGGTGGTGCTGCAGCACGGCCGGATTGTCGAGCTGGGTAGCCATCAGGAGCTGTTGGCGCATCAGGGGCTGTACGCGCGGCTGTGGCATCACCAGACGGGCGGGTTCGTCGGCATCGATTGACCCTGGAGCCGCATGCGCTGGGTCAGGGTCGGCGCGGCGGTCTGGACGCGGCCGGGTCCGCTGCTACGGTCATTCAGCAGTCTGGCGATAGGGCAAAGCAGCACGCGCTTCCTCGGCATAGGCCCGCACACCCGCACGCTCTTCCTGCAGAAACTCGGCTACGGCATTCTTCAACCCCGGGTGGCTGAGGTAATGCCATGACCGGGTAATCACCGGCTCGAAGCCGCGAATCAACTTGTGTTCACCCTGGGCACCAGCGTCAAAGCGCTGGTACCCCTGGGCAATGGCGTAGTCCATACCCTGGTAGAAACAGGTTTCGAAATGCAGGCGGTCGAATTCCGCCAGGCAGCCCCAGTAGCGCCCGTAGAAACTGTCCCCACCCACCAGGCTGAAGGCCATGGCCACCGGGCGGCCTGCCTGACGGGCGAATACCACGCGGATGGCCTCGGGCATGCGCTCGGCCAGCAGGCTGAAGAACGCCCGTGTCAGGTACGGTGACTGGCGGCGTACGGCGTAGGTGTTGGCGTAGCAGGCGTAGACGAAGTCCCATTCCGCCTCGGCCAGGGTATGCCCTTCGCGCCATTCGAACTCGAAGCCCTGGGCGGCCACCTGTTCGCGCTCCTTGCGCATCTGCTTGCGCTTGCGCGAACTGAGCGTGTCGAGAAAGTCCTGGAAGTCGCGGTAACCGCGGTTGTGCCAGTGGTATTGGCACCCCAGCCGCTCGAGCCAGCCCGGCTCCTGGGCCACCAGGGTATCCAGGGCCGGGTCGGTGAAGTTGATGTGCGCGCCGGATAGTTCTTCGACCTCCACATAGCCAGGCACCGCTTGCAGCAGGGCCAGCCCATCACCCAGCAGGCGCGGGCCGCTGACCGGGCTGAATGGCACGGCGCAGAGCAGCTTGGGATAATAATCGATACCGGCGCGCCGGCAAGCGTCGGCCCAGCCGTGGTCGAAAACGTATTCGCCATAGGAATGCCATTTGCGGTAGGCCGGCATCGCTGCGATCAAGCGGCCGTCTTCGATGTGCAACAGGTGCTCCGGGCGCCAGCCCGACTGCTTGCCCAGGCTGCCGCTGTCTTCCAGGGCGCAGAGGAAAGCATGGCGCAGGAAAGGCTGGTCGATGGGAAGCAGCGCGTCCCAGTCGCCGGCCGATACCTCGCTCAGGCTGTGCGTAACGTGCAGTGGCATGGCAATTCCCCCTTGGATGTTGCAAGGATGCCATATTCCGGACGGGTGTCGCCTCCTTCCCGCGCTTCGTCCGGTCTTGCAGGGGGTTCGCGGGGCCTGGTAGGACCAGGTGACGCTCGGGAAGCAGACAATGCAAAAATCCCAGGCAAAAAAAGCCCCGCGCTAAGGCGGGGCGAATGAGCTTTAACGGATGAGCAAAAACGGTGTTACCTGAAACGCATTACAACAGCGGAATGGAGTAGCTCACGATCACGCGGTTTTCGTCCTGGTCACGCTGACCGGGAATATCGTTGCGCCACATGGCGTTTTTCCACATCAGGCCCAGGCCCTTGAAGGTGCCTTGCGGAATCACGTAGGCCAGGGTCAGGTCGCGTTCCCACTCGGAACGGCCGGAACCGGCCACCGCGCCGCTGGTGGCCACGGTGTCGATGTTGTCGCCACGCAGGTACACCAGGCCGGCGGTAGCGCCAGGGAAGCCGATGGCGGAGAAGTCATACGAGTAGCGCGCCTGCCAGGTGCGCTCGCCGGCACGGCCGAACTTCTGGATCTGCATGTCGGTGATGGTGTAGTTCGACGAGCCGTCGCCCTGGTTCAGCCACGGGAAGTCCGAGCTGCCGTTGCTGACCTGGTAGCCACCGCCGAAGGTGTGGCCGGCCACGGTGTACAGGAACAGGCCGCTGTACAGGTTGTTGTCCACCGGCCCTTTGCCGCTGGCCACGCCGCTGTAGTTGCCGCTGGTGTAATAGGCGGCATCGTTGCCGTTGGCACCGTCGTCGGTGCTGTGGAACACACGCAGGTCGGACTTCAGCACACCCGGGCCGATGGCCCAGTTGTGTACCAGGCCCAGGAAGTGCTGCTTGTAGAACTGGTCCAGCTCACCGTAATAGTACTGAACCAACAGGTCCTTGGTGATCTTGTAGTCGGCACCGGCGTAGTAGAACTTGTTGCTGCGCTCGCCAATGTTGCTGTTGCCACTGCCGTTGGCACCACTGATGGACAGGTTCTCGAAGTTGCTCGAGTTACGCGCCTTGGCCTGGCTGATCTGACCGGCGATCAGGGTCAGGTCCTTGATGTCGTTCGAAGTGATCTGGCCACCTTCGAACAATTGCGGCAGCAAACGACCGTCGTTGTACTGGATGACCGGCAACTTGGGCATCAGGGTGCCCAGTTTCAGCTCGGTCTTGGAGATCTTGGCCTTGGCGGTCAGGCCAAGGGTGCTGAAGTCGTCAGCGGCGTGGTCGCCATCGCTGGGGAACACGGTGCCGCCGTCCAGGGTGCCAGTCGGGTTGCCGTGCTTGGCGGTGCTGGAGTCCAGCTTCACCCCCAGCAGGCCGATGGCATCCAGGCCGAAGCCGACGGTGCCAGCGGTGTAGCCGGATTGGAACTCCAGCTGGAAGCCCTGGCCCCATTCAGCCTGGTAGTTGGCGTTCTTGGCGGTGGCCGAGTCGCGGTTATCGGTGTTGATGTAATAGTTGCGCAGCTTCAGGGTCGCCTTGCTGTCGTCAAGAAAGCCTTCGGCCATAGCCTGCTGTGCCATGACGCCCAGGGCCATGGTCAGGGCCACGGTGGACTTGTTCATTGATTTACTCCTTTGAGTACTGCTTTTTGAGTTTTTTCAGCGACGCTGCCTGGTATGCGGGCGCAAGTCCGGCAAGCTTTATGGGAGGGCATCTTGAACAGCGGATATTTCAGCGAGGTGGCTCGAATATTAAGATTTGATGACAGCGGAACTTTTTGAAATGAAGATTAGTTAATCATCACACGAAGGAATGGGGCTCGCAGAGGAAGGGGCGGCCGTTCAGAATGAAACCTTGTTCATGAACGAACTGTGGGAGCTGGGGGCGATGAGCCCCCAGCTCCCACAGAAATGAACTCAAGCGCAGAAACCGGGCGGATCAACGCTTGCGCAAGATCACGCTGCCGATGGAGTAGCCGGCGCCAAACGAACTCAATACTGCCAGCGAGCCCTTGCCCAGGTCGTCCTGGTATTTATGGAAAGCGATCACCGACCCCGCCGAACTGGTGTTGGCGTAGGTATCGAGAATCACCGGGGCCTCCTCTACCGAGGCTTCCCGGCCCAGCAGTTTCTTCACGATCAGGTGGTTCATGCTCAGGTTGGCCTGGTGCAGCCAGAAGCGCTTGACGTCGGCCACCTCGATACGGTTTTCGCTGAGGTGCTCACCGATCAGTTGCGCCACCATCGGGCACACTTCGCGGAATACCTTGCGGCCTTCCTGTACGAACAGCTTGTCGGCGGCATCGGCGCCTTCTTCGGCGGCGCGGTTGAGAAAGCCAAAATTGTTGCGGATGTTGTTGGAGAACTGGGTCAGCAGTTTGGTGCTGACGATCTCGAACTGGTACGGCGAGGTCGCCAGGTCGGCGCGCTCGACGACGATCGCGGTGGCGGCGTCGCCGAAGATGAAGTGGCTGTCGCGGTCACGGAAATTCAGGTGGCCGGTGCAGATCTCCGGGTCCACCACCAGTACCGCCCGCGCCTGCCCCAGGGCGACGCTGTTGCAAGCGGTCTGGATACCGAAGGTGGCCGAGGAACAGGCCACATTCATGTCGAAGCCGAAGCCCTGAATACCCAAGGCCTGCTGCACTTCGATGGCCACGGCCGGGTACGGGCGCTGCAGGTTGGAGCAGGCGACGATCACCGCGTCGATGTCGGCAGCGGTCTTGCCGGCCCGTTGCAAGGCCTGCTCGGCAGCGGCCACGGCCATCTGGCAGAGAATCGACTGTTCGTCGTTGGAACGCTCCGGCAGGCGCGGCTTCATGCGTGCGGGGTCGAGGATGCCGGCTTTGTCCATGACGAAGCGGCTCTTGATACCCGAGGCTTTTTCGATGAAAGCGGCATTGGACTCGGTCTGCGCCGCCAGTTCACCGCGCTCGATGGCTGCGGCATTGTCGGCATTGAACTGGTGTGCCCAGGCGTTGAAGGAGGCAACCAGCTCTTCGTTGGAAATGCTGTCAGCCGGGGTATACAGGCCGGTGCCGCTGATGACGACGTTATGCACGCTCGTTCCTCTATTATTCGGGGCCGTTGCCAGGGCAGCGGCAGAGTGAGTCGCAGTCAACTGGTACTAACGTACCAGTTAATAAAAAACACTGTCACGGGCGCGAAACGGGTCAGGCAACCCATGGTCGCGGGTGAAACGGTGGCCAATTGTGCCAGATTCGCGGGAAAAGTGCCCTTTACACGATAAAGGGCACCCCGGCTATCAGGCCTCCACCTGGGTCCATTGCTTGCCCAGGCGCTTGTCGGAGATAGGTACCTTGGTCCCCAGCTGCTGGGCAAAGAGCGACACCCGGTATTCCTCGATCAGCCAGCGGTACGACTCAAGCTCCGGGTCGCGCTTGCCTTCTTGGGCATGCTTGCCGTGGCGCGCCTGAAACTGCGCCCACAGGTTGCCCAGTTCGATGCTCCATACCCGGTCCTTCTGCACTTGGCTGCCCAGTTTTTCCAGGCGCAGTTCGATGGCCTTGAGGTAACGCGGCAATTCCTTGAACCAGGCCGAAGGGGTCTGGCGCACGAAGCCCGGGTACACCAGGTTGCCCAGTTGCTGCTTGATATCGTTGAGGGCCACCGCCTGAGCCAGGTCGATCTTGCCCTTGAAGCGCTTCTGCAAGCCGTGCCAGAGCTTGAGGATGTCCAGGGTCTGGCGCGTCAGGCGTTCGGCATGCTCCGCCCAGGCACCGCGCTTGCGCTCGGCCAGGGCCGCCAGGCCGGCGCCGTCACGGGGAAGGCTGGCTTCCCCTTCAAGAATGCAGGTGTCCAGGCTGGCCAGCAGGATGTCTTCCACCAACGCTTCGACGCGCCCCAGTTCCCGATACAGCAACCCCAGTTCGGTCAGCCCGGGCAGCTTGCCGCGCAGGAACTTGGCCGGCTCGGCCAACTGCTGCAACAACAACCGCTGCAAGGCACGGCGGTGCTGGAACTCGGCTTCGGCGGCGGTGGAGAAACGGCCTTCCTTGACGGTGCCGTTCTCTTCCACCAGCGCCGGATAGACCGTCATCGACAGCCCGGCGATCTTCTGCTGGGTGGTCTCGGCCACCGCGGCGAAGGCCTTGGCCTCCACCGGCTGCTGGGCCTTGGCCGATTGCGGCGCAGCCAGGGCGGCCTGGCTGGCCTGCACGAAACGCGCGGTCAGCTCGGCCAGATCGCGGCCCTCACCGAGGAATTTGCCCTGGCCGTCCAGCACTTCGATGTTCATGCGCAGGTGGCTGTCCACCTGCTGTTCGGACTCGGCCCAGGCCTCGTCGCTGACCCGCGCTCCGGTCATGCGCAGCAGTTCGCGGCCCAGCGCCTGGGGCAACGAGCCCTCGGCGAAAGTGATGCGCTGCAGAGCGGCGCGGACGAAGTCCGGCACCGGCACGAAGTTCTTGCGGATCGCCTTGGGCAGGTTGCGCACCAGCGCGATGCACTTGGCTTCCAGCAAGCCCGGTACCAGCCACGCCAGGCGTTCATTGGGCAGCGCCGGCAACAGCGGCGCCGGTACGCTGACGGTGACGCCGTCACGCGGGTGGTTGGGCTCGAAGTGATAGCTCAGCGCCAGGGTCAGGTCGCCCAGGTGCAAGGTATCCGGGTATTGGCCGGCGGTGACCTCACTGGCCTCGCGGGCCAGTACGTCTTCCTCGCGCATGATCAACAGCTTGGGGTTCTTGTGGCTCTCGGTCTTGTACCACTGGTCGAAGGTGGCCGTCTGGTGAATCTCGGCGGGTACCCGCGCATCGTAGAAGGCGTACAGGGTTTCTTCATCGGCCAGAATGTCCCGGCGCCGCGCCTTGGCCTCCAGCGCGTCGAGCTGCTCCAGCAGTTCGCGGTTGGCCACCAGGCACTTGGCCCGCGACTGGATCTCACCCCGCACCAGGCCCTCGCGGATGAACAGCTCGCGTGCGACCACCGGGTCGATGGGGCCGTAATGCACCGGGCGGCGGCCCACCACGATCAGGCCGAACAGGGTGATCTGTTCGTAGGCCACCACTTGGCCACGCTTTTTCTCCCAGTGCGGCTCGAAGTGGTTTTTCTTGATCAAGTGCCCGGCCAGAGGCTCGATCCAGTCGGCATCGATCTTGGCCACCATGCGTGCGTACAGCTTGGTGGTTTCCATCAATTCGGCGGTCATCAGCCACTGCGGGCGCTTCTTGCCGATGCCCGACGAGGGGTGAATCCAGAAACGCCGCTGGCGCGCGCCCAGGTAGTCGCCTTCCTCGGTCTTCTGGCCGACCTGGCTGAGCAAGCCGGACAGGATCGCCTTGTGGAATTTGGGGTAGTCAGCCGGCTCCTTGTTGATGGTCAACTGCAGGTCACGGCAGATCAGGCTCAACTGCCGATGGGCATCCCGCCATTCGCGCAGGCGCAGGTAGTTGAGGAAGTTCTTGCGGCACCAGTTGCGCAACGGGCTGGCGGTCAGGGCCTGGCGCTGCTCCTCGAAGCCGCGCCACAGGTTGACCAGCGCGGCGAAGTCCGAATCGGCATCTTTCCACTGGGCGTGGGCCTGGTCGGCGGCCTGCTGGCGCTCCGGCGGGCGCTCGCGCACGTCCTGCACTGACAGGGCACTGGCGATGATCAGCACTTCCTGCAGGCTGCCCTGCTTTGCCGCTTCCAGCAGCATGCGGCCCATGCGCGGGTCCACCGGCAGACGCGCCAACTGGCGGCCGATCGGGGTCAACTGGTTCTCGCGGTTGACTGCCGACAGCTCTTGCAGCAGGTTGAAACCATCGGTGATGGCCTTGCCATCCGGTGGCTCGATGAACGGGAACTGGTCGATCTCGCCCAGGCGCAGGTGCAGCATCTGCAGGATCACCGCCGCCAGGTTGGTGCGCAAGATCTCGGGGTCGGTGAATTCCGGCCGGCTGATGAAATCCTCTTCGCTGTACAAGCGAATGCAGATGCCGGGTTCGACCCGCCCGCACCGGCCCTTGCGCTGGTTGGCGCTGGCCTGGGACACCGCCTCGATGGGCAGGCGCTGGACCTTGGCGCGGTAACTGTAGCGGCTGATGCGCGCGGTGCCGCTGTCGATCACGTAGCGGATGCCCGGAACGGTCAGCGAGGTTTCGGCGACGTTGGTGGCCAGCACCACCCGGCGGCCCGGGTGGCTCTGGAAAATCTTCTGCTGCTCGGCCGGTGACAGGCGCGCGTACAACGGCAGGATTTCGGTGTGCCTGAGCTGGGCCTTGCGCAGCATCTCGGCGGCGTCGCGGATCTCGCGCTCGCCGGGCAGGAACACCAGGACGTCGCCCGGGCGCTTGCCTTCGCTGCGCTCGAACGAGGCTATCTCATCCAAGGTGGCGATGATGGCCTGGTCAACGGTCAGGTCGTCCTCGACGCTGTTGCCCTCCTCGTCCTGCTCGCTGGTGAGCGGGCGGTACCAGACGTCCACCGGGTAGGTACGGCCCGACACTTCGATGATCGGCGCGTCGTTGAAGTGCTTGGAAAAGCGCTCCAGGTCGATGGTCGCCGAGGTGATGATGACCTTCAGGTCGGGGCGGCGCGGCAATAGCGTCTTGAGGTAGCCCAGCAGGAAGTCGATGTTCAGGCTGCGTTCGTGGGCTTCGTCGACGATGATGGTGTCGTAGCGTTCCAGAAAGCGGTCGTGCTGGGTTTCGGCCAGCAGGATGCCGTCGGTCATCAGCTTGACCAGGGTATTGGCGTCGCTCTGGTCTTCGAAGCGCACCTGGTAGCCCACCAGCGCGCCCAGGGGCGTGGCCAGTTCCTCGGCGACGCGGGTGGCGACGCTGCGCGCGGCAATCCGGCGTGGCTGGGTATGGGCGATCAGGCCATGCTGGCCGCGGCCCAGTTCCAGGCAGATCTTCGGTAACTGGGTGGTCTTGCCCGAGCCGGTCTCGCCAGCAATGATCAGTACCTGGTGTTCGGCCAGGATCTTCTTGATTTCGTCGCGCTTGGCGGCGATGGGCAGGCTGTCATCGTAGCGGATGGCCGGCACGCTCTGGCGCCGCGCCGTGACCTGGGCCATGGACGCCCGGGCCCGCTCCACCCACTGGGCCAGCTTGCCTTCATCGGGTTTCTTGCGCAGGTCGTGCAACTGCCGGCGCAGGCGATGGCGGTCGCTGATCATGGCCTGGTCGAGGTTCTTGAACAGGGTGTCGATAACGGGAGTCTGGTCAGTCATCAGGTACGCAAATGGCCACGCGGCGAAAAGAATGGGCGTGATTGTCGCAGATTTGCGGGATCTAATCACATTGACCCGTATGTTTAGGCAATGCCGACCTGAAGGTCGAACAATCCCGATTTAACCCCCTGTCGGCGCCGTGCAACCATCCGTGACCATGAACCCCGCCCCGCTCCCCGCCGCCAGCACCGAACCACGAGCCCAGCGCCGTGCGGTCTGCCTGCGCCCCGGGGAAAACCCGCTGTTCAATGTGATCCTGGCCTTCTGGGCCCTGTGGCACTGCCGCCACGCGCGCCCGCCAGACGCCTCGCTCGCCGCCTGAATCCACCTGTGCTCCCGTCCTGAAGACGGGCCGACCCCGCGTGCGCAAGCGAGAGCCCCATGAATTTCGCCCCTCTGCAACAGGCCCAGGCATTCCTGGACCAACACCCGCATATTGAAATGTTCGAGCTGTTCATTCTGGACGCCAACGGCGTCCCCCGCGGCAAGCTGCTGCACCGTGATGAACTGCTGGCCGTGTATGAGAGCGGCCGCCCCTTGCCCAGCACGATCCTGGGCCTGACCCTCAATGGCGACGACGTGGAACACTCCGGACTGGTCTGGGAAACAGGCGACATCGACTGCCGCGCCTACCCCCTGGCAGGCAGCCTGGTACCGATGCCCTGGCGCAGGATGCCCACCGCGGCCGTGCAGGTCAGCATGCACCCCACAGAAGGCCTGCCAGCCAGCGTCGCCGACCCGCGGCATTTGCTGGCCAGGGTCATCGAGGGCCTGAACACCGATGGCTTCTACCCGGTGATGGCCTGCGAGCTGGAGTTCTACCTGCTGGACACCCAGCGCGACACCGCCGGGCGCCCCCGACCGGCGCTGGACGCCGACGGGGGGCGCCCGCGCAATACCCAGGTTTACGGCCTGCGCGAGCTGGAGCAGATAGAGCCGTTTCTCGCCGACCTGTACGCGGCGTGCAAACAGCAGGGCATTCCGGCGCGCACGGCGATTTCCGAGTATGCCCCCGGCCAGGTGGAGATCACCCTGGAACACGGCGACGCACTATTGGCCATGGACCAGGCGGTGCGTTACAAGCGCCTGGTCAAGGGCGTCGCCCACCAGCACGGCATGCAGGCCTGCTTCATGGCCAAGCCGTTCGCCGACCTGGCAGGCACTGGCATGCACCTGCACATCAGCCTTGCCGATGCCCGAGGGCACAACCTGTATGCCAGCGATGACAAGGCGGGCACGCCGCTGCTGCGCCAGTCGGTGGGAGGCCTGCTGGCGTGCCTGCTCGACAGCCTGCTGCTGTTCTGCCCCAACGCCAACTCCTACCGGCGTTTCCAGGCCAACAGCTACGCACCGCTGGCGGCGACGTGGGGGGTGGACAACCGCACCGTCAGCCTGCGGGTGCCAGGCGGGCCTGCCCACAGCCGACACATCGAACACCGTATCTGTGGCGCGGATGCCAACCCCTACCTCGCCGCCGCGGCCGTGCTGGCGGCGGTTCACCGGGGTATCCGCGAAGGTATCGCCCCTGGCGCGCCGGTGCAGGGCAACGGCTACGCCCAGGCAGACGAGCGGCTACCCACCGACTGGTTGACGTCACTGGATGCGCTGCAGGGCTCGGCCTGGGCACGGGAGGCGTTTGGCCAGGACTTCCTCAAGGTGTACCTGGCGGTGAAGCGTGATGAATACCGACAGTTCATGGCCGAGGTCGGTGAGCAGGATTGGCGCTGGTACCTGACCCAGGCCTGACCGTCGTCGGCTGTCTTGCGCTTTGCCCGGCCCAGCGCAGGACCGGGCGAAGCTCGGGAAGAAGCAACCCCCACTTTCACCCCGGAGCATCGCACCATGCCCCCACGCAGCAATAACTACTACACCGCCACCCTGAACCACGACACCGACTTTCCGGTTCTACAAGGCACCCACAGCGTCGACGTCGCCATCATCGGCGGCGGCTTCACCGGTATCGCCACTGCCGTGGAGCTGGCGGAAAAAGGCCTTGAGGTGGCCGTGCTCGACAGCCATGAAATCGGCTGGGGTGCCAGCGGCCGCAACGGCGGCCAGGTCACTGGCAGCCTGTCGGGCGATGCAGCCATGCGCAAGCAGATGCGCAACCGCTTGGGCGCCGAGGTGGATGACTTCATCTGGCACCTGCGCTGGCGCGGGCACCAGATCATCGAGCAGCGCGTGGCCCGCTATGGCATCGCCTGCGACCTCAGGCGCGGCCACCTGCACGCGGCCATGAAGCCTGCGCACATGAACGAACTACGCGCTTTCCTGGAAGAAGCCCAGGCGCGGGGCATGGGCGATGCCGTCACCCTGCTGGACCGCGCCGCCATGCGCCAGCACCTGGACAGCCCGCTGTACTTGGGCGCACTGAAAAACACCCGCAACCTGCACCTGCACCCGCTCAACCTGTGCGTGGGCGAAGCCCGCGCTGCCCAGGCCCTGGGCGCGCGGGTATTCGAGCACAGCGAGGTGGTGGAGATCATCCACGGCCCACGCCCCGCCGTGGTCACTGCCCAAGGCCGAATCGAGGCCCGGCAGGTGATGCTGGCCGGTGACGTGCACCACAGGCTGGAACGCAAACAGCTCAAGGGCAAGATCTTCCCGGCCATGGGCGGCATCGTCACCACCCGACCGCTGGGCGACCTGGCGCACCAACTCAACCCCCAGAACCTGGCCGTGTACGACTGCCGTTTCGTGCTCGACTACTACCGCATGACCGCCGACGGCCGCCTGCTGTTCGGCGGCGGTGCCAACTACTCAGGCAAGGACTCACGCGACATCGCCGCCGAATTGCGGCCTTGCATCGAGCGCACCTTTCCCCGCCTCAAGGGCGTGGACATCGAGTTTCAGTGGAGCTGCGCCATGGGCATCGTGGTCAACCGCATCCCGCAACTGGGCAAGCTGTCGAACAACGTCTGGTATTGCCAAGGCTATTCAGGGCACGGCATCGCCACCAGTCACGTGATGGGCGAGATCATGGCCAACGCCCTGACAGGCACGCTGGGCCAGTTCGATACCTTCGCCGCGTGCAGGCATATCAAGGTGCCGATGGGGGATGTGCTGGGCAACCCGTTGCTGGCGGTGGGAATGTGGTACTACGGCATGCGCGAGAAGCTGCTTTAGCTGCAAGCTGCAAGCTGCAAGCTGCAAGCTGCAAGCTGCAAGGAGCATCGCCTCTTGCAGCTTGCAACTGCCCTCACGCAATCTTCTTCAGGCCCAGCTTCTTCAGTTCTTCATCGCGCAGCTCGCGGCGCAGGATCTTGCCGACGTTGGTGGTCGGCAGCGCTTCGCGGAACTCCACGGCGCGCGGCACCTTGTAGCCGGTGACGTTGGCGCGCATGTGCTCCATGACCTGGTCCTTGGTGAGGGTCACGCCGGGACGGGCGACGATGAACATCTTGATGGCCTCGCCGGACTTTTCGTCCGGCACGCCGATGGCCGCGCATTGCAGCACGCCCGGCAGAGTCACCAGCACATCTTCCAGTTCATTGGGGTACACGTTGAAGCCCGAGACCAGGATCATGTCCTTCTTGCGGTCGACGATGCGCATGTACCCATCGTCCTGGATCACCGCGATGTCGCCGGTCTTCAGCCAGCCATCGGCGTCGAGCATTTCGTCGGTGGCTTCCTGGCGCTGCCAGTAACCCTTCATCACCTGCGGGCCCTTGACGCACAACTCGCCGGTTTCACCCAGGCCCAGCTCGCGGCCATTTTCATCGACCACCCGGCACAGGGTGGACGGCACGGGAATACCGATGGTGCCCACCTGAATGTTCTGGATCGGGTTCACCGATGCCACCGGGCTGGTTTCGGTCATGCCGTAGCCTTCACAGATAGCGCAGCCGGTCACGGCTTTCCAGCGGTCGGCGGCAGCCAGTTGCAGGGCCATGCCACCGGACAGGGTCACTTTCAGCGCCGAGAAATCCAGGTTGCGGAATTCAGCGTTATTGCACAGGGCCACGAACAGGGTGTTGAGCCCCACGAAACCGCTGAATTTCCACTTCGACAACTCCTTGACCATAGCCGGCAGGTCGCGGGGGTTGCTGATCAGCACGTTGTGGTTGCCGATCAGCATCATGGCCATGCAGTGAAAGGTAAAGGCGTAGATGTGGTACAGCGGCAACGGTGTGATGAGGATCTCGCACCCTTCATTCAGGTTCGAGGCCATCAGCGCCTTGCACTGCAGCATGTTGGCCACCAGGTTGCGGTGGGTGAGCATGGCGCCCTTGGCCACGCCGGTGGTGCCACCGGTGTATTGCAGCACGGCCACGTCGTTGGCATCGGGGTTGGCTTCACGCACCGGCTTGCCGTGGCCCTTGCTGATCACGTCGTTGAATTTCACCGCATTGGGCAGGTGGTACGGCGGCACCATTTTCTTCACGTACTTGATCACGCTGTTCACCAGCAGGCGCTTGACCGGTGGCAGCAGGTCGCCCACCTGGGTGACGATCACATGCTTGACCGACGTCTTGGGCACCACGTGCTGCGCCAGGTGCGCCATGTTGGCCAGGCATACCAGGGCCTTGGCACCGGAGTCGTTGAACTGGTGCTCCATTTCCCGTGCGGTGTACAACGGGTTGGTGTTGACCACGATGAGGCCGGCGCGGATAGCGCCAAACACAACCACCGGGTACTGCAAAACGTTTGGCAGTTGCACGGCGATTCGATCGCCGGGTTGCAAATCGGTATGCTGTTGCAGGTACGCCGCGAAGGCGCCCGACAGTTCGTACAGTTGACCGTAGGTGAGCGTCTTGCCCAGGTTGCTGAACGCCGGCTTGTCAGCGAAGCGCTGGCAGGACTGCTTCAACACAGCCTGGATATTCGGATATTCGTCAGGATTGATGTGCGCAGCAATACCCGCTGGGTACTTATCCTTCCAGAAATTTTCGATCATGGAAGCCCACTCCTCCAGCACAGCGAATTCATCACCGCTTCATATGCGATTATTATTGATGGATGACCCGGGCGCGTGAAGCGCCGTTCGATCGAAAGCGCGCCGAGAGTAGCAGCTTTGGAAAAGGTCGCATAGAGCCCGAATCGGGCTTGATGGTCACTAAAATGACTCAATGAATTCAAACGGTCACTTTTAGAGTAAAAAACCTATTACTCTCGAAAGATGGCTTGCCAGCAAGCGATCGAAGCCCCTGGACAACGTGCCGACAAGCCGACCCGTGCAGTGTGCGGTCAGGCGATATCGCGCAGCTCGCGGCGCAGGATCTTGCCCACCGCCGTCATCGGCAGCGACTCGCGCAGCACAATGTGTTTGGGCACCTTGTAGCCCGTGAAGTTTTCCTTGCAGTAGGCCTTGAGCTCTTCCAGGCTCACCCCGCTCTCGCGCGGTACGACGAACAATTTTACCGCCTCGCCGGAACGGTCGTCGGGAATGCCGATGCAGGCGCAGTTGGCAACCTTGGGGTGGGCCATGACGACGTCTTCGATTTCGTTGGGGTACACGTTGAAGCCCGAAACGATGATCATGTCTTTCTTGCGGTCGACGATGCGGGCGAAGCCGTCGGGGTCGATGACGCCGATATCACCGGTACGCAGCCAACCTTCGGCATCCAGCGCTTCGGCGGTCGCCTCGGGGCGCTGCCAGTAGCCTTTCATCACCTGCGGGCCCTTCACGCACAGTTCGCCTCGTTCGCCCAGGGGCAACTCGTTGCCCTGGTCATCGATTATTTTCAGCGCCGTGCCCACCACCGGCAGCCCCACCGTGCCCAACCTGGCCGCAGCGCCGTACGGGTTGGTGCACACCACAGGCGAGGTTTCGGTCAAGCCATAGCCTTCGACGATGCGGCAACGGGTCAATGCTTCCCAGCGGTCGGCCGTGGCCTTGACCAGCGCGGTGCCACCGGAATTGGTGACCTTGAGGTGAGAGAAGTCCAGGGTCTTGAAGTCGGGGTGCTCCATCAACGCCACGAACAGGGTATTGAGCCCCAGCAGGCCGGTGAACTGCCACTGCTTGAGTTCCTTGATGAACGCCGGGATGTCCCGCGGGTTGCTGATCAGCACGTTGTGGTTGCCGGTGACCATCATGCCCATGCAGTTCGCCGTGAAGGCATAGATATGGTAGAGCGGCAACGGCGCGATCATCACTTCCTGGCCTTCGCGCAGGATTTTCACGCCGTGCTCGTCGGTCTGCTCGAAGCAGCACAGCACCTGCTGCATGTTCGCAACCAGGTTGCCATGGGTCAGCATGGCACCCTTGGACAGGCCGGTGGTGCCGCCGGTGTACTGCAGCACCGCCACATGGTCCAGGGTCAGGGGCACCGGCTTGAGTGCCTGGCCACGGCCCAATGCCAGTGCCCGCTTGAAGGTGATGGCCTGGGGCAGGTCGAAGGCAGGAACCTTTTTCTTCACCTTGGCCACCAGGGTGTTGACCAGCCAGCCCTTGGCGGCCGGCATCAGGTCACCCAGGCGCGCCTCGATCAGGTAGTTGATGCGGGTGTCGGGCAGCACTTCCTGCACCAGCTTGCCGAACATGTTCAGGTACACCAGCGCGCGGGCGCCCGAGTCGGTGAACTGGTGGCGCATTTCCCGGGCGGTGTAGAGGGGGTTGGTGTTGACCACGATCAGCCCTGCGCGCAGGGCGCCGAACACCACGATGGGGTATTGCAACACGTTGGGCAGTTGCACGGCGATACGGTCGCCGGGCACCAGGTCGGTCTCGTTCTGCAGGTAGGCGGCGAACTCGGCGCTGTAATGATCCAGCTGCGCATAAGTCAGGGTGACCCCCAGGTTGCTGAAGGCCGGGCGGTCAGCGAACTTCTTGCAGGAACGCTCGAACACCTCCACCACCGAGCTGTAGGCGCCCAGATCCAGCGCCGTGGGCACCCCCACGGGCCGTTTATCGTTCCAGAATTCAGCTTGCATTATTATTGTCCTCTCGCCTGAGCCGATCGTGCCGCCGCCTCCTTGGGCAATAGCGGGTGCTTTTGCGACGTTAGCAGTTAAGCAAGCCCCGGCAAACACGCCAGGCGCTGTCATTAACATCATGAATCAGAATGCTGCGCCGCGCTGGATGCGCGCCATGGGCTATACAATGGTGCGACGTTGTTTTCTTCGCCCCAAGGAACCGCCATGGCCGCAGAGACGTTCTGGCTGACCGCCACTGACCATGCTCGCCTGTACACATACACCTGGCTACCCGCCGAGGCGCCCCGCGCCGTGGTGCTGCTGGCCCATGGCATGGCGGAACATGCCGGCCGCTATGGCCACCTGGGCGAGGCCCTGTCGACGGCGGGCATCGCCCTGTATGCCCCGGACCTGCGCGGCCATGGCCGCACTGCCGAGGCCGGGGCGGTGGGCCATTACGCCGACCGGGGCGGCTGGAGCCGGGTGCTCGACGACCTGGCCGAGCTTGCCCGGCACCTGCACCAGGTTCACCCGGGCACGCCGATGGTGCTGATGGGGCACAGCATGGGCAGCTACCTGGCCCAGGGCTACCTGCTGCGCCACGGTAGCGGTCTGCAGGGGGCGATTTTGAGCGGTTCCAACTACCAGCCACCCGGCTTCTACCGCGCCGCGCGCCTGGTCGCCCGGCTGGAACGCCTGCGCCAGGGGGCAAAGGGCCGCAGCGCGCTGATCGAATGGCTGTCCTTTGGCACCTTCAACAAGGCCTTCAGGCCCACGCGCACCCGGTTCGACTGGCTGAACCGCGACCCGGCCGCCGTTGACGCCTACATCAATGACCCGCTGTGCGGGTTTCGCTGCACCAATCAATTATGGCTCGACCTGCTCCAGGGGCTCGCCCTGATCAGCGCCCCTGGCAACCTGGCGCAGGTCAATCCACGCCTGCCGATACTGATCGTGGGGGGGTCATGTGATCCGGTGAGCCACGGCAAGCGTCTCACTGATCTGGCGCACGCATGGGGTGCAACGGGTGGCCGCCCTGTCACCCTGAAACTGTATGCCCAGGCGCGCCACGAAATACTCAACGAGATCAACCGCGAGGAGGTCATCGCCGACCTGCTCGCCTGGCTGCAGCAGGCCTTGGCCACCCAGTGCCCGGCCCGCAGCGAACAACCGCCGTTACCGAACCCGATAAGGAACAGTCACCCATGACCCAGGTTACCAACACGCCGTACGAAGCCCTTGAAGTCGGCCAGAAAGCGACTTTCAGCAAGACCGTGGAGGAGCGCGACATCCAGCTGTTCGCCGCCATGTCTGGCGACCACAACCCGGTGCACCTGGACCCGGAATTCGCCGCCACCACCATGTTCAAGGAGCGCATTGCCCACGGCATGTTCAGCGGCGCGCTGATCAGTGCCGCCGTGGCCTGCGAGCTGCCTGGCCCGGGCACCATCTACCTGGGGCAGAAAATGAGCTTTCAGAAACCGGTAAAGATCGGCGACACGCTGACCGTGCGCCTGGAAATCCTGGAAAAGCTGCCCAAGTTCCGCGTGCGCATCGCCACCCAGGTATACAACCAGCGTGATGAGATGGTGGTGGATGGCGAGGCCGAGATCCTGGCGCCGCGCAAGGAGCAGACCGTGAACCTGGTGAGCCCCCCGGCCATTACCATCGGCTGATCAAGCCCGTGCTGCAGGGGCTGTTTCACACAGGCAAAAAAATGGGCGACCGAAGTCGCCCTAAATGCCTTGCGTGCTCTGTTGAAGCGCAAGCCTTGCTTGCGTTCGATGGAGCAAAGATAACCAGTGGAAGCCCTGCGCGAACTGACTCAGGTCAAGTTTTCAGCGCTTCTTGGGCTTCTTCTTGGGTTTTTTCTTGCCGCTGCCCAGGGGCATGACCTGCTCGAACTGCTGACGCATTTCATTCAGGCGCTTGTCATTGAGGTCGTGCACGCGCTTGGCGCGCTCCGCGGAGAAATCGATCAGCTTGTCGTCCTGGCTCATGGTCACTACGTCAGGTGGGGCGAGGGTCTGGCATTCATAATGCGGGCAGACGCCCCGCGGATCAAACTTCTATGTCCACCCACAGCCCCTGGCGCGGTTCGTCGTCGATCAACGGCGCCACCGGCACGGTGTTGTCGGCGTTCAGCTCATGGCCTGGCACCGGCAAATGGGCCTCGGGGTCGTGCTCGGCCTCCTCGCGCTGACGCTGACGACGGCGTTGACGCTCCTCTTCCTCGCGCAACAGCAACGCCGCGGTTTCCTGGTCGCGCTGGCGCAGGTCGATCTCGCTTTCATCCGACGTAGGCTGAGTGGGCGTCACGGGCGCCACGATCGGCGGTGCCGGCCGTACCGGGTCGAGCTGCGACGTCACCGGGACTACGCTGAGGGGAAGAATGGGTGGCAACATGGTCTGGGGCTCTCCTGTTGCCGGGGTAACGGCGGCAGGTGGGGCGGCTTGAGGTGTTTGTAGCTGAAGTATCGACTACGTCACATAAGCATAGTTGCACGCGAGTCCGGCGCAGGTCCTGCGCTTGCAGCTTGAAACCTGACGCTTGCAGCTGCATTTAACCGACGAGACTCTTTGGCCCTCGGGGCCATCATCCGGTACCATAGTCGGCTTTTTCATGGCGGGAGTCAGGCAGCATGGCGCAGCAGTATCAACCGGGGCAACGCTGGATTAGCGACAGCGAAGCAGAGCTAGGTCTAGGCACCGTTCTGGCACAGGACGGGCGCTTGCTGACCGTGCTCTACCCGGCCACTGGCGACACCCGCCAATATGCCCTGCGCAACGCGCCGCTGACCCGGGTGCGGTTCTCTCCAGGTGACCAGATCACCCATTTCGAAGGTTGGAAGCTGACCGTGCAGGAAGTCGAGGACGTCGACGGCCTGCTGGTCTACCACGGTCTCGATGCCCAGAACCAACCGTGCACCCTGCCGGAAACCCAACTGTCGAACTTCATTCAGTTCCGCCTGGCCAGCGACCGCCTGTTCGCCGGCCAGATCGACCCGCTGGCCTGGTTCTCGCTGCGCTACAACACCCTGGAACATACCAGCAAGCAGTTGCAGTCGTCGCTGTGGGGCCTGGGCGGCGTGCGTGCGCAACCCATCGCCCACCAACTGCACATCGCCCGTGAAGTGGCCGACCGCATTGCCCCGCGCGTGCTGCTGGCCGACGAAGTGGGCCTGGGCAAGACCATCGAGGCTGGCCTGGTCATTCACCGTCAGTTGCTGTCGGGCCGCGCCAGCCGCGTGCTGATCCTGGTTCCGGAAAACCTGCAGCATCAGTGGCTGGTGGAGATGCGCCGCCGCTTCAACCTGCAGGTTGCCCTGTTCGACGCCGAGCGCTTCATCGAGAGCGACGCCGGCAACCCCTTCGAAGACGCGCAACTGGCGCTGGTCTCGCTGGAGTGGCTGACCGAAGACGAAAAGGCCCAGGACGCGCTGTTCGCCGCCGGCTGGGACCTGCTGGTGGTCGACGAGGCCCACCACCTGGTGTGGCACGAAACCAAGGCCAGCCCGCAGTATTCGTTGGTCGAGCAACTGGCCGAGGTCATCCCCGGCGTGCTGCTGCTCACCGCGACCCCGGAACAACTGGGCCAGGACAGCCACTTCGCGCGCCTGCGCCTGCTGGACCCGAACCGTTTCCATGACCTGGCCGCCTTCCGCGCCGAGAGCGAGCACTACCGCCCTGTGGCCGAAGCCGTGCAGGAACTGCTGGACAAAGGCCGCCTGTCGCCCAAGGCGCACGCGACCATCCAGGGCTTCCTGGGCGCCGAAGGCGAAGCCCTGCTGACAGCCGTCAACGACGGCGACACCGAAGCCGCCGCCCGCCTGATCCGCGAACTGCTGGACCGCCACGGCACCGGCCGCGTGCTGTTTCGCAACACCCGCGCCGCCGTTCAGGGTTTCCCGGAGCGCAAGCTGCACCCGTACCCGCTGGCCAACCCGGACGAGTACATGGAGCTGCCGCTGGGCGAACACGCCGAGCTGTACCCGGAAGTGGCCTTCCAGGCCCAGGCAGAGACCGACGAGGAAAACCGCTGGTGGCGTTTCGACCCGCGGGTGGAATGGCTGATCGACCAGCTGAAAATGCTCAAGCGCACCAAGGTGCTGGTGATCTGCGCCCACGCCGAGACCGCCATGGACCTGGAAGACGCCCTGCGCGTGCGCTCCGGCATCCCGGCGACGGTCTTCCACGAAGGCATGAACATCCTGGAGCGTGACCGCGCCGCTGCCTACTTCGCTGACGAGGAGTTCGGCGCCCAGGTGCTGATCTGTTCGGAAATCGGCAGTGAAGGCCGCAACTTCCAGTTCGCCCACCACCTGGTGATGTTCGACCTGCCGGCCCACCCGGACCTGCTGGAACAGCGTATCGGCCGTCTGGACCGTATCGGCCAGAAGCACATCATCGAGTTGCATGTGCCGTACCTGCAGGACAGCCCGCAAGAGCGCCTGTTCCAGTGGTACCACCAGGCACTGAACGCGTTCCTCAACACCTGCCCTACCGGCAACGCCCTGCAGCACCAGTTCGGCCCGCGCCTGCTGCCGTTGCTCGAAGGCGGTGACGACGACAACTGGGACGCCCTGGTGGCGCAGGCACGCAACGAACGCGAGCGCCTGGAAAGCGAACTGCACACCGGCCGCGACCGCCTGCTGGAGCTCAATTCCGGCGGTGGCGGTGAAGGCAAGGCCCTGGTGGCCGCCATCGAAGAGCAGGATGACCAGTTCGCCCTGCCGATCTACATGGAAACCCTGTTCGATGCCTTCGGCATCGACAGCGAAGACCACTCCGACAACGCCCTGATCCTGAAGCCGAGCGAAAAAATGCTCGACGCCAGCTTCCCCCTGGGCGACGACGAAGGCGTGACCATCACCTACGACCGCCACCAGGCGCTGTCGCGTGAAGACATGCAGTTCATCACCTGGGAACACCCCATGGTGCAGGGCGGCATGGACCTGGTGCTGTCCGGTTCCATGGGCAACACCGCCGTGGCGCTGATCAAGAACAAGGCACTCAAGCCCGGCACCGTGCTGCTGGAGCTGCTGTACGTCAGCGAAGTGGTCGCCCCACGCGCCCTGCAACTGGGCCGCTACCTGCCACCCCAGGCACTGCGCTGCCTGCTGGACACAAACGGCAACGACCTGTCGTCGCGGGTGTCCTTCGCAACCCTCAACGACCAGCTGGAAAGCGTACCAAAGGCCAGCGCCAACAAGTTCATCCAGGCCCAGCGCGACGTCCTTGGCCCGCGCATCAACGCCGGTGAAACCAAGGTACTGCCGCGCCATGTGGAGCGAGTAGCTGAAGCCAAGCGCCGCCTGGCTGCCGAGACCGAAGAAGAACTGGCGCGCCTGACCGCCCTGCAAGCGGTCAACCCGACCGTGCGCGACAGCGAACTGGACGCCCTGCGCAAGCAGCGTGAACAGGGCCTGGCGATGTTCGAGAAGGCCGCGCTGCGCCTGGAAGCGATCCGGGTGCTCGTCGCTGGCTGATAGCCAGCTGCTACCGCGCTCCTTGTGGGACCGGGCGAAGCTCGGGAACGTGGCGCCGCGTACTGACCGATAGTACGCGGTGTGCTGTTCCCCTGCTCCGCTCGGCCCCAGAAGGAAGGCTGTCAACCGCCGGTCATTACCTGTTTCAAGCCCCCGCCACTACCGACGCCCCCGCTGGCGCCACCACGCTCATCCCCTCCCGCATCCGCTGCGCATCACGCTTGAAGCTGCGCGCCGCCAACAACAGAAATACCAGGGTCAGCACCAGCGCCACCGGAATGGCGAACATCGCGTCATGCAACCCCACCGCCTTGAACGCCTCGCTCATTTGCTCGGCACCCGCTTCGTCCATGGCCTGGCGAGCAAAGCGGTCGCTCAGCAGACCCGCCACCACCGGCCCCATGGAACCGCCCAACAGATACAGCCCGGCGAAGAACAGCGCCATGGCCGTGGCACGCATGCGCGGGTGCACCACTTCCAGAATGGCGGTGTAGGCACAGGTATAGAAGGCGTAGCTGAAGAACCAGCCCAGGCCGAACACCGTCACGAACAGGCCAATGTCGATGCGCCCCGCCGCCAGGGCCCAGGCGGTGGCACTGGCAGCCACTACCATGCAACTGGCAGCTAGCACTAGGCGGCCGTTGGCCAAGCGCTGCTGAACCTTGTCCGCTACCCAACCACCGAGGGTCAGGCCCACCAGGCCGGTGACGCCGACGATGACGCCGGTCGAAACGGCAGCCTGGTGCAACGGCAGGTGAAAGTAGCGTTGCAACATCGGCACCATGAAGCTGTTGCAGGCATAGGTGGCGAAGTTGAATGCCAGGCCCGCCAGCACCAGCCAGCAGAAGGTAGGGATGGCCAGGAGGCGACGCAGTGGTTTGTCCAGCGGTTGCTGGGACACCGGTTGGGCCTCGGCGGCGCCGCGTGCGGGTTCGCGAATGGTGAACATGAACAGCGCCAGCACCAGGCCCGGTATCGCCGCCACGAAGAACGGCGCGCGCCAACTGCCAAAGAACTCGACCATGGCACCGATGGTAAAGAACGCCAGCAGCAGACCCAACGGCAGCCCCAGCATGAAAATCCCCATGGCACGGCCGCGGCGCTGTGGTGGAAACAGGTCGCCAATCAGCGAATTGGCCGCCGGCGCATAGCTGGCCTCGCCAATCCCGATGCCCATGCGCACCAGCAAGAAGGTCCAGAAACCGCCGACGAAACCGTTCACTGCCGTCAGCGCGCTCCACACCGCCAGCCCACAGCCCATCATGCCCCGCCGTGACCCGCGGTCGGCCATGCGCCCCAAGGGTACGCCCGCCGCTGCATAGACTATGGTAAAGGCAGTACCGACAATGCCCAGTTGAAAATCGCTCAGGTGCCACTCCATGCGTAGCGGCTCAATGATGATGGCCGGGATGGTGCGGTCGAAAAAATTGAACAGGTTGGCGAGAAACAGCAGGAACAGGATGCGCCATGCATGGGGCGCCTGGGCAGGTGAAAGCATGATGGCACTCGCTATTATTCTTGTTAAGGGCCTGATGCAATCTAGAACGTGAATGGAAGATTGTCCCCTGAATCAAGTCTCGTGATGGTGGTCTATCATGGCAGGGTCGGTAAAGGGCTCGATGGCAGGGCCGTTTATCGCGGCTGGCTATGGTATCGATTCCGAAATGTTCAGCAGCACTTTGCCACTACTCGATAGCCACCTTCTATACTGTGGCTAACTCGCCACCCTCGGGTGGCACGGGAGCGTTTGCTCAGAGGCACGCTATGGATTGGCTGGGTTTTCATTTTATAAGCGAATTGCCGGAGCAAGGGCAGATCCTGCTGAACTGCAGCCATAACCCCTTCCTGGTACTGCTGGCGTATCTGGTGGCCTGCTCGGGCAGTTTCGCCACCCTGGACATGGCCGAGCGCATCAGCCACGTGGAACGGCCAAGTGCCCGACACCAATGGCGCTGGATAGGCGCGCTGTGCCTGGCCGGGGGCATCTGGGCCATGCATTTCATCAGCATGCTGGCGTTCGAAACGCCGGTGGAAATGCATTTCGACCTGCCGGTGACCGTGGTATCACTGCTGATCGCCCTGGTGGCTGGCCTGCTGGCCATGAACACCCTGAGCCGCGAGACAATCAGCCTGTTCGATTATATCAAGAGCGCCATCGGCATCGGCCTGAGCATCGCCGGCATGCATTACGTGGGCATGATCGCCATGCGCTCTCCCGCCACCCAGTACTTCCAGCCCGGGTTGTTCAGCCTGTCGATCGTGGTGGCCATCGTCGCCAGCTTCGCCGCCCTGATACTGGCCCGGCACTTTCGCACCGGGAGCGGCACCTTCCATCAATTGCTCAAATACAGCGCCAGCCTGCTGATGGGTGCTGGCATCGTTGCCACGCACTTCCTGGGCATGTGGTCGCTGGTGATGGCGGTTCCCCAGGGTGCGGCCCTGCATGCGCCCATGGTCGACAACAGCCTGGAGCTGGGCCTGACCGTGGCCTTCATCACCTTGCTGATCATCGCCAGCAGCCTCAGCGCAGCGCTGGCCGACAAGAAACTGCAAAGCAAGGAACACGACCTGCGCCGGGTCAATGCCTTGCTCAGCCAACTGGACCAGGCGCGGGTTTCACTGCAACAGGTGGCCCACTACGACGCCCTCACCAACCTGATCAACCGCCGCGGCTTCAACCAGCTGTTCGGCGAAAAGCTGATCGAGCAGAAGCTCAACGGCGGCATGCTGGCGGTGATGTTTCTGGATATCGACCATTTCAAGCGCATCAATGACAGCCTTGGACATGATGCCGGCGACGACCTGCTCAAGGTCATCGCTGGCCATATCAAGAGCGCCACCCGCAGCCACGCCGACGTGGTGGCGCGCTTTGGCGGCGACGAATTCTGCATCCTGATCGCCATGAACAACCGCGACGAAGCCCGCCACATGGCGCAGCGCATCATGCAGAAGATGAAGGAACCCATCGACCTGGCCGGACGGCGCATGGTGATGACCACCAGCATCGGCATCAGCGTGTTCCCGGACGATGGCGACACCTGCGAAGAGCTGCTCAAGCATGCCGACCTGGCGCTGTACCAGTCCAAAGGCGCGGGACGCAATGCGCTGCACTTCTTCAGCGCGAACCTGCGCACCAAAGCCACCCTGGAACTGCAACTGGAAGAGGAACTGCGCTACGCCTTGCGCGCGGGCAACGAACTGGACCTGTTCTACCAGCCCATCTTCGACCTGCGCAGTGGGCAGGTCGCCAAGCTCGAAGGGCTGATCCGCTGGCGACACCCCCAGCACGGGCTGCTGAGCCCGGACAGGTTCATCTCCATTGCCGAAACCAACGGGCTCATCGCCGAGCTGGACAACTGGGTGTTGCAGCGGGCGTGCCGAGACCTTGCCCACCTGGGCCGCAACGGCTGCGAACAGTTGAAGATCACGGTCAATTGCTCAGCCTTGAACCTGGCCCGGGAGGAACTGGTGGGCGAGATCCGCTCGGCCCTGGCCGACGCCGGGGTCGCACCGCAGCGGCTGGAGCTGGAAGTGACCGAGAACGCGCTGATGGGCAACATCGCCACCACCATCAGCCTGCTCAATCAGATTCGCGCGCTGGGGGTGTCGCTGTCCATCGACGACTTCGGCACCGGTTATTCTTCCCTGGCGTACCTCAAGCGCCTGCCGCTGGACACCCTGAAGATCGACCGCTCGTTCATTCAGGACATTCCGCGCTCGGCCGCCGACATGGAGATTGTGCAGGCGATCATCGTCATGGCCCACACCCTGCACCTGCAAGTAGTAACCGAAGGCGTGGAGACCGTGCAACAGTATGAATTCCTGGCCAACTATGGCTGCGATTACGTGCAGGGGTACCTGTTGAGCAGGCCGGTGTCGCTTGGCGAACTACGGCCGGTGCTCGACCAGTTGAACGAACACCACAATGCCAACGGTATGGTGTTCAGCCAACCGGTACCCAGCCGTGGCAGCGATGAGCGCGTGGTACGCGACCTGTTCGCTGAGCCACCCGTGGCCCGCCCTGCCCGATAGGTCACGCGCCAGCGACTGCAAGGGTGACCGCACGCATCAGCGCACCATTACGGTGCCATCAGTCTGCCTGTGCCCTTTCCTGGATCAGCACCCAAGGCGATACCACCACCGCCCACAACGTCGGATTACGCTCCACACAGTCCAGCGCCTGCGATTCAGACACCTTGGCGAGCAATCCAGCGTCCATCCACTGCTTCACTTCAGCCCCATTGTCCGTGGCCACGGCCTCGGCGGCGGCGACCAAATCCAGCGCAGGCTCGACCCACAACAGGGCACCGCGGGCAAAGAAGGGTTGCAGCTCCTGCCATCCGATCACGGCGGTCTCGCCGAGCAGCTTGGCATAGAGGGTGCTAGGTTGTTCAGTCATGGGTTTCACCAAAAAGAATATCGGGGGCAATGATACCGCCCCGGATTGCCATGGAAAAACCCGGTTTCAATTGCGTGATTGATGGCGAGTTCGGAAAAGCCAAGGATGACAACCTGCTGCACAGGTTTGCGCCGCCGTTATTCTGTAACTTCCTGTCGATAAAGCGACACCCTGGCCATTTGCCCCCAGGCGCCAGCTTTTCAATGGATCGAGCGGCGCTCTACACTGTACCGGTACAGTTACCGGGGGCCGATCGGGGTGTTTTTCCGTTCGCTTCGGGCAGTCGTGGGAACACGCGACGCCCGCTTCGACAAGACCCGGTCCTGCAGCATTCGCCGCAAGACTATAAAAAATACAACAGTAGAGTGGAGCACTATGACTAAGCAGATTTCCAAGCTGTTCGCCGCGATGGTCCTGGCGGGGGTTGCCAGCCATTCGTTCGCTGCCGACACCATCAAGATCGGTATCGCCGGCCCGAAAACCGGCGCCGTTGCCCAATACGGCGACATGCAGTTCGCCGGCGCGAAAATGGCCATCGAGCAAATCAACGCCAAGGGCGGCGTCGACGGCAAGAAGCTCGAAGCGGTTGAATACGATGATGCCTGCGACCCGAAACAAGCGGTCGCGGTCGCCAACAAAGTGGTCAACGACGGCGTCAAGTTCGTGGTCGGTCACCTCTGCTCCAGCTCCGCCCAGCCCGCTTCGGACATCTACGAAGACGAAGGCGTGATCATGGTCACCCCCGCCGCTACCAGCCCTGACATCACCAACCGCGGCTACAAGATGGTGTTCCGTACCATTGGCCTGGACAGCGCCCAGGGCCCGGCCGCCGGCAACTACATCGCCAAGTTCGTGAAACCCAAGCTGGTCGCCGTGATCCACGACAAACAGCAATACGGTGAAGGCATCGCCACCGCCGTCAAGGCCACGCTGGAGAAAGACGGTATCAAGGTACCGGTGTTCGAAGGCATCAATGCCGGCGACAAGGATTTCTCCTCGCTCATCGCCAAGCTCAAGCAGGCCAACGTCGACTTCGTCTACTATGGCGGCTACCACCCGGAGCTGGGCCTGATCCTGCGCCAGGCCAAGGAAAAAGGCCTGAACGCCAAGTTCATGGGCCCTGAGGGCGTGGGCAACGAGTCCATCTCGCAGATCGCCCAGGGTGCCGCCGAAGGCCTACTGGTGACCCTGCCCAAGTCCTTTGACCAGGACCCGGCCAACGTCGCCCTGGCCGATGCCTTCAAGGCCAAGAAACAGGACCCTAGCGGCCCGTTCGTGTTCCCGTCCTACTCGGCCGTGGAAGTGATCGCCGACGCCATCACCGCCGCCAAGAGCGAAGACACCGCCAAGGTGGCCGCGGCCATCCACGCCGGCACCTTCAAGACCCCTACGGGCGACCTGAGCTTTGACGCCAAGGGCGACCTGAAGGACTTCAAGTTCGTGGTCTACGAATGGCACTTCGGCAAGCCGAAGACCGAAGTCAGCCCTCAGTAAACGCTCTTTGAAAACCGATGAAGCCCACTGCGCAAGCAGTGGGCTTTGTTTTACGAGGTAATGGGCCGGGTTTCCGCGATCCGGAAGGCGGCTCACCTGAAAATCTCAAAACCGTCACCAGCGGTTCGCTGGCATAAAGCTTTGCACCCGCGGCTCCGACCGCCCGTGCGAGCAGGAAAATGACTCCACCAGTGAAATGCGTATCAGGTTTTTAGGAGCGCGCGGTAATGCCTGACATCTATCACTTCTTCCAACAGCTGGTTAACGGGCTCACCGTTGGCAGCACGTATGCCCTGATCGCCATCGGCTACACGATGGTCTACGGCATCATTGGAATGATCAACTTCGCCCATGGCGAGGTCTACATGATCGGCTCGTACGTGGCGTTCATCGCCATCGCCGGCCTGGCCATGCTGGGCCTGGACAACGTACCGTTGCTGATGACCGCGGCGTTCTGCGCCAGCATCGTCGTCACCAGTGCCTATGGCTACAGCATCGAACGGATCGCCTACCGCCCCCTGCGCGGCAGCAACCGGCTGATCCCGCTGATTTCGGCCATCGGCATGTCGATCTTCCTGCAGAACACGGTTCTGCTCTCGCAAGACTCCAAGGACAAATCGATCCCCAACCTGATCCCCGGCAATTTCAGCTTCGGGCCAGGGGGGGCACAGGAAGTGCTGATCTCCTACATGCAGATCGTGGTATTCGTGGTGACCCTCATCGCCATGCTCGGCCTGACCCTGTTCATCTCCCGTTCCCGCCTGGGCCGCGCCTGCCGCGCCTGCGCCGAGGACATGAAGATGGCCAACCTGCTGGGCATCAATACCAACAACATCATCGCCCTGACCTTCGTCATCGGCGCGGCCCTGGCCGCGATCGCCGCGGTGCTGTTGAGCATGCAATACGGGGTGATCAACCCCAACGCCGGCTTCCTGGTGGGCCTCAAGGCTTTCACCGCGGCCGTGCTCGGCGGTATCGGCAGCATTCCGGGCGCCATGCTCGGTGGGCTGGTACTGGGTGTGGCCGAAGCGTTTGGCGCCGACGTGTTCGGCGACCAGTACAAGGATGTGGTGGCGTTCGGTCTTTTGGTTCTGGTGCTGCTGTTCCGGCCGACTGGCATTCTGGGCCGTCCGGAGGTTGAAAAAGTATGAACAAGACTCTCAATTCGGCGTTCTTCAGCGCGCTGCTGGTGTGGGCCGTGGCCTACCCGGTGCTGGGCCTGAAACTGTCCATCGATGGCATCCACCTGATCGTCCAGGGTGCCAGCACCACGACCCTGTTGATCATCGCCGCCTGCTCGGTGCTGATGTTCGTGCGGGTGCTGTTCAACCGGCAGATCAGCTCGGCATGGAAAAGCTCCCCGCGGTTGCCACTGGTGCCTGCCAAGGCCGGTGATTTCTTCACGCAGCCCAAGACCCAGCGCTGGGTGATCCTGGGCCTGATCGTGGTGGCATTCATCTGGCCATTCTACGGCTCGCGCGGTGCGGTCGACCTGGCCACCCTGGTACTGATCTACGTGATGCTGGGCCTGGGCCTGAACATCGTCGTGGGCCTGGCCGGGCTGCTGGACCTTGGCTACGTGGGTTTCTATGCCGTGGGTGCGTACACCTACGCGATGCTGTCGCACTACTACGGCTTCAGTTTCTGGATCTGCCTGCCGCTGGCGGGCCTGGCGGCGGCCACCTTCGGCTTCCTGCTGGGCTTCCCGGTGCTGCGCCTGCGCGGTGACTACCTGGCCATCGTGACCCTGGGCTTCGGTGAAATCATCCGCCTGTTCCTGCGCAACCTCACCGACCTCACCGGCGGCCCCAACGGCATCAGCAACATCCCCAAGCCGACCCTGTTCGGGCTGTCGTTCGACCGTTCCGCCGCCGACGGCGCGCAAACGTTCTACGAGTACTTCGGGCTGACCTACAACCCGGTGGGCAAGGTGATCTTCCTTTACCTGGTGGCCCTGCTGCTGGCCCTGGCCGCGCTGTTCATCATCAACCGCCTGCTGCGCATGCCCATCGGCCGTGCCTGGGAAGCACTGCGTGAAGACGAGATCGCCTGCCGCGCGCTGGGCCTGAACCCCACCATCATCAAGCTCTCGGCCTTCACCCTGGGTGCCAGTTTCGCCGGTTTCGCCGGCAGTTTCTTCGCCGCGCGCCAAGGTCTGGTCACCCCGGAGTCGTTCACCTTCATCGAATCGGCCATCATCCTGGCCATCGTGGTGCTGGGTGGGATGGGCTCGCAACTGGGCGTCATCCTGGCGGCGATCGTGATGATCCTGCTGCCGGAAATGATGCGTGAGTTCAGCGATTACCGCATGTTGATGTTCGGCGCCATGATGGTGCTGATGATGATCTGGCGTCCTCAAGGTCTGTTGCCCATGCAGCGCCCCCACATGGAGCTGCGAAAATGACGCAGAACATTCTTGAAGTATCCGGCCTGAGCATGCGTTTCGGCGGCCTGCTGGCCGTCAATGGCGTTGGCCTGTCGGTCAAGGAAAAACAGGTGGTGGCCCTGATCGGCCCCAACGGCGCCGGCAAGACCACGGTGTTCAACTGCCTGACCGGTTTCTACAAGCCCAGCGGCGGCACCATCCTGCTGGACGGCCAGCCCATCCAAGGCATGCCCGGCCACCAGATCGCCCGCAAGGGCGTGGTGCGCACCTTCCAGAACGTGCGGCTGTTCAAGGACATGACCGCCGTGGAAAACCTGCTGATTGCCCAGCACCGGCACCTGAACACCAACTTCCTGTCGGGCCTGTTCAAGACGCCGGCGTTCCGCCGCAGCGAGCGCGAGGCCATGGAATACGCCGAGTTCTGGCTGGAAAAAGTCAACCTCACGGAATTCGCCAACCGCCCCGCCGGCACCCTCGCCTACGGCCAGCAACGGCGCCTGGAGATTGCCCGCTGCATGATGACGCGCCCGCGCATCCTCATGCTCGACGAACCGGCGGCCGGCCTGAACCCGCGCGAGACCGACGACCTCAAGGCGCTGATCGCCACCCTGCGCCAGGAGCACAACGCCACGGTGCTGCTGATCGAGCACGACATGAAGCTGGTCATGAGCATTTCCGACCACATCGTGGTGATCAACCAGGGCACGCCCCTGGCCGACGGCACGCCCGAGCAGATCCGCGACAATCCTGAAGTCATCAAAGCCTACCTGGGGGAAGCGTAAATGCTGCAGTTCGAAAACGTTTCCACCTTCTACGGCAAGATCCAGGCGCTGCACAGCGTCAACGTGGAGGTCAGGCAAGGCGAGATCGTCACCCTGATCGGCGCCAACGGTGCTGGCAAATCGACCTTGCTGATGACCCTGTGCGGCTCGCCCCGCGCCCATTCGGGCAGCATCCGTTACCTGGGTGAAGAACTGGTGGGCCAGGAGTCTTCCGACATCATGCGCAAGAGCATCGCCGTGGTGCCGGAGGGCCGCCGGGTGTTCGCCCGCCTGACCGTGGAAGAAAACCTGGCCATGGGCGGGTTCTTCACAGACAAGGGCGACTACCAGGAGCAGATGGACAAGGTGCTGCAGCTGTTCCCGCGGCTCAAGGAACGCTTCAACCAGCGCGGCGGCACCATGTCGGGCGGTGAACAGCAGATGCTCGCCATCGGCCGCGCGTTGATGAGCAAGCCCAAGCTGTTGCTGCTCGACGAGCCGTCGCTGGGGTTGGCCCCGATCATCATCCAGCAGATCTTCGACATCATCGAACAGTTGCGCAAGGATGGCGTGACGGTGTTCCTGGTGGAGCAAAACGCCAACCAGGCCCTGAAAATCGCCGACCGTGCCTACGTGCTGGAAAACGGTCGGGTGGTGATGCAGGGTACCGGTGAAGCCCTGCTGACAGACCCGAAGGTGCGCGAGGCCTACCTGGGCGGCTGACACCTGGGCGCGTCGGCGGTGCTGGCAGGTTCGCCGCGGTCCGCGTAGCAGCGGGTTGCCCAGGCCATCAGGTAATCCGCCACTACCTGCACCCGCCGGGGCATGCCGCCCCGGTACGGGTGCACCAGATACAGTGGTGTACTCGCCGTTTCATACTCGGCCAGTAATGCCACCAGGCTTCCCTCTTCCAGTTCCGTGTGCAGCAGGTACGACGGCAGCCGTGCTACGCCCGCCCCCGCCAGGGCTGCCTTTTTCAGCAAGCTGTAATGATTGCTCGCAAACGGCCCCGCTACCGCCACCCGGATCAGCACGTGGCGCTGGTGGTAGCGCCACTCCTCTCGCCCCCCGTAGTGGGTATTGAGCAGGCAGGCATGCTCGACCAGGTCCTGAGGTACCCGCGGCGCCGCGTGCACGGCCAGGTACGTCGGGCTGGCGCAGGTAATCTCCTGCATCGTCAGCAATGGCCGCGCCACCAGCCGCTCGTCATTGGCCACGGTCTCGCGAATGGCCAGGTCAAAGCCCTCCCGGGTCAGGTCGCGGTAACTGTTGCTCAGGTCCAGTTCTACGGTCAGTTGCGGGTAATCGCGTGCCAGCATCCGCAACAACCCTTCAAAGAACGCCTCCCCCAGGGACACTGGCACCGTAAGGCGCACGGGTCCGGCCAATTCATCCTTGAGCAACGCCAGCGCCTGACGCGCCCGGGCCATCTGCGCGACCAGGGCTTGAGCTTCGGGGAGCAGAGCCGCGCCGGCTGCCGTCAGGCTCAGGCGCCGTGTGCTGCGGTGCAGCAGTTGCACCCCGTGGCCGGCCTCCAGGGCGCTGATGCGCTTGGATAACTGCCCCTTGCTCCAACCCAGATGGTGCGCCGCACGGGTGAAACTGCCGGCCTCGATCAGCATGGCGAAGGCGGCCAGATCGTCGAGTTCACTCATTCGATTGTTTCCTCACGAAAACCCAAGGTTGCCTATTGGCAGGATTATCGCAAATAACAAAAGCCCTAGACTGTCTGAACACCCCCTCTGCGAGGAAACACCCATGAAGATCCTGTTGATCGGTGCCAGCGGCACCGTCGGTTCCGCCGTTGCCACCGAACTTGCCCAGCGGCACGACGTGGTTCGCGTTGGCCGCAACAGCGGCGATTTCCAGGTGGACATCGCCGACCCGGCCTCCATCCGCCAGCTGTTCGAACAGGTCGGCCGCTTCGACGCCCTGGTCAGTGCCGTGGGCAGCGTCACCTTCAAGGCCCTCGGTGAAATGGCTGACAACGATTTCAGCCTGGGCCTGCAGAACAAGCTGATGGGCCAGGTGAACCTGCTGCTGATCGGCCGCGAGTTCGCCAACGATGGCGCTTCGTTCACCTTGACCTCCGGCATCCTCAACCGCGACCCGATCCGCACGGGCGCCTCGGCGGCCATGGTCAACGGCGCACTGGACGCCTTCGTCCGCGCCGCCGCCATCGAGCTGCCGCGTGGCCTGCGCATCAACGCCGTGAGCCCCACGGTGCTGGAAGAGGCCATGGGCAGCTACGCGCCTTATTTCCGCGGGTACAAACCGGTGCCAGCCGCCGATGTGGCGCTGGCCTATGCGAAAAGCGTGGAAGGCCTGCAGACCGGCCAAGTGTTCATCGTCGGGTAGCGCCACGGCCCAGCACCCGCAGCGGGCACAATTTTCACTTTTGCTGTGCTAGGGTTCCCGCCATTGACCTGGAGGCCCCCGATGCGCGTTGCCCGTTCCCTGTTGTGCTGTGCCCTGCTGCCGCTGTTCGCCGGTTGCCAGATGTTCGCGTCCACACCAACCCAACCGTCCACTGCCGGAATGACCCGCATGCAGGGTGTGCTGATGGGCAACAACGGCCAGTTGCTGTTCCAGCCTTGCGGCGAGCAGCGTCATTACGCCGTGACCGACATCGGCCACACCGGCGTGCTGCAGGAGGCCGACGGCATCGTCGGCCAGTCCGGGCAGGTCTACGCCGATGTGCGCGGCCGCTTCGAGGCCAGCAAGACCGGCGGCATGGACGGCACCATTGACCTGCATCAGTTCTACCGCCTGGAGCGCTCCACTGCCAGCTGCAAGGACCCGAACTTCAAGTTGCTGACCCTGCGCGCCGCCGGCCAGGATCCCAGCCAATGGGAGCTGCGGGCCAGCGGCAAGGGCCTGGAGCTGAGCCGTGCCGACCAACCCAAGCTGGCCGTGCCTTACGTTGAGGAACAACTGCCCGACGGGCGCCTGAGCTTGAGCACCGAGGCCAACGGCCTGCGCGTTGAGCTGTGGGTAGCGCCCCAGCGCTGTGTGGACCCGGCCACCGGCAGCGTGCAGCAGATGACCGCCGAATTGCGTGTCAACGACCAGCCCTACCGGGGCTGCGCCTACTTCGGTGGCGCCCGGGACGACTGAGCAATAATTGCCGTCGGGCAGTTAAAACCTGACGGCAACCCCCTGCGAACGCTTATAATGGCCGGTTAGTGCAAAGCTGCCGGGTCAACCCTGTGGCCCGGATATTGGACCCTGTCATGTTACGAATCACCGAACTGAAACTGCCCCTGGACCACGCGGACGAGGCCCTGCGCCCGGCCATCGTGCAGCGCCTGGGGATCGCCGACGCCGACCTGCTGGACTTCACCCTGTTCAAGCGCAGCTACGACGCGCGCAAGAAGAACAGCGAACTGCAATTCATCTATACCATCGACCTGAACGTGCGCGACGAAGCCGCGTTGCTGGCGAAATTCGCCGACGACCGCAACGTCGGCCCGGCGCCGGACGTTAGCTACAAAGTAGTGGGGCACGCCCCCGAAGGCCTCACCGAACGCCCGGTGGTCGTGGGTTTCGGCCCGTGCGGTATCTTCGCTGGCCTGCTGCTGGCGCAGATGGGCTTTCGTCCGATCGTGCTGGAGCGCGGCAAGGAAGTGCGCCAGCGCACCAAGGACACCTGGGGCCTGTGGCGCAAGAGTGTGCTGAACCCTGAGTCCAACGTGCAGTTCGGCGAGGGCGGTGCCGGTACCTTCTCCGACGGCAAGCTGTACAGCCAGATCAAAGACCCGCTGCATCACGGCCGCAAGGTGCTGCACGAGTTCGTCAAGGCCGGCGCGCCGGAAGAGATTCTCTACGTCAGCAAGCCGCACATCGGCACCTTCCGCCTGACCGGCATGGTGGAAACCATGCGCCAGGAGATCGAGGCCCTGGGCGGCGAGATCCGCTTCGAGCACAAGGTTACCGACCTGCTGATCGACGGCGAACAGTTGCAAGGCGTGGTGCTGGAAAACGGCGAGCAGATCGCCTCGCGTCATGTGGTCATGGCACTGGGCCACAGTGCCCGTGATACCTTCCGCATGCTCCACGCCCGCAACGTGTTCATGGAGGCCAAGCCGTTCTCCATCGGTTTCCGTATCGAACACCCGCAAGGGCTGATCGACCAGGCGCGCCTGGGCAAGTACGCCGGCCACCCGAAACTCGGCGCTGCCGACTACAAGCTGGTGCACCACGCCAAGAATGGCCGTTCGGTGTACAGCTTCTGCATGTGCCCGGGCGGCACCGTGGTGGCGGCGACCTCGGAGCCGGGCCGCGTGGTCACCAATGGCATGAGCCAGTACTCGCGCAACGAACGTAATGCCAACTCCGGCATCGTGGTGGGCATCACCCCGGAAGTCGACTACCCGGGCGGCCCGCTGGCGGGTATCGAACTGCAGGAACAGCTGGAATCCAAGGCCTACCTGCTGGGCGGCAGCAACTACCAGGCACCTGCGCAACTGGTGGGTGACTTCATCGCCAACACGCCGTCCACGGCGCTGGGTGAGGTTGAACCGTCCTACAAGCCTGGGGTTTCCCTGGGCGATCTGGCCCTGTCGCTGCCAGACTTCGCCATCGAAGCGATCCGCGAGGCGCTACCAGCGTTCGACAAGCAGATCCGCGGTTTCGCCCGTTCCGATGCGATCCTGACCGGCATCGAGACCCGCACCTCGTCGCCGCTGCGAATCACCCGTGGTGCTGATTACCAGAGCCTGAACATGAAGGGGCTGTTCCCGGCGGGTGAAGGTGCAGGCTATGCCGGCGGTATTCTGTCAGCAGGCGTGGACGGTATTCGCATTGCCGAGGCAGTGGCCCGCAGCATGTTGGGGCTGGACTAGCCGATCGGGGGCTCTGCCCCCTCCCTGTGGGACCGGGCGCAAGCTCGGTCCGGCAAGGGCGCGTAATGCTGCAGTTTCTGCACGCTTTCCTACAACCGAATCAGACGCGTCCTAATCCCCCTTTCCTTCCCTTCTGTTAGCTTCCTCCGCCCCGCCCAACCCACCAAAATCGTTATAACAAAAACGAATATAACTTTTGTTTTAACAACTGACGGTACGGGTTAGGGTGTGCCCCTTGGAACTCAGGATGGAGAGCGCCCGTGCCTCTGCGCAATACTTTGACACGTTTTTTTCAGCTGGAAGCCGCCAGTGGCCTGCTGCTGATCGCGGCCGCCGTGCTGGCGCTGTTCATCAACAATTCACCGCTGTCAGGCCTGTACAACAGCTTCCTCGACACGCCGGTGGTGGCCCAAGTAGGCAGCCTGCAGATCGCCAAGCCGCTGTTGCTGTGGATCAACGACGGGCTGATGGCGCTGTTTTTTCTGATCATCGGCCTTGAGGTCAAGCGCGAGGTGCTCGAAGGCCAGCTGTCCAAGATGTCCCAGGTGGTACTGCCAGGCACGGCGGCCATTGGCGGCATGGTGGTGCCAGCGCTGATCTTCTGGGCCATGAACCGCGACAACCCCGCAGCCGTCGCCGGCTGGGCCATTCCCATGGCCACCGACATCGCTTTTGCCTTGGGCGTGCTCGCCTTGCTGGGCAAGCGTGTGCCGGTATCGCTCAAGCTGTTCCTGATGACCCTGGCGATCATCGATGACCTGGGCGCCATCATCGTCATCGCGTTGTTCTACTCGGGCACCCTCTCGAGCCTGGCGCTGATGCTGGCGGCGGCCTGTCTGGTGGCGTTGATCGCCATGAACCGGCTGGGCGTGATCAAGCTGGCCCCCTACCTCATCATCGGCGCGATCCTGTGGGTGTGCGTGCTCAAGAGCGGCGTGCACGCGACGCTGGCCGGGGTAACGCTGGCGTTCTGCATCCCCTTGCGTACCCGCCACGCGGAAACCTCGCCGTCGCGCACGCTGGAACATGCCCTGCACCCTTGGGTGGCTTATGGCATCCTGCCACTGTTCGCCTTCGCCAATGCCGGCGTACCGCTGGCGGGTGTAACCCTGGAAAGCTTCACCCACCACGTACCGCTGGGCATCGCTGCCGGGCTGCTGGTGGGCAAGACCCTGGGCGTGTTCGGGCTCACCTGGCTGGCCATCAAGGCCGGCTTGGCTAGCCTGCCAGGCGGCGCGAACTGGAAACAGCTGCTGGGGGTGTCGATCCTGTGCGGCATCGGCTTCACCATGAGCTTGTTCGTGGGTTCGCTGGCGTACGTGCCAGGCGAAAGCCCGTTCGCTGGCGAGGACCGCATGGGCATTCTGACCGGGTCTATCCTGGCGGCGTTCATTGGCTATGCCGTGACCGCCCTCGCCAGCCCCAAGCGGCGATAACCCCCCAGCGCGACTCGCCGAGTAACCGGCCCGATAATGAAAAAACCCGGCCGAGGCCGGGTTCTTTCAGTGCAGCGACAATCAGTGGGTGACGCGGCTGGTGCCATCCACGGTCATGATGCGCACACGTTCGCCAACGCGGAAAATCTCGTTTTCCTGAACCTGTTGCACGTAGGCGCGCATGCTGCCGTCGTCTTCACGCACGGTGATCTCCACACCCTGGGTACGGGTCAGACCGTTCTCGGCCGCGGAGCCTACCAAGCCGCCAGCCACCGCGCCGATGACCGCAGTGATGATACTGCCGCGGCCGCCACCGATGGCGCTACCGGCGACGCCGCCGACCACCGCGCCGGCGCCAGCGCCGATCGGGGTCTTCGTGCCTTCGATTTTCACTGGGCGCAGCGATTCGATGGTACCCATTCGCACGGTCTGCACGCGACGGGCTTCATCACGCGAATAGCTATCACCCGACAGGTCAGAGACGCAGCCGCCCAGGAACAGGGACGTAGTGGTGAAGCAGGCAAGGAGCAGTGCAGATTTACGCATGAATTTTCTCCGTGGGACTTGTATACCCATTAAACGCTGGGGTTCGCAGACTGTCACGACACCAGCTGTAATAATTTGCGTCCATTCAGCCGACGTACAGCCGCTCGAGCAGCCAGGGAGGGTCGACGGTAGGCACGCTTGTCAGGCAATCATGCCATACCGTCTGGACAACAGCGGAGAGGAAAAGGTCAGCCGCGTCGATCAGGGAGCCAGGCGATCACGCTGCCAGGCCTGGTCGGTCAGGCGATAGTTGAGGCGATCATGCAGGCGGCTGGAGCGCCCCTGCCAGAACTCGATGCGCTCCGGCACCAGGCGGTACCCACCCCAGTGCTCGGGGCAATGGGGCTGGCCATCGCTGAAACGCTGCTCGGTAGCCTTGAGCAGGCCCTCCAGCTCGGCACGATCGGCGATCACCCGGCTCTGCGGTGAAGCCCAGGCCCCCAGGCGGCTGCCCAACGGGCGCACCTGAAAATAGGCGTCGGACTCTTCATGACTGACCTTGCTGACCCGCCCCTCGATACGTACCTGGCGCTCCAGGGTCGGCCAGAAGAAGGTCATGGCCGCGAACGGGTTGGCCTGCAAGTGGCGGCCCTTGTCGCTTTCGTAGTTGGTGAAAAAGGTGAAACCCTGGGCGTCCAGGGCCTTGAGCAACAGCACTCGGCAATGGGGCCGGCCTTCGCCGTCAACGGTGGCCAGGGTCATGGCATTGGCTTCGACCGGTGCCTGCTCGGTTTTCACCGCTTCTTCAAACCAGCGCGTGAACAACGCAAACGGCTCGACCGGGGCATTTGCCTCGGTCAAGCCGTCACGGGTGTAGTCACGGCGCATATCAGCCAGGGGCTGGGTCATCGCGCGCTTCCTTAAACTGTCAGCTTAGTTCTTGGCCTGGTCAGCGGTGGCCTTCTTGGCGGGCGCCGCTGCCTTGGCAGGGGTTACCTTTTTCTTGGCGGTAGTGGCCTTGGCCGGTGCCTTGTGGCTGGCCGGTGCTTTCTTGGCGGTGGCTTTCTTGCCGGCTGGGGCGGCGGCCGGGGTTGGCTTGACGTCTTGCACGGCGACCATTTCAGCCACGGGCGGGGTCGGCGAGTTGTACTTCGCGACCAGGGCAACCATGGTTTCCTGAGGGGTCAGCAGGATTTCGACACGGCGGTTCAGGGCACGGCCCTGAGGGCTGTCGTTGGCGGCACGTGGCATCACCGAACCCATGCCACGCATGGCCAGGCGCTTACGGTCCAGGCCGCTGAGGTGGAAGATGGCGGCGATTGACTGCGCGCGCTGCTGGCTGATCTGCTGCACATCCGCGGCACCCGTGGCGTCACCGTGGCCCAGCACCAGCACGGCGGTCTTGGGGTCGGTCTCGACGGCCTTGGCGACATTGGTGATCGGGCTCAGGGTGACCGGCAGCAGCAGTTCAGGACGCTTGGGGTTGAAGCTGCCGTCCACCGGCGCGATGACCACCAGCACGTCTTCGCGACGCTCGACCTGGAAGTTGCTGCCCTTGACCGCTTCACGCACTTTCGGCTCGTAGCTGTCCAGCCAGGCCTGGGTCATCTTGGTGTCGATCTTGGGCACGACGGCGACGGCAGGGGTGGCGGCGGCCGGGGTGGCAGCGGTGGAAGGGAACGGCCACCACCAGTGCTTGCCGGTATCAGCGGCAGCTACCGGGGCAGCCGCAGGCGCCGGCGCAGCGGCCTTGGCTTCATCCTTGGCGACCTTGTCGGTGATTGCGCCTGCCACATCCTTGTCTACCGCGTGATCGTTGGCGCCGAAAGGCCACCAGTTGAAACCACCGCCGTTGGCAGCCGTGTTGTTCTGTGGAGTCTGGGCGCAGCCGGTCACAGCCAGGCACAGGGCAAACGCGATGGATTTATTGGAGTACATAAGCTTTCCACAAAATGAGGTTGATACAAACCGGGTTAACAAACCCGCTTAAACCATTGATTGATAGTAGTTGAATCGACCGTGCCGGGACGCCCGTCGGTCGATTCGATCAATTTATAGACAAGTGGCAAGTACCCGCACCAGTTTCTGCGCGCGGGGGTCCATGAGCACATAGGGGCCCAGGGTGTTGGTGACGAAGCCAAAGGCCACGTCATGTTCAGGGTCGGCGAAACCGACGGAGCCACCGGCACCAGGATGGCCAAAGGCCTTGGCACCGAGGCCGAAGGTGGCATTGGCCAGGTCCGGTTGGTCAAGCATGCAGCCCAGGCCGAAACGGGTGGGCGTGAGCAGGGTCTTGTCCGGGCCGATGCTGTGTTCGCGGGTCAATTCATTGAGCAGTTCGGCTTCCAGAAGGCTGCCATCCAGCAAGCCGGTGTAGAAGCCGGCCAGGCTGCGGGCGTTGCCGTGGCCATTGGCGGCCGGTTGCTGCATGCGCCGCCACTCCGGCTTGTTGGTGCTGGTCAGCACCGACGGCGGGTTGGTGAAGGCGCGGGTGCTCATGGCGGTGGGTTCACGCATGGTCACCTGCAACAGGCGCTGGGCGGCTTCATCCCCCATGTTGCCCTTGCTGCGGGCGATGTGGGCGACGCGATGGAACTCTGCATCGGCCAGGCCGACATGAAAGTCCAGGCCCAGGGGGCGCGCCACGCGGGCGCCGATGGACTCGCCAGGGCCGCGGCCATCGGCACGGCGCAGCAACTCACCCACCAACCAGCCGTAGGTGATGGCAGCATAGCCGTGGCCCGTGCCGGGCTCCCACCAGGGCGCCTCGGCGGCCAGGGCGTCGACCATCACCTGCCAGTCGTACAAGGCCTCGGCGGGCAGCAGCTCGCGCAACGCAGGCAGGCCTGCCTGATGGCAGAGCAACTGGCGCAACGTGACGCTTTCCTTGCCGGCCGCGGCGAACTGCGGCCAGTAGCGAGCCACGGGGGCGTCCAGGTCCAGCTTGCCCTCGCCCACCAGTTGCAACGCCGTGACCGCGGTGAAGGTCTTGGTGCAAGAGAACAGGTTGGCGATGGTATCGCTGTGCCACGCCTCCTGGCCGTCCTTGTCGGCGGTGCCGGCCCACAGGTCGATGACCGTGCGCCCACCCACCTGGATGCAGAGCGCGGCACCGCGCTCCTGGGGATCGTCGAATAGGGCGGCAAAAGCTTCGCGCACTGCCTCGAACTGAAGCTCGTAATGACCTTGAATCTGCACCCGACCGCTCCCTGAACAGCATTGAACAAAGTGGCAGGCATTGTTCCAGCCCTTGAGGCGTTTGTGAACAGGTGCTTGCCAGGTGGTAGGTAACTTTCTGCTTACCGGGAAGGTTTTGCCTGGGCTCAGGCCAATGTCTTTCGTGAGGGCTGGCTTGCCAGCCCTCACACCAGGACAGTTGCAGCAGGGTCTCGCTAAGGGTGACCGCCGCCGCGGTGGCCCTCGGCGTGGCCATGCTCGGCGCTCTTGCCGCCGGCTTCGGGGGCCGGGGTGGTTTTCAATGCCTTGGCCAACTGGTCAAGGCTGTCGAGGTTGCTTTTGCGTACCGCGCCAACGAAGCCCTGGTAGGGTACGTCCGTCACACCCACGAGGCCGAAGTGGCCGTTCTCGCCATCCAGCAAACGGCCGGTCACCGGTTGGTCCAGGTATTGGAACCAGTGCACGCCGACGATCGTCGGCTCTTGCAGCGCCGCCTTCAGGAAGGTGGCGTAGGCGTTGCCGCGGTCCTCTTCCCTGGCCACTTCCATCGGCCCCGGCCAGAACGGCCCGCGGTCACGGGAGCCGAACGTGAATTCGGACACCAGCACCGGCTTGTCCAGCTCGCGCAAGCGCGCGAAGTCATAGCCATCCTGTGGCTTGGGCGTATAGAAGTTGAAGCTCAGCACGTCGCAGTACTGGGCGCAGGACGCCACGGCCTCGGGGCTGGACACGGCATAGCGGCCACCCAGCAGCAGATGGTTGGGCGCATGCCACTTCAGGGCATCGGAAATGGTCTTGAAGTAGGTGTCGGCGAAAACGCGTTGGAACTGCTTGAGGTCAGCCTCGATTTCCGGGTGCTCGGGGTTGGGCTGCGGTGCTTCAAAGCCAGGGTCTTCCATCAGTTCCCAGGCAGGCAGGTTGATGCCCCAGGCCTTGGACAGGCCTTCCTGGTTGCGGTACTTGTCACGCAACTGCTTGAGGAAGGCGCGCTTGGCCGGTACGTCGGTGGTCTGGCGCAACGTGCCGTAGGCCAACGCGTAACGGGCCTTGGGGTCGTTGCCGGGGCCTGCCCAGGCCAGTTCATTGTCGGCGAAGTAGCCGATCAGCCACGGATCGTCACGGTGGTCGCGGGCGGCAATGGCCACGGCACGCTCGGTGGCCATGGCGAAACGCGGGTCGAACGGGTCGGGCATGCGGCCCCACCAGTCCATGCCGGTACTGATGCTGGCGTAGTCACCGACGATCGACAGCGGCAATACATAAGGCACGCGCTGGTTGCCTTCCAGGGCCGGTGCACTCCAGTTGCCCACGGTATTGAAACCCCAGGCTTGCAGACGGTCCAGGGTGTGTTTCTGCCAGCGAATGGCGTCGAACGGCCGGGGCTGGCATGGGGCCTGCGGTGTCGGCGCGCAAGGCTCGGCGTAGGTACGCTGCAGGTTGGCCCCATAGAAATCGAACCAGCGCCCGCTGCCGAAGCCACGGCCCACGGATGAACCATTGCCGTCCTGGTTGTTGCTCTGGCCGTAGTACTGGGCCTCGGCCTCATCAGCCTTGGGCAGGTGGGTGAACATCCATTCGCGCCCTTGCACGTAGGTGCGGTCGCCATCGGCGGTCACCGCGTTGACGCCCAGGGAGTAGAACGGGTGGCCTTCCGGGGTTACCAGGTACCAGCGGCCGTCGCGCTTTTCAGTACGGAAGAAGCCGCTGGCATTGAAAGCCGGGCCCTGGGTCAGGCCGCCGAACTTGTCCAGCGGCGCCTTCTCGCGCTCGGCCAGCCAGCCGTTGAGCTGCTGCTGTTCGCGAGTGGCCGCGGTCTTGAGCTGGTCATCGCTGGTGACCTTCTCCGGCCAGCGGCCACGGCTGAACTGGCCGTATTCGTCGACGATAGCGGTATAAGCGGCTTTCTGCAGGGCATCGCCCTCCACCACGCCGAAGCGTTCCAGGAGGATGTTCTGCGCCACGGCTGGCTTGTCCATGGACAAGGTCACCGACACCACCTGGCTGGCGGTCAACTCGCCCTCACTGCTGGCCAGCAGGGTACGTTGGCCATCTTGCACCCAGGGCATCGGCGGCGCGGCGCGCATACCCTGGCTCAAGGGCGAGCTGGCGTGCAACGGGATGACCAGCGTCTGCGCCGGGCCGGCTGGCAGGTCGATGCGACTGGTGAGGGTCTTGCCGTCGTTGCTCTGGATTTTCACGTACAGGGTCACCGCCCAGTCCATGGCGCTTTGCGCGCGCAATGTCATGGCCCCATCGGCCGACCAGTCCCAGGCGCCCGTCTGCGGCTTGAGGGTCAGGCTGGGGGCGGCCACCGGGTTGAAGGTCACCCGGCGCAACACTTCGCCTTCGGCCGTCTGTTCGGCATTGTACTGCGGCAGGCTGGCATCCGCGGTCGTCACCTGCACCACGTCGGCAGGACGAACGAAGTTGAACAGCGTCTGCTGGGCACCCGGCGCTGCCATCAGCGGGGTGGTGAACAACACTGCGAATACAACGGGCAACAAACGGCGAATCATGGGGTTCCAGCTCTCCTTGATGGCCAGTGTCGGCCTCGATCAGGTCTATAGACAGCGTAACAGGGCATTGTAGCCCTGCCCGCTTCAGGAAATTTCGCGACGAAATGGCGGCAGGGCGTTGAGGATCGCCTTGCCGTAGCGTTGGGTCACCAGGCGGCGATCCAGCAGGGTGATGGTGCCGCGATCCTGCTCGGTCCGCAGCAGACGGCCGCAGGCCTGAATCAGCTTGAGTGAAGCGTCGGGCACGGCGATTTCCATGAACGGATTGCCGCCACGGGCTTCGATCCACTCTGCCAGCGCCGCTTCCACCGGGTCGTCCGGTACCGCGAAGGGAATCTTGGCGATGACCACGTGTTCGCAGTAGGCACCCGGCAAATCGACGCCCTCGGCGAAGCTGGCCAGGCCGAACAGCACACTGGACTCTCCGCCATCGACGCGGGCCTTGTGCTTGTTCAGGGTTTCCTGCTTGGACAGGTTGCCCTGGATGAACACCTGGCGGCGCCAGTCGCGGTCCAGGCCGTCGAACACGTCCTGCATCTGCCGGCGAGAGGAGAACAGCACCAGGGTGCCGCGCGAGCCCTCGACCAGGCCCGGCAGGTCGCGGATGATCGCCGCGGTGTGGGCCGCCGCGTCCCGGGGGTCGGCGCGCAGGTCCGGGACCCTCAGCACGCCGGCGTCGGCGTGGTGGAAGGGGCTCGGTACCACGGCGGTGACCGCTGCCTTGGGCAGGCCGGCACGCATGCGGAAGCGGTCGAACTTGCCCAGCGCGGTCAGTGTCGCCGAGGTCACCAGGGCACCGTGCGCCACATTCCACAGGGTGCGGCGCAGCATCTCGGCCGCCAGAATCGGGCTGGCGTTGACTTCAATGTCGAACATCGCGCCACTGTCGGCCAGGGTCAGCCAGCGCGCCATGGGCGGGCTGTCTTCCGGGTCTTCGGCCGTGAAGGCCATCCACAGCTCCCAGTTGCCCTGGGCCCGGGACAGCAGGCTGCCGAACAGCGGGTACCACTCCTCGGCCTGGTGGCTGGCGATGCCGATGCTTTTCTCACCGTCCATGCCTTCCTTGAGCAATTCGGTCAGGCGGGTGAACAGGTCATTGAGCCGGGCGAAGCCCTTCTTCAGCTCGATCCCGATTTCGCGGATGTGCTCAGGCACCACGCCGCCTTCAAAGCGGTGGCGTGGCCGCTCGCGGCCTTCCATGTCTTCACCCGCACGGAAGTCGGCCAACTGTTCGCAGGCGCTGAACATGAACTGCTGGTGGGTCTTGATCTCGCGGGCCAGCTCCGGCACCTGTTCGATCAGCTTGCCCAGGTCGCCCGGCAACGGGTGTTGGGCCAGCAACTTGGTCAGGTTCTTGGCCGTGCTTTCCAGCCAGTCGGCGGTGGAACGCAGGCGCGTGTAGTGGGCAAAATGGCCGATGGCCTTGTCCGGCAGGTGGTGGCCTTCGTCGAACACGTAGATGGTGTCGCGCGGGTCAGGCAGCACGGCGCCGCCGCCCAGGGCCAGGTCGGCCAGCACCATGTCGTGGTTGGTGACGATCACATCCACCTTGCCCATGCCTTCGCGGGCCTTGTAGAAGGCGCACTGCTGGAAGTTGGGGCAATGGCGGTTGGTACACTGGCTGTGGTCGGTGGTCACCCGCGCCCAGTCCTTGTCTTCCAGCGCGGTGGCCCAACTGTCGCGGTCACCGTCCCATTTGTTGCCGGCCAGTTTCTCGATCATGCTGGTGAACAGCTTCTGACTGGCCTCGTCCACCTCGATGCGAAAGCCTTCCTCCTCGAACAACTGAGCGGTGGCCGTCTGGGCGTGCCCTTCCTGCAGCAATACGTCGAGCTTGGACAGGCACAGGTAGCGGCCACGGCCCTTGGCCAGCGAGAACGTGAAGCTCAGCCCGCTGTTCTTCATCAGGTCGGGCAGGTCCTTGTAGACGATCTGCTCCTGCAGCGCGACCGTGGCCGTGGCGATGACCAGGCGTTTGCCCGCCGCCTTGGCAGCCGGTATCGAGGCCAGGCTGTACGCCACGGTCTTGCCGGTACCGGTGCCTGCCTCGACCGCGACCACGGCACAGTCGCCCGAGCGTCGCCCTTCGTCGTCGCAGTCGATGTCGCCCAGCACCTTGGCGACTTCGGCGATCATCAAGCGCTGGCCGTAGCGGGGCTTGAGGCTCTTGGCTTCGAGGAAACGCGAATAGGCGCCCTGGATCTGGGATTTGAGTTCGTTACTGATCATGGTTCTGGGGCATGAACGCCTGGATAAATTTTCAGTGTTTCGATTTGGGCCGCTATCATACCCCGCTAAACCCTCGCGCGCTGAACGGAGATCCACATGGCAGCCTTTGCTCCCCTCTACACCCTGCATGTCTGGGCAGCGCTGATCTGGGTCGGCGGCATGTTCTTCGCCTGGCTGGTGCTGCGCCCGGCGGTGGTTACAGCGCTGGAAGGGCCAGCACGGATGAAGCTGTGGGCGGAAGTTTTCCGACGCTTTTTTCTCTGGGTCTGGCTGGCGGTGCTGATTCTTCCGATAAGTGGCATCGGCATGATCCAGATCAGCTTCAGCGGTTTCGAGACCGCGCCGCGTTATGTGCAGGTGATGATGGGCCTGTACCTGGTGATGGTGGCGCTGTTCGTGCGCATCACCACCCTGCAATTGCCTACCTTTACCCAAGCGGTGAAAGCCGAAGACTGGCAGACAGGCGCCACCAGCCTGGTGCAGATTCGCCGTTTGGTAGGTATCAACCTGATCATTGGCTTCGTGGTGGTGGCGGTGGCCGCGGCGCGACCACCGTTCTGACAGCCGTCAGAGACGCTGGACGGTGAGCGCGCCCGCGCGGCCGGCCACGCCCGGTTCGCCCGGCTGGCCAGCACGGCCGGCCTTGCCGCCAGCGGTGTCGTAGACAAAGCACCCTTTGGACTTGCCACCCGGGCCAGGCTTGCCAGGCGCACCCGGCTGGCCACCGGCGCCACCGTCGACCTGCACCTTGATAGCCTCGGCCGGATAGTCACGCGGCAGTTGCAGGTGCACCTGCGCCCCCGCGGCGCCATCGTGGCCATTGCCGCCATTGAGCCCATTGGCGCCGTGGCCGGCCTCACCCCACAGGCAACCCGGCTCGGTACCGCTGCCGCCATCGAGGCCGAAATAGCCCGGCGCGCCAGCGCCGCCACGGGCGTCCACCGACAACTGCGCGCCTTGCAGCGACTGCAATTGCAACTGCAGGTCACGGCCCGGCAGGGCGTCCTTCTCATAGGTGCCCGGCGCACCGCGTGCGAGGATCTGGCTGCCCTCCCCCAGCGCCGCATGGCGGGCTTCGATACGCAATTGCTGGGCACCGGGCACGATGGCGATACGCGCCTCATGGCCCAGTTGCAACTCGCCCACCTTCAGTTCCACCAGGTTGTCGGGCACCAACAGGGTGGCGTAATCCTCGATCACCAGGCGGTCAAGGGTCAGCACCCCGTCCTTGCCCGGCAGTCGCATCAGGGAATGGGGTTCGACACTCAGGCTATCGGCCATCGCCAAAGGCGTGAACAGCGCCGCTACCAGACACAGCCTACGCATTGTTGCTCTCCTGCACCGACCGGGTCGGGATTGAACGGACATGAAAAATACCCACCAGCAGGATCTGCAGGCGGTCAAACCAGGGATGGCTACGGCCACGCAGACTGGCCCGGAACAGCAACACTTCCAGCAGATGCAACAGCATCAACGCGGCACCGGCGATGTTGATCAGCAGGTTGAACGGATAAGTAGCGGGCATGAACAGGTTCAACAGTACCACCCACCAGAACAGTACCGTCAGGCCCTTGCCCAGGCCCCAGAGCAATGCCATGTCCTTTCCCCGGAATGATTGTTGTTTGCCAGCACAGTAACGGGGGGAGCTGCAAGCTGCAAGCTAAAGGCAACGCCCATCAGCTTGCAGCCTGCAGCTAACCGCTGGCAGCTTCGTCAGCGGTTGATATGCAGCTCTACCCTGCGGTTCTGCGCCCGGCCCTCATCGGTGCTGTTGTCAGCCACTGGCTTGCGCTCGCCATCACCCTCGCTGGTCACCTTGCCGGCCGGTATGCCCTGACTGATCAGGAACCGAGCCACGCTGTCAGCGCGCCGCTCCGAGAGTTTCTGGTTATAGGCGTCGCTGCCCTTGCTGTCGGTGTTGCCCACGACCTTGATGCTGACCACATCGGCGGCCTTGAGCTTGCCCAGCAGCGCCGAGAGCTGGCTGCGGGCTTCGGCCGTCAGCGCCGACGAATCGAAGGCGAAGAGCACGTTGCCTGCATCGCTCAGGGTAATCACTTCTTCAGGTGGCGGTGGCGGCGGTTCGGGCGCCTTGGCAGTCGCCGGGTACTGCGGCAACGGGCAGCCCATGTGGTCGACCGGGGTATTGGGTGGGGTGCCGGGGCAATGGTCGCGACGGTCGAACACGCCATCGCCGTCCTCGTCGCCATCCTGGGCAAAACAGATCAGGCCGCCGGTGATCGCGCCCAGAACCCCCAGGCCACCGGCCCACGAAGAACTCTTGATGGCACCCAGGCCACCCCCTGCCACACCACCGATGACGCTGCAGATAGGCCAGTTCCTTTGATTGAGCGGGGCACTGCCATCACTGGTAGTGGCGCAACCGGAAAGAACACTGCTGACCAGAAGAACGGGGAGTGCTGCCCGCCAGATTGATCTCATATGAAATGCTCCTGTGTCACCGGCCCTTGCCGGTCACACAGGAGTAAAGACCGGCCCGTGAGAGTTCACAAGCCGCCAACCCTACCGTTTTCAGCGGTCCAGGCGGATCTCCACACGGCGGTTCTGGGCGCGCCCGTCTGCTGTCTTGTTGTCAGCCACAGGCTGGGTTTCCCCGGCGCCACTGATGGAGACGAAACTGGCCCGTGGAATGCCGACGCTGACCAGGTAATCGACCACCGAGTGAGCCCGGCGCTGCGACAGTTTCTGGTTATACCCGGGCTTGCCGACGCTGTCGGTGTGGCCGGTGACAGTCAGTTGGGTGGAGGCTGCCTCGGTCTTGAGCTTGGTGGCTACTTTGTCCAGTTCCACCTTGTCAGGCCCGGTCAAGCGCGCCGAGTCGAACTCGAAGTGCACATCGCGGATGACGATGACTTCCTGCTTGGGCAACGGGGCAGGCTCGGCAACAGGTGGCGGCGCTGGCGCCGGGAATGGGCAACCGGTGGCATCGACCGGCGTGCCATGCGGGGTGTGCGGGCACTTGTCACGGCTGTCCGGCACACCATCACCGTCCTCGTCGCCATCGCCATGCACCCAGCAATAGGCCGCGGCCACGCCGCCGCCCACCAGCACACCCCACCCGGCAAAGGTCGAATTCTGGATAGAGCCCAACGCCGCACCGGTAACACCACCCACCGCCGCGCACTTGGGCCAGTCGGTTTTCTGCAACCCTGCGCAACCAGTCAACACACTGGCTAGCAGTACCAAAGGTAATGCCTTACTCACTATGCTCATCAGGTCTCTCTCCTAAGGGGAATCGGCGGATAACCGATGCAATGGGAGTAAAGACGGCAGTTTGCAGATGCGCCAGCAATAAGCCATACAGGCTAGGCCGCCAGCGCGAACAGGCCTATCCTTGGCAGTTCTGATCGAGGATGCTCAATGACTGACAGCTTTTCTGCGCGCACGCCGCAACAGGCGCTCGCGGCCCTGCTGGACCGCTATGCACCGCCCCGCCTGTTGCTGGTGGGCGCGGCCGACTTCCCGGCGCTGGCGGCCTTCAGGCAAGCCCACCCTGACACGATCGTCGCCCAGGCGGCGCCCGGCACCCTGCCCACCGAAGTCGCCGGGCAGCGCTTCGACCTCGCGGTGGTAGTGGACTGCCTGGAACACATGCCCAAGCGCACGGGCCAAGAGTTGCTGGGGGGCATCCGCAACCTCAACGCCAGCCGCATCGCGGTGCTGGTGGACCTGGCTGCCAGCGGCTGGCAGGAGATCGATTTCTACGCCCTGGCGCTGCAGGCCAGCGAGCGCTTCCAGCGCGACGACCAGGTGCTGACGCTGTTCACCTATGATCTGCGCGAATACAAGCAAGTCCCCGACTGGCTGAACGCGCGGTTCTGGGCCAACCCGGAAAATTTTGGGAAGTATTGGTGGTAACCCGATGAGCACGAGTATTTGCCCTTGCGGCAGCGGCAACCTGCTGAGCGCCTGCTGCGGCCATTATCACGCCGGCCTGCCGGCCCCCGACGCCCAGGCCTTGATGCGCTCGCGGTACAGCGCCTACGTACTGGGCCTGATCGACTACCTGGTGGCCACCACCCTGCCGGTGCAGCAGCCCGGCCTGGACCGCCAGGCCATCGCCGACTGGAGTGCCCAGAGCACCTGGCTGGGGCTGACGGTGGAAAGCGCCGAGGTTTTCGGCGGCCAGCCCGAGCACGCCTTTGTCACGTTTACCGCACGCTGGCATGACGCCACGGGCGAGCACAGCCACCGCGAGCGGTCCTCATTCGTGCAGAACGCCGGGCGCTGGTATTTCATCGACCCCACCGTGCCCTTCAAGGCCGGCCGCAACGATGCCTGCCCATGCGCCAGTGGGCAGAAATTCAAGAAGTGCTGCGCCAGCTACCTCACGGTATAAGCTTCAAATGGCTGGTGTCCGGTGCCGGCGGCTTCGCCGGTCCGCGGGCCTGGCCCATGTCGCTGCCTGCCGGCGCGAGGCTGAACTGCGCCAGGTTCACCTGCGGCGCCTGCACGGCTGGCTTTTGCGCCTGCAGGTCGACGCCCACCTCGGCTACGTCGTAGGCTGGCGCCTGGACGTCTGCAAACGCGGCCATATAGCAGTCCCGCGGCACCCAAGGCTGCTCCAGCTTGTTCGAGGGCCGGCGCTGGAAGCCCGGCGCATCCGGTGGCGGCGCCATTTCTATTTCCTCGACCTGCACCGGCACGGGCTCGATCGCCACCACGATGCCAGCGCGCTCCAGGGTAGCGCGATATTTTTCCGCGGCTTGCGGGTCCAGGTCGCTCTTGAGCACCAGTCGCCGGCCGCTGAACAGCGCATCGATGCGCGTGCTATCGGCCTGGAACAGTTTTGCCAGGTTGGCCTTGACCAGGGCCAGGTGCGCCCCCGCGACCAATTCGCCCCGAAAGACGATTTCGAACAGCCCCATAGTGTGCCTCCTGCCCCTCTGGGCAATGGCGCTTCGACATTAATGACTGTCAGTATGGACTATCCGCGTTTTTGCCAACAAGTCGGCCGAGGGTTGTTAGACTCAAGGCATCACGAGGGATTGGCCATGGTCTTGAGGACATTGCGCTGGGTCATCGTCTGCCTGGGCCTGGGGGCGGGCCTGAGCGGCTGCGCCAGTTGGTTCGCCGACGACGGCAAAGACCCCGAGGTGCACCTGGTGAGCGTGCAGGTGGTCAAGGCCAAGCTGATGCAACAGCGCTTCGTCCTGCATTTTCGTATCGACAACCCCAATGACGACAGCCTGACGGTCAGCGGCCTGCGCTACCGGGTGTACCTGGCCGGCATCCTGCTGGCCGATGGCGAATACGACGAATGGCTGAGTGTGGACGGCCACTCCAGCGAACCCTTCGACGTGCCGGTACGCACCAACCTGTGGGAACACCTGCGCGACGTGGTGAGGTTGCTGCGCCATCCGGACCGGCCTATTCCCTACCGGCTGGAGGGCGAGTTGAAGACAGGGCTGGTGTTTGGTCGGGAGGTCGTACTGCGCCGCAGTGGCGAGGTGGTGGCAAAAGAGTTGATACGTCATTAAGGATCGCAGCGCTTCGCCCGGGCACACAGGGTGCGCCGCAGCAAAGTCATAACAGGCCCAATTGCTCCGCCACCGGCTCTCGCGGTATTTCCGGGAGCGCTGGCAACCCCGGCAACCGCGCCATCAGCTGCTCATGAAAGCGTCGCGCCAGCAGCGGCGCGCGGTGGTTGTCGGAGGTGTGCAGGAAAATATAAGGCGTGCGCCCCTGCTCTATCCACTCAGCGATCTTCGCCACCCACTGCAGCAGAAACCGGTCATTGGCCTCAAGGGTCGGGTGGCCGATAAAGCGCACCTGCGGGCTCTGACTGAATGCCGTCGGGCGCGGTGGCACCTTGGGTTTCTTGGCCTGGGCGTCGAGCACCGCGGCCGTCTGGTCAGTGCAACTGAACAGTGCCCGCGGGTCCAGGCAGATGCGCTCCACCTGGCGCGCCATCAGCAAACGGTTGAGCATTCGCTCTTCATCGCCACGGGCGAAAAATGCTCGGTTGCGAACCTCAACGGCGACCGGGCGTTGCAGGTCGTCCAGGAACGCCACCAGTTCGCCCAGGCGCTCGGGGCCAAAGGTAGCCGGAAGCTGCAACCAGTAGGGCGCCACCCGGGCGCCCAGCGGTTCAAGCAGGCGCGTAAAGTCATGGGCTGCGGGCAGGCGCTCACGCAGGTCGCCGCCGTGGCTGATCTCGCGGGGGAATTTGGCGGTGAAGCGCAGGTGCTCGGGCATGCTCTGCGCCCAACGCGCCACGGTGCTGGCAGCCGGCTGGGCATAGAAGGTGGTGTTGCCTTCGACGGCATTGAATACCTGCCCATACAGCTGCAGGAACTGGGTGGGCTTGGCATCGGCCGGGTACAGGTGGTCGCGCCAGGCCAGCTCGCTCCAGGAAGGACAACCGAGGTAGTACGGTAACGCCGACACTGTCAGATGTGCACGTCCAGGCCAAGCACTTCGCCATCCCATTCCACGAAGGTGGAGGTCGTCAGGTAGCTGGTCAGGGCGGTGGCCACGCGGCGGCTCATGGAACGCGGGAATATCATGTCTTGCTGGCGGGCAGGTACGTTGCTGGTGGCGCCAGCGCTGCGCGAGGTACTGCGCTGGGCAGACGGCTGAACTTCGAATTCGCCTTCCAGGTCATCGGCGTCGTCCACCCGCGCCTGCGCCTTGCGGGGCTTGCGTTTGATGGGGTAGGAACTCGACGAATAACCGTCTACACGCATGACTGCTGACTCTTGTCCGATGATGGCAATTTAGCGGCACCCCGTAGGGTTGGCAAATGCCCTAGTGATAACTAGACCACAGTTCTCGGAAAAGGTTTACCCCTGGTGACGTTCAGCCGATGAACTGCTCAAAAAACGAGCAGTTAGCGGCGCCACTCGTCGCTCAACGGGCTTTTGGCGTAGCCACTTTGTCGCGCAGGTACACTGGCTGCGCCAGGTCGGCGGCAACGCCTTCACCCCGGGCCCACGCCCCCTTGGCCAGGGTAATGAGATCCAGTGCATGGGGCAGCAAGGTCGCGTCGAAGCCCGCGGGCTGGACGGCCAGACGCTCACCGTAGCCCCAGCCGGTACCGGCACCGTACCAGTCGCCCTGGGCGCCAGCCGGCAGGCTGACCGCTTCCGGGGCCAGCACGGCCTCATCGCCCAGCAGCCTCATTTCATCGCCGTCGGCCTGGTAGCAGCCCCAGTACACCTCGTCCATGCGCGCGTCGATGGCGGCCGCCACCTGGCGCACGCCCTGCTCGCGCAAGGCGCGCTGGGCCAGCAGCGCCAGGTTGGACACCGGCAGCACCGGGCGGTCCAGGCCGAAGGCCAGGCCCTGGACCACGCCGATGGCGATGCGTACACCGGTGAACGCGCCCGGGCCACGGCCGAACGCGATGGCATCCACCGCCGACAGGGCAATACCCGCGTCGCCCAGTATCGTCTGGATCATGGGCAGCAACTTCTGCGCATGCAGGCGCGGAATCACTTCGTAGTGGCTCAGCACCTTGCCGTCATGCAGCAGAGCAACGGAGCAAGCTTCGGTAGCGGTATCCAGGGCCAGCAAGGTGGTCATCGGGCAATCCATCAGAAAAAAAGTGCAACATTATAAACGTCAACGGCCCGCAAGCGGGCCGTCAATTGATCGAGGTATCGATCAGCTCAGTGCCGCCAGCACCTTGGCAGTGATGGCATCTACCGAACCGACACCTTCGATGTGGTTGTAGACCGGCTTGCCCTGCGCAGCGGCCAGCTTCTGGTAGAAGGCCACCAGCGGCTCGGTCTGCTCGTGGTAAACGGCCAGGCGATGGCGCACGGTTTCTTCGGTGTCGTCCTTGCGCTGAACCAGGTCTTCGCCGGTCTCGTCGTCCTTGCCAGCCACCTTCGGCGGGTTGTAGACGATGTGGTAGACGCGGCCCGAGCCTTCGTGGACACGACGGCCGGCGATGCGCTGAACGATTTCCTCGTCCTTGACGGCGATCTCGACCACGTGGTCCAGCGCGACGCCGGCGCTCACCAGCGCTTCAGCCTGAGGAATGGTGCGCGGGAAACCATCGAACAGGAAACCCTTGGCGCAATCGGCCTGGGCAATGCGCTCCTTGACCAGGGCAATGATCAGGTCGTCGGAGACCAGACCACCGGCGTCCATCACGCTCTTGGCCTTGATGCCCAGTTCAGTGCCGGCCTTGACCGCGGCACGCAGCATGTCGCCGGTGGAGATCTGCGGAATGCCGAACTTTTCAGTGATGAACTTGGCCTGAGTGCCTTTGCCGGCCCCGGGAGCCCCCAGCAGAATTACGCGCATCGATGTGCTCCTCAACTTTTTATATGGAAATCGTCAGACCCGCCTCAGCGCAGCTAACTGCTTGAAGCCAATCCCAAAATCGGTTGGTGGCCACAAAAACGGCCAAAAGGCTGATCAAGATACACAGCGTGCCACAGCCACACAAGCCGTCCAAAGCAGGAACAACCTGCGTCCCATGCGCACGCCCCTTGCCGGTGGCGCCGGGTGCAACCGCTGGCGGTTGCGACCCGGTGCTGTGTGACGGCACGGTCCCTCACAGATAGTGGACGCGCCAGCGGCCCTTCGCCAGCCTCAGCCGGTATTGCGCAGACCAGCGGCGATTCCCGCCACGGTCACCAGCAGTGCCTGTTCCAGAGGGCTGTCCTGAGTTGCTTCACGCCCGCGGGAACGGGCCAGCAGCTCGGCCTGCAGCAAGTGCAGAGGGTCGAGGTAGGTGTTGCGCAGGCTGATGAATTTCAAGGTTTCCGGGCTATGGGCCAACAGTTGCGACTGGCCGGTGAGGCCCAGCACCACCACGCTCGCCTGCGACAATAGGTCGCGCAAATGCGTACCCAGCGGCTTGAGGGAGTCCTGCACCAGGCGCTCGTCGTAGAAGCGGGCAATGTCGGCGTCGGCCTTGGCCAACACCATCTCCAGCATGTCGATGCGGGTGCGGAAGAACGGCCAGTGCTCACGCATGCTGGCCAGCAGTTCGCCCTCCCCGCGCTCCAGGGCCTTGCTCAACGCCGCTTCCCACCCCAGCCACGCTGGCAGCATGAGGCGGGTCTGGGTCCAGCCGAAGATCCACGGGATGGCCCGCAGGCTTTCGATGCCGCCCTGGCGACGCTTGGCCGGGCGGCTGCCCAGGGGCAGGCGGCCCAATTCCTGTTCCGGGGTGGACTGGCGGAAATATTCGACGAATTGCGGGTTTTCGCGCACCACGTCGCGGTACGCCTTGACGCCATCGGCTGCCAGTTCGTCCATCAGCGCGCGCCAGGCCGGCTCCGGAGGGGGCGGCGGCAACAGTGTGGCCTCCAGCACGGCAGCCAGGTACAGGTTGAGGTTCTGCTCGGCGATGTCCGGCAGGCCGAATTTGAAACGGATCATCTCGCCCTGCTCGGTGGTGCGGAAGCGCCCGGCCACCGAACCCGGCGGCTGCGACAGAATCGCCGCGTGCGCCGGGCCGCCGCCACGGCCGACCGTGCCGCCACGGCCATGGAACAGCAGCAGTTCGACGTTCTGCGCGTGACAGATGCGCACCAGGTTTTCCTGGGCCCGGTACTGCGCCCAGGCGGCAGCGGTGGTGCCGGCGTCCTTGGCCGAGTCGGAGTAACCGATCATCACTTCCTGGGGGCCATGCAGGCGGCTGCGGTAGCCCGGCAACAGCAGCAACCGCTCGATCACCGGGCCGGCGTTGTCCAGGTCGGCCAGGGTCTCGAACAGCGGCACCACGCGCATGGGCCGTTGCACACCGGCCTCCTTGAGCAGCAATTGCACGGCCAGCACATCCGAGGCAGCGCCCGCCATGGAGATGACATAGGACCCCAGCGAAGCCGCAGGTGCCGCGGCGATCTCGCGACAGGTGGCCAGCACCTCGGCGGTCTCGGCCGCCGGCTTGAAGTAGCCGGGCAGCAAGGGGCGACGGCTATTGAGCTCCTGCAGCAGGAAAGTGATGCGGGTTTCTTCATCCCAATCGGCGTAGCGCCCAAGGCCCAGGTAATCAGTGATTTCGCTCAGCGCCGCGGTATGGCGCGACGAGTCCTGGCGCACGTCCAGGCGTACCAGAAACAGGCCGAAGGTCACCGCCCGGCGCAGGCAATCCAGAAGCGGGCCATCGGCGATCACGCCCATGCCACACTCGTGCAGGGACTGGAAACACAGCTCCAGCGGCGCCAGCAGGTCGCGGTTGTTGCTCAGCACTTCGGCGGGAGCTGGCTGCGCCTGCGCCAATGAAGCCTGGGCCCAGTTACGGGTGGCACGCAGACGTTCGCGCAGTTGCTTGAGCAATGCGCGGTACGGCTCGGCGCTGTCACCTACGGCCTCGCGCAAGGCCTGGCTAGCCTGCTGCATCGACAGCTCGGCGGCCAGGTGGTCGACGTCGCGCAGGAACAGGTCGGCGGCCATCCAGCGGGCCAGCAGCAATACTTCGCGGGTGACCGGCGCGGTGACATTGGGGTTGCCGTCGCGGTCGCCGCCCATCCACGAAGCAAACCGCACGGGCGCGGCCTCCAGGGGCAGGTGTAGGCCGGTGGCGGCATGCAGCGCCTGGTCGACCTTGCGCAGGTGGTTGGGCACCGCGTGCCACAGGGAATGCTCGATTACCGCGAACCCCCACTTGGCCTCATCCACGGGGGTGGGCCGGGTGCGGCGGATCTCCTCGGTGTGCCAGGCCTCGGCGATCAGCCGTTGCAGGCGCTGGCGGATCTGCTCGCGCTCGGCGGGCACCAGGTCGCGGTGGTCCTGGGCGGCCAACTGCGCGGCAATGGCGTCGTATTTCTGGATCAGGGTGCGCCGCGCTACCTCGGTGGGGTGCGCGGTGAGCACCAGCTCGATCTCCAGGCGGCCCACCTGCCGGGCCAGGGACTCGGCGCCGTGGCCGGCCTGTTTGAGCTTTTCCAGCAACTGGGCCAGCACCACGTTTTCGAAGGGCGGCGGTTGGTCTTCGTCGCGGCGGCGAATCAGTTGGTACTGTTCGGCGATGTTGGCCAGGTTGAGAAACTGGTTGAAGGCTCGCGCCACGGGAAGCAATTGCTGCTCGTCGAGATCGTTGAGGCGCGTGCTCAACTGTTCGGTGGCGGTCTTGCCGTTGTCCGGGCCACTGTTGCGGTCGGCCTTGGCATCGGCGCGGATACGCTCGATGGTGTCCAGGAACGCCTCGCCATACTGCTCGCGAATGGTATTGCCCAGCAACTCGCCCAACAGGTGCACATCTTCGCGCAGGCGCGCATCGATCTCGGTCATCGGCACAGTCTCCTTGATTGTTGTTCGGGGTGCCGCCCATCGCAGGTTTGTCGACCTAGCCATTGAACAAGCACAGGAAAAACCGCTCTACCCCCAAGAGTGCCCAGCGCGCTCGATTCTTACAAGGGCAACGGCCACCTGTGTTCAAAAGGCCGATCGGGGCTACGCTCAAACCATGGCCCCGAACAGACTGATCAATGAGGTCGACATGAAAATCCGCGAGCTTGCGCAACACTGGGAACAGAACGCCAAGGGCCGCCTGAGCCCCACCGGCTACAACATCCACCTGGACATGGAGTCGGCGGCCCGGCTGGCGGCGATCACCGAGATGTACCCCAAGCACCACCCCGAGGAGCTGCTGGGTGAACTGATTGGCGCGGCGCTGGAAGAACTGGAGGGCAGCTTCCCCTACATCAAGGGGCAGAAGGTGATCGCCACCGACGAGGAAGGCGACCCGCTGTATGAGGACGTGGGCCCTACCCCGCGGTTCCTGGCGCTGTCACGGCGCTACCTGCATGACATGGCCGCCAAGGCTGACGAGCCTCAGCACTGAGTGCATCGCCTGGTTTCCGAGCTTCGCCCGGTCCTGCCGGGATAGCAGGTCCCTCCTCTCGGGGGGCCGGGCGAAGCGGGGAAAAGAACACGCCAGATCCCCTGCCCCCGCAGTCAAGAATTTCCGACTCTTCGCAAAATTCGAGTGAACCAATTAAAAATCGGTTTGGTCGGAGCCATTAAGCCATCACAGAAAAACCCTTCGAATCGTGGCTTCGGCCCCCCTGTCGTGGGCTCGCAAGGATGATCTGTCTTGGGCGACGTTTTTCAGGAGTTAGCCAATGGAGTTGCAATCATGATGACCAGCACTGCCAAAACTTCCAAACACCTGCGTGGGCTGAAACTGGCTGCCCTGGCGCTGGGTACCAGCTTCATCCTCGCTGGCTGCGCCGGCAAGCCACCGACCGAGCAATATGCCGTCACCCAGTCGGCGGTCAACAGCGCCGTCAGCGCTGGCGGTACCGAATTCGCCGCCGTGGAGATGAAAGCGGCGCAGGACAAGTTCAAAGAGGCCGAACTGGCCATGCATGACAAGCAATACGACAAGGCCCGCATGCTCGCCGAACAAGCCGAGTGGGATGCCCGCGTCGCCGAGCGCAAAGCCCAGGCCGCCAAGGCCGAGAAGGCTGTGCAGGACGCTCGCGCCGGGGTCCAGGACCTGCGTGAAGAAGGCCAGCGCAGCGTGCAGCAGCAGTAAGCCGCGCTCAGCCATCGCCACTCGTATTCGATCAAAGGATGAAGACCATGCGTAAACAATTGATGATCCCTGCCCTGTTGGCCGCCAGCGTGGCACTTGCTGCCTGCGCCACCAAGCCCAACCCTAACCTGGAGCAGGCCCGCACCAACTTCCAGGCCCTGCAGGCCAACCCGAAAGCCAGCCAGGTGGCCGCTCTGGAAACCAAGGACGCGTCCGACTACATGGACAAGGCCGACAAGGCTTTCCTGAACCATGACGACAGCCGCGACGTGGACCAACTGGCCTACCTGACCAGCCAGCGCGTGGAAGTGGCCAAGCAGACCATCGCCCTGCGTACCGCCGAGGCCAACCTGAAGAATGCCGCTGCCCAGCGCGCCCAGGCCCGCCTGGATGCCCGTGACGCGCAGATCAAGCAACTGCAGGATAGCCTCAACGCCAAGCAGACCGACCGCGGCACCGTGGTCACCTTTGGCGACGTGCTGTTTGACGTGAACAAGGCCGAGCTGAAATCCACCGGCATGATGAACGTCAACAAGCTGGCCCAGTTCCTTCAGCAGAACCCTGATCGCAAGGTGATCGTCGAGGGCTACACCGACAGCACCGGCACTGCCTCCTATAACCAGAGTCTGTCCGACCGCCGCGCCGGCTCGGTGGCCACTGCCCTGGTGAAAATGGGCGTGGACCCAAGCCGCGTGGTGTCCCAGGGTTACGGCAAGGACTACCCGGTTGCCGACAACACCAGCGTGTCTGGCCGGGCCATGAACCGTCGCGTGGAAGTGACCATTTCCAACGACAACCAGCCCGTGGCACCGCGCTCCTCGGTCAGCTCCGCTAACTGATCGCGTTGCGCCCAACGTGCCGGCCCCAGGGCCGGCACGCTTGTATCAGGGGCGCAGGCCTTTGGTCAGCGGGTAGACAGGGTGCAGCAACTGCGCCGCGACGATCACCGCGATCATGGCCCACGCAATGACCGTCTGCACCCGATCCCAGCCAAATACTGCCGACAACACACGCCACGGCTTGAGCCAGTCCACGGCCTGGTCCGGCGTCGGGGCCTTCAACCGCTCACGGATACCGATGGCAAGCATCGTCGCCAGTCCCAGAACCCCCAGGTTCAACCACACATAGCCTGCCAGCGCCAACCACGGCAAACCGTGGCGCATCAGCAAGGCCTGGCCATCCCGATTGAAGGCCGCCGGCACCAGGCGCTCGGTGAGCCAGACGTCCGCACCCAACCAGCGATCCGCCGTCCACGCCCAGAAGTTCATGCCCCAGCGCGCCACGGCAATCAGCAGCAGGCTGATGAAGAGGCTGGCGAACACCTGCGTGCCCCAGTCACCGACACTGCTGCGCCCTGCCAGCAGATGCAGCATGGACACCACGAAGGCCCCGCTCCAGAGTTTTGCCAGATCTTTTTCATCGAACGGCCGGGGCATCAGCGGCTGCCAGAAAAATGCATCCTCGTGGGGCAGTTGGTCCAGCAAGCGCGGGTATTGGTGGACGAACTGGCTGGCCAGGTCGTGGCAAGCCTGCCAGTCCGCCAAGATGAACGTGCGAGTCATAGCGATCTGCTGGCGCCGCGACAACGGCGTCAACAACAGCCGCGCCGCCAGGCGGTCGCTGCGATGCTCAGGGTTCTCGGCCTCGGCCAGCGCACGCAGGCGTTGCCACCAGGCCTGTTCCTCGCTTCGCGCGATCAGGGCGTGGAATACCCCGGCGGGCTGGGGGATCACACCCTGGCGCACATCCCAGCCAAACAGCTGGCACACCCGGTCGAACAAGGCCGCGCTCCAGTGGCTGTGCTGGTGGAACAACTCCAGCACCATGGCCTGCAGGTCCAGGCGCCGGTCGAAAGCACTCAACCAGGGCTGCGCGGCCCACCGTTGCAGCTCGGCCAGAAAGGGGCGCTCATCCCCCGCCTGCAAATGCCCCTGCAGGATACCCCGGCACTGGGCGAACGCGGCCTGCACCAGGGCGCGCTGCTGGCCATCGTTGAGCTGGATACGCTGAAATGGCGTGAGCCACTGACGCTCCCCCAGCCCCCAGGCGAGCCACGTGGCAGAGGCCGGGCTCGCCATCAGGCAACGCAGTGCCAGCCCCTGCTCGAAAGCCTGGTCGCAGTGCTGCTCCAGCGCCTGGCGCCAACGGGCCGCGAGGTTATCGATGCCCAACTGGTCCAGCAGCGTCGATGCACCGGCTTCGCTGGGCGCCGCTGGCTCGACCGGCGGGGTACTGGGTTCAGAGGGTGATGCCAGGGCCGGCGCAACCACCGGCGCCCGTTCATCCTCATCGGCCTCGGACCGCCAGCGGGCAATCCCCATCGCTTGCTCATAGGCTTCGCGCAGGCGCTGGAAGGCCTCGGCGTCTTCATCTGGCCGGTGGACCTTGAGCAGCCGCGCATACTGACGCTTGATGCTGCGCTCATCGGCCTCTTCATCCAGTTGCAGCACGCCCCAGCAATCCAGATAGACGTCACTCATTGCCACAGGCCCTGGTCCACTTCCTTCAGGCGCTCATTCAACTGCTGGCGCATTTCTCGGATCTGGCGCTCGTCCTGGCTGTCCAGTGCCTGCTGGAACTGGCTGGCCCAGTAGTTGATCTGCTGGCGCGCATCGCCCAGGCTTTCCTGGTAAAGGCGCTCGAGGCGGGCCACCAGCACCGTGTTCACCTGCTGGTCGCGGGGGTGAACCTTGAGCTGCGACAGCGCTTGCAGGCGTTGCTGGATCTCGGCAGGGCTGAGTACGCCAGGGTTGTTTTCAATCACCAGGGCGTGTTGCTCGCCCGTCAGCGGAATGCTCACCTGGGCTTCGAGGATACCGTTGTTGTCGTAGGTGAACCGCACGTCCAGGGCCACTTCACCGGCCGCACGCTGGGGCACCGGGATGTCCAGCTGGCCCAGGGCAACGTTGTCTTTCACCAGGCGGCTCTCGCCCTGGTAGATTTTCACCAGTACGTGCTCCTGGTTGTCGCTCAGGGTATGCACCGTCTTCACCCGGCTGACCGGCACGACGCTATTGCGCTCGATGATCGGCAGGTAATGGCCACCTTCCTGGCGCTGGCCGATGGTCTGCGACACCTCGATGCCCAGGGTGTAGGAACAGACATCGGTCAACACCACCTCTTCCAGTGCCGCCGAGCGTGCCTTGAGCGCCGCTTGCACCGCAGCGCCATGGGCCACCACTTCATCGGGGTTCAGGGTGATGGAAGGGAAACGCCCGAACAGCCCGGCTGCCAGCTTGCGCACCAGCGGCATGCGGGTGGTACCGCCCACCAGCAACACTTCGTCCAGGTCGCTGACGCGGATGCGGGCGTCGCGCAGGGCCCGTTCGATGGGCGCGCGCAAGCGTTCGAGCAAGGGCGCGTACAGGTCGGCCAACTGGTCCTGAGTGACAGGGTGTACCCACTCGCGGCCACCCAGGCGCAGCACGAAGTCACTGCTGGTTTGCTGGCCCAGACTCTTGCGCACCCGCTCAGCTTCACGGCGCAGCGCCTGGCGCACGTTTTCCAGGGGGGGCAGGTCAGCGTGCTGGCGCACGAAGTGCTCCACCAGCACGCTGTCGAAGTCTTCACCGCCGAGGAAATTGTCGCCGGCGCTGGCACGCACTTCCATCACGCCGTCGAACAGCTCCAGAATCGACACGTCGAAGGTACCACCACCCAGGTCGAACACCAGAAACGATGTTTCCTTGTCTTTCTGGTGCAGGCCGTAGGCCAGGGCCGCTGCCGTGGGCTCGTTGATCAGTTTTTCGACCTTCAGCCCGGCCAGTTCGCCGGCAATGCGCGTGGCCTTGCGCTGGGCGTCGCTGAAATAGGCGGGCACGCTGATCACCGCTTCGGTCACCGGCTCGCCAAAGGCACGCTCGGCATCTTCCTTGAGGCTCTTGAGCACCAGCGCCGAGAGCTCTTCGGGGCGGAACAGGCGCTCGCCCAGGCGTACTTCCTGGGCGCTGCCCATGTAGCGCTTGAAGAGCGCGGTAGTGCGTGCCGCGTGGGTGTGCAGGCGTTCCTTGGCGGCTTGGCCGACCAGAATCCGGCCTTCATCGTCCAGGCCCACGACGCTTGGGGTCAGCACGCTGCCCAAGGCGTTGGGCACCAGCTCGGTGGTGTCGTTGCGCCAGACGGCGATCAGGCTGTGGGTGGTGCCGAGGTCGATGCCGACGATCATGGGCAGAACTCCTTTTCCAGGGGCAGCCATGGTGAGGCCACCATGCATGCCATCATCTTGAGACAGGGGCGCGATGGTAGCGCAATGCGCCGCGGGCGTTAATGATCTTTACCCTGTGGCAGCGGACCTGTCGCGTCGGGGGACACGCGCGGCGCCAGGTGCTGCGCGGCGTCCGGGACGCGGCCTGGCGACCGCCGCTACGGCGTGGTGCAGTGCACCGCCTGTTTCCGGCTGTCCACCAGCACGCCACTCAGGCCCTTCTGCCGGGTATCGAACAGCACCAGGATGCCGTCGATGCACTGGGCTACTTCGTCGGCCGGGGTGGCGGATACCTTGTAGTCCTCGCCCGGTATCGTCTTGAGCAGGGTGAAATCACTCAGCAGCAAGGCATCTTCGGGCTTGGCGAAGTGCAGGTAGCCGTAATACCACAGGCAGGCCACGGTGGCGAAGATGCTGCCGATCCCGGTGAGGATCAACGGGATGGCATTGCGTTCATCATTCATGGGGCGGCTCGGGCTCGGGGTAGTTGGGCACTTCGCCCAGGCGGCGCAGGCCGTTGAAGTGTGAGGGGTCTTGCAGGAAACGCAGCATCACCGTGCGCCAGGTGGGGTCGGCGAAGGTCTGCACGTGGCCGCCACGGGTCAGTTGCAGCACACGCGGGGGCGGCGCCTTTTTGTACAGCTCGATGCCGTTGGCCAGGGGTACGATGGGGTCATCCATGCTCTGGAAGAACAGCATGGGCGTGCCTTTCAGCGCTTCGATGGCGTAGATCGCGCTGTCACCGTCGGGCACCAGCCACGACAACGGCACCTGCAGGGGCCAGGTCAGCCAGGACGTACTCAGGGCGAACCGGCCCACGCCGCGGTAACTGGCCGGCACACCATCGAACACCAGTGCCTGCAGGCGCTCGCGCTGGCGCGGGTGATCGGCCAGGTAATGAATGCCCATGGCGCCACCCAGGCTCTGCCCCAACAGCACCAGGGGTTTGCCCTGCACCTCGGGCTGCTGGCCCAGCCAGGCGAAGGCCGCGTCGATGTCCTGGTAAATGGCCGGCAAGCTCGGTTCACCCTCGCTCAGCCCGTAGCCGCGATAGTCCAGCAGCAGCACCTGATAGCCCTGCTCCGGCAGCCACCAACTGCCGCCCAGGTGCCAAGCCATGTTGCCACCGTTGCCGTGCAGGTGCAGTACCGTGCCCTTGACCGGCACGCCGGCCTTGGCCGGCAGCCACCAGCCATTCAGGCGGGTACCGTCGGCGGCGGTGATGGTCACGTCGCGGAACACCAGGCCGGCTTTGGCCGGTGTGAACGGCTGGTCCTTGGCCGGGTAGAACAGCAGCGAACTGCAACCGCCCAGGCTGGCCAGCAACGCCAGCACGGCCAGGGCGCGCAGCAGCGCCTCAGAGGATGTTCGAATAATCCGCTTCAATGCGATCCAGGCTCAGGTGGTTGAGGAAGTTGGAGAAACACATCCACGCCGACAGCGCGTTGAGGTCCCGGAACTGCTCGGGCAGGTATTTGGGCGGCGCCACCAGGCCTTCGTCCACCAGTTGGCGCAGGGTGCGCATGTCCTCCAGGGTGGTCTTGCCGCAGAACAACAGCGGGATCTGCTCCAGCTTGCCCTTGCGCACCGCCAGCTGGATGTAGTTGTAGACCATGATGAAGCCCTTGAGGTAGGACAGGTCCTTGGTAAACGGCAGGCCGGTGGGCACCGAGCCGCGGAACACGCGGCTGGCGTTGCCGTAGCTCTCCGGCATGCCAAAGCCCTGCTCGCGAAAGAATTCGAAAACCTGCAGGAAGTCGGCGCCCTCCTCCACCATGTGAATGGCCCGGGTACGGTTGGTCAGCTTGCGCAGCCGGCTGGGGTAGGAAGCGAAGGCGATCACTTCCATCAGGATGGCCAGGCCTTCCTGGGTCACGGTCGACGAGGGTGGGCCCTTGGACAGGAAGGTGCAGATCGGCTGGTTCTGGCCGTTGAGGGTGGTGCCCACGTGCACCAGGCCTTCATGTACTTCCAGGGCGCGTACATCACGTTCGTTGAACAGGGCGTCGCTGCGGATCTTGATGTAGTCGGCACCCGCTGCGGCGTCGGCGACGATACCGTCGGACTCGAACACCCGGATGGTCCCCTCGGCCTCGCCGAAGGTACGGTTCAGGCGGCTTTGCAGCATGGCCACGGCGTCCTTGGCGGTGAGGGTCTTGGGTTCGTCCTTGAGGTCACCCCGGCCGTCGATGTTGTTCAGGTAGTCGGAGAGCATCAGGCCCAGGTCGGCAAGCGTCGGGTCACCGGCATGGAACGCGTCGGACGCCGCACCATACAGCTCCTGGGAGATCAGGCCGAAGTCCTCGGTGCCACGCGCTTCGAGCATGCGCACCACCATGCGGTACTCCTTGCACATGCGCCGCATGATCTGCCCCACGGGGTTGAACTGGCCGAGCTGGCGGGTGATGTCGCGCTCGATGTTCTGGAATTCCAGCTTCACGGCGCTGGAGTCGAACGACAGCGGCCGGCTCTGGTAATAGGCGCGGTCCACGGCCGGCATGGCCTTGCCCTTGGCCTTGAGAAACTCCTGGCGGATGCTGTCATCCCACTTTACTGCGTCCAGCACCCGGATAGGTGCCTGGGCCAACACGATGCGATCGGACAGGCCACGTATCGTCTGCTGGTACTCGTCCACCGGCAACTCCTTGTCTGACTAGCGTTTTGACGGGGCCCGGGTATAGCGGGCCATTTCCACGAAGACGTCCGAATTGGCCGGATCGTCCAGGTAGGCGAACACCTGGGGCAGGTCACTGGCGACCCGCACACCTTCACCGTCCTTCGTTTCCACGGTAGCGCCGTTCAGGGCGTGCTGCTGCAACGCCTGCTGAATGCGCTCGACATCGAGGTTATACACCACCAGCGCGCCATCATCGGTCAACTCGAACCCCACCAGGGCGTATTGCCCCCCGTATTCGGCTGGCATTCGCGCCGACGCATACCACCGGCTGCCATGGCCGGCCACGGTGAAATCGACGACGTCGCGGGCCTGGCCCGCCGGGGTGCTGATGGCGGTGTAATGGTCCGTGCCCTGGCGCTTGATGCGCAGGCTCAGGTGCTGGCCCCAGGCGTCCTTGCTCACCCAGTGGCCCACCAGTGCCGCGGGGGCCGTCTGCCCGGCAGGCAGCGGTTCGTCGAAGCTGACCAGGCAACCGCCCAGCAGCAACGACGATACGGCGATCAGCAACAGGCGCCAGGCTTTCATCAAGCACTCCTTGGGATGATGGGGCCCAGGTCAGGCCGAGGCCAACACCAGGTGCATGTAGCGGTTGAGGATGGCCAGCATGTCGTCGTCGGCCATCGGGGCATCGCCGTCGAGCAGGCCCTGATATTCCATGCGCCCGATGATGGCCGTCAACACCTTGGCGTCCTGATGGGGTTCGCGCGAGCCCAGCACTTCCAGCAACTGGCAGGTGCCCTGCAACAGGATCTGCTGGTGCGAGCGCACCAGCTCGGCCAGGCGCGGGCTCAGCAAGGCTTCCTGGCGGAACGCCTGCTCGGCCATCAGGTACTCGCGTCGGTTGAGCAACTGGCGGTGCACGTAATCGGCGGTCATGCGGGCAATATCGTCGGCCAGCGCGGCGCGGGCAGCGGGGCTGCCATCGTTGCGCGCCATGGTGTTGCGCAGCAGGTCTTCGGTGGTGGCCCACAACTTGGCCATGTAGGCGGCGCTGCGCTCCACATACTGGGCGAAGGTGTCGGTCAGCAGGTCTTCGATGTCCTTGAAATAGTAGGTGGTGGCCGACAGCGGCACGCCGGCTTCCGCCGCCACGGCCCGGTGCCGAACCCCACGTACGCCATCGCGTACGACAATGCGCATGGCCGCGTCGAGAATCTCCTGACGACGCTGTTCACTTCCCTGGCGGCTGGCCTTGCGGCCCTGATACTGGACACTTTCCGCCACTGCTGTCGCTACACCGGCAGCACCTTGTTGAGCCATTGCAGGAGTCACTACCCTATTCCTCTTGTTGAAACCGATCCGTCGGTGCCGATGCAGCAACCGGCCTCGCCCCGCGCCCGCGGAGGGGCGCCTGCAGGCAGGCAGTTGTCTGCTTGGCCATCTGTGAATTGTACCCATAAAAAAGCCGCCCCGAGGGGCGGCTTGTTCGACTGCGGTCAGGCCTGCGGGCGCATGTGCGGGAACAGGATGACGTCGCGGATCGACGGCGAGTTGGTCAGCAGCATCACCAGGCGGTCGATGCCGATGCCTTCACCGGCCGTTGGCGGCATGCCGTACTCCAGCGCGCGGACGAAGTCGGCGTCGTAGTGCATGGCTTCATCGTCACCGGCGTCCTTGTCGGCCACCTGGGCCATGAAGCGCTCGGCCTGGTCTTCCGCGTCATTCAACTCGGAGTAGGCGTTGGCAATTTCACGGCCGCCGATGAACAGCTCGAAACGGTCGGTGACGTTCGGGTTGTCGTCGTTGCGACGGGCCAGCGGCGACACTTCGAACGGGTACTGGGTAATGAAGTGCGGCTGCTCCAGCTTGTGCTCGACCAGTTCTTCGAAAATCATCACCTGCAGTTTGCCCAGGCCTTCGAAGCCCAGCACCTTGGCGCCGGCTTTCTTGGCGATTTCACGGGCCTTGTCGATGTCGGTCAGGTCAGCCGCGGTCAGTTCCGGGTTGTACTTGAGGATCGAGTCGAATACCGACAGGCGCACGAACGGCTCGCCGAAATGGAACACCTTGTCGCCGTAAGGCACGTCGGTGGTCCCCAGGACCAGTTGGGCCAGCTCGCGGAAGAGCTCCTCGGTCAGGTCCATGTTGTCTTCGTAGTCGGCGTGGGCCTGGTAGAACTCGAGCATGGTGAACTCGGGGTTGTGCCGGGTCGAAACGCCTTCGTTACGGAAGTTGCGGTTGATCTCGAAGACTTTCTCGAAACCGCCGACCACCAGACGCTTGAGGTACAGCTCCGGGGCGATACGCAGGAACATCGGCATGTCCAGCGCATTGTGGTGGGTTTCGAACGGCTTGGCCGCCGCGCCACCCGGAATGGTCTGCAGCATCGGCGTTTCCACTTCCAGGAAGTCACGCTTCATCAGGAAACTGCGGATGTGGGCGATGACCTGCGAACGCACGCGGAAGGTCTGGCGCACGTCTTCGTTGACGATCAGGTCAACGTAACGCTGGCGGTAGCGCTGTTCGGTGTCGGACAGGCCGTGGTGCTTGTCCGGCAGCGGGCGCAGCGACTTGGTCAGCAGGCGCACGTTGGTCATTTCCACGTACAGGTCACCCTTGCCCGAACGGGCCAGGGTGCCTTCGGCGGCGATGATGTCGCCCATGTCCCAGGTTTTCACCGCGGCCAGGGTTTCTTCCGGCAAGGTCTTGCGGTTGACGTAGACCTGGATGCGACCGGTCATGTCCTGGATCACCATGAACGAGCCACGGTTGAGCATGATGCGACCGGCAACCTTGACCGGAATGGCCAGGCCTTCCAGCTCTTCCTTGGTCTTGTCGACGTACTGCTTCTGCAGGTCGGCTGCATAGCTGTCACGGCGGAAGTCATTGGGGAAGGCCTGGCCCTTGGCGCGCTCGGCAGCAAGCTTTTCCTTGCGCAGGGCGATCAGGGAGTTTTCTTCCTGTTGCAGGGCTTGCGGGTCGAGTTGTTGGTCGCTCATGTCTTGAAAAATTCCATCACGGGTTTGTTGCCCCCGCCTTGCGGCGGGGATCGCGGGCGAATGCGCCCCGCAGGGCGCTCGCCTTACAGGCCTTGCTTGAGGCTTGCTACCAGGTATTCGTCGATGTCGCCGTCCAGCACCTTGTCGCAGTCACTGCGTTCGATGTTGGTGCGCAGGTCCTTGATGCGCGAGGCATCCAGTACGTACGAACGAATCTGGTGGCCCCAGCCGATGTCCGACTTGCTGTCTTCCATGGCCTGGGAGGCGGCGTTGCGTTTCTGCACTTCCTGCTCGTAAAGGCGCGCCCGCAGCATTTTCATGGCGGTGTCCTTGTTCGCATGCTGGGAACGTTCGTTCTGGCAGCTGACCACGGTGTTGGTCGGCACGTGGGTGATACGAACCGCCGAGTCGGTGGTGTTCACGTGCTGGCCACCGGCACCCGAGGAGCGGTAGGTATCGATGCGCAGGTCCGCGGGGTTGATGTCGATTTCGATGTTGTCATCGATTTCCGGCGACACGAACACGGCCGAGAACGAGGTGTGGCGGCGGTTGCCCGAGTCGAACGGGCTCTTGCGCACCAGGCGGTGCACGCCGATCTCGGTGCGCAGCCAGCCAAAGGCATACTCGCCCTTGATGTGCAGCGTGGCGCCCTTGATACCCGCCACTTCACCCGCCGACAGCTCCATGATGGTGGTGTCGAAGCCGCGCTTGTCGGCCCAGCGCAGGTACATGCGCAGCAGGATGTTGGCCCAGTCCTGGGCTTCGGTGCCGCCGGAGCCGGCCTGAATGTCCAGGTAGGCGTTGTTGGCGTCCATATCGCCGCTGAACATGCGACGAAATTCCAGCTTTTCCAGCGACTCGCGCAGGCGGTCGACTTCTTCGCTGACGTCGGCTACGGCGCCTTCGTCTTCTTCCTCGGCAGCCATCAGCAGCAGGTCCTTGGCATCGGCCAGGCCTGCGGACATTTCGTCCAGGGTGTCGACGATCTGGGCCAGCAGCGAACGCTCGCGGCCCAGGTTCTGCGCATACTCGGGGTTGTTCCAGACTGCCGGATCTTCAAGCTCGCGGTTGACCTCGGTCAGACGCTCATGCTTTTGATCGTAGTCAAAGATACCCCCGAATGGTTTCGGAGCGCTCGGACAGGTCCTTGATGGTGTTCAGGATCGGGTTGATTTCCATGGCGGGCAGCACTCGTACGTAACGTGTCAAAAGCCGGAGAGTATAACGCACTCGCGCCGCCTGGGCAGCCTGGATTGGGGCCATCGATCGGGGTGCGGTGCATGCCACTGTCAAATCTTACAGTTGCGAAGCGCAGTAACACGGCCATAAATTGGATCCACTTACAATATGGAGTTCCAGCCATGTTCTGCCTTAGCTATCACCGCCTGTTGCTGTCATTGACTCTGCTGCTGAGCCTGGTCGTCGCCGCCTCCCCGGCCAGTGCAGCGGAGCTCAGCGCCACCAACGTCACCAATGGCACGCTCAACGCCCAGGCACTCACCGGCCCGGTCACTGTCACCGTGCAGGTACCCGGCATGAAAAAGGGCGACAAGCTCTATACTGAGCTCACTGGGATCGCCACCCATTCGACCGCAGAGAAAACCCTGAAAAACAGCGACCCGGTAACGTTCAACTTCTCCAAGCCCAAGTGGGTGGAAAACATCAACCGCACAGTATCGGTCAATTATTACTACAGCACCGGCACCGTGGTACGCCGTCCCGGGGCGACACCGCTGAGTATCCAGGTGCGAGGCGAGCAGGTATCGCCCGTGTTTCGGGTGGTAGAGGCCCCGAACAACCGGCTGGACCCCACCACGCTCGATGGGCCGATCACCGTCGAGGTCTATTATCCCGACATGCACGCCGCCGACACCGTGCAAGTGGTGTGGCGCGGCGCAGAAGTTTTCAGCCCTGTACCCAAGACGGTCAACCAGCCCAGGCTGCTGACGTTCAAGATACCCAAGGCGCAAGTGACGCGCAGTAATGGTCAATATGCCGAACTGACTTATATTTACCAACCTGCGGGTGGCGCTACCTCTATCACCTCCTCCGCCCTGCAGTTGGCGGTTGGCAACACGCCCCCCATCGACGCGGATTATGCCGCCATACTCAATGCTCGCTACCGCGACAAGGCGCCCAGTTGCGCTGGCAACAAACCCGCCTATTATTGCAACGGTATCGTCATCCGCTCCACCGAAAACGGCCCCTACGACCCCTGGGACCCCAGCCCTGCGGCAACCAGACTGGGCGGTGTGTCATTTTCCTACATGCGCTCGGACGCGCATGTCTCCAACCTTTACCACAACAGCGGCTTCATCCTGAAGCCCCAGGCCAATGTCAAAGCACCCCAGGAAGCACCGCGATACCTGTGCATCTACGCCTACGACTCTGGCACCCTGGTGGGTGCGCGCGGTGACCGGGGGTGTGCGCTCAAGGCACGCACCCTCGGGTCATGCACCGCTTTAGGGGTCAGCACGCCGGCACAGTGGTACGCCTACACCAAGACTATCCCCCACCGCGACTACCAATGCTCGCTGAGTACCGATGACCCGGCGCAGTTCCAGACCAGCATCACCGTGCGAGCGCAACGCCCGGCGAACATGGAGGCGCTGTGGAACGAGGTCATGATTGCCGACTGGGGCCAAGGCAAGGGCGCCACACTGCCGATGGAGGCGATTTTCTACAAAACGGGTTATGTGGCGGAGGCGAAAATCTTTCAACAGAAGCTCAAGGACCGCAATCACGTATGGCTTCCCATCGTCAAACTGGATCTGACCAAGCTCGCCGGCTCGCCTTTCAGTTACAGCGCGGCCGACCAGGCGGTACAGCCATGAAATACCAACACCCGACCGCTAGGGCACTAGGCGGTGCCCCCCTGCCGACTCGCCGCTTCAGCCGCTGATACCCACCTGATTGCGGCCGTTGTGCTTGGCCTGGTACAAGCCTTTGTCAGCCGCGGAGATCAACTGCCGGCAATGGGTGCCAGCCTGCGGCACTTGGGTCGACAGGCCGATGCTGACGGTCAGGTGCGAGCCTTCGCTGGGTGAGATATGCGGGATCTTCAGGGCGATGATGGTCTGGCGCAGCTTTTCCGCCACCAGCCGCGCACCGCCCGGCGAGGTGTTGGGCAGCACCAGGGCGAACTCTTCGCCGCCGTACCGCGCCGGCAGGTCAGTGGAACGGCTGCAGCTGTCGCGGATGGCATCCGCGACACGGCGCAGGGCCTCGTCGCCGTCCAGGTGGCCGAAACTGTCATTGAATGACTTGAAGTAGTCGACATCGATCATCAGCAGCGACAACTGCGTCTGATCCCGCAGGCCGCGGCGCCACTCCAGCTCGAGGTATTCGTCGAAGTGACGGCGGTTGGACAGGCCGGTCAGGCCGTCCGAGTTCATCAACCGCTGCAGCACCAGATTGGTGTCCAGCAACTGCTGCTGGCTGACGCGCAAGGCTCGGTAGGCTTCGTCGCGCTGCAGCAGGGTCTGGTAGGAGCGCGAGTGGTAACGAATGCGCGCCACCAGCTCGATGGTGTCCGGCAGCTTGACCAGGTAGTCGTTGGCCCCGGCGGAGAACGCCGCGCTCTTGACCAGCGGGTCTTCCTTGGTGGACAGCACGATGATGGGGATATCTTTGGTGGCCGGGTGGTTGCGATAGTCGCGCACCAGGGTCAGGCCATCCAGGCCGGGCATCACCAGGTCTTGCAGGATTACCGTGGGCTTGAGGCGCACGGCCTGCTCGATGGCCTGGTGCGGGTCGGCGCAAAAATGAAAGTCGATGTTGGTTTCACTGGCCAGGCCACGCCGCACCGCCTCACCGATCATGGCCTGGTCGTCGACGAGCAGCACCATGGCCTTGTTCTCGTCGGTGGCCTTGAACTCTTCGATCTGCAGGTCAATCATGCGTTGTCCACCTGGTCACTGCCTTTACGTCGGCATGGCGTGCTACTTGGAGTCATGGCTGAAAAATTTCCGTCAGTCTGGGAGCAATACGCTCCAGTGGGCGGATTTCCACCGCCGCATCAATGGCCGCTGCCGCCTTGGGCATGCCATACACCGCACTGCTTTGCTGGTCCTGGGCGATGGTCAGGAAATTCTGCTGGCGCAGCAACTTGAGGCCCTGGGCACCATCACGGCCCATGCCCGTGAGCAGCACGCCCACCGCGTCACCGCGCCAGAAACGCGCGACGCTCTCGAAGAACACGTCGATGGAAGGGCGGTAGATCTCGTTCACCGGCTCCTCCGTGTAGGCCAGCGTGCCGTCGTTGAGCAGACGGATATGGTGGTTGGTACCCGCTAGCAATACTACGCCAGGTTGCGGCGGTTCGCCCGCCCTGGCAAGCCGCACGTTCAGGCCCGAGGCCCCGGCCAGCCAGTCGGCCATGCCCGCGGCGAACACCTGGTCCACATGCTGCACCAGCACAATGGCGGCAGGAAAGTTTTTCGGCAAGCCCTTGAGCAGCACTTCCAGCGCCGCCGGCCCCCCGGCCGACGAGCCAATGGCCACCAACCCGCTGCGTTGGGTACCGCTGCGCAGTGGCGTGGGCACCGCCTTCACGGGGGTGCCGCGCTGGCCTATCAGCCAACCGATGTTGAGGATCTTGCGCAGCAGCGGCGCGGCCGCATCGCGAGGGTTGCCGGCGCCCAGCGCCGGGGTGTCGACAACGTCCAGGGCGCCATGGCCCATGGCCTCGAAGACACGGTGCACATTCTGCTGGCGGTCGACGGTAACGATGACAATGGCGCAGGGGGTGGCGGCCATGATCTGCCGCGTGGCCTCCACGCCGTCCATGACCGGCATGATCAGGTCCATCAGGATCAGGTCGGGCAGTTGCTCGGCACAGCGCGCCACGGCTTCTGCGCCGTTGGCGGCGACCCAGATCACCTGGTGCGCCGGCTCGAACGCCACGGCCCGGCGCAAGGCCTCGACGGCCATGGGCATGTCGTTGACGATGGCGATTTTCATCCCTGGGCACTCCCGATCAACTCCACCACGGCGTCGAGCAGGGCGTCGTCGTGGAAACTGGCCTTGGCCAGATAGTAGTCGGCTCCAGCGTCCAGGCCACGCCGTCTGTCTTCTTCACGGTCCTTGTAGGACACCACCATCACAGGCAGCGATTGCAGGCGACTATCGCGGCGCACCAGGGTCACCAGTTCGATGCCATCCATGCGCGGCATGTCGATATCGGTGATCAGCAGGTCGAAATCTTCGCCGCGCAGGGCGTTCCAGCCGTCCATGCCATCCACCGCCACGGCCACGTCGTAGCCGCGATGGCTGAGCAGCTTGCGCTGCAGTTCACGCACGGTCAGCGAGTCATCCACTACCAGCACGCGTTTGCGCGCCTGCTCGACGCCGCGCTGGTTGCGCCGGTCAATGCGCTCCAGGCGCCCGGTGTTGAGCAGTTTCTCGACCGAGCGCAACATGTCCTCGACGTCGATGATCAACACCACCGAACCATCATCCAGCAGGGCGCCGGCGGAAATATCCTGGACTTTGCCCAGGCGTGCATCCAGGGGCAGCACCACCAGGGTCCGCTCGCCGATGAAGCGCTCCACCGCCACGCCATAAATGGCGTCGCGCTCACGGATAACCACTACCCTCAGGGAATCCCCTCCGCCCTGCCCTGCCGGGCGCTGCAGCAATTGGCTGGCGGCTACCAGGCCCACGTGCCGGCCTTCGTACCAGAAATGCTGGCGCCCTTCGAGCTGGACGATGTCCTCGGCTGGCAGGTCCAGCGTGTGTTCGATATGGGCCAGCGGGAAGGCATAGGCTTCCTCGCCCACCTCCACCACGAGACTGCGGACGACCGATAGGGTCAGCGGTACTTCGATGTGAAAGCAACTGCCCTGGCCCTGGACCTGGGTCAACACCACCGAGCCGCGCAACTGGCGCATCATGTGCTGTACGGCGTCCAGGCCCACGCCGCGGCCGGACACCTCGGTGACCTTGTCGCGCAGGCTGAAGCCCGGCAGGAACAGGAACGTCAGCAATTCCTCTTCGCTGAGCTGGGCGGCGGTCTCGGCGGGCGACAGGTTGCGTTCGACAATGCTGCGCCGCAGGCGCTCAAGGTCAACCCCACCGCCATCGTCGCTCAACTCCAGCACCAGCAGGCCGGCCTGGTGCGCGGCGCGCAGCAGCACCCGGCCTTCGGCGGGCTTGCCGGCGAGCAGCCGCTGTTCAGGGCTTTCGATGCCGTGGTCGACCGCATTGCGCAACAAGTGGGTCAACGGCGCTTCGAGCTTTTCCAGCACGTCGCGGTCGACCTGGGTCTTCTCGCCTTCGATATCCAGGCGCACCTGCTTGCCCAGCGAGCGGCCCAGGTCGCGCACCATGCGCCCCTGGCCACCGAGCACGTCGGCGAAAGGTCGCATGCGGCAGGCCAGGGCGGTGTCATAGAGCAACTGGGCACGCTGGCTGGCCTGCCAGCCGAACTCGTCCAATTCACTGGTCTGGTACACCAGCATGTGCTGGGTCTCGGCGAGCAGCCCCTGCACCAGGGTCAGCGCTTCGTAGACTTCGTCGGTCTGCTCGGTGGCCTGCAGATGCTCGCGCAGGCCGTCCAGGGCCCGCTGGCTTTGCCCCTGCATGCGCTTGAGGCGCTGCATGGTGGCGAGGTAAGGCTTGAGGCGCTGGGTTTCCACCAGCGATTTGCTGGACAGGTCCAGCAGGCTGTTGAGGCGCTCGGCAGTGACACGCAGCACCCGCTCGCCACCCTCGACCGCGCCCTTGGCCTTGCGCGGCTCCGGGGTTGGCGCTGCCTCGGGCAGCGCTTCCGGTTCAGGCTCCGGCAGGGCTTGAAGCGCCACCGGCGGCGCTTCGAGGGCCGGCGGGGGTGGCGCGGCCGGGCGCGCAGGTGGCGGCGCGGCCGAGGGGTCGAGCAAGCCGGTCATGCGCACCGAATAGGCGGCGATGTCTTCGGCGGTGGGCGCACCCTCGGGGCTGGCGATGCGCATCAGCAGGTCGGTGCCATGCAACAGCGCGTCGATATGTTCCGGCGTCAGCAGTAGCCGGCCTTCCTGGGCGCTGACCAGGCAGTCCTCCATCACATGGGCAACACTGACGCCGGCGTCGACGCCGACAATGCGCGCCGCGCCCTTGAGCGAGTGGGCCGCCCGCATGCAGGCTTCCAACTGTTCGGCCTGGGTGGGGTTGCGTTCCAGTTCCAGCAACCCGGCGCTGAGCACTTGAGTCTGGGCCTCGGCTTCCAGGGCAAACAGCTCCAGCAGCGAGGCATCGCGCATTTGCTCTGGGGTCATGTCAGGCTCCGGGAAACAGCATCAAGCAGCTGGGTTTCATCCAGCACCCGTACACTGCGCCCCTTGAAGGGCAGCACCGAGCGGGTAAAGCGCGTGCCGGCCTGCCCCGCCGACTGTGAAGCCTTGTCCAGTTCACCGAGCTCGATACGGTGAATGCCGTCCACTTCGTCCACCGGTACCACCACCGAACCGCCGGCCGCGGCCAGGATCAACAGGCGCGGCACGGTGCGCGTGGACGTCGCCGGGCTGACGCTGACGTCCACGCCCAGCAACTCGGCCAGCGACAGGCTGGGCACCAGCGCACCGCGCACGTTGGCAACGCCCTGCAAGGCCCGCGAGCGTTGATGCGGCAGCGAATGCACTGGCTGTACCGGGGCAATCTCGACCAGGCAGCGGGTGGCCAGGGCCAGCCATTCTTCGGCCAGGCGGAACACCACCAGCGAGCGCGATGCCACCTGCCCCGGGGCCTGGGCGACCTCACCGTGGAGGGTTTCGCGACTCAGGGAATAGCGGTCCAGCAGGCGCACGGCCGCGGCCGCGTATACCTGGCAGTTACGGCAATGGATATGGTCGGCCAGCAGAGGGCACGACTTGTCACCGTGGATACCGATGCGGTTCCAGCAATCGTCAATCGCTTCGCCATCCCCTTGGATGACATCCAGCGAAGCCAGGCCAATCATCGTTTACGCTCACTGTCGGCGGTACGTTCACTGCGCGCGGCGCGTTCCTGCAGGCGGCGGGCGCCCACGCTGTCGCCCTGGGCGGCCAGCAGCATGGCCAGGTGCGCCAGTGCTTCAGGGTGCTGCGGTTGCAGGTACAGCGCCTTGCGATAAAAATCCTGGGCCTTGCGCGCATCGCCACCGACATCGTTGAGCAAACCGAGCCAATAGAATGCCTGTGCATCAGGCCCATGGTGCTTGAGGTAGGCGTCGCAGGCCTGCATGGCCTCCAGGCGCTTGCCCTCGTTGGCCAGGCTGGCGATCTGTTCGAGCGTCACCTGTACTGCTTTTTCGGCCGCGGGCGGCTTCACTTGAGGCACCGGTGGCAGTGGTGGCGACGGGCGCGAACGCACCGGCGGTGCCAGCGGCCGAGGCGGCGGCGTCGCACGCGTCGGCGTGGGCACGGGCTCCACGGGCGGTACCTCGGCGCGCACGAAGGCGAACGATTGGGCCACGCCCAGCGGGCGCATGCCCAGGCGAGCCAGCAGGCTACCCTCGGCAGGGCCGATGAACAGCGCGCCGTCCGGGTCATTGAAGCCCTTGAGCACCTCGAATACGCGCTGCTGAGTGTCCACGTCGAAATAGATCAGCAGGTTGCGGCAGAACACGAAATCGTAAGGTGCCTCGCCCTTGAGCAGGGCCGGGTCAAGCACATTGCCCACCTGCAGGCGAACCTGGTGGCGCACCCGTTCAAGCAGACGATAGCCATCGTCCACGGCGTCGAAATGGCGATCACGGAACGTCAGGTCGGTGCCGCGAAACGAGTTGCGACCGTACACGCCGCGCTGGGCCTTGGCCACCGAGATCGGGCTGATATCCACGCCATCGATGGTGAACAACGCGGCACTGATGCCAGCATCGAACAGCGCCATGGCAATGGAATAGGGCTCCTCGCCGGTGGAACAGGGCAGGCTGAGAATACGCAGCGGCCTGGCCGCCTTGAGCTCCACCAGGCGCGCCTGGGCCACCCGCACCAGGGCGTTGAAGGTTTCCGGGTAGCGCATGAACCAGGTTTCAGGAACGATCACCGCCTCGATCAGGGCTTGTTGTTCCGCACCACTGAGCTGCAGCAACCCCCAGTAGGCGTTCAGGTCGGCGGCCCCACTGGCCGCACAACGCTGGCGTACCGCGCGCTCGATCATGGGCGCACCCACCGAAGCCACATCGAGCCCGATGCGGTCACGCAGGTATTTGAAAAAACGTGGGTCGTGCTCCATTACCCTTCCCCGTCCATGAACTGCTCGGCCAATTGCGGAGCGAACAGCCGTTCGCGCACGCGCTCATCGAGCAGATCCTGAACGCCTACCCATTGCAGCAGGCCCTGCTCATCCTCGCGCACCGGCCCCAGGTAAGGAGCTTCCCGGTTGGACACGCCATAGGGGCGAAAGTCTTGCGCGGGGCAGCGCAAGGTCTGCGTGGCGTGCTCGAGAATCAGCCCCAGGCGCTGGTCGCCTTGCATCGCACCGGCGGCGTAATGCACCAGCACCAGGCGGGTGCTGGTGCGCTGCGATGCCGGGACACCGAACATCAACTGCCCTACGTCGATGACCGGCACCACGCGGCCGCGGTGAGAAAAGATGCCAGCCACCCACGCCGGCGCCTGGGGCACCGGCTTGAGAGGCACGCAGGGCAGCACCTCACCAATATCGGTAGCAGCCAAGGCAAAGCGCTGGTCTCCCACCCGGAACACCAGGAACAGTTTGCCCTGCGCGGCAGGCGCAGCCACGTTGGGCCGCAGGGGGGTGCTCATCAGACCTTGAAACGCGAGACGCCACCGCGCAGCCCTGCGGCCACCTGGCTCAGTTCGTCGATGGCGAAGCTGGCCTGGCGCAAGGACTCGACGGTCTGGCTGCTGGCGTCGCCCAGTTGCGACAACGCGTGGTTGATCTGTTCGGCCCCGGTGGCCTGGGCCTGCATGCCTTCATTGACCATCAGCACCCGCGGCGCCAGCGCCTGAACCTGCTGAATGATCTGCGACAGCTGGTCACCGACCTGCTGCACCTCGAACATGCCACGGCGCACTTCCTCGGAGAATTTGTCCATGCCCATCACACCGGCTGATACCGCCGACTGGATTTCGCGCACCATCTGTTCGATGTCGTAGGTGGCCACGGCGGTCTGGTCGGCCAGGCGCCTTACTTCGGTGGCGACCACCGCGAAGCCGCGGCCGTACTCCCCCGCCTTCTCGGCCTCGATGGCAGCGTTTAGGGATAGCAGGTTGGTCTGGTCGGCGACCTTGACGATGGTCACCACCACCTGGTTGATGTTGCTGGCCTTCTCGTTGAGGATCGCCAGCTTGGCATTGACCAGGTCGGCGGCGCCCATCACCTGGTGCATGGTGTCTTCCATGCGCGACAGCCCCTGCTGGCCGGAACCGGCGAGCATCGAGGCAGCGTCGGCGGCGGAGGTCACCTCGGTCATGGTACGCACCAGGTCCCGGGAGGTGGCGGCGATTTCCCGCGAGGTAGCCCCGATCTCGGTGGTGGTGGCGGCGGTTTCCGTGGCGGTGGCCTGCTGCTGCTTGGAAGTAGCGGCGATTTCGGTCACCGAGGTCGTGACCTGCACCGAGGAGCGCTGGGCCTGGGAGACCAGGGCGGTGAGCTCGGTCATCATGTCGTTGAAGCCGGTTTCGACCATGCCGAACTCGTCCCGGCGCGACAGGTCCAGGCGGGTACTGAGGTCACCGTTGCGCATGGTGTCCAGGATCTTCACGATCTTCTGCATTGGCTGCATGATCGCGCGCATCAGCAACAGGCCGCAGATACCTGCGGCGATGATCGCCAGCAACAGCGCGATGCCCATGGTCAGCTTGGCGTCGCTGACCGCCTGCGAACTGGCCTGGGACGCGTGCTCGGCCGCGTCGCGGTTGCGCTCGATGAGGGTGTTGAGCTGCTTGCGCCCAGCGGTCCAGGCCGGGGTGAGTTGATCATTGAGCAGGTCTTGCGCCTGGGTGAAGTGCTTCTGGTGGTAGGCATCCAGCACTTTGGCGAGCACCTGCGCATATTCGCCGTTCAGGCGCGCGAACTCATCGAAATTGGCCTTGTCTTCCGGGTCGAACACGGTTTTCTGGTAGTTGGCCATCTGCTCGGCAAGGCGGCTGGCGAAACTCTTGTACTGTTCTTCGTCAGCGGTAACGTACTCGCGCTGGTAACTCAGGCCAACCAGTTGCTGGGTGTAGACATAGCTGTCCACCCAGGCACTGCGAATCATCGAACTGTAATAGACACCCGGGACGCTGTCGTTACGCACCGTCTGCTGGGCATCGTCGATAGCCTTCAGGCGCGTGTAGGAAGCGACCACCATCAACAGCATGATGGCGATGATCACGGCGAAACTCGCCAGAATCCGTTGGCGCAATGTCCAGTTCTTCACAGTCATCCCTCGAGAGTGCTACGTCTACCGGCGAAATGGGGCGAGTATAGCCCAGCGATAACCCTGCTGACTGTGTCGTTTTTAGCTACTTTCGTACTTCTTTCCGACACACTGCGGCGCGCCTTCACGCAGAACCGCTACCCCGTCTCACCTGCCCCCACAGGGACACTGCCGCAGGCCAGGCGATGGTCGATGGCGTCGATGACCGGCGCGAACAACGCCGCCGGCAGGGAGGCCACGGCCTCGCGAATGGTGCGCAGAAACGCTGGCGTGGCCGTGCGCGTTGCACGCATGACCCACTTTGCCGCCTCTTCGGGGTTGCCGCGGCGCACCAGCATGGCGGCGTAGCTGCACTGCCCGCGAAAGTCCCCGGCCAGTGCCGAACGCTGAAACCAGCTGAAAGCCAGCTGCGCGTCGGCCTCGCTGACCCAGCCTTCCTCATGGAAACGCCCCACCAGGTTCATGGCCTTGGCATGCCCGGCGTCGGCGGCGCGCTGGTACCACGCCAACGCCTGGGGCATGTCACGGGCCACGCCGCGGCCCTGGCTCAGCAGGTTGGCGTAGTTGTACTGGCCCCAGTCCAGCCCTCGCTCGCCCGCGGCGCGGTAATGGCGCGCGGCGCCGGGCAGGTCGGGGGCGCAGCCCCAGCCCAGCTCCAGGCAACGGCCGACCATGTTCAAGGCCGCCAGGTGCCCACGCGCTGCCGCGATCCGGAACCAGCGCAGGGCCAGCACCGGATCGCGCGCGATGCCGTGGCCGTCGAGCAACACCTGGCCCAGGCGCGCCTGGGCCTCCAGGTTACCCGCGGCAGCCTGGTCCAGCAGCAGGCGGGCAACGGCACAGGTATCCTGCACGCCAAGGCGCAGGACCGGGTCGGCCAGCATCAGAAGCGATACTCGGCGGTGACAGTCGCACCGCGGCCATCGCCCGGCAGGCCGTAGCCGCGGCTGTTGTACTCGGTGTAGTAACGCTTGTCGAAGAGGTTGGTGACGTTCAGGCGCACATCGATGTTCTTGTTGATGGCGTGGGTGAAGGCCAGGTCGTGAACCACGTAGTCGGGCACGGTGGTCTTGAACTGCGACGAGGTGGTGGAATCCGCGCCGGTGCCAGTGCCGGTGTAGATGTCGACGGTGTCGACGTAGCGAACGCCGTAGCTGAAGGTGTTGTCACCAGGCAGTTTCCAGGTGTTCCACAGACTGATGGTGTGCTTGGGTGTGTTGGCGATGCCGATGCCATCCTCGGACGAGTCATTGGCCGCCTTGAGCGTCTTGCTGTTCTGGTAGGCGTAACCGGCGTATACCGACCACTTGTCAGTGATGTTGCCCACCACGCCCAGTTCCAGGCCACGCACGCGCTGCTCACCGCCTACGTTCAGGGTAGCGCCGGTGTCATCGTCGGTGTAGGTCAGGTTGCGCTTGGTCTCGTACAACGCGGCGGTCAGGCTCAGGTTTTCATTGAGCACGTCCCACTTGGTGCCCAGTTCGATGGTCTTGCCACGCTGGGTACTGTCGCCTGTGCTGGTGCCGGTCTGGGCGACCGCCGTCAGGCTGCTGGGCTGGCGGGCGTTAGCATAGCTGAGGTAGATACTGCCCTCTTCCACCGGCTTGTAGACCAGGGCGGTGTGCACGCTGGTGAGTTTCTCGGAGGCCGAGGAGGTGCCGTTGTCCACCCAGGCCGCAGTCTGGCTGCTGCGCGAATAGCTGCTGGTGATGCGCGAGTCGTAATGGTCCTGACGAGCCGCGAGGTGCAGCTCCCACTGCTCGTCGAACTTCAGTGTGTCGAGGGCGTAGAAGGCCTTGTCGATCTGCTCGGCGCCGATCTCGGAACTGATGTAGCTGTCAGCGGAATACGGGTACTTCGACCAGTCATTGCTGGCGGAGGTCAGGCTGCCCATCTGCGCGGCGTCGGCGGCGGTGAGTTTGCCGGTGTCCGACTGCAGCGTCTGCTTGCTGTATTCGATACCGGTGACCAGGGTGTGGCCGATGCCAAAGGTATCGAAACGGAACGTCAGGTTGCTCTGGTCGCTCCAGGTGGCGTTGGTCTGGTTGCGCAGCGGCGTGTTGATGTTGCGCCGGTACACGCCTTTGTTGACCTGCACACCCGGCGCAGGGCTGTTGGCGCCGTAGTAGGTGCCCCCGGGGGTAGTGACGAAATAGTCATGGTCCAGGTGGAAATAGGTCAGCTGGTTGTCGAAGGTGACGTTGTCATTGAAGTCGTGGGCGAACTTCAGGTTCAAGCGGTGGGACTCGTTGTTTTCCTTGTCCAGGTTGCGCCAACCCCAGTAGCTGCTCCAGCTGCCAAGGCGGTGCGGGCTGCCACCGTACTGGCCGTCGACGGTCGGGATACCATAGTCGGTGTTGCCGTTGTCATGCAGGTATTCGTAGGCGATGGTGAAACGGGTGTCGGTGCCCAGACCCAGGGATAGCGATGGCGCGAAACCGTTGCGCTCGCGCTGAATCCAGTCGCGGCCGTTCACGCCACCCTTGTAGCCCACCACGTTGACGCGAAAGGCCGCGCCGTCGCCCAGGCCGTCGATGGTGTGGTTGATGTCCAGCGTCGAGCGCTTGTAGTTGGCGGTACCAACGCCAACGTCCAGGGTGTCGAAATTTTTCAGCTCCGGGCTCTTGGTCACCAGGTTCACCGCGCCACCAATGGCGCCCACACCCCATCCCGAACCGCTGGAGCCTTTGAGCACTTCCACCTGCTCGGTGTTGAACAGTTCGGAGTGGGTGTACTTGGCCGGGTCGCGCACGCCGTCACGGTAGATGTTGCCGTCGGCGCTGAAGCCGCGAATGTTGATGCTGTCCCCTACCCCGCCACCGCCTTCACCGGAGTTGAAGGTGATGCCCGGCACATTGCGCAGCACGTCCTTGAGGTCCTGGGCGTTCTGCTCTTCCAGCACGCGCTTGGGCACCACGCTGATGCTTTGCGGCGTATCGCGCAGCGCTTCGGTGAATTTGCTGCTCGACAACTTCTCGGTCTGGTACGGCGCGGCGTTGTCCTGGGTCGCGTCGATGACCGTGGAGCCCAGTTGCAAGGTATTGGGTACCTGGTCGGCGGCGTAGGTCATGCTGCTCAGGGTGGCGACGGCCATGCCCAGGGTGATGTCCAGGCGGGGTGGTTGGGCGGATTGACGGCTCATGGGGTTCTCGCGAGAGGGGCCAGCAGGTTAAAGTAAACAACAACGATTCGCTTTTGCGCATTGTGCGATAACCCTTCTCAAGATCTTGTTAAGAAGATTTCACCTTCGACACACTTATTACATGTGGCCCCCATGCGCATTCTGGTCATCGAAGACGACCTGGTTATCCTCGACAACATCACTCGTTACCTGAGCCGCCGTGGCTACATCGTCGACTGCGCCGAGAACGGCGCGCAGGGCCTGGAATTGGCACGGACCGGCGACTTCGACCTGATCGTGCTCGACCTGATGCTGCCGCGTCTGGACGGCTATAGCCTGTGCCGGCACCTGCGTGAAGAGAGTGGGCGGCGCATTCCGGTGATCATGGTCACCGCCCGCGACACCCTGGAGAACCGCCTGGAAGGCTTCGAGGCCGGGGCTGACGACTACCTGGTGAAGCCGTTCGCCCTGGCCGAACTGGCGGCGCGGGTAAACGCGGTGTTGTTGCGCGCCAGCCCGGCGCAGAAAACCGTGCTGCAGGTGGGCGACCTGTGCCTGGACACCACCACCCTGGCCCTGACCCGCGCCGGCCAGGCGCTGAAACTGCCGCCGGCGCCCCTGCGCCTGCTGATGGCCCTGATGCAGGCCAGCCCTGCCGTGGTAGCCCGGCGCAAACTGGAAGAACTGCTGTGGAGCGATTCGCCCCCTGACAGTGACAGCCTGCGTACTCATATTCATCAACTGCGTCACGTCGTCGACAAACCGTTTCCCCTGGCGCTGCTGCGCACCGTGCATGGCATCGGTTACCGGCTGGCCGCCGATGCGTGAAGGGCGCCGCCACAGCCTGGGCCGCCGGCTGATTCTGATCTATGGCCTGGTCAGCCTGCTGACCGGCGCGCTGGTGCTGGGCCTGTCGAATTTCAGCCTCAACCGCCTGGAGATGAGCCTGCAGGAAATCGACATGGGCATCGCCATCGAGCGGGTACGCGAGGAAGTCGCCAACGGCGGCGAGGGCCGGCCCGGGCGCTTCTTCGTCGGCGCGCCTGGCTCGCAGCGTTTCCCGCCCGACCTGCGGCCACTGGCACCCGGCTTCTACAAACTGATGCGCGGCGAGCGGCTGTGGCACGTGCGTGTGCTGGATGAGGACAACCAGCGCTTCCTGTTGATGCGCGACTACACCGACTACGAACATACCCAGACCACCCTGGTGATGGTGGGCCTCATCAGCCTCGGCGGCCTGGTGGTACTGGCCGTGCTGTTGGGGCTGGTGACCACCCGGCGCCTGGTACGGCCCATCGAGCGCCTGGCCGCGCGCATGACCATGCGCGCCAGCCTGCCGCCGTGCAGCCGCCTGGCAACGGGCTTCCCCGCGAACGAAATCGGCACCGTGGCACGCGCCTTCGACGAGACCTATAACCACCTGGAGCTGGCATTGCAGCGAGAGCGACTGTTCACCGCCGACGTCGGCCATGAACTGCGTACCCCCATGATGGCCGCCCTGAGTGCCTGCGAAGTGCTGCGCGACGAAGAGCCCCTGAGCACCCCTGCCGACGCGCAACTGCAGCGTATCGAAGCGTCGATACAAGACATGCGCCAGCGCCTGGACACCTACCTGATGCTCGCCCGCGGCGAAGGCGACTGCCTGGGGTTCCCCCGTGCCAGCCTGGCACAGGCGGTGGACGAACAATGGGCGCTATCACGCGAACGGGCGCAGCGCCTGGGGCTGAGGATGTCGGTCGAGCCGGTGGACTGTTCGCCCATGGCGCCCGACTACCCGCTGCCACTGCTGCGCACGGTGTTGGGCAACCTGGTGCGCAACGCTTTGCAATACGCAGGGACCGGCAGTGAGATTCGGTTGAGGGTCAGTGATAGCTGGGTCGAGGTGCAGGACAACGGCCCAGGCGTGCCCGCTGACCAGCACGAGGCGATCTTCCTGCCGTTCACGCGCGGCCCGCAGCCCAGCGTCGACAACCTCGGGCTGGGGCTGTCGCTGGTCAAGCGCATATGCCTGAGCCAGGGTTGGCGCATCAGCGTGCAATCACCGGAAGTCGGCCCTACCTGCTTTCGGCTGGACTGCGCACCATCCCCGGAATAGAAACAATCATTTCACCTTCTGGATAATTGTTCCTGAAAGAGTTGGGCAGCAGAATGGCCTTGCCCCCTAGCCCTCAGAGAACGACCATGCGCGCCCTGCACCCCACCGTTGCCCCGGCGTTGAGCTTCAACGGCGGTTTCGTCGACACCGTCGGCTTCCTGGCCTTGCAAGGGCTGTTCACCGCCCATGTCACCGGCAACTTCGTCACCCTGGGCGTGAGCATTGTTCATGGCACCTCGGGAGCGCTGGCCAAGCTGCTGGCGCTGCCGGTGTTCATCCTGGTGGTAGGCCTTGCCCACCTTGCCGCCGTCGCCCTCAACCGACGCAACCTGGCTTCACTGCACGTACTGATGGTGGCCCATACCCTGCTGCTGGGGGTATTCATGGGCTGCGCGGTCTGGCTGGGGCCGTTCAATGACGGCGATTCGGTGGCCGCGCTGGCCACCGGCATGGTCGGCGTGGCGGCCATGGCCATCCAAAATGCGCTGTCGCGCCAGCACCTCAAGGCCGCGCCGCCCACCACCCTCATGACCGGCAACGTGACCCAGGCGGCCATCGATATCTTTTCGCTCATGAGCCTGCGCGATACCCGGGAACGCGCTGTCGTGCGCGAGCGTCTGGGGCCGATTGGCCGCAACCTGCTGGGTTTCACCCTGGGCTGCATCGGCTCGGCGCTGCTGTACCTGGCAGTGGGGTTGTGGTGCCTGGTGGTACCGGTGGCGGTGGCCGCCTGGACGTGCGTGATGACCTATGAGGGCCGGGGTGAACTGGCGCAACAGTGAACTCAATGGGGCGACCAACGCCGACCGGAAACGCACGGTGAACCAATGCCGCGCAGCGGCGGTCATTGCTCTAGACCCGGCCCATTCCCACCGGAGACCGCCACCTTGCCCACCCCTTCGTCCCGTCGTAACGGCATGGCGCTGGATGCGCTGAACTTCTTTCTGGCTGACGTGCGCGACGGCCTGGGCCCCTACCTCGCCATCTACCTGCTGGCTGTTCACGAATGGAACGCCGCACAGATCGGCTGGGTCATGACCCTGGCAGGCCTGGCCGGGTTGGTGGCGCAAACGCCCGCGGGCGCGCTGGTGGATGGCACCGTGGCCAAGCGCGCGGTCGTGACGGTGGCGGCGCTGCTGGTGACCGGCAGTTGCCTCGTGCTGCCCTGGACGTCTTCGTTCACCGCCGTGGCCATGGCCCAGGCACTCAGCGCCGTGGCAGCGTCAGCCTTCGCACCGGCCATCGCTGCGATTTCCCTGGGGCTGATGGGCCCCCGGGGGTTTACTCGCCGTACGGGCCGCAACGAAAGCTTCAACCATGCGGGCAACGCCGTCGCGGCGTTGCTGGCCGGGGGCCTGGCGTTCTGGCTGGGCCCGGTGGCTGTGTTCTACCTGATGGCCTTCATGGCCCTGGCCAGTGTGCTGGCGGTGTGGCAGGTGGACCCCGCCGCCATTGACCATGCCCAGGCCCGCGGGCTGGACGACCCGGCGGATCAGCACCGTGCCCAACCCTCGGCGATCGATGTGTTGCTGGGTAACCGCCCCCTGTTGTTGCTAGCCCTGTGTTGTGCGCTGTTTCACCTGGCCAACGCCGCCATGCTACCGCTGGTGAGCCAGAAGCTTTCGCTGCAGGACCTGACACTCGCCACCCCATTGACCTCTGCCTGCATCATCGCTGCACAGCTCGTGATGGTTCCCATGGCCTGGCTGGTGGGTGCCCGCGCTGACCAGTGGGGGCGCAAGCCGTTGCTGCTGGCCGGTTTCCTGATTCTGCCGGTGCGCGGGGTGCTCTATACCCTGTCCGATGACCCGTATTGGCTGGTGGCTATCCAGATGCTCGACGGCATCGGTGCCGGCCTGTTCGGCGCGCTGTTGCCCTTGATGGTCAAGGACCTGACCCAGGGCACCGGCCACTTCAACGTCAGCCTCGGCGCGGTGACCACGGCCTTCGGGCTGGGTGCCGCGCTGAGCGGCAGTCTGGCCGGCACCGTGGTGCAGTGGGCCGGTTACAGCGCAGGTTTTCTGACCCTGGCTGGCGTGGCGGCCGTGGCGCTGCTATTGCTGTGGTTGAAGATGCCGGAGACACTGCAGCACCCTACCCGGGTTTCCACCGCCCCCCTTGCCCGAGCCCGCTGAATGCCCTTCACCACAAGCCAATTGATTATCTGGGGGGTGGCGATACTCGCTACCCTGGGCATTCTGCTGCGCCCGTGGCGCTCGCCTGAATACGCCTGGGCGGCCGGTGCCGCGGTGGTGCTGACGGCAACCGGGATGATTCCCTGGCCGGACGCCCTGCTCGCGGTGGCCAAGGGCGGTGATGTCTATCTGTTCCTCATCGGCATGATGGTGCTGGCTGAACTGGCGAGGCAGAAAGGCCTGTTCGACTGGCTGGCGATGTATGCGGCGCGGCATGCCAAGGGCTCCAGCCAGCGTCTGTTCGACCTGGTCTTTCTGGTAGGCACCCTGGTGACCGTGCTGCTGTCCAACGACGCCACCGCGGTGGTGCTGACGCCGGCAGTGTATGCCGCGGCCCGCGCGGCACGCGCCGAGCCCCTGCCGTATCTGTTCGTATGCGCCTTCATCGCCAACGCCGCCAGCTTCGTGCTGCCCATTTCCAACCCGGCCAACCTGGTGGTATTCGGCAGCCACATGCCGCCGCTGCTGACCTGGCTGTGGCATTTCAGCCTGCCGTCGCTGGCGGCCATCGGCATGACCTATGGGGTGTTGCGGTTAACCCAGCGAAAAGTCCTGCGCCAGCCCCTGGCTACCGAGTTCGACGTGCAACCGCTGAGTACCAGCGCCCGCCTGACCGCCTGGGGCATCGGCCTGACAGCGGTGGTGCTGTTGCTGGCCTCGGCCCTGGACGCCCAACTGGGCCTGCCAACGTTCTGCGCCGGCCTGGCTACCTTGCTGGGCGTGCACCTGCTGGAGCGCAGCAGCCCGGTGCCGGTGCTGCGCCACGTGGCGTGGGGGGTGTTGCCGCTGGTGGCGGGCTTGTTCGTGCTGGTCGCCGGCCTGACCCAGACCGGCGTGACCGCCCACCTCGCCCACGCCCTGGCCGACCTGGCACAGCGGGCGCCCGTGCAGGCGAGCTGGGCCGGTGGACTGTTAGTGGGCAGTGCCAGCAACCTGATCAACAACCTGCCCGCGGGGCTGATCGCCGGGTCCATGAACCACATAGCGCCGCTGCCCACCCAGGCCACCGCGGCGCTGCTGATTGGCGTGGACCTGGGGCCGAACCTGTCGGTCACAGGGTCCTTGGCGACGTTGCTGTGGTTGATCGCGGTGCGGCGCGAGGGCGGCCATGTCAGTGCCCTGGGCTTCCTGCGCCTGGGCGCGCTGGTCATGCCACCCGCCCTGCTGGCGGCTTTGGCGTTGCTGACCGCCGTGCCCGCCTGAGCGATGCGGCCAGCCTTCGAAAAAAAAGATATACACTCGATTCCGGCCGCGCCGCGCTCGCCAGGTCGCAGAGGGTGCGCGGCGTGACCGTTCAATGCAGTTCGCCCTTCACTACCGAGCACGCCCGCCATGATGACCTTGCGCCAGATCCGCCACTTCATCGCCGTGGCCGAGACCGGTTCGATCTCGGCCGCCGCCCAGGCGGTGTTCATTTCCCAGTCGACCCTGACCCTGGCCATCCAGCAACTGGAACAGGAAATCGGCGTGACCCTGTTCAACCGCCACGCCAAGGGCATGACGCTGACCCACCAGGGCCACCAGTTCCTGCGCCAGGCGCACCTGATCCTGGCCACCGTGGACAACGCCAAGCGCAGCCTGCAACAGAGCACCGACCAGGTGGCTGGCCAACTGGTCATCGGCGTGACCAGCCTGGTGGCCGGGTACTACCTGGCCGACCTGCTGACCCGCTTCCAGCGCGCCTACCCCAACGTCGAGCTGCGGGTGATGGAAGACGAGCGCCCCTACATCGAGCACCTGCTGGTCAGCGGCGAGATCGACGTGGGGGTGCTGATCCTCTCCAACCTGGAGGACCGCCACGCGTTGCAGACCGAAGTGCTGACCCACTCGCCCCATCGGCTGTGGCTGCCGGCCCAGCACCCGTTGCTGGAACACGACAGCATCAACCTGGCCGACGTGGCCCGCGAACCGCTGATCCAGCTGAACGTCGACGAGATGGACCACAACGCCCAGCGCATCTGGACCGGCGCGGGCCTGACACCGCGCATCAGCCTGCGCACCGCCTCCACCGAGGCCGTGCGTAGCCTGGTGGCGGCCGGCCTGGGGGTGTCGATACAGCCGGACATGACCTATCGGCCCTGGTCGCTGGAGGGCGACATCATCGAGGCGCGGCCCCTGGCCGACCTCACCCAGACCCTCGACGTGGGCCTGGCCTGGCGCCGTGGCACGGCGCGGCCGGCCCTGGTGGACCCGTTCCTGACCGTGGCCCGCGAGCAACATCACAACGGCCGCCGGGTATCGATTTAATCGAACGCTGCATTCAGTATTTAGAATTTGTCGCCCACCCGCCCGCGCACTAGTCTCTACCCACCGAGACAATCCGTGCCCGGGCCGTTTCCCAGGAACCTGCCCGTGAGCCCAAAAGAACAGAGACCTCGCAAAATGGCTGGCACTTCCCTCCCCGAGCTGTGTACCGCGCTGCTGATCGACGGCGAGCTGGTGGCCGGCAACGGCCGAGTGGAGGCCATCATCAACCCGGCCACCGCCGAGGTGCTGACCCACATCGCCGAGGCCAGCGCCGAGCAAGTGGAAAGTGCCATCCTGGCCGCCCACCACGCCTTTGCCGGCTGGTCGCGCACTACCCCGCAGCAACGCGCCAACCTGCTGCTGGAAATCGCCGACGCCGTGGCCCGGCAGGCCGACCACCTGGCCCGCCTGGAAGCGCTTAACTGCGGCAAGCCCTTGCACCTGGCACGCCAGGACGACCTCAACGCTACCGTCGATGTGTTCCGTTTCTTCGCTGGCGCCGTACGCTGCCAGACCGGCCAGCTGGCCGGCGAATACGTGCCCGGCTATACCAGCATGGTGCGCCGTGACCCCATCGGCGTGGTGGCCTCCATCGCGCCGTGGAATTACCCGATCATGATGGCCGCCTGGAAGATCGCCCCGGCCCTGGCCGCCGGCAATACCCTGGTGTTCAAGCCGTCCGAGCACACGCCGCTGTCGATCCTGGCACTGGCGCCGGCCCTGGCGCAGATTCTGCCGCGCGGTGTGCTGAACATTGTCTGCGGTGGCGGTGAGGGCGTGGGCAGCCACCTGGTGGGCCATGCCAAGGTGCGCATGGTGTCGCTGACTGGCGATATCGTCACCGGCCAGAAGATCCTGCAGGCCGCGTCCAGGACCCTCAAGCGCACGCACCTGGAACTGGGCGGCAAGGCGCCGGTGATCGTCTGCGATGATGCTGACCTGCAGGCCGTGGTCGAAGGCGTGCGCAACTATGGCTACTACAACGCCGGCCAGGATTGCACCGCCGCCTGCCGCGTGTATGCCCAGGCTGGCATCCATGACCGGCTGGTCAGCGAACTGGGCGCTGCCGTTGGCAAGCTGCGCTTTGCCAGCAAGCGCGACGCCGACAACGAGCTGGGCCCGCTGATCAGTTCGCGCCAGCGCGACCGGGTGGCCAGCTTTGTGGAACGCGCCCTGAGCCAGCCGCACATCGAGCGTATCAGCGGTGCCGCCGTGCATTCCGGGCCCGGCTTTTTCTACCAGCCGACACTGCTGGCCGGCTGCCGACAAACCGATGAGATCGTGCAGCGCGAAGTGTTCGGCCCCGTGGTCACCGTCACCCGCTTTGACGACCTGAGTCAGGCAGTGGATTGGGCCAACGATTCCGAATACGGCCTGGCGTCCTCGGTATGGACGCAGAACCTGGACAAGGCCCTGCAGGTCGCCGCGCGTCTGCAATACGGCTGCACCTGGATCAACAGCCATTTCATGCTGGCCAGCGAAATGCCCCACGGTGGCCTGAAACGGTCCGGCTACGGCAAGGACCTGTCCAGCGACTCATTGCACGACTACAGCGTGGTGCGCCACATCATGGCCCGCCACGGGGAGCACCTCTGACCACGAAACGCTGCATACCACTACGCTAATAATCAGCCTCCCTGAAGGCCGCTTCACCTGTTCGCCACTGCCCCGACCATAATTTGAAGAAGAGGGTTACCATGCACCAGCACAAGACTGCATTGCTCAGCGCCTTGACCACCGCCTTGCTGGCCAGCGCCAGCCTGCAGGCCGCCGAACCGCTCAAGGCGGTGGGTGCCGGCGAGGGGCAGCTGGATATCGTTGCCTGGCCGGGCTATATCGAACGGGGCGAAAGCGACAAGAACTATGACTGGGTGACCGGGTTCGAGAAAGAGACTGGGTGCAAGGTCAACGTCAAGACCGCGGCCACCTCCGACGAGATGGTCAGCCTGATGGCCAAGGGCGGTTACGACCTGGTGACCGCCTCGGGCGATGCTTCCCTGCGGCTGGTGGCCGGCAAGCGCGTACAGCCGATCAACACGGCGCTGATCCCCAACTGGAAGAACCTCGACCCGCGTCTCAAGGACGGCCCCTGGTACGTGGTCAATGGCCAGACCTACGGCACCCCGTACCAGTGGGGGCCCAATGTTCTGCTGTACAACACCAACACCTTCAAGACCGCGCCCACCAGCTGGGGCGTGGTGTTCGACGCGCAGAACCTGCCCGACGGCAAGCCCAACAAGGGCCGCGTGCAGGCCTATGACGGGCCGATCTACATCGCCGACGCAGCGCTGTACCTCAAGAGCGCCAAGCCCGAGCTGGGCATCCAGAACCCCTACGAATTGACCGAAACCCAGTACAAGGCCGTGCTCGACCTGCTGCGGGCCCAGCACGCCCTGGTGCACCGCTACTGGCATGACGCGACCGTGCAGATGAGCGACGTGAAGAACGAGGGCGTGGTGGCGTCCAGCTCCTGGGGCTACATGGTCAACGGCCTGAAAGCCGACAACCAGCCCGTGGCCTCGACCATTCCCAAGGAAGGCGCCACCGGCTGGGCCGACACCACCATGCTGCACGCCGACGCGGCGCACCCCAACTGCGCCTACAAGTGGATGGACTGGTCGCTGCAACCCAAGGTGCAGGGGGACGTGGCCGCCTGGTTCGGCTCGTTGCCAGCGGTACCGGCCGCCTGCCAGGGCAGCGAACTGCTGGGGGCCGAAGGCTGCAAGACCAACGGCTTCGACCAGTTCGACAAGATCGCCTTCTGGAAAACCCCGCAGGCCGAGGGCGGCAAGTTCGTGCCGTACAGCCGCTGGACCCAGGACTACATCGCGATCATGGGCGGCCGCTGAGGCCCCCATTCGTGTAGCCGCTGCCCAAGGCTGCGGCTACGACGGTGTCTGCCGTACCTTTCGGAGTAGCGCATCATGACGCTTGCAGTCCAGTTCACCCAGGTTTCCCGCGTGTTCGGCGAGGTGAAGGCCGTTGACCGGGTTTCCATCGATATCCAGGACGGCGAGTTCTTTTCCATGCTCGGCCCGTCCGGCTCGGGCAAGACCACGTGCCTGCGCCTGATCGCCGGGTTCGAGCAGCCCAGCGCCGGCTCCATCCGCATTCATGGCGCCGAGGCGGCCGGGTTGCCGCCCTACCAGCGTGACGTGAACACCGTGTTCCAGGATTACGCGCTGTTCCCGCACATGAACGTGCGCGACAACGTGGCCTACGGCCTGAAAGTGAAGGGTGTGGGCAAGCAGGAACGCCTTGGCCGGGCCGAGGAGGCGCTGAACATGGTGGCCCTGGGTGGCTACGGCGAGCGCAAGCCGGTGCAATTGTCGGGCGGCCAGCGCCAGCGCGTGGCCCTGGCCCGGGCACTGATCAACCGTCCCCGCGTGTTGCTGCTCGACGAACCCTTGGGGGCCCTGGACCTGAAACTGCGCGAGCAGATGCAGGGCGAGCTGAAGAAACTCCAGCGCCAGCTAGGCATCACCTTCATTTTCGTCACCCACGACCAGACCGAAGCCCTGTCCATGTCCGACCGGGTGGCGGTGTTCAACAAAGGCCGCATCGAGCAGGTCGACAGCCCGCGCAACCTGTACATGAAACCGGCCACCACCTTCGTCGCCGAGTTCGTCGGCACTTCCAACGTGCTGCGCGGCGAAACGGCGCGGCAGTTGACCGGCAGCGAGTTGCCTTTCTCCATCCGCCCGGAGCACATCCGCTTCGGCGAAGTGGCCACGCCCCACGAAATACAGGTCAGCGGCCTGCTGCATGACATTCAGTACCAGGGCAGTTCGACCCGCTACGAACTCAAGCTGGACAACGGCCAGCTCATCGCCATCAGCCAGGCCAACAACCAGTGGCAGGAACCGAGCATCGTCCTGCAACCCGGCCAGCGCCTGAATGCGCGCTGGGCGCGGGACGCCATGACCGTGCTGCGTGAAACCGAGGGCCTGTGACATGAGCCTGGTCCTGGAAAAACCTGCACCAACGGTTGACGTACCGCCCCTTCGGCGGCTGTGGACCCTGCTGTACCGCAAGCCCAACTTGTACCTGTCATTGCTGCTGGTGCCGCCGCTGCTGTGGTTCGGCGCCATTTACCTGGGCTCGTTGCTGAACCTGCTGTGGCAAGGCTTCTACACCTTCGACGACTTCAGCATGACGGTCACCCCTGACCTGACCCTGGCCAACTTCGCCGCGCTGTTCAACCCGTCGAACTTCGACATCATCCAGCGCACCCTCGGCATGGCCGTGGCGGTGTCCATCGCCAGCGCCGTGGTGGCCTTCCCCATCGCCTACTACATGGCGCGCTACACCCAGGGCAAGACCAAGGCGTTCTTCTACATCGCGGTGATGATGCCCATGTGGGCCAGCTACATCGTCAAGGCCTACGCCTGGACCCTGCTGCTGGCCAAAGGTGGCGTGGCCCAGTGGTTTGTCCAGCACCTGGGGCTGGGGCCGGTTCTGCAAGCCGTGCTGGGCCTGCCGGGCATTGGCGGCAGCACGCTGTCCACGTCGAACCTGGGGCGTTTCCTGGTGTTCGTGTACATCTGGCTGCCGTTCATGATCCTGCCGATCCAGGCGTCCCTGGAACGCTTGCCGCCCTCGCTGCTGCAAGCTTCCGCGGACCTGGGCGCGACACCGCGCCAGACTTTCCTGCAAGTGGTGCTGCCGCTGTCGGTACCCGGCATCGCCGCCGGCTCCATTTTCACGTTTTCCCTGACCCTGGGCGACTTCATCGTGCCGCAACTGATCGGCCCGCCCGGCTATTTCATCGGCAGCATGGTCTACGCCCAGCAAGGGGCCATCGGCAACATGCCCATGGCTGCGGCGTTCACCCTGGTGCCCATCGTGCTGATCGCGGTGTACCTGTCCATCGTCAAACGCCTGGGGGCCTTCGATGCACTCTGACAAAGCCTCCTGGGGCCTGCGCCTCGCCGCGTGGGGCGGGCTGGTATTCCTGCACTTCCCCATCCTGATCATCTTCCTGTACGCCTTCAACACCGAAGACGCGGCCTTCAGCTTCCCGCCCCAGGGCTTCACCCTGAAGTGGTTCAGCGTGGCCTTCGCCCGCACCGACGTGCTGGAGGCCATCAAGCTGTCGCTGCAGGTAGCGTGCGTGGCGACGCTGATCGCCATCGTGCTCGGCACCCTGGCGTCGGCGGCGCTGTACCGGCGCGACTTCTTCGGCAAGGACGGTATCTCGCTGATGCTGATCCTGCCCATCGCCCTGCCCGGCATCATCACCGGTATCGCTTTGCTGGCCGCGTTCAAGCGCCTGGGCATCGAACCGGGCATGTTCACCATCATCGTCGGCCACGCCACGTTCTGCGTGGTGATCGTCTACAACAACGTCATTGCCCGCCTGCGCCGCACCTCCCACAGCCTGATCGAAGCATCCATGGACCTGGGCGCCGACGGCTGGCAGACCTTTCGCTACATCATCCTGCCCAACCTGGGCTCGGCGCTGCTGGCCGGCGGCATGCTGGCGTTCGCGCTGTCATTCGACGAGATCATTGTCACCACCTTCACCGCCGGCCACGAGCGCACGCTGCCGATCTGGTTGCTCAACCAGCTCAGCCGCCCACGCGACGTGCCGGTGACCAACGTGGTCGCCATGCTGGTGATGCTGGTGACCATGCTGCCCATCCTGGGCGCCTACTACCTGACACGCGGCGGTGAAAGCGTGGCTGGCAGCGGCGGCAAATAACACCTTCACAGGGGAACAGACCATGCAAACGCAACTGCTGATCAACGGCCACCTGGTGACCGGCGAAGGCCCGGCACAGGCCGTGTTCAACCCGGCCCTGGGCCGGGTGCTGATCGAAATCAACGAGGCTACCGAAGGCCAGGTGGACGCGGCGGTACGCGCCGCCGATGCGGCCTTCGATGGCTGGTCGCAGACCCCGCCGAAAGACCGCGCCCTGCTGCTGCTCAAACTGGCCGATGCCATCGAAGCCCATGGCGAGGAGCTGGCCAAGCTGGAGTCGGACAACTGCGGCAAGCCCTACAGCGCGGCGTTGAATGACGAGATTCCGGCCATCGCCGACGTCTTCCGCTTTTTCGCCGGCGCCACCCGCTGCATGAGCGGCTCGGCGGCCGGTGAATACCTGCCGGGGCACACCTCGATGATCCGCCGGGACCCCGTGGGTGTCATCGCCTCCATCGCGCCATGGAACTACCCGTTGATGATGGTGGCCTGGAAGATCGCCCCAGCCCTGGCCGCAGGCAACACGGTGGTGCTCAAGCCGTCCGAGCAAACCCCGTTGACCGCCCTGCGCCTGGCGCAACTGGCCAACGACATTTTCCCTGCCGGGGTGTTGAACCTAGTGTTCGGCCGGGGCCACACCGTGGGCCAACCGCTGGTCACGCACCCCAAGGTGCGCATGGTGTCGCTGACCGGGTCCATCGCCACCGGCTCGAACATCATCTCCAGCACCAGCGACAGCGTGAAACGCATGCACATGGAACTGGGCGGCAAGGCGCCGGTGATCATTTTCGACGACGCCGACATCGACGCAGCCGTGGAAGGCATCCGCACCTTCGGTTTCTACAACGCCGGCCAGGACTGCACCGCGGCGTGCCGTATCTATGCGCAAGCAGGCATTTACGAGCAGTTCGTGGAAAAGCTCGGCGCCGCGGTCAGCAGCATCAAGCATGGCCTGCAGGACGACCCGGCGACCGAACTGGGCCCGCTGATCACCGCGCAGCACCGTGATCGGGTAGCCGCCTTCGTCGAGCGCGCCGTGGCGCAGCCGCATATCCGGCTGGTCACCGGCGGCAAGGCGGTGGACGGCAATGGCTACTTCTTCCAGCCCACGGTACTGGCCGACGCCCAGCAGGACGACGAGATCGTGCGCCGCGAGGTGTTCGGGCCGGTGGTGTCGGTGACGCGCTTCGACGACGAAGCGCAGGTGCTGGGCTGGGCCAACGATTCGGACTATGGGCTGGCTTCCTCGGTATGGACCCGTGACCTGGGCCGCGCCCACCGCTTGAGCGCGCGCCTGCAATACGGCTGCACCTGGGTAAACACGCATTTCATGCTGGTCAGCGAGATGCCCCATGGTGGGCAGAAGCTGTCGGGGTATGGCAAGGACATGTCCATGTACGGCCTTGAGGACTACACCACTGTGCGGCACGTCATGTTCAAGCACTGATCGCCTCCCGCACCTCATACAACAATGATCCGGGGTGTGCCTTTCGGGCACCACCCCCGGGCACCCTGCAACCTGAATCTGCCGATTCTTTCGGAGCACACACATGAGCGTCACCCCTGACATGGCAGCCGTCGACCACGATGCCGAGCAGCTCAGGCAACTGGGCTACACCTCCAACTTCAACCGCAGCATGAGCCTGTGGGAAAACTTCGCCCTGGGCTTCACCTACCTGTCGCCCGTGGTGGGCGTGTACACCCTGTTCGGCCTGTGCCTGGCCGCAGGCGGGCCGCCGATGTTCTGGGCCTACCTGCTGGTGGGGCTGGGCCAGATGCTGGTGTGCCTGATCTTCGGCGAAGTGGTGTCGCAATTCCCGATTTCCGGCGGCGTGTACCCATGGGCCAGGCGCCTGGTGGGCAAGCGCTGGGCGTGGATGGTGGGCTGGATCTACTCCATCGCCCTGTGCGTGACCATCGCCGCCGTGGCCGTGGGCGCCGGGCCGTATCTGGCGGTGATGCTGGGCTTCGAACCAAGCAACACCACCAACATCGTCATCGCCCTGGTGCTGACCTTGCTGGCCACCCTGGTCAACCTCAGCGGCACCAAGATGCTGGCGCGCATCGCCATGTTCGGCTTCCTGTGCGAATTGCTGGGCGCGTTGATCGTCGGTATCTACCTGCTGATCTTCGAACGCCACCAGCCATTCAGCGTCCTGTGGAATACCTTCGACATCCGCGTCGACGGCTCCTACCTGCCGGCCTTTCTGACCGCCTCGCTCGCAGGGATGTTCCTGTACTACGGCTTCGAAGCCTGCGGCGACGTGGCCGAGGAAACCCCCAACCCCAGCAAGCGCATTCCGGTGGCCATGCGCATGACCATCTACATCGGTGGCATCTCGGCGATGTTCGCCTGCCTGGCGTTGATCCTCGCCGTGCCTGACATGCAGGCGGTCATCAACGGGACCGACAAGGACCCGGTGACTACGGTACTGAACAACGCGTTTGGCAGCGTCGGTTCGCGGGTGGTGATGGCCGTGGTGATGGTGTCGTTCATTTCCTGCGTGATCAGCCTGCAAGCTGCCGCCAGCCGTCTGCTGTACTCCTACGCCCGTGACGAGATGGTCATCGGCAGCCGGTTGCTCAAGCGCCTGTCGGCCACCACCCAGGTGCCGGTCAACGCGCTCCTGGTGGCGGGCGTGTTGCCGGCACTGATCATCATTCTTGGTTTCTTCCTGCAGGACGCCGTGGCCACCATCGTCAGCTTCGCGGCGATCGGCATCTACCTGGCCTTCCAGATGATCGTGCTGGGCGCGCTGTACGCCCGCCTGCGCGGCTGGAAGCCCAGTGGCCAGTTCAACCTGGGGCGCTGGGGGTTGCTGGTGAACGTCGGTGCACTGGTGTACGGCGTGGGCGCCATCATCAACATGGCCTGGCCGCGCACCCCGGACGCTACCTGGTACGTGAACTACGCGATGGTGGTGACCACCGCGGTGGTGATCGGCCTGGGGCTGCTGTACATGTGGCTGGCCAAACCCTACGACCACGGCACCGCGCCCGCGGGCGACGCCTGGAAAATCGGGCATCAAGGCTCCACAGAAGCAGCACGAGCAACCCTGTAGACCAGGCGCCGCGGTAGGTCTGAACCACTGGGGTAGCCGCTTCCCGAGCTTCGCCCGGTCCCACAAAAAACAGCATGCGCAACGCTGTGGGACCGGGCGGCGTGCTGCCTTAGGGCAGCTCCTGCGCGCTCAACCGAAAGCCGCTCGAGTCCTCGCTGTAGTCCGCACACTCCCCGCGCCACCCCTGGACCATGCACTTCACCCTGTCCGTGACCTTGCCGCGGTGGGTCACCCGCAGGCAACTGCGGTACTCATAGGGCACCAGCCGCCCCAGGTGCAGCTCGCACCAGCCGCTACCGTCATAAATCCTCGCACACACATAACCCGGTTGCCTCGGCCGCTTCGGTGCGTCACCTTCCACTGTCGGCACGGTCACATCGCGCCAATACAGATAAATATCCCCACAACCACCGAAGTTCTGATCAAAAACGACGTGGCCGGTCACGGTGACCCGTGTCGATCTAACCCTGGGCATCAACCTTATCCTCTCTGGTTCGAGTGCCGAAGCAGCGAGTATTCAGGGTCACTCAAGGAGAAAAACGAGGAAGAATCCGGCGTATTTGTAGGAATTTTCCCAAGCAACACGTCAAGCCGCTCTCGACGCTATTTGGCCCGATCACCATGCAGTCCGAACAAACCCGAACGACTTTTTTCACCTCTCCTTGCGAACCGACCGCCCACTTTGTTATCTGTTAGGGGTTGGTTGTGTTTGGCCGAGGGCATGTCCAGACCTTTATCTCGATCCAGCCAGGCTGCCAGGAGGTGGCCCGGATTCTTTGCAGACAGGGTTACTTATGCACCGCAGGCACCTTCTCAAGGCCTCCATGGCGCTCGCCGCCTATACCGGCCTTTCCGGCACCGGGCTGCTGGCCGCTCAGGCGATGGCAGCCACCGCCGACGGCGATGCCGAGCCATTCAGTTTCGATTTGCTGCAAGCCCAGGCGCGGCAGTTGGCCACCCAGGGTTATACCGACCGCAAGCAGGTGTTGCCGCCTACCCTGGCGAACATGACGCCACAGCAGTTCAACGCCATCCAGTACGACCCGAAGCACTCGCTCTGGTACGACAACAAGGGCCAGCTGGACGTGCAGTTCTTCCACGTGGGCATGGGCTTCAAGCTGCCGGTGCGCATGTACAGTGTCGATGCGGCCAAGCAGCAGGCGCGCGAGGTGCACTTCCACCCGCCGCTGTTCCGCTACGACAACACCGGGGTGGACACCAAGCAGCTCAAGGGCGACCTGGGCTTCGCCGGTTTCCGCATGTTCAAGGCACCGGAACTGGACAAGCACGACATCCTGTCATTCCTGGGCGCCAGCTATTTCCGCGCAGTGGACTCCACCGGCCAGTACGGCCTATCGGCCCGCGGCCTGGCCATCGATACCTATGCCAGGAAGCGCGAGGAATTTCCCGACTTCACCAAGTTCTGGTTCGAAACCCCGGACAAGGAAAGCACCCGCTTCACCGTCTATGCCCTGCTGGAGTCACCCAGCGCGACGGGCGCCTACAAGTTCGACATCGACTGCCAGGCACAACAGGTAGTGATGGCCATCGACGCCCATGTGTTCGCCCGTACCGATATCGAGCAACTGGGTATTTCGGCGATGACCAGCATGTTCAGTTGCGGCACTCACGAGCGACGCATGTGCGACACCATCCACCCGCAAATCCACGACTCCGACCGCCTGGCCATGTGGCGCGGCAATGGCGAGTGGATCTGCCGCCCGCTGAACAACCCGGCCACGCTGCAGTTCAACGCCTTCGCCGACAACAACCCCAAGGGCTTCGGCCTGGTGCAGACCGACCACGAGTTTTCCAGCTACGAAGACACCGTGGACGGCTACGACAAGCGCCCCAGCCTGTGGGTCGAGCCTACCACCAACTGGGGTGAAGGCTCGGTCAGCCTGATGGAAATCCCCACCACCGGCGAGACCCTGGACAATATCGTGGCCTTCTGGACGCCCAAGCAACCGGTCAAGGCTGGCGACGCCCTGAACTTCGGCTACAAGCTGTACTGGAGCGCCCTGCCACCGGTGGGTACGCCGCTGGCGCGGGTGCACGCGACCCGTTCAGGCATGGGTGGGTTTACTGAAGGCTGGGCACCGGGCGAGCACTACCCGGAAGTCTGGGCACGACGCTTTGCCGTGGACTTCAAGGGCGGTGGCCTGGAGCGGTTGCCGGAAGGTACCGGCATCGAGCCGGTGGTGACCGTGTCCAGCGGCAAGGTGCAGGACTTCAACATTCTGGCACTGCCGGACAAGGGCTACCGCGTGACGTTCGACTGGTACCCCACCAGTGATAGCGTCGAGCCGGTGGAAATGCGCCTGTTCATCCGCACCCAGGACCGCACGCTAAGCGAGACCTGGTTGTACCAGTACTTCCCGCCCGCGCCGGAAAAACGCAAGTACACCTGACGGTAGCCCTCTGCGGGACCGAGCTTCGCCCGGTCCCGCAACGGTGCTGTCAATCGCGCAGGTCTGACTCGTGGATCGGCTGGTCGCGGTGGGTGGCGCGCTGGTATTGGGCGGGCCAGGTAGCCTGGCGGCCATTGAGGTCGTCGTCGGCGTGCAGCGGCCAGTAGGGGTCGCGCAGCAGTTCGCGGGCCAGCAGGATGATGTCGGCCTGGCAGGTGCGCAATATGTGCTCGGCCTGGGCAGGTTCCGTGATCATGCCGACGGTGCCCGTGGCAATGCCCGCCTCTTTGCGCACGCGCTCGGCGAAGCGGGTCTGGTAACCCGGCCCAGTCGGGATCTCGGCATTGGCCGCAGTACCGCCCGACGACACATCCACCAGGTCCGCCCCCAGGGCCTTCAGGCGCTTCGCCAGTTCAACGGTCTCATCCGGGTTCCAGCCGTCCTCGACCCAGTCGGTGGCCGACACGCGCACGAATACCGGCAATTCTTCGGGCCAGACGGCGCGAATCGCCTCGGTGACCTGCAGCGTCAGGCGAATGCGGTTTTCAAACGACCCACCATAGCTGTCCTGACGCTGGTTGCTGATCGGCGACAGGAACTGATGCAACAGGTACCCATGGGCTGCATGCACTTCCACCACCTTGAAGTTGGCCTTCAGTGCCCTTCTTGCCGCCTCGACGAACGCCAGGATGATTTCCTGGATCTGCCCTTCATCCAGCGCGGTGGGCGCGGTGTGACGAGGGTCGAACGCGATCTTCGACGGCCCCACCGGCACCCAGCCACCTTCATTCACTGGAATACTGCCGGACTTGCCGAGCCAGGGGCGGTAGGTGCTCGCCTTGCGCCCCGCATGGGCCAATTGAATCGCCGGCACGGCGCCCTGGGAGGTGATGAAGCGAGTAATGCGTTGCAGTGGCTCGATCTGCTCATCGTTCCAAAGGCCCAGGTCTTCAGGGGTGATACGGCCGTCAGCGGTCACGGCGGTGGCTTCGGTGAACACCAGGCCAGCACCGCCCACGGCGCGGCTGCCCAGGTGCACCAGGTGCCAGTCGTTGGCCAGGCCATCGACACTGGAGTACTGGCACATGGGGGAGACAGCGATACGGTTGGGCAGTGTCAGTTGACGCAGGGTATAGGGTTCAAGCAGCACGCTCATGGGGCACCTCTCAAGGCTTGGGGTCGGGCGCAGACAATGTCTAGAGCCTAGTCGACAACCTCACCTTGGGCAGGGTTCAGCGTGATTTCAACGCGGCTCCATGTGGGCGATCAGCAACTGCACCGTTTCCTGGCCACGGAACTCGTTGACGTCCAGCTTGTAGGCCAGCTCCACCCAGCGCACGGTAGGGTTGGGCCAGACCTCGCGGTCGACGCCAAAGGCAATGCCGTCCAGCTTCACCGAACCGCACTCGCTCTTGAGCACCACCTTCAGGTGCCGCTCGCCCACCACCCGCTGCTCGGCCAATTGGAACACGCCGTGAAACAGCGGCTCGGGGAAGTGCTGGCCCCAGGGCCCGGCGTGACGCAGGGCGCGGGCCAGTTCCAGGTGAAACTCTTCCACGGCCAGGCTGCCGTCGGTCAGCAGGCGGCCGGTGAGGTCGTCCTCCTGCAACTGGCGGCGTACTTCTTCGTCGAAGGCCTGGGCAAACGCCGGGAAGTTGGCTTCGGGCAGGGACAGGCCCGCGGCCATGGCATGGCCACCGAACTTGCTGATCAGTTGCGGCTGGCGCGCCGCCACGGCGTCCAGCGCATCGCGGATATGAAAACCGGGTACCGAGCGCGCCGAGCCCTTGAGCATGCCTTCACCCGCATCGGCAAAGGCAATGGTGGGCCGGTGGTAGCGCTCCTTGAGCCGCGAGGCCAGGATACCAATCACACCCTGGTGCCAGTCGGCGTCGAACAGGCACAGGCCGAACGGCATGTCCTCCAGGGGCAAGTCCTTGAGCTGGGCCAGGGCCTCGCGCTGCATGCCTTGCTCGATGGACTTGCGGTCCTGGTTCAGCTCATCCAGTTGCGCGGCCATGGCCTGGGCCAGGCCCATGTCGTCACTGAGCAGGCATTCGATGCCCAGGCTCATGTCATCCAGGCGGCCGGCAGCGTTCAGGCGCGGGCCGAGGATGAACCCCAGGTCAGTGGAGGTGATGCGCCGGTGGTCGCGTTTGGCCACCTCCAGAATCGCCTTGAGGCCCGGACGGGCGCGGCCAGCACGGATGCGCTCCAGGCCCTGGTACACCAGAATGCGGTTGTTGGCGTCCAGGGGTACCACGTCGGCGACGCTGCCCAGAGCCACCAGGTCGAGCAGCTCGCCGATGTTGGGCTGCGGCTTGCTGTCGTAATGGCCCAGGCTGCGCAGGCGTGCGCGCAGGGCCATCAGCACATAGAAAATCACCCCGACACCGGCCAGGGACTTGCTGGGAAACTCGCAGCCGGGCTGGTTGGGGTTGACGATGGCATCGGCGGCCGGCAATTCGGGGCCTGGCAAGTGGTGGTCGGTGACCAGCACCTTGAGGCCGGCGGCCTTGGCAGCGGCCACACCGTCGACACTGGAAATACCGTTGTCCACGGTCACCAGCAGGTCGGGCTGGCGCTGCAGGGCCACGGCGACGATTTCCGGCGTCAGGCCATAGCCGTATTCGAACCGGTTGGGCACCAGGTAGTCGACATGGGCCGCGCCCAGCAGGCGCAGGCCCAGCACGCCAACACTGCTGGCGGTGGCGCCATCGGCATCGAAGTCGCCAACGATGAGGATCCGCTGGCGCTGGGCCAGGGCGTGCACCAGCAGGTCCACGGCCGCGTCGATGCCTTTGAGCTGCTGATACGGGATCAGCCGCGCCAGGCTCTTGTCCAGCTCGGCCTCCGACTGCACCCCGCGCGCCGCGTACAAGCGGGTGAGCAAGGGCGGAAGGTCACCGAGAAACGGCAGGATGGCAGGCAGTTGACGCGGTTCGATACGCATGGGGCTTCTTATTCAGGGGCAAAAATCGGAACGGGCGGTACGGCTCAGCCGCGCTCGCCCATCAGCCATTCCAGTTGCACTTCGTGCTGGCCGCGGTCGTCGGTGACGAAAACGGTGCCTTCGCTGATCATCACGTCCCACTTGATGGCGCGCGGCATGTCCTTGGCCAGTGTTTCCAGGACTTCCTGCGGCACGGCGGCGATGTTGACGTTCTTCAGGTTCTTCACCGCGTCCACCACCTTGGTCTGCCACACGCGCAGGCTGCCGTAAGCCAGCAGGCTAGTGCGCTCGGTACGGCGCGAGCACCAGGTCAGGCGGTCGGCGTCAGGCTGGCCCACTTCGATCCAGTGCACCACACGGTCATCCAGGCTTTTTTCCCACAGCGCCGCTTCGTCTACATCGGACAGGCCGCGGCCAAACGACAACTGCTCGTTGTACCAGAAGGCATACGCCAGCAGGCGCACGGCCATGCGTTCTTCGGTCTCGGACGGGTGACGGGCAATGGTCTGCTTGACGCTTTCGTAGACCCCTCGGTCGAGATCGGTCAGGTTGAGTTCGAATTTGTAGGTCGTGGAGGGCTGGGCCATGAGGGGCTTCTTGCTACGAGGAAAAGTCGCACAGTCTAACCGATCGTGGCCTAATCAACTAAGGCCGATAGCCGACAACATTACCGAACAGGCGCAGACCTGTGCTAAACACTGCATTCAGTTGTTCCGGAGCCCGCATCATGGAAGGTCGTCGCCGAGTGTTGACGCTGTTGCTGTGCCTGGCCTTGCCGCTGGCCGCCCGGGCGGGGGAACCGTTGACCTGGCTGGTGCGCGACCTGCCACCGCTGACCATCGAAACCGGACCACGCGCCGGCGAAGGCGCGGTGGACCGAGTGCTGCCATTGCTGATGCAGGCCTTGCCGGACCATGACCACAGCGTGGTCCGGGTTAACCGGGCACGGGCCCTGCAGATGCTGCAGGAGCCAGCGCTCAGTTGCGACCCTGAACTGCTGTGGACAGCCGACCGCAGCCAGACGGCGGTGTACTCCATCCCCATGTTCGCCACCCTGACCAATGGCCTGATCATCCGACATCAGGACCGCCATGGTTTCAACGGTTTCATGCACCACGGCGCCCTTGACCTGCCAGCGTTGCTGGCCAGCCCGAACATCAAAGTCGGCCGGGTGGCGGAGCGCAGCTATGGCGGCGCCATTGACCGGGTATTGGCTGACGCCCCGCCCGCAGCGATCAATGCCCACCACGGCAACGACGCCGTGGCCAGCCTGCTGCAGATGCAGCAACGGGGCAGGCTGGACGGCGTATTGGGCTACTGGCCGGAAGTGTTGTACCTGGCACCTCAGGAACAAATCGCCGGGGAAGACCTCGAATTCCTGCCGATACTGGGTGTGCCGCGCTACCAGAACGTCTACGTGGCCTGCACCAACACCGTCCAGGGCCGAGCGGTGATCCAGCGCCTGAATCAATTGCTGGCCAGGCTGCGTACCACCACCCTGCCGGGCTATTACGCCGAGTGGCTGGACCCGGCCAGCCGGGCGGACTACCTGCGTGACGCCCAGCGTTTCTTTACCGAGGCGGCTGTGCGTTAGGCCAGATCGCAGGCAAAAAGAAACCCCGGGCAGTGGGGAGGCTACCCGGGGTCAAACATGGCCCAACTGCTGGGCCAGTACGACAGGTGGCAGGCACCGGAGCACAATGCCAGCCCCCCTGCCCTTACCAGATGTGAACATGGTGCAGGCTGAAGGTTCCCCTAATTCATCACCGCGCCAGCGACAGGCGCTTGCGCGCTGGCCGCCATGGCCGCCAACATGCACGGTTGCAGGCGCCCCTCGGCGACCATCAGGTCGCGGTGCAGGCCGTCGACCACGTCGATCAAGGCACGCGTATCGGCGAACTGGCGGCGGCTGAAGTGCCGATCCAGTACCAGAGCGCCGGTCGAATCGCGCAATATCACCCGGCATTCAAGCGGGCCGCCCACATCGACCACGTCCACGTGGTAGGGCGTCAGTGCTTCAGTCAGCAACTCGTTGATATTTTCCATTCGATCACCACTCAGTTGTTCGAAATCAAGGTGTCTATCAATGACCCGTCGTAAGGGCAAAAAGTTCTAAACCTGCCCGACGGGGAGTGAAGGTGCGTTTTCAGCTTGCCCGTGGAATATGACAGTTGAAATACCTAAAAAGCCAGCCCCCCGGGCGCATGGGGGGCAAGTAATTGCCTCGGGATGTGCCAGACTGAAACCCTCGACACGGAGCTCTATCGTGAATACCCCCCCGCCCTTGCGCATTCTGATCGCCGACGACCACCCTATCTTTCGGATCGGGCTACGCGCCGTGCTGCAGCAAGACCCTGACCTGGTGGTGGTGGGTGAAGCCAGCACGCCGTCGCAACTGACCCAATGGCTGGAGGAAGGCGAGTGCGATCTGTTGATCACCGATTTCATGATGCCCGCCGAGCACCAGAACGACGGCCTGCGGCTGTTGGAGACGGTTCACCGGCGCTGGCCGACGCTGCCGATCCTGGTAGTGACCATGCTCACCAACGGTGGCCTGTTCCGCTCGATGCTCGAAGCCGGCGTACGCGGGGTGCTGGGCAAGGCCAGCCTGGTGAGCGAGCTGCCCCAGGCGATCGCGCAACTGCGCCGCAACAAGGTGTTCATCGCCGAGTCGGTGAGCCAGGTACTGCTGCAGGAGGGCGAAACGCGGCCCGACCGCCTGTTCGAACGTGAAGCCCTGTCACCCAGGGAGCTGGAGGTGACCCGGCTGCTGGCCGGGGGCCTGTCGGTGGGCGAAATAGCCCAGCAGCTCAACCGCAGCAAGCAGACGGTGAGCGCCCAGAAGGTCAGTGCCATGCGCAAGCTGGGGGTGGCCAATGATGCGGCGCTGTTCATCTACCTTCAGGAACATGGCCTGGCCTGACTTCACGGAAGCCAACCATCCGGAGGCCGATCGGGAGTTCATTCATTCCCCTGTGGGACCGGGCGAAGCTCGGGAAGCAGCCGCCGCGGTTCAGCAGCTGCACTGTGGTGTTCTGTTTCCGAACTTCCCCCGGTCTCACCGGGGCGGGGCCATTGGCTGGCCTCGTGGGTGCCCATCCAGGTGCGCAATGCCGGGCCGGCCATGGGCCTGGCCACGTAATGGCCTTGCAGTGCAGGCTGGCCCAGGGTTTCCAGCGCCAGGAAGTCACTGGCGGTTTCCACGCCTTCCACCACCACAGCCAGGCCCATGCGCCGAGCCATGATCAGTGCACCGGCCACCACTGCCGCCTTGCGGCCGTCCTCGGCCACGCCACGCACGAACTGGCTGGGTATCTTCACCTCGGAAAACGGCAGGGCCAGCAGCCGTTGCAGGTTGAAATCCCCCATGCCGAAATCATCGATGGCCAGCCCGCAGCCCAGCAAACGCAGGCGCAGCAAAGCCTCCAGCGCCACGCTGCTGGTGCAGGCCTGCTGGCTTTCGACGATCTCCAGGGTCAATACCGACGCCGGCAGGCCCAGGGGCTGAAGCAAGCCCCTGAGCCGCTCCACGAACCCTTCGCTTTCGATCAGCGAGGTGGGCACGTTGACGGCTACCGGCAAGGCCTCGCCCTGTTCGTCGCGCACTGACGCGCTCAAGGCCAGCGCGCAGTCGAGCATGTGCCAGCTGAGGTGCGGCAGCAAACCGGCGTAGCTCACCAACGGCAGAAAGCTGGCCGGCGACAACAGCCCCAGGGCCGGATGCTCCCAGCGCACCAACGCCTCGACGCCCAGTAACCGGCCGTCCAGGGCCACCTTGGGCTGAAAGTACGGCTGCCACTGTTCAAGCAACTGCGGCAGACGGTCAACCGTGAGTTCGTCCAGCGCCACCAGTTCGTCGACCTCAACCAGCGGCATGGCCCGCTGCTCGGCGTTTCGGTCATAGCCTTGCAGCAGTTCATGCAGCACCGCCGGGCTGGCGGGTTTCTCCAGCACGCCGAGCACCTGCAGCCCCAGGTGCCGAGCCAGTTGCCCGACGCCGTCGAGCAGGTCGCGCCCCAGGCTGGAAAGAATGATCAGCGCACGCGCTTGCCGGTACCGCGCCAGGTGGCGAATCACCTGCAGCCCGTCACCTTCCTCCAGTTGCAGGTCGCAGATGGCCACGTCCACCGGCCCGCGCCGCTCAAGCGAGCCCAGCGCACCCTCTACGGTGTCGGCGGTCAAGACGTCGAACACCCCGCTGGCATTGAGCATCTGGTGCAGTGCCATCAGCTGGAACGGGCTGTCTTCAAGAATCAGGACTTTCAGTGCGTGCATGTGCCTATCTCTCAATCACGCCACTTGGGTGGCGACGCTTGCGGCACACTCTAGGCCTTGTAACAGGCGAGACACATAGGACAAGTCCTATTCTGAGTAGGACATTTCCCAAAGTTGATGCGCAATATCCTGGGCTAACGCGTCCAGGCGCGCTTTCAGGGCAAGCCATTGCTCACCCAGTGGCGCCGGGGCTTGCGCCCGGGCAGTGGCGTCCAGGGCCGCGCAAGCCTTGGCCATGGGCCCGGCGTCGATCAGGCAGGCCACGCCTTTGAGCCGGTGCAGCGACGCCCGCAACGCCGACCAGTCGGCGTTGGACACGGCGGTGGTGAGCCCTTCCTGCTCCTGGGCGATGTTGCGCAGCAGTTCTTCGAGCATACGACGCATTACCTGCCCATCGGCCTGGGTCATGCGCCGCAAGGTGTCCATGTCGAAGGCTGGCGGCACACCCAGGCTAGCCAGCAGCCGGCCCAGCGCTTGCAGCTCCAGGGGTTTGACCAGCAACTGGTTCATGCCCGCCTCACGGCAGCGCTCGGCCTCCTGTGCCTGGCCATTGGCGCTGCAGCCGAAGATCGGCACCGGCAACCGCCCCGCTTCGGCTTCTGCCCGGCGAATGGCCTGCGCCAGGGCATAGCCGCTCATGCCCGGCATGCGGCAGTCGGTGATGACCACGTCCACGGGGTGGTCGCGCCACCAGGCCAACGCCTCTTCGCCGCTGCTGGCCGTGTGCACGGCGTGGCCGAAAAAGGCGACTTGCTGGCCCACCACCAGGCGGTTGGCCGACAGGTCGTCCACCACCAGTACCCGCAACGCCCGCGTCGGTGTTTCGGCCGGCGTGTGGGCTATCGCGGTTTCAGGCAAGGCGGCCATGCGTGGCAAGGGCAATAGCAGCACCACCTGGGTGCCCTCGCCAACCACGCTGCTCAACTCGATCTGCCCGCCCATGAGGCCCACCAGTTGCTTGCAGATGCTCAGGCCCAACCCCGTGCCCTGCCCGTCCGGTTGGCCACCTACCTGCACGAATGGCTTGAAGAGCCGGCGCTGCTGCTCGTTGTCGATACCCACGCCAGTGTCGCGCACTGTCACCTGCAACTGGCTATCGGCCAGGGCCTGTACATCAATGCCGACCCCGCCCTGCTGGGTGAACTTCAACGCATTGCTGAGCAGGTTGTGCATCACCTGGCGCAAGCGCAGTGGGTCGAAGCGATAGGTACCTTCGGCGTCGGCGGTGAGGCTGAGCTCCAGGGCAAGCCCGCGTTGGCCTGCCTGGGCAGCGAACAACTGGATGAGCGCTTCGAAGAACGGCCTCAGCTCGACGGCTTCCGGCAGCAGTTGCACGCTGCCGGACTCGATCTTGGCCAGGTCCAGGCTGTCGCCGATCAGCGCGATCAGGTCACGGGCCGACTGGTAGGCGACGTCCACGGCGCGCGACGGCTCCCCCCCACGCAGGCGCGTGGTCTCGCGCTCCAGTTCCAGCAGGCCGATGATAGCCGCCATGGGGGTACGGATTTCATGGCTCATGGTTGCCAGAAAACCGCTCTTGGCCTGGCTGGCCTGCTCGGCTACCTCACGGGCCTTCACCAGTTCGGCTTCCAGCCGTTCACGCTGCAGGATCTGCGCTTTCAGGCGGCTGCTCCACATCAGCGACACCAGGCCGAACAACAGGGCAGCGGCGAGCGCCCACCACACCCAGGGCGCGATGCGCTGCCACACCGGCGCCTGACCATCCACCGCACCCAGCCATTTGATTCTCACGGCACGCAACTCGGCCACCGGGTAGGCTTCCAGGGACTTGTTGAGGATGCTGAGCAATTGCGGTTCCGCCAGGCGTACCGCAAAACGGTCCGCCGCCCAGCCGCCCTCGATGCTGCGCCCCACCTTGAGTTCACCCTGGGGGTAGCGGGCCACCGAACGCCAGGCACTGACTTCGCTGTCCAGCGTGGCGTCGGCCTCGCCCTTGCGCACCAGGTCCCGGGCCTGGTCGTAGGTGTCCACCAGGCGCAGCCGGATGCGCGGGTATTGCTGGCGCAGTTCGCTCTCAAGCGCATGCTCGCGAGGCAATGCCAGCACCCGCCCGGCCAGATCGTCCAGCGAAGCGACAGCAGCGCCCTTGCCGCGCACCACGAGCACCCAGCCCTGCCCCCCGAAGGAATGGCTGAAGCCCAGGAAAGCCTTGCGCTCAGGGCTTTCCGAGAGCGTGGTGCTCATGTCGGCGGTGCCGTTGCGCAGGGCCTGGAGGTTCTGGGCGATGGAGCCCGAGGGAACGAACTCGAACTGCAGGCCGGTCATGGACGACACGGTGGCCAGCACGTCGCGGTTGAGGCCCACCCAGTTGCCTTGGCGGTCACGGTACAGATACGGCGGGTATTCACTGGCAATCACCCGCACCTTGGGGTGTTCTCGTCGCCATTGCGCTTCATCGGTGCTCAATTGCACCCGCGGCTGGGCAATGTCGGACCCAAGCCCCGCGGTCCAGCGCCCGAGAATCTCCCGGCGCAAGGGTTCATCGATACTGGCCAGCGCCCGGTCGAGCATCGACTGCAAGGGGCTGTCGCCACGGCGCACGGCAAAGGCGAAGCCGGCCGCGGGCAAGCGGGCGCTGTCGGCGATGCGCAGGCCCATGAATGGTCGCAGGGCACTGTAGGCGCGCACCACCACTTCATTGCCGATGAAACCCTGCACATCCCCCTGCGCCACCGCCTCCAGCCCGCTGGCCAGGCTCGGCGCAACCACGATCTGGTTGCCAGGGTACGTTTCGTGCAGCACCCCCAGGTCTGTGTAACCATCGAGTACCGCGACCTTGCCACCGTCGGGCAGCGTACCCGCTGCCCCGGTGTCGCGCACCACCAGCACCGCATCGTCGGGCATGTAGGCGCGGGTGAAGGCAAGCCCGGGGACCTGCCGCTCGAAACCATTGGCACTGGTGAGTATGTCTATCTCGCGGTTCTGCAAGGCGTCCACGGCTTCCTCGCGACGGGCAAAGCCATGAATCTGCAAGGGAACGCCAAGCCTGCTGGCGATCAGGTTGAGGTAGTCGGCACTGATGCCACGGTAACGGTTGCGGTCGACCGTGATGTCCACCGGCTCGTGGTCGGTGATCGATACACCGACCCTGAGCACCCCGTGGCGCTGCAACCACTGCTGGTCGCTGGGTGCCAGTACCAGGGGGCTCAATTGCGTGAAGGCCGGCATCAGCGTGAAGGGCAAGCTCTGGGCGGCCTGCGCCAGCCCACAGGACGCCAGGCACAGCAACGCCAGCCAAGCGGCCAGCCAGCGTTTCGATGCGTGGTGTGCGTGCTTCATGCCCGTGCCCTTGATACCCCGTTTCCCAGGGTCAAGTTTGACACGTAGAAAAGATAAAGCCCGTCGCAGACGGGCTTTAAGTGTTGCAGGACTAGTCCGTCACAGCGGCTTGCCGCGGTTGCCATGCTGGCTGACGAACGCTTGCACGGCCTTCAGGTCGTTGGGCAGCACGGTGCACTTTTCTTCACGGCTGAGCAGGTCGGTCAGGTGCGCGGGCAGCTCCAGCGCCTTGCCCACGCCGGCCTTGACCACCGCGTCAGGGAACTTGACCGGGTGCGCGGTGCCCAGCACCACCATGGGAATGTCCAGGCTGCGGCGGCATTCGCGCGCGGCCTTGACGCCGATGGCGGTGTGCGGGTCCAACACTTCACCGGTCTGGGCGAAGACTTCGGCGATGGTCTCGCAGGTGGCTTCGTCGCTGACCGCCAGGGAGTCGAACAGCTTGCGCGCTTCGGTCCAGCGCTCTTGCTCGACGCTGAAACCGCCACCTTGCTTGAAGGTGTCCATCAGTTCGGCGACGGCGGCGCCATTGCGGCCGTGCAGGTCGAACAGCAGGCGTTCGAAGTTCGACGACACCATGATGTCCATGGACGGCGACAGGGTGGCGTGCAGGGTTTCCTTGGCATACTGGTTGCCGCTCATGAAGCGGTGCAGGATGTCATTGCGGTTGGTGGCCACGATCAGCTGGTTGATCGGCAGGCCCATGTTGCGTGCCAGGTAGCCGGCGAAGATGTCGCCGAAGTTGCCGGTAGGCACCGAGAACGATACCGAACGCGCCGGGCCGCCCAGTTGCAGGGCCGCGTGGAAGTAGTAGACGATCTGGGCCATGATCCGCGCCCAGTTGATCGAGTTCACGGCGACCAGGCGGGTGCCCTTCAGGAAGCTCTGGTCAGCGAAGCTGTTCTTGACCATTTCCTGGCAGTCGTCGAAGTTGCCTTCGATAGCGATGTTGTGGATGTTGTCGCCGAACAGCGTGGTCATCTGCCGACGCTGCACTTCCGATACACGCTGGTGCGGGTGCAGGATGAAGATGTCGACGTTTTCGCAGTGCTTGCAGCCTTCGATGGCGGCTGAGCCTGTGTCACCACTGGTGGCGCCGATGATCACCACGCGCTCGCCGCGCTTGGCCAGCACATAGTCCAGCAGGCGGCCGAGCAGTTGCAGGGCGAAGTCCTTGAACGCCAGGGTCGGGCCGTGGAACAGCTCCATCACCCACTCGTTGCCGTTGAGCTGGCGCAGCGGCGCCACGGCGTTGTGGGCGAACACACCGTAGGTTTCCTCGAGGATCTTCTTGAAGTCGGCGTCCGGAATGCTGCCCGTGACGAACGGGCGCATGATGCGGAACGCCAGCTCGTGGTACGGCAGGCCGGCCCACGAAGCGATTTCTTCCACGGTGAAACGTGGCAGGTTTTCCGGCACGTACAGGCCGCCGTCACTGGCCAGGCCAGCCAGCAGCACGTCTTCGAAATTCAGGGCCGGGGCTTTGCCGCGGGTGCTGATATAGCGCATTTTTTCCAACCTTTGGTTCGAGCTTCAAGCTTCAGGCTACACGCTGCAAGTGGGTACGCGCACATTCATGAACGTGCGGTGCCTCGCTTGCCGCTTGCAGTTTACAGCTTGCCGCTCCCAGTTAATTGAGGTGTTCGACGCGGATGCGGACCACTTGGCCGACCACGCCTTCCAGCGCTTCAAGCGCCTTGATGGCGTCGTTCATGCGCTGTTCCTGCACCCGGTGGGTCAGCAGGATCATGGGCACCAGGCCGTCCTGTTCCTCGACTTCCTTCTGCAGGGCCGACTCGATGTTGATACCGCGCTCGGACAGGATGCTGGCGACCTGGGCGAGCACGCCCGGGTGGTCCTTGGCCTGGATGCGCAGGTAGTAGGCGGTTTCGCATTGGTCGATCGGCAGAATCGGGTGCGCCGACAGCGAATCGGGCTGGAAGGCCAGGTGCGGCACGCGGTTCTCCGGGTCGCTGGTCATGGCGCGAACCACGTCCACCAGGTCGGCGATGACCGAGGAAGCGGTAGGCTCCATGCCGGCACCGGCGCCGTAGAACAGGGTTGAACCAGCGGCGTCGCCGTTGACCATCACCGCGTTCATCACGCCATTGACGTTGGCGATCAGGCGGTCGGCCGGGATCAGCGTCGGGTGCACGCGCAGTTCGATGCCGGCGGCGGTGCTGCGGGCCACACCCAGGTGCTTGATGCGGTAACCCAGGGCCTCGGCGTAGTTCACGTCAGCGGTGGTCAGCTGGGTGATGCCTTCGGTGTAGGCCTTGTCGAACTGCAGCGGAATACCGAAGGCGATGGACGCCAGGATGGTCAGCTTGTGCGCCGCGTCGATGCCTTCCACGTCGAAGGTCGGGTCAGCTTCGGCGTAACCCAGGGCTTGTGCCTCGGCGAGCACGTCTTCGAAGGTGCGGCCCTTCTCGCGCATTTCAGTGAGGATGAAATTGCCGGTGCCGTTGATGATGCCGGCCACCCAGTTGATGCGGTTGGCCGACAGGCCTTCACGAATGGCCTTGATCACCGGAATGCCACCGGCCACGGCGGCTTCGAACGCCACGATCACGCCCTTCTCCCGGGCCTTGGCGAAGATTTCGTTGCCGTGCACGGCGATCAGCGCCTTGTTGGCGGTGACCACGTGCTTGCCGTTCTCGATGGCCTTGAGCACCAGTTCGCGGGCCACGGTGTAGCCGCCGATCAATTCGATGACGATGTCGATCTCAGGGTTGGTGGCCACTGCGAAGACATCGTTGGTAATGGGGGTACCGGTAATCTGGCAATTCGGGTTCTGCGAACGCATGGCAATCTGGGCCACCTGGATACCACGCCCGGCACGGCGGGCAATTTCCTCGGCGTTGCGCTGAAGTACGTTGAAGGTGCCGCCACCGACGGTACCTAACCCACAGATGCCTACTTTGACCGGTTTCACTCTGAACTCCCCATAAAACGGCCGACGCAGGGTCGGCCGTGACAAACCGCCGCACACCCGTGCGGCCTGGTATTTACGGCCTGGCGGGCATTCCCGTCAGGCCTTGATCTTGGATGACACGGAGGCGGCCATCAGCCTTTGGCACCCAGGGCCAGCTTGGCCACTTGGGGGGCCGGCTGGTAGCCAGGAATCATCTGGCCGTCTTCCAGGATGATGGCCGGCGTGCCGTTCACACCAATGGACTGGCCCATGGCGAACTGCTTGCTCACCGGGTTGGCGCACTTGGGTGCGTCGACGCTCTTGCCGTTGATCAGCTTGGTCAGCGAGTCCTGGCGGTCCTTGGAGCACCACACGGCCTGCAGTTGCTGGTCACCTGGGGAACCCAGGCCCTGGCGCGGGAAGGCCAGGTAACGGACTTCGATGCCCATCTTGTTCAAGGCCGGCACTTCTTCGTGCAGCTTGTGGCAGTAAGGGCAGGTGGTGTCGGTGAACACGGTGATGTGCGATTTGGTCTCGCCGACGGCCGGGAACACCACCATTTCATTGGCTGGAATGGCGTTGATGGTCTTCGCAACGCCCTGGCGTTCGGTGGCTTCGGTGAGGTTCACCGGCTTGCCGTCCTGCACCTGGAACAGGTAGCCCTGCATCACGAATTTGCCGTCTGCGCTGGCGTAGAGCACGCGGCTGCCCTGCAACTTCACTTCGTACAGGCCGCTGAGCGGGCTGGCGGAGATGCTTTCCACCGGGGTGTCCAGGTGCAGCGTGTCGAGGGTCTTGCGGATGGCCTGCTCGGCCTTGTCGTCGGCCAGGGCGACGGTGCTGAGCAGCGCGAGGGCGGCAGCAGCGAAAATTCGGGTCACGCGCATGGGAACTCCTGAGGCAGCGGACGAAGGGGCCAATCGTGCTGGGTGGGCCGTCCGGAAACGACCCGCATTCGATGCCCGCTTGGGTAACCGGCCAAGCCTACCACATTCGCCGGGCGTGTCCGACTGGCAAGGCAACAAGAGATGTGCGGTATTCGCCTCTCAGCCGCGTGGGTGGTGGCGGGCGTGCAGGTCTTGCAGGCGGGCCCGGGCCACGTGGGTGTAGATCTGAGTCGTGGACAGGTCGCTGTGGCCCAGCAGCATCTGCACCACGCGCAAGTCGGCGCCGTGGTTGAGCAAATGGGTCGCGAAGGCATGGCGCAGGGTGTGGGGTGACAGCGACTTGCCGATGCCGGCCACCGTGGCCTGGTGCTTGATGCGGTGCCAGAAGGTCTGGCGGGTCATCTGCTCGCCGCGCTGGCTGGGGAACAGCACATCGCTGGGGCGCCCGCCCAGCAGGTCATTGCGGCCGTCACGCAGGTAGCGTTCCACCCACACCACCGCCTCTTCGCCCATGGGCACCAGCCGTTCCTTGCTGCCTTTGCCCATCACCCGCAGCACACCCTGGCGCAGGTTGACCTGGTCGAGCGTCAGGCTGACCAGCTCGGTCACCCGCAGGCCGCAGGCATACAGCACCTCCAGCATGGCGCGGTCGCGCTGGCCGATGGGCTCGCTGAGGTCTGGCGCCTTGAGCAGCGCCTCGACGTCGGCTTCCGACAGGGATTTGGGCAACGGCCTGCCCAGCTGCGGCATGTCCACCTGCAGGGTCGGGTCCACGGCGATCAGCTTTTCGCGCAGCAAGTAACGATAGAAGCCTCGTACACCTGAAAGAAACCGCGCCGTGGAGCGTGGCTTATAGGCCTGGTCGACACGCCAGGCCAGGTGGTCGAGGATCAGCTCGCGCCCCGCCTGGGGCAACGCCACGCCCTGTTCCTGCAACCAGCCATTGAACAGCGTCAGGTCACTGCGGTAGGCGTCGCGGCTGTTGTCGGACAGCCCCTTTTCCAGCCACAGGGCGTCGAGGTATTGGTCGATGAGCGGGTGGTCTGCAGCAGGCATCAGGGCGAACCGGGCGAGGAAAACCCGCAGTTTACCTTACACGCCTGGCAGCACGGGTATCGGGCGCTTGTCGTCGTCGATGGCGACGAAACTGAACACCCCTTCGATCGCCTTTTCACGGCCGTCGCTGCTCATGCTCTCGACGAACACTTCCACCCGCACCTTGAGGCTGGTGTTACCGACCTTGACCACGGTGCCTACCAGTTCGACGATAGTGCCGGCAGCAATCGGGTGATTGAAGTCGATGCGGTCAGTGGACACGGTGACCAGCGGCAAGCGGCAGAAGCGCGTGGCGGTGATGAACGACACTTCATCCATCCATGCCAGGGCGGTACCGCCGAACAGGGTGTTGTGGTGGTTGGTGGTGGGCGGGAACACCGCCTTGGTGACGCGGCTGACCGACAGTTCGGTGCGGCGCTGGATCTCTTGATCGCGTGGGGTCATGGGTGCTGCCTGTCTGAAGGTGGCATAAATTTCAGGCACAAAAAAGCAGCCCGCAGGCTGCTTTTTTCTTGCATCGGTAAAACGGCTATTAAGCCAGTTTTTCCTTGATGCGAGCTGCTTTACCCGACAGGTCGCGCAGGTAGTACAGCTTGGCTTTACGCACGTCACCACGACGCTTCACGGCCATGCTGTCGATCTGCGGGCTGTAGGTCTGGAAAGTACGCTCTACGCCAACACCGTTGGAGATCTTGCGAACAGTGAAAGCACTGTTCACACCACGGTTACGCTTGGCGATGACAACGCCTTCGAACGCCTGCAGACGAGCGCGGTCGCCTTCCTTCACTTTCACCTGAACGACGATGGTGTCGCCCGGGGCGAAGGCCGGGATTTCTTTGGTCATCTGCTCGGCTTCGAGTTGCAGAATGATTTTGTTGGTCATGCTGTGCTCCTAAGGTAAATCGTTGTGATCTACCATCGATACGTTAACTATCGTCCCGCTCACGGAGGTACTCCGTCAGCAGCTTCTTCTCTTCTCCAGAAAGCGAGCGTCTTTCCAGAAGATCGGCACGTCGTTCGTAGGTCCGCCCAAGGGACTGCTGCAAACGCCAGCGCCGGATGTGTGCATGATTGCCACTTAGCAATACGTCGGGAACACGCTGATCCGCATACACCTCCGGTCGGGTGTAGTGCGGGCAATCCAGCAGCCCATCCGTGAAGGAATCTTCCTCCGCGGAGTCCGCATGCCCTAAAGCTCCGGGCAGCAGTCGTGTAACCGCATCGATCAGGACCATCGCCGGCAGCTCACCGCCAGACAGAACATAGTCACCAATCGACCACTCTTCATCGACATGAGCCTGAATGAACCGCTCGTCGATGCCTTCATAGCGCCCTGCGATCAGAATCAACGACTCCGATTCAGCCAGTTCGCGTACCCCCTGCTGTGTCAGCTGGCGGCCTTGCGGCGACAGGTAAATGACCTTCGCCGACTCCCCCGCTGCGTTCCTGGCCTCGGCCAGCGCGTCTTCCAGGGGCTTGATCTTCATTACCATGCCCGGACCACCGCCAAACGGCCGATCATCCACCGTATGGTGACGATCTGTGGTGTAGTCCCGCGGGTTCCAGCAGGTCAGTTGCAACAACCCCTGTTTCACCGCGCGGCTGGTAATGCCGTACTCGCTGATGGCCGAGAACATCTCGGGGAACAGACTGATCACTTCTACGCGCAGGCTCGCCATTGCCTAGAAGTCCGCGTCCCAATCAACCTTCATCTCACCCGCTACCAGGTCGATGGCCAACACACACTGCTCCGTATAGGGCAGCAGGCGCTCGCGATCATCCAGGCTGCCAGCACAAGGCTTGACCACCATCACATCATTCGAACCGGTCTCCAGCAGGTGATCGATCTTCCCGAGCAGTTGCCCGAGTTGGTCGATGACATTCAGACCTTCCAGCTGGTACCAGTAGTACTCGCCGTCGTCCAAATCTGGAAACAGATCACGTGGCACGCAGATCTCGTAACCGGACAGAAGCTGGGCTTCGTCGCGATCATCAAGACCCTTGAGCTTCGTGACCAGGAACTTGCTCTGCAAGCGCCCGCTGACCAGCTCTACCTGCTTGTCCACACTGCCCTGGCGCTTGAGCGTCCAGGTCTTGTAGTCCAACAGGTTGTCTATCGGATCAGTAAAGGAGTAAACCTTCACTTCGCCACGAACGCCGTGAACCGAGAAAATCTTGCCGATAACGATCAAATCATCAGCAGTAGCTGGCGTCGTGTTCATATTGCTCAGGCCGCGGCCTTGGCAGCTTCCTTCAGCAACTGAGCAACGCGCTCAGAAGGCTGTGCACCAACGCTCAACCAGTGGTTGACGCGCTCTTGGTTCACGGACAGGCGGATTTCCTGACCACGAGCCACTGGGTTGAAGAAGCCAACGTGCTCTTTGTGCGAGCCGTCACGCGGGTTGCGCGAGTCGGTCACGGTCAGTTGGTAGAATGGGCGCTTTTTGGAGCCGCCACGGGCAAGACGGATGGTTAGCATTGAACATCGTTCCTGTAGTCGGTGCTGCAAATCATAATGCACAGCGGGCACACGGGTGCCCGAAAGGCCGCATATTCTCAAGGAATATCCGGACTTTTGCAAATGCCTTTTTCCGGCACATACAGTGTGGCTGTTCGATTTGCCTTATATAGCCATCATCACGATGGCCGTGGGCCCTGCCGAAGCAGGGTTACAGCAGTGTTCGCATCACTGCGAACGGCGCAGGCCGGGGCCTGCGCCAATTCCTTACATCTTGGGCATGCCACCGCCGCCGGGCAGCATGCCGCCCATGCCGCGCATCATCTTGGCCATGCCGCCCTTGGTGGAAAACTTCTTCATCATCTTCTGCATCTGCTTGTGCTGCTTGATCAAGCGGCCAATGTCCTGCACCTGGGTACCGGAACCGATGGCGATACGGCGTTTGCGCGAACCGCTGATCAGGTCAGGGTCGCGGCGCTCGGCCGGGGTCATGGAGTTGATGATGGCTTCCATTTGCTTGAACTGCTTTTCAGCGGCGTTCTGGGCGTTGCCCATCTGCGACAGGTTCATGCCACCGATGCTCGGCAGCTTGTCCATCAGGCCACCCAGGCCGCCCATGTTCTTCATTTGCTGCAGCTGGTCACGGAAGTCTTCGAGGTCGAAGCCCTTGCCCTTCTTCAGCTTCTTGGCCAGTTTGTCGGCCTTCTCTTTATCCAGGGTCTGCTCGGCCTGCTCGATCAGGCTGAGCACGTCGCCCATGCCCAGGATCCGCGAGGCGATACGGTCCGGGTGGAAAGGCTCGAGCGCTTCACTCTTCTCGCCCATGCCGATGAACTTGATCGGCTTGCCGGTAATGGCCCGTACCGACAGCGCGGCACCGCCACGGGCATCACCGTCGACCTTGGTCAGGATGACGCCGGTCAGTGGCAGCGCATCGCCAAAGGCCTTGGCGGTGTTGGCGGCGTCCTGGCCGGTCATGGCGTCGACCACGAACAGGGTTTCCACCGGCTTGATGGCCGCGTGCAGGTCCTGGATCTCGCCCATCATCTCGGCGTCGATGTGCAGACGGCCGGCGGTGTCGACGATGACCACGTCGATGAACTTGAGCTTGGCTTCGCGGATGGCCGCTTCGGCGATGGCCACCGGCTTCTGGCTGATATCGGACGGGAAGAAGGTCACGCCGATGTCGTTGGCCAGGGTTTCCAGCTGCTTGATGGCCGCCGGACGGTAGACGTCGGCCGACACCACCATGACGGTCTTCTTCTTGCGCTCCTTGAGGAAGCGCGCCAGCTTGCCGGCAGTGGTGGTTTTACCCGCACCCTGCAGACCCGCCATCAGCACCACGGCCGGTGGCGCGGCGTTGAGCGCCAGGTCTTCGTTGGCCGCACCCATCAGGCCTTCGAGCTCGATCTGGACGATCTTCACGAACGCCTGGCCCGGGGTCAGGCTGCGCGACACTTCAGTGCCGACCGCACGCTCCTTGACCTTGTTGACGAAGTCCTTGACCACTGGCAGGGCCACGTCGGCCTCCAGCAACGCCATGCGCACTTCACGCAGGGTGTCTTTGATGTTGTCTTCCGTCAGTTTGGCCTTGCCAGTGACATGGCGCAGCGTCTGGGAAAGACGTTCGGTAAGGTTTTCAAACATGCGCGATCCTTTCAGGCTCAATTGAACCGAGGTTAAGCAGCCTGGCCCGTGATTAAGCAGAGGCGCGGCGAGGGCAGTCGGCGATTATAGCGAAGACTCCGCGCCACGGACACCAGTGCCGCGCCAGTCTTTCTTGTGACAGCGGTTCTATGCCACACTCAGCGACTTTCGGGCTTGCTCCACAGGACTTATGCTCCCCTTGTCACCCAGTTTGCTACCCAGCCTCGCCGCCGCCTTCCTTTATGCCGCTGCGACCGTCTACCACGGCACCCGCGTGAACCAGCGGGCCACGGTGGACAAACGCCTTCTCTACCTCGTCGGCACCCTGGCCGTGGTGGCCCAGGGCATCGCGCTGAAATTCCAGCTGATGACCCCGCTTGGCCTGAGCCTGGACTTCTTCGGCGCCGCCAGTCTGATTTCCGCGGCGGTCATTGCCCTTACGCTGATCGCCTGCACGCGCATCCCGGTGGAAAACCTGTTGCTGTTGCTGTTCCCGCTGGGTGCCCTGACCACCCTGGTGGCGCAGTTCATTCCCAAGGGTACCGTGCCGCTGATCAACGAAGAGCCGGGGATGCTCGCGCATATCCTGCTGTCGATCCTGGCCTACGGCATGTTCACCATCGCGGTGTTCCAGGCGCTGTTGCTGCTGGTGCAGAACCACCAGCTCAAGCACAAGCACCCGGCCGGCCTGATCAAGAACTTCCCGCCCCTGCAGACCATGGAGAGCCTGCTGTTCGGCTTCCTGTGGGCCGGCTGGGCGCTGTTGTCGATGTCGCTGATCTCCGGCTGGCTGTTCGTCGAGAACCTGTTTGCCCAGCACCTGGTGCACAAGACCCTGCTGGCATGCCTGGCCTGGATCGTGTTCAGCGTGCTGCTGTGGGGCCGCAACCGCCTGGGCTGGCGCGGCCACAAGGCCATCCGCTGGACCCTGGCGGGCTTCTGCCTGCTGATGCTGGCGTATTTCGGCAGCAAGCTGGTCCGCGAATACATTCTGCACATCTGACAGGCGAGTAAATGGACAATCTCCCGTTGGGCTCGATGCTGGGCGTCGTGCTGCTGTCGATGCTCTGGTCGGCCATGTTCACGGGCGTCGAGACGGCCCGCAACCACCTGGCCGCCCTGCGCACCCGCCGCAAGGTGGGCGAGCGCCCCAGCCTGGCATTCCCACTGGAAAGCCTGGTGCTGTGCAACACCCTGTGCCGCGTGCTGGCCGTGGTGCTGGGGGTGTTCCTGGCGGTCTACCACTGGCACGTGAAAGGCCTGTGGCTGGGCGGCCTGATCATGGCCGCGCTGCTGGTGACCTTCTGCGAATACCTGCCGCGCCTGCTGGCCCGCCGCTACCCCGAACCCTTCATCGGCCTGGGCAACTCGTTGCTGCGCCTGCCGCTGAAACTGCTTTACCCCCTGGTCTGGCCGTTCAGCGGCATCGCCCGCCTGCTGCTCAAGCCTTTCGCGCCGATCGCCACGCCCATCGCGCGCCAGCATGACGACGAAGACCACGCCGAGCCCGACGGCGACCAGGACGACGAAACCCCGGATGCCCCGCACCTGCTCGGCGGCCTGCAGGCGCTGAACCGCATCACCGTCAACGACATCCTGGTGCCGCGCAGTGAAGTGGACGGCCTGAACCTGGACGACCCGATCGAGAAAATCGCCGAACAACTGATCATCAGCCGGCACACGCGCCTGCCGGTGTACCACAACGATATCAACCAGGTGGAAAAGGTGCTCAACACCCGCCAGGTCAGCCACCTGCTGCCCAAGGGTGAATTGACCATGGAGGCCTTGCTGGCAGCCTGCTACGACGCCTACTTCGTGCCGGAAAGCACCCCGCTGCACCTGCAATTGCTGAACTTCCACAAGCAGCAACGGCGCCTGGGCATCGTGGTGGACGAGTACGGCGAAGTGCAGGGCATCGTCACGCTGGAAGACATCCTCGAGGAAATCGTCGGCGAGTTCGAAGAAGAACACAGCATGGACAACCCTCACGTGCACCCTCAACCCGACGGGCGCTTTGTGGTGGAAGGCGCGGCGTCCATCCGTGAACTGAACAAGACCCTGGGCTGGCACTTGCCCAGTGATGGGCCCAAGACCCTCAATGGCCTGGTCACCGAAGCACTGGAAAGCATTCCTGACTGCGCGGTGTGCCTGAAGATCGGCCGCTACCGGCTGGAGATTCTGCAGGCCGAGGAAAACCGCGTGACCCGGGTGCTTATCTGGCATACCAGCAGCCTGCCCAAGCTGGCCTGAAGGGGCGGCGCCATGTGGGCGCCACCCCCGTCGGTCTGGACGCCCACCACCCCCCTTCCTATAATCAAGCCGGCTTACCCAGCCAACTGCCGCCGCCCCTGCTACCCGCCTGGAGGTGTACCGGCCTTCCTCCTGCGGCCCACCCTGCCCCGCACCCATAATAAATTCGCCCCGCTCCAGCGCGGGAGCACGACTGCCAGGGATTCTGCAATGAGCACCAGCACCTACGCTGCCAGCGGCACGGACCAGCCGCTCAATTCCACCGCCCGGGTGGCAACCGCCAGTTTCATCGGCACCGCCATCGAATTCTACGACTTCTATGTGTATGCCACGGCCGCGGCCCTGGTGATCGGCCCGGTATTTTTTCCCCAAGGCTCGGCCACCGCGCAGATGCTATCGGCCTTCCTCACGTTCGGCATCGCCTTCCTGGCCCGCCCGCTGGGCTCGGCACTGTTCGGCCACTTCGGCGACCGGGTGGGGCGCAAGTCGACCCTGGTGGCTTCGTTGCTGCTGATGGGGGTGTGCACCACCCTGATTGGCGTGCTTCCAGGCTATGACCAGATCGGCGCCTGGGCGCCGGTCCTGCTGTGCGTGCTGCGCTTCGGCCAGGGCCTGGGGCTGGGCGGCGAATGGGGTGGCGCGGCGCTGCTGGCCACCGAAAACGCCCCCAAGGGCAAGCGGGCCTGGTTCGGAATGTTCCCGCAACTGGGGCCATCCATTGGCTTTCTTGCCGCCAACGGCTTGTTCCTGAGCCTGGCCGTGCTGCTCAGCGACGAGCAATTCCGCGCCTGGGGCTGGCGGTTGCCGTTCTTGCTGAGCGCCCTGCTGGTGATGGTAGGCCTGTATGTACGCCTGAAACTGGAAGAAACCCCGGTATTCGCCAAGGCCATGGCCCAGCACGAGCGGCTGAAACTGCCCCTGGTGGAACTGTTCGCCCAATACTGGCGGCCCATGCTGCTGGGCGCGGCCTCCATGGTGGTGTGCTACGCGCTGTTCTACATCTCCACGGTGTTCTCGCTGAGCTACGGCGTGGCCACCTTAGGTTACAGCCGTGAAAGCTTCCTGGGCATGCTGTGCTTCGCGGTGCTGTTCATGGCGCTGGCCACACCGATCTCCGCGGCCTTGAGCGACCGCTTCGGCCGCAAGCCGGTACTGGTCATCGGCGGCGTGCTGGCGATCGTGTCGGGCTTTGCCATGGAGCCTTTGCTGACCCAGGGTTCGACCACCAGCGTGGCACTGTTCCTGAGCATTGAGCTGTTCCTGATGGGCTTTACCTTCGCCCCCATGGGCGCCCTGCTGCCGGAACTGTTCCCCACGCGGGTGCGCTACACCGGGGCTTCGGCGGCCTATAACCTGGGCGGTATCGTCGGCGCATCGGCCGCGCCGTTCGCGGCGCAGAAGCTGGTGAGCCTGGGTGGGCTGAGCTGGGTGGGCGGGTATGTATCAGCGGCAGCACTGCTCAGCGTGCTGGCGGTGCTGTGCCTGAAGGAAACGCGGGATGAGGATTTGAGCCTCGTCAAATAACCTTGATACGAGCGCCGGAACTTGGACTGTGGGCGTCCGGCGCTCGGGGTACCAAGTACCGCGCAAGGTAATCAATACAGCGCCTCCCAGACGATGAACAGCGAAAAGAAAGCCATGCAACAGGAAACCAGACGTGCGCCCCACTTGGGTTTGAGCCCTCCTAAAGCATAGCGGGTGGATAGACGTCCCACGGTACCCCACACCACCATGGAACCTGCGAAAGCCATGATTCCGAGCACTATGCCCGCGTCCCCACTGCCAGGCATGGGTGAGAGAAAATAGAATGCAGCAATCATTATTTTGGGGTTGAGCAAGGAAACGCTGAATAGCGGGATCAATTCGGGCGCGGAAACCGTCAACATCTCTTCATCGGACCAAGATTTCACCCACCATTTTCCAGCCATCCCGGCAATGACCCCAGCAGCAACCAATTTAAGCAATAACGCAACGACCACCGCACCGCGCCACTCAAATGATGCAAGTACCGACCACATTGTGAGCGATACGCCCGCACCAGCTAAAACGGCCAAGACGCCGGCCATCACGCGACTGGTCTTCGCGTGGCGGCATAGCAAAAACACCAGGACATTAGACGCACCGGGGACTGAAAACAGCAGGAAACATATGAGGCCTGACATATCACTTCCTTGATATCAATACGCTCGCGATTACATCCTTGAAAACGGATCGCTAGCGGTGATGCCAGCCACCCTTGGAGATCAACATAAATGCAAGCAGGCACACGAACAGCAGCTGTGCAAAGGGTACGAACCCGTAGTATTCATCCAGCGCCAGTTGCATCAGCAGGAAAAACGCGGTCACCCAGACGCCAACCCCATTGCACTGCGCCACAATGCGACCAACGCTTGCCTCTGGCTGGCTTCTTAGCAACAACGTCTTCGCTACAACCCGCATGCTCCCCAGCGCGAAGCCCAACCCAATTACCATCAGGATCCGCGGCGCTAGTTGATCCATGTGCGTCCATGCCGCTAATGAACCCACGATAGATGCGGCACAAGAAAACACCCCAATGCAGGCGCTGCGCTCGCTTTCCCAACGTCCTGCAACGATTCCCGCACACGCCATTGCCGCACCGAAAAAAGCTTCCAGCACCGCTAGGTGGAAACCGCCCCAGCCAGGCGTCTCACTAACCGTAACAGGCAGCGTGAAGCTCACTGCGGAAACAATTGGCCATAACAGAACCAGCATAAGTTTCAAAGCTATTGGAATTCTGGCTAGACTCCCTACGCACTCGAGTGGGCTAGCGCCACCATCCTTCGCTTGCAACTTCAAGATGATGAACAATACGAGCATGACCAGCGCCAGGACGGCGAGCACATACGAGTCGCCGCTACCTGCCGTAATCCCCGCTGCTACGAGCGGACCTGACATTACAGCAAGCTGGTTCAGCATCGAAAACTTACCAACTGCTTTTTGAGCACCGGGCGCTGCCAGACCAGACACACCTGCCGCCAGCCACATGTCAAAACTTGCATCTAACACATAAAACAGCAACCACAACACAAAGCTAAGCAGGACCCACGCTTCGACGAAGTCTTGGGCAGTCGTCCCTGCGGCGCAGGCCACTGCAATCAACCCGATAGCAGTGACAGACAATGCACGACCGCTCTTGCGTTGAGCGCCCACCCTCATAAGCATCGGCACAAGCAGCGCCGGGACCGAAGAGCAAAAGAGAATAAACGCTAGCAACCTGTAATCCCCATCGGCCTGAGATGCAAATCGCCAAGTGATGCAAAAAATCATTGCGCCTGCTGCGAACCGGAACACCATACTGGAAATCAGAATCTCAGCCATGACGGGGATAGTTTCGCTTGTGCTCGTCTACGAAGCGTTCCTCGGCCAACACTAGCAACCTGCTGACCAACGCCTCGTTGCTGATACCCTCCACATTCCATAGCTTGGGAAACATGCTGCTGTCGGTAAACCCGGGTAAAGTGTTTGCTTCATTGATATACACATCGCCATCAACCGTGACGAAATAATCCAGCCGCAGCATGATCGAACATTCAAGCACCTGCCAAGCGATCTGGGTTAGGCGGTGGATTTCTTCGGACACTTGCGGAGGCAGCGTTGCTGGCACTTTAATCTCCGCCAGACTACGCACTGAATACTTGGCCTCATAGCTATAAAAATCGGCATGGGGTGTTATCTCGCCACAGCCACTGGTTACACATTCACGATACCCCGTAGCGGCACACTCTATTTCTCTACCGTCAATTGCCGACTCCACCAAAACTTTGCGGTCATACCGGAAGGCCTTGACCAGCGCTGACTCATAGGCGCCACGGCTTTTTACCTTTTGCACGCCAACTGACGATCCCTGGCAGGCGGGCTTGACGAACAAAGGCCAGCCCAGCGCTTGCACAGCGGCGTCGTACGTCGTTATTGCATCAGGGGTCACCAGTATGTAGGGGACCACTGGCAACCCGGCCGCAACCAGCAGCGTCTTGGTGACGTCTTTGTCCATGCAGATTGCCGAGCCCAGTACGGATGCCCCCACAAACGGTATGCCCAGGCAACACAACAGACCTTGCAAAGCGCCATTTTCGCCAGCACCTCCGTGCAGCGCGGGGAATACGACATCAATCTTGGGCAGCAAAAGGCCGGTCGACAAATCCAGCAATTGGCCCGGCCCTCCACCCGGCAATACCGCCACCCTCGCCCCCTCCAACGCCGGTCGAACCGACTCAAGATTGCTACCGCCAATCAGGAATGAGGACGCATCAAGCACATACCATTCGCCACTTTCCCGAATGCCGATCACCACGATGTCATAGCGACTGCGATCAATGGCCCGGACGACATTTGTGGCAGATAACAATGAGACTTTATGCTCAGTAGAAGCACCACCGCACAGGACTGCCACTGTCTTTTTAATCATGGTTGTCCCCTGGACCAAAGAAGGTTTCCGCTGGCCTCAGCACCAATTTGCGCTCTCGATTTCTGATGAGCTGCCCATGATCCGCCTTCCCGGTCGGCCCGAGGGGAATTTGATGTACCCGGTAAATTTCGGACGGAATCATATACGCCGGAAGTATGGAGGCCAGCTGACTTGAAATCCTCCCCCCCTCCAACTCCAGCCCCACGACATACGCGACCAGGACCTTCTCGTTACGCGGATTCAGCTCCACGCTTACATAAGCTTGGTCGATGGCGGCGCAACGCAGCAATCCACTCAGCACTTCAGCCAATTCGATACGAAAGCCACGTACCTTGACTTGATCATCCGATCTGCCAATGTATTCGATATTCCCAGATCGGCCGACTCGCCCAAGGTCTCCCGTGCGGTAAAACGTGCCGTGGGGAAGAGAAATAAAAACGTCTGACGTCAGGGCGGGATTGTTGATGTAACCGCTGGACACTCCCCGGCCACCAATCCATATCTCGCCCTCGCCACCGATCGGTACGAGCGCGTTCTGATCGTCCATTACTTGAACGACTGTGTTTTCAATCGGCCGCCCTATGGGGACATTGGCTGCTTGGCAATCCCCCACCTGTACATCATGATAAGTAGAAAACGTAGTGCATTCAGTAGGGCCATATACGTTTGTAATGCGCAACCCGGGATATTGCTCCGCTAACCGCTTTACGTGCGTGGCAGACATGATCTCCCCACCCGTCAGCACCTGTTTCAAGGGCTCGAATGTGCTAGGGCAGCTATCAACGACCAGATTGAACAAAGAGGTCGTCAAAAAGGCAATATCGACCTGATATCGGCGTAATACAGACGCTATAGTCGCAAGTGAAAACGACTGCTCCGGGCAAACGACCACAACCCCTCCATTGAGCAGTGGCCCCCAAATTTCAAACGTGGTGGCATCGAAGGCAACATTCGCCAAATGCAATACCTTCACTCCCGGCCCCAGCTCGCAGTAATGCTGCTCGCGCACCAAGTTCAGGACGTTCACATGGCGAACGATAACACCTTTGGGACTACCCGTTGACCCAGAGGTGTAGTTTATATATAGCGGCATATCGACCAATGCTGCAGTATCGGTAAAAGCGACCGCCCCCCTTCCTGCGCGCTCAAGCTCATCGACTTCGCAACAGGGAAAATCAATAAGCTTGGCCCTGCCACCAGTAGAAGTGATAACGAGCTGGCAGTCTGCGCTTCTAAATACTTTCCTTATCCGCTCCAAAGGCGCTTGGGCATCCAATGGAACATAAAACATACCTGCCTTCACGACCCCCAAAATGGTGGCAATCAAATCAGTTGACCGTGGCAGCAGTATTGCAATAGAGGATAGCTGTTCAAGACCCAATTTACGAAGTCCCGAAGCAATGCTGTTGGCACGCGAGTTCAGTTCGGCATAGGTTGCAGACTGCCCATCATAAATGACTGCAACGTCATGCAGACGCGCCCTTGCGACTTTATCGAATACGGAAGCCACGGTTTCCGACCCAATACTATCCATGACTGCCCTCCTGAAATCAATTGAGTGAGTTCGCACTACGCTGGGCGACACCATATGCCATAATCAACTCCATAACGCGAGCCGCCGAGTAGCCAGCACGCAATGACGCCTGGAGGAAAATACTGCGATTCGTCATGCCTGGCAGGGTATTGATTTCCAGCACATACGGTTTGCGGCGTCGACGGCAAAAAATGATGTCGACCCGAGCAAAACCCGAACACTCAAGTGCTGTATAGGCGCGCCAGGCGGTGTCTTTTATCGCCTGTAAGTCGTCCTCGGGCACTTCAGGCGCATAAATGTATTCAGTTTCCAGTGATTCGAATTTCGAGTAGAAATCAAATGCTCGCCTTGGTGCTTTCACCAATACAGGGCAAAACACCTTGTCGCCCAGGATGGCCACCGTATATTCATCTCCTTGAATATACTCCTCCACCATCACCCGTCCAAAATCAACAACACCCGCTGATACCGCATGACGCAACTCTGCTTTGTTGTCCACTATCCTCAGGCCAACGCTGCAGCCCTCGCTAGTCGGCTTCACAACCGCCGGAAACCGGATAGTATCCAAAGCACCGTCCACCCAACCATCGGTAAGCACTCTTGCGCTTGGAGTTACTATACCTTCCGCCTGCCAGACTTTTTTGCTGATATCTTTGCGCATGGCCAACGCCGATGCTAAAGGCCCGCTCCCCGAATAACAGATCCCCCGTAACTCCAAATAATTTTGTAGCGTTCCATTCTCTCCGTCACCTCCATGTAGCGCCAAAAAAACAAAGTCTTCGCCCGTTATCACTAGCGACTCTAGTGGCGTGGCGGCCGTATCGACGAGCACGACGTCACGGCCGGCATTTTCGAGAATAAGCCTTACCATCGCGCCCGACTCGAGGGAAACCTCGCGCTCCGATGACATGCCTCCACAGAACACAAAAACTTTCATCGCTCTACCCCCACCGTCCATGAGTCAAAATTCTCCGTACTGCCAAGAGCACTTCATCAGCCTTCGACGTCATAAAAAAATGATCACCATCGAACATTTCAAAACTCACACTTTCAAAATAACCAGCCCATTCATTCAAGCACTCGACTGGGACGATGGGATCACGACGACCATATAACACTGTGCACTCCACATCCTTCATGGGCGCCACCGGCCTCTCCGACAACCAATCCGCCAGTTTGAAGTCGGCCTTCAGCACTGAACTGAATACGTTGAATAGCGCTGGCTGAGCGATCACCTCTTTAGGTGTACCGCCAAATCTCGCAACCTTTTTCAGGAACGTCTCATCACTCTCTCGCCACATGCCTTCATGGGCATACGGGAGATGAGGTGGCCTACAACCTGAGGCGATATAATGATAGGGAAGGCGCTCTTCCCGCGCCTGCAAGAATTTTAATAAGTGATAACCACATAATGCGCCGAGGCTATGCCCAAAAATGACGTAGGGCTCCGCAATCAAACCACGAATCGTTGAGTACAAAAACTCAGTCAGTTCAGCCATATCGTCGATCGGCGGTTCTTTGTAGCGACGGCCTCTTCCAGGCAAGTCCAGGCCATGCACCTGGACCCCCACTGGAAGTTTACTTTGCCAAGTATCAAACAGCGCCGCGCCGGCACCACCGTAAGGCAGGCAAATGAGATTGACACTGTCCCCGGCCCCATCTTGGACTTTGCGCCTATTCATCTCCGCCTCCGCGGCGTGCACTTCACTGTTTTTCCGTCACTAACTGCACAAAGCGCTCAAGTGTAGGAGCCATATAAAATTCGTTAAAATCAATAGTAACGCCGAACTGACTCTGCACTTCATGCAACAATTTAAGCAGTTGAATTGATGTACCTCCGCTTTCAAAAAAATCATCGTTCATGCTGACGCCTTTCTGACCTAACACGTCTTCCCACACCGCGACCACCGCACTGTCGTTCACTTGATTTCTCCTTTTTCCAGGGTCGAAAACAGCTCGAGCACCCCCACCATGGGGTGATACACGTGGACGTGCCGATACCCGTTAAATAGATGACTTTCGAAGGGTTGGCTGATCAGCAGAGCGCCGGCCGACTTTAGGCGCTCAAGGCTTTTATCGAAGTCCATGACCCGATGACACACGTGGTAAAGGCAACATTCCTTATTCAGCAACAGCCCATCCACAGGCGAACGAGCTATCCCTGTTGGCTCAACCAGCTCAATCACATCCCCGTTTGGGTTCTGAAGTTTCGTAGCGAAAATATTGAGTGACTCAACAAGCTGTCCGTCGATAATGATCTCATAACCCAACCCCCGAAAAACCCCAGCGGTTTTTTTTGCGTCACGAGTGGCGTAAGCAATATGATCAATACCCTCTACCCGAGATATCAATGGCGACAATTCAGGCATTCCTATCCCCTCCGAATTTCACTTTTTGAAGGTAGAATTTATCACCACATTATGCCCGTACTCGTTACTGCCACTCACTAACACGCAGGCATGTTTCTCAAGATCAGCTTGGCCACCAAACTCGCTCAATTTCTTCGAGTACGGATAGACTTTCACACTGGTCGGAACATACCTGGCGGCGAACCCCAAGCGCATAGCTTGCGTCTTACCGCTGTGAGGATGAGAAGCGTGCATCAAGGTTGACCAGAAAATGATGCACTGGCCTGCTTTCATCACCATCGACCGCGCCGCAGCCTCGTCGGGGCGCCAATCTGGATCAATTTGCAGTTGCCGGTAGTCGTAGCCAAAAAAACCACGTTTCACGCCATCTTTTTCAAGCGAATCGATGCTGGCCGATTGGTACTCCATTTCCTTGGACTCGTCATAGTTCATTTCCCGGTGCGTTCCCGGAATGAACTGAAGACAACCATTGTCTATGGTTGAGTCGGTGATCGCCGTCCACACGGTGATGGTGCCGCCAAAGTCGGACCCGTTGGGCCACTCGATCTGGGGCCTTTTATCGCCTGCGACGTTGGCAAAATTAGAGGCCTGGTGCCAGTCAGTGCCTTCATTTCCGGGGTATTTGGGGAAAAACTCAGTCCTCCAGCACAATAAGTTGTCGCCCAGAATACTCCGAACCCTGTCAATTATTTCTGGCCGATGGATATGGGCATCTAGAAACGGCACATCTAGGTGCCTGTCATAACTGGACAGGTTGGTGTTTCCTGACAAGGACTTTGGGTTTGCGAAAGCCGCATTGCTTTGATCAAGCAGCTTGGGGCGTAATTCTCGCAGAATGCGCTCCATCTCCTCCTCTGGATACACATCAAAGGGTCCGATGAATCCTTGCTCATGAAATGTTTCCAGTTCCGCACTGGATAAACTGAATCGGCCATTCTCTGTCATATCAGCACGCCTCGACTGGTTTGTCCTCAGTGCCCAAATGGGCGGAATTTTTCCGGTCACACGTCTCACCTGAGCCTTGAATCTACCGTTGGTGATTAAGCCTTCAAGTCAGACATTTCAGAGCGCTAGCGCGAATTTTCTGTAGGAAATGCCTTCACACGTATGGCATCGAGTGGGCATGAGATCGGGAGGGAAGGCCAGGCTGCTACCGTGCCTGAAAGAAATTCGGGATGAGGATTTGAGTTCGGTGTCGTGACACGGCTTAGCGGCCGCTGCAACTAGTCGCAGCGACTGCCTGGGGTGGGAGCAGGTAGCAAGCTGCCGCAAGCGGCGTCCGGTCGCTTACAGCTCTACGTTTACAGCCTGGGCTGCGCGGGTCGCCTTGGAGCGGGCCGCCTCGATGGACTCGTCACGCGCCAAGGCCACGCCCATGCGGCGTTGGCCGGCCACTTCCGGCTTGCCGAACAGGCGCAACGCCGTGTCCGGCTCGCTCAGGGCCGCACCCAGGTTGGCGAACGCAGTCTGGGTGGAGTTGCCTTCCACCAGGATCACCGCCGACGCCGACGGCCCGAACTGGCGCACCAGCGGAATCGGCAGGCCGAGGATGGCGCGGGCGTGCAGGGCGAATTGCGACAGGTCCTGGGAAATCAGGGTCACCAGGCCGGTGTCGTGGGGGCGCGGCGAGACTTCGCTGAACCACACCTGGTCACCCTTCACGAACAGCTCGACGCCGAACAGGCCACGGCCACCCAGGGCCTCGGTCACGGCCTTGGCCACGCGCTCCGACTCGGCCAGGGCCACCGGGCTCATGGCCTGGGGCTGCCAGGACTCCTGATAATCGCCCTTCTCCTGGCGGTGGCCCACCGGGGCCAGGAAGGTGGTGCCACCGACGTGACGCACGGTCAGCAGGGTAATCTCGTAGTCGAAGTCGATGAAGCCTTCGATGATCACCCGGCCCTTGCCGGCACGGCCGCCTTCCTGGGCGTAGTCCCAGGCCTTCTGCACGTCGTCGGCGCTCTTGATCAGGCTCTGGCCCTTGCCCGACGAACTCATCACTGGCTTGACCACGCACGGGAAACCCAGGTCCTGCACAGCGTTGCGGTACTCTTCGAAGGTGTCGGCGAAGTGGTACGGCGAGGTCGGCAGGTCCAGTTCTTCGGCGGCCAGGCGACGAATACCTTCACGGTTCATGGTCAACTGCGCGGCGCGGGCGGTCGGCACCACGGTAAAGCCTTCGGACTCCAGTTCCACCAGGGTAGCGGTGGCGATGGCTTCGATTTCCGGCACGATGTAGTGCGGCTTCTCGGCCTCGATCACCGCACGCAGCGCGGCGCCATCGAGCATGTTGATCACATGGCTGCGGTGGGCGACCTGCATGGCCGGGGCATTGGCATAACGGTCGACGGCGATCACTTCAACGCCCAGGCGTTGCAGCTCGATCACGACTTCCTTGCCCAGCTCGCCGCAGCCACACAGCAGTACGCGCGTCGCGGTAGGCGACAGTGGAGTTCCGATACGGGTCATTTCAGGTCCTTAAGGGGAACGGGTTATCGCAGGCCACTAGCTGCGGCCCACCGAAGCGGCCATTTTACATCAATCAGCCGGCCGCCGTGGTGCGACGCGACCGCCAGGCCATGGCCAGCCACACGCAGGTGACCCCGGCGAACTTGGAGCCCAGGGCAGTGAGGACCACCGCCGGCGTCAGGGCACCGATCATGCCGAAGAAGATGAAGGTATCCAGCGGAATGCTCAGCGCCGAGCTGATCCACAGGCGGTCGTGCAGTGGGCGCCTGGTGACCGTGAACACCAGCCAGTCGATCAGTTCGGACAGGCCGAACGCGGTGGCACTGGCCACGGCGATGGCCGGGTCCGAGGTGACATAGGACAGCACCAGCGCCACCAGCATAGCGACGAAGGCACCGTGGCCAAAGCGGGTCTGGACCATGTCGCGCAGGATGAACACCAACCCGCCCCAGGCCGACCAGATGATGTCCAGGTGCGGCGCGGCACTGAAGGCGAAGTTGATCAGCACGACGCTGGCAATGTAGGAAAGCAGGAAAAGCATGGTGCCTCGGGCGGATGCCATAAATGAACAGGGCCGGTCGCCCACAAGAGAAATCAGGCGCCGGCGACGAACATCATGCCGCCAGCCACGGCGCGCTCATGGCATTTGACCAGCACTTCGCGGCGCTCGTCGTTGCTCATGCGCCCCCAGCGGGTGATCTCGGCCGCCGTGCGTTGGCAGCCAGTGCAGATATCGTCGTCATCCAGGGCACACACCTGCACACAGGGCGAGGCGACGGGGCGTTCTTGGGTCATCAGTCTTCCTGGGGCTCAAGCTCCCGGGCGTAGCGCCGGGCATTGTGGACATAGTGGGCGGCGCTGCCTTCGAGCATCTTCTTCTGCGCCTCGGTCAGCTCGCGTACGACCTTGCCGGGCGAGCCCATCACCAACGAACCGTCGGGGATCTCCTTGCCTTCGGCGATCAGCGCGTTGGCGCCGATGATGCAGTACTTGCCGATCTTCGCGCCGTTGAGGATCACCGCGTTGATACCGATCAGGCTGTAATCGCCCACCGTGCAGCCATGCAACATGGCGTTATGGCCGATTGTAACACCGCGCCCCAGCGTCAGGGGCGAGCCCATGTCGGTGTGGATCACGGTGCCGTCCTGCACGTTGCTGTCAGGGCCGATGTCGATCAACTCGTTATCGCCACGCAACACGGCGCCGAACCACACGCTGGCGTTTTCCTGCAGGCGCACGCGGCCGATCAGGGTGGCAGTGGGGGCAGCCCAACTGTCGGGGTGCGTCTCGACACGGGCATCGCCCAGGCGGTATTTCATCGGTGAGTCCTCAGGCAGGCAAGTGGCGGCTCGCGGGTCCGCTCAGGTTGAGGTGAAACGTTCAGGGGGCCGGTGCAGGCTGATATCCGCGTCGTAGATCAGGTTCACCAATTCCACGATCATGATCGCCGACAAGCCCCAGATCTTGTATTCACCAAAGCGATAGCTGGGCACATACCAACTGCGGCCCTGGTAATCGATACGGTGGGTATGTTCGCGCGGGTCCTGGCGGAAGAACGCCAGCGGCACGTTGAACACCGCGGCGATCTCGGCGTCATTGGCGCGGTATTCGACGAAGTCGGGAATGATGCCCACGAAAGGCGTGACCTTGAGGCCATGCTTGGACACCAGCGGGCTCAAGGGCCCCAGCACCTCGACAAGCCCCGGCGGCAGGCCAATCTCTTCCTCGGCCTCGCGCAGGGCAGTGAACACCAGGTCGGGGTCTTCGGGGTCGCGGCGCCCACCAGGGAAGGCCACTTCGCCGCCATGGGTGGAGAGGCCCTTGGCGCGCAGGGTCAGCACCAGCTCGGGCTCATCACTGCGGGTAATGGGCATCAGCACGGCAGCCTCGGGAAAACGACGATCGGTCTCCAGGGTCCGTGGCCTGTGGCTGCTCATCCGGCGCAGTAGCTCGTCCAGCATGGTCTCTCTCTTTTCGATGCCCTGGGGCAATCATGCACCAAAGCCGCGCCGTGCCCAACCCCCTTGCTCGGCGAGCCCGCTGGCGCCAAGATAGGCGCAGCGAACAGGAAGCCCGAGATGAAATTCTGCAGCCAGTGCGGCAACCCGGTCAGCCAGCTCATCCCCCAGGGCGATAACCGCCTGCGGTACGTGTGCGGGCACTGTGAATTCATTCACTACCAGAACCCCAATATAGTCGCCGGTTGCCTGCCTGTGTGGGGTGATCGCGTATTGCTGTGCCGGCGCGCCATCGAACCGCGCCGCGGCTACTGGACCCTGCCCGCCGGCTTCATGGAAAACGGCGAGACCCTGGAACAGGCCGCCAGCCGCGAGACCGAAGAAGAGGCTTGCGCGCGCGTGCGCCAACTGGCGCTGTACACCCTGTTCGACTTGCCGCACATTAGCCAGGTGCATGTGTTCTTCCGCGCCGAACTGGCCGACCTGGATTTCGCCGTCGGCGAGGAAAGCCTGGAGGTACGCCTGTTTGCCCAGCACGAGGTCCCTTGGGCGCAGCTGGCTTTTCCCACGGTAAGCCGTACCTTAGAATGCTACTTTGCCGACCGCCTGGGTCACGACTACCCGGTTCGCAATGAATATCTGCCGCCGCTGCACGGGCTGGCGCAGACCTGAACCCGACCGTGTCACGCGGCACCGGCGCAAGCGGGGTGCGTTTACCTGCAGGATTGATCGTTAAATGCGCTGGTTGCTTGCCCTCTTCTGTCTGTCGTTCGCCACGGTGTCCTCGGCTGCCTTCACCGTCACCATCGAGAAAAAGCCGGTGTCGCAACTGCCCGCCAACGTCATCGACCCCGTGCACGGGGTGACGCCCAGCGTGCCGAAGAATCTCGCCAACGCCGTGGTCGACAAGGTGCTGGTGATCAAGTCGACGCACCAGTTGCAACTGCTCAGTGAGGGCCAGCCGCTCAAGACCTACCGTGTGTCCCTGGGCAAACGCCCGCGCGGGCCGAAGGAGTACGAGGGTGACATGCGTACCCCCGAAGGCTTCTACTGGCTGGACTGGCGCAAGGTCAGCGACCGCTTCAACCTGGCCATCCACGTCTCCTACCCCAACACCACCGACGCGGCACGCGCCCGCAATGCCGGCGTCCCGGCGGGTGGCATGATCATGATCCACGGCACCCCGGACAGCGAGGACTACCCCGAGTGGTATTTCAACAGCCTGGACTGGACCGACGGCTGCATCGCCATGAAAAACCAGGACATGCGCGAGCTGTGGAGCATGGTCAAGGATGGCACCATGATCGAAATCCGACCTTGAGCCTGCACCGGCCGGCAGCCCCCTGAACAAAATGGAACGATAGTTCCAGATTATTCCTACAGATTTTCTAGACGCATCCGAATTCGAACGAGTGTGTAAATAGGTAAATTCTTCCCTATCGGATGTATTTACCCACTCAGAAGAATAACAAGATGCGTGCCCTCCTCCGCCTGCTGGCCTGCTGCACCCTCCTCGCCCCGGTTGCCTACGCCGACGAGACCCTGCGCTGGCTCGACCAGCAGCGGCGCGAGCGCGACGGCCTGGAGCGCGAGGAACGCATGCGCCAACTGCAGCGCCAGGTACAGGCCGCTCCCCAAGGGCGACCGCCAGAGGCTGACGACGGCAGTAACCCATGCTGGCCCTTGCCTGGCGTGCGCCTGAGCGGCAACCACCTGATCAGCGAGGCCGCCTTGCGTCAGCGGCTGGCGCCTTACGTGCGCCCCTGCCTGAGCGTCGACGCCATCCGCCACATGCTCGCCGCCATCACCCGGGCCTATGTGCAACGTGGCTACATCGCCGCCCGCGCCTACCCGGCCGCGCCGCCCGCGGCGGGCGAACCGTTGGAGATAACGGTGGACGAGGGTTTCGTCGAGTCCATCGAGCTGAATGACGACAGCCTGTCGGTGTCGCTCAAGGGCGCTTTCCCCGACATGGTGGGCAGGCCCTTGCACCTGCCTGCCCTGGAACAGGGGCTGGACCAGCTCAACCGCCTGCGCAGCATCGACCTTCAAGCGCAGATCGCGCCAGGCGAACTGGCAGGTGGTTCGCGGATCCTGCTGGTGCAACGCGCGCACCACTCTCGCTGGGGCCTGGGTCTGCGGTACGGCAACGGCGGGGATGTTGTCACCGGCCGCCACGGCTTGAGTCTGGTGGCCAGCCACGACAATCCGCTGCACGTGAACGATGTGCTGCACGTCAGCCTGTTCCGCAGTGTCGGCGCCGCCCCCAACCATGCCAGCGGCGTGGGCCTGTATTACAGCGTGCCCTACGGCCCCTGGACGCTGGGTGCCAGCCTGGCGCGCAGCCAGCAGGTGGCTTTCGCACCGGTCAGCCGTACGCGTAGCGAAGCCGTCGGTACCAGCGAAAGCCTGAGCCTGAACCGCACGGTGTGGCGCGACCAGCACACCCTGGTCGGCGCCAGCCTGCGCCTGACCCGCAAAAGCCAGGAGCGCTGGATCGCAGGCCGGCGCTATGCCCGCGTCGATGACCACCTGACCAGCGCCGGCCTGGACCTGAATGTGCTGTGGCTGGGCCGCGCCACCTGGAGCGGGCAATTGGGCTACGACCACGGCCTGCCCTGGTTCAATGCCACCGCCGGCAGCCACCAGCGCTGGCGCGCGGCGGTGATGCGCACCCGGCAATGGCCTGTTCCGGGGCGCCTGTGGCGCTGGGACAGCAGCCTGGAGGCGCAATACAGCCCCGACCCCCTGCCCGCCAGTGAGCAGGCGCTGCTGAGCAGCCCCAACAGTGTGCGCGGCTTTCGCGACAGCAACATCGCCGCCAGCAGCGCCCTGGTGTGGCGCAACAGCCTGGGCGTGACGCTGCCGCTGGGCCGCGGCCTGGCCCTGACGCCCCAGGTGGGCCTGGACTACGGCCGCGGCTGGGGCACCTACACCCGCGATCACCAGTACCCCGCCCTCGCCGCCCTGAGCGGCGGCGCCAGCCTTGGCTGGCTGGGCGGTGAACTGAAACTCGAATATCGCCATGCCATGGTGATCAAGGACGGCCCTTCCTCAGAGCCGGGCTTCTGGAACACGGAGCTGAAACTGGACTTCTGACTCATCTATAAAAGAGATAACAACTTGAATCAGCACACCTTTCGATTTCCCCTCAACCCCTTGCGCTGGGCCATTGCCAGCGCGCTGCTGGGCTCCAGCCTGGCGGCCCTTGGCGACGGCGTCACGCCAGTGGCCGGGCCCGCGGGCATGCCCGTGGTCGTCGACCAACAAGGCATTCCCGCCGTGGACATCGTCATGCCCGACGCCCAGGGCACGTCCCACAACCGCTTCGGTGATTACAACGTCGATGCACAGGGCTTGATCATCAACAACGCCCTGCAGGGCGGCCAGTCGCAATTGGGCCCTGTAGTGGAGGCCAACCGGCATTTTCAGGGCCAGGCCGCCAGCGCCATCGTGTTCGAAGTGACGGGCATGAGCAGCTCGCGCATCAATGGCCCCCAGGAGATCTTCGGCCAGCGGGCCGACTACATCCTGGCCAACCCCAATGGCATCAGCGCCAACGGTGCCAGCTTCATCAACACCAACCGCGCCACCTTCCTGGTAGGCATTCCGGAACTGGAGGACGGCCGCATCGTGCGCCTGGCCGCCAGTCATGACCAGGCAGTCCTGGCGGTAGGTGAAGGAGGAATCACCAACCCCCAGGGGGCACTGGAGCTGATCACCCCGGTCATCGATGGCCGCGGCGTGCTGGCCAGCCGGGACGCTCTGGATATCACCCTGGGGCACAATACCCTGGCTTATCCGGACCGGACGCTGCTGCAGACCACTGCGCCAACGGCGCCGCCTGTCGACGCCCACCTGCTGGGCGCCATGCGCGCCGGGCGTATCAGTATCGTCAGCACCACTGAAGGCGCCGGGGTAAAGATGCCCGGCAGCCACCTGGTAGGCCGCGACGGGGTGGCGATCAAGGCACAGGGTGACGTGCACCTGGGCCAGGGCATCGTCAGCGCCGCACAGGGCGATGTGCACCTGGACAGCAATGCCGACCTGCGCCTGACAGCCGTGCAGGTCAAAGGCGAAAACATCGAGATCAGGGCCGGCAAGGCCTTGCGCCTGGATACCCGCGCCCGTGAGCAGGTGAGCCGCGACCACCAACAGAAAGACCGCAAGGCCTGGTTCATACCCACCGAGGAGTACTCCAGGCGCACCACCACGACCACCCGCGAACACCTGGCCACCGACCTGCAAACTCCGGGCGACCTGAGCCTGGCGGCCGGCACCGCCCTGCACCTGAGCGGCGCCACCGGCAAGGCAGGCAAGACCCTGACCCTGAACAGCAAGGGCACCACCACCGTTGAAGCGGTGGTGGACCGCAAGGAGGTGTTTGAAACCGTGCGCCACCGCAAGCACCTGTGGCGCGGCGACAGCAACACCACCGATGCCAACGAGACCCACCGCCCCAGCGTGCTGGAGGGAGCCGTGGTCAACGTCGACAGCGTAGGCGACGTAGCCATCGTTGGCAGCCGCCTGCACAGCCAGGGTGACGGCACGCTGCGCACCGCGGGCGGTATCACGCTGGACAGCCAGGCGCTGACCGGTGGTCAGCAGACGGCCGACTACCGTGGCGACCTGGCCGGCGGGTTTTTCTTCGGCAAGACTGCCAGCGACAACACCACCAGGGTCAGCCAGAAAGGCAGTGAAATGCACTCGGCGTCCAACCTGCGCGTGGACGTGGTCGACAAGGCCGTGCTGATCGGTTCGCGCCTTGATGCCACGGGCGACGTCGTCGTCACCGCCCCCCAGGGCATCGAATTGCGCCCGGCCCTGGACACCGAGCAACACAACGGTCAGGCAAAGCAGCAAGGCTTTGCCGTGGCTGCTGGCGAAACCAAGCAGGCGGGCGACGGCAAGGACAGCAGCAAGCAGTATTACGCCGATGTCGGCTACAAGGTTGAAAACACCAAAAGCGACCGTGCCACCAGCACGCCGGTAGCGCCTGAAATCAAGGGTGGCACGGTGAAGCTGAAGAGCGAAGGCACCGTGAAGCTGGTCGACGCCAAGGTTCATAGTGAGAGCGCCACGCACATCGACGCACCGCACCAGCAACTGCTCGCCAGCCAGGCAACCAAGCGCGAAAGCCGCACCCTCACCACCAGCGACGGCACCTTGCGCGTGACCGGCGGCATCGACCGGGCCGGCAGCAGCTTCGACGGCGGGTACGCGAAAGACACGCAAAGCCGGAACGAAGCCACTCACGTCGGCACGGTCATGACCAGCAATGGCAGCCAGGCGCTCACAGGCGACACCTTCACCAGCGAAGGCTCGTCGGTGACCAGCAAGGGCAAGACCAGCCTGGGCTTCAGGCAAGCCACCCAGCTGGCCGTCAACGACAAGGTGACCACCGAAGAACACCGGCACGCCACCCGCGCCTCGCTGGGCGCCAGTGCCGAATATACCGACATCACCCGGCCTATCGAGAAAGTGGTGAAGGGCGAGGACCAGAGCCGCTTCCAGAACCAGGCCGTGGAAGACAACCTTTTCGCTCCCAGCCTGGGTGCAGACCTGATGGTGACCCACCTGCAACGCGACAGCGTCAAGGCCGACGAGACCGCCAAGGTGTCGAGCCTTGGCGGCAGCGAAGTACAGGTCAATGTGCGCGATGCCCTGAAGGACGTCGGCACCCGTTACCAGGCCACCGAAGGCAAGGTGCTGATCACTGCCGGCAGCCATGACCAGGCCGCTGCCGCCAATCGTGCCCACGACAGCCTCAAGCGCCTGGACGTGGACGTTCGTGCCCGGCTGGACACCAACACGGGCTCCGACCTCAACGTCAAAGTGGTCGGCAGCGGTGGCTCCATCGACAAGCAGGGCCAACAGCACACCGCCGTGCCGGGCCTGATCGAGGGCAAGGCCGGCATTCAGGTGCAGTTGGGCACAGACGGTCGCTACGAAGGCAGCCAATTCAAGAGTGAAGCGGGCGACATCAGCCTCAAGGCCGGCGGCGCCGTGGCGCTCGAACAAGCGCGAGACCAGCAGACAACCCAGGAGACCACCGTCAACGGCTCATCCTGGGTCAAAGTGGGCACTGGGCCGGAGACTGGAAAAAGCGGGGGTGGCAGCGTGATCGGCAAGTACAATACCGCCAGCACTGCCGACAGCCAGGGCCGTGGCGCGCACATCAGCACGCCCGGGGCGGTCAGTATCGAGGCAGGCAAGCAGGTGCTGATCCAGGGTAGCCAGATCGGCAGCACTGAACAGAAGGTCGCCAGCCTTGATATCAAGTCCGGTGAGCGTGCCACGGTCGCCGCCAGTACCGACACCCACGAGGCCAGTGGCAGTCTCTATGGCGGTGGCCTGCAGTTGAGCATGGCCGGCAAAGCGCCATCTGGCGCCAAAGGTGGTGGCGTGGGCGGCAGCCTTGAGCTGGGCCGCACCCGCGAGCAAAGCACCACGGCCAAGGGCGCGCACTGGCAGGTGGCGGGCGCCACGCAGATCAGTGCCGGCGCCAGCGACGATAAAGCCATCGCGCTTGAGGGGCTGCAACTGGACGCCAAGCGCCTGAGCCTGGACGCCAGCAAGGGCGGCCTGGCGATCACCGCTGCCGAGTCCCAGGAAAAACGCGACAACCGTGGGGTCGGCGTGGGCCTGAGCGTCAACGGCGCTACCGCCACTGAGGCCACCAAAGGCAACAGTGCCATTCATGGTCGCGCCACCCTGGGCCTGGACAAGCTGGCCAGCACCACGTTTGACAACAGCCAGTTGCGGGTGGAACAGCTACAACTTGACACCCGCCGCGATGCCCGGTTAAGCGGCGTGCAGGTGCAGGCCGACACCATCAAGGGCACCGTGGCGGGCGACCTGCTGGTGGAAAGCCGCCAGGACCAGGTCAACGGCTACAAGGTTGATGTGGATGCGCGCCTCAACGCCGACCAGAACCCGCAGGGCCTGCTCAATGGTGCCAGTGCGCTCGCCGGGCCTGCCGCGGGCAAGATCTCGGGCAACGTCGCCAAGGGCATTCAGAAAGCCGACCCCGGCTTCGCCCCTACCCTGCACCTGGATGCCAGCAAGACCACCCGCGACACCGCAGGCGCCCAGAGCGTGCTCAACGGCCGGGATGGCATCGCCCTGAACGTCGAAGGCAGCACCCAACTCAACGGCGCACAGCTGAGCAGCGCACGTGGCCAGGTCGACCTGGGCGGCGGCACGGTGAACACCAGCAGTTTGAGTGGTAACGACCATGTGTTCGGCATCGAGGGCAAACTGTCGATCGTGCCGGAAGAAATGACCCAGAATCTGCTCAATGCCTTTACCAGCACACAGGACAGCAAAGACCGCACCTCAGACCTGGGGCTGATTCGCACCAAGGGGCATGACCGGGAGCAGACATTGCAAGGGGGAATAAAACACAAGGAGGGCTGACCTGGCCTCAGCTACCACTGTGGGGGTCAGATGTCGGCGAGGCGCCAGACTTCGTAGGCGGGCGTTTCGTAAGGGTGGCTGCGCTTGAGCGCCGCCACCACCGTTTCGATCAGCTCGTCAGCTACCACCAGCTCGACCTTCCACTCCTCTACCCGCTCCAGTTGCCCGCTCTGCCCCAGGAACGGCGTTGCGCCGTCCATGGGGCGGAACTGGCCCTGGCCCAGGACCTGCCATGCGCACCTGTCGTAGTCGCCGATGCGGCCGCCACCGGCGGCAAACACGGCATCCTTGACAGCCTCTACATGGCTGGGCGGGACGAAGAAGGCAAGCTTGTGCAAGGCCTCAGTTCACCCAGACGCGCGCGTTGCGGAACATGCGCATCCACGCAGCGTCTTCGTTCCAGTCATCCGGACGCCACGAGTTCTGCACGGCACGGAACACACGCTCAGGGTGCGGCATCATGATGGTGACACGCCCGTCGCGGCTGGTCAGGCCAGTGATCCCGCGCGGCGAGCCGTTCGGGTTGGCCGGGTAGGCTTCGGTGACCTTGCCGTGGTTGTCGACGAAGCGCAGTGCCACGCAACCGGATACATCGGCTTCGATCAGCGCCTGCTCGTTGGCAAACTCCGCATGGCCTTCGCCGTGGGCGATGGCGATCGGCATGCGCGAACCGGCCATGCCCTGCAGGAACACCGAATTGGATTTCTGCACCTCGACCATCGCCACGCGCGCTTCGAACTGCTCGGAGCGGTTGCGCACGAAGTGCGGCCAGAACTCGGTGCCCGGGATCAGCTCGTGCAGGTTGGACATCATCTGGCAACCGTTGCACACACCCAGGGTGAAGGTGTCGTTGCGCTCGAAGTACTGCTGGAACGCATCACGGGCACGGGCGTTGAACAGCGCCGACTTGGCCCAGCCCTCACCGGCACCCAGCACGTCGCCGTAGCTGAAGCCACCGCAGGCCACGAGGCCCTTGAACTCGTTCAGGTCGACGCGGCCAGCGAGGATATCGCTCATGTGCACGTCGATGGCGTTGAAGCCGGCGCGGTCGAAGGCGGCGGCCATTTCGACCTGGCCGTTGACGCCCTGCTCACGCAGCACGGCCACTTGCGGGCGAACGCCTTTCTTGATGTAGGGCGCGCTGATGTTGTCGTTGACGTCGAAGCCCAGCTTGGCGCTCAGGCCGGGGTTGTCTTCTTCCAGCAGGGCGTCGAACTCCTGGTCCGCGCACTCGGCGTTGTCGCGCAGGCGCTGGATCTGGTAGCTGGTCTCGGCCCACTGGCGCTGCAGCAGGCGACGGTCGCCTTCGAACAGCACGTCACCGTTGAAGCTGATGCTCACGTGGCCATTGTTCACTGGCTGGCCGATCACGGCCACGCAGTCACCCAGGCCGGCAGCGCTGAACTGGGCAAGGATGTCGGCGGTGGCGTCCTGGCGAACCTGGATCACGGCGCCCAGCTCTTCGTTGAAGAGAATGGCGTTGATCTCATCCTTGGCATGGGCCAGGGTGTCCAGGTGCAGGTCCAGGCCGCAGTGGCCGGCGAAGGCCATTTCCATCACCGTGGTCAGCAGACCACCGTCGGAACGGTCGTGGTAGGCCAGCAGGTGGCCGTCGGCGTTCAGCCCCTGGATGACGGCAAAGAATGCCTTCAGGTCTTCGGCATCGTCCACGTCCGGCGCGGCCTTGGCCAGCTTGGCGTGGGCCTGGGCCAGGATCGAGGCGCCCATGCGGTTCTGGCCGCGGCCCAGGTCGATCAGCACCAGGTCGGTCAGGCCCTTGTCCATGCGCAGTTGCGGGGTCAGGGTCTTGCGGATATCGACCACCGGGGCAAAGCCGGTGATGATCAGCGACATCGGCGAGGTCACGCTCTTCTCGGTGCCCTCTTCGCTCCAGCGGGTCTTCATGGACATGGAGTCCTTGCCCACCGGAATGGTGATGCCCAGCTCTGGGCACAGTTCCATGCCCACGGCTTTCACCGCGTCGTACAGGCGCGCGTCTTCACCTGGGTGGCCAGCAGCGGACATCCAGTTGGCCGAGAGCTTGATGTCGGAGATTTTCGCGATGGACGAAGCGGCGATGTTGGTCAGGGTCTCACCCACGGCCATGCGTGCCGATGCCGGGGCATCGAGCAGCGCCAGCGGCGTGCGCTCGCCCATGGCCATGGCTTCACCGGTGTACACGTCGAAGCTGGTGGCGGTGACGGCGACGTCGGCCACCGGAACCTGCCACGGGCCGACCATCTGGTCGCGGTTGACCAGGCCGGTGATGGTGCGGTCGCCGATGGTGATCAGGAAGCTCTTGCTGGCCACGGCCGGGTGGTGCAGCACGCGCTCGATGGACTCGCCCAGGTCGAGCTGGGCCGGGTCGAAGGCATCGCCCAGCTCGCTTTCGCGCACGGCCGAACGGTGCATGCGCGGGGCCTTGCCCAGCAGCACTTCCAGTGGCATGTCCACGGCATTGTTGCCGAAGTGGCTGTCGGTCACGGTCAGTTGTGGCTCGGCGGTGGCCTCGCCCACTACCGCGAACGGGCAGCGCTCGCGCTCGCAGATGGCCTGGAAGCGCTCGAAGTCGGCAGCGTCGACGGCCAGCACGTAGCGTTCCTGGGATTCGTTGCTCCAGATTTCCAGCGGCGCCATGCCCGGCTCGTCGTTGGGCACGTTGCGCAGCTCGAAGCGGCCGCCACGACCACCGTCGTTCACCAGTTCCGGGAAGGCATTGGACAGACCGCCCGCGCCCACGTCATGGATGAAGCTGATCGGGTTCTTGTCACCCAGCTGCCAGCAACGGTCGATGACCTCCTGGCAGCGGCGCTCCATTTCCGGGTTTTCACGTTGTACCGAGGCGAAGTCCAGGTCGGCCGAGCTGGTGCCGGTGGCCATGGAAGAAGCAGCACCGCCGCCCAGGCCGATGAGCATGGCCGGGCCGCCGAGCACGATCAGCTTGGAGCCGACGGTGATCTCGCCTTTCTGCACGTGTTCGGCGCGGATGTTGCCCATGCCGCCTGCGAGCATGATCGGCTTGTGGTAACCGCGCACTTCTTCACCGTGCGGGGTATCGATGGCCTGCTCGAAGGTACGGAAGTAGCCGGTCAGGGCCGGGCGCCCGAATTCGTTGTTGAACGCGGCACCGCCCAGCGGGCCGTCGATCATGATGTCCAGCGGGGTGACGATTCGCTCGGGTTTGCCGTAGGCCTTTTCCCAAGGCTGTTCGAAGCCCGGGATGTTCAGGTTCGATACGGTGAAACCGGTGAGGCCAGCCTTGGGCTTGGCGCCACGGCCAGTAGCGCCTTCGTCGCGGATCTCGCCGCCGGAACCGGTGGACGCACCCGGGAACGGCGCGATGGCCGTCGGGTGGTTGTGGGTTTCCACCTTCATCAGGATGTGCACCGGCTCCTGCACCGCACCGTACTGGCGGGTCTCCGGGTTGGGGAAGAAACGGCCGGCGACGCTACCGACGATGACCGAGGCGTTGTCCTTGTAAGCCGACAACACGCCTTCGCTGTGCATCTGGTAGGTGTTCTTGATCATGCCGAACAGGCTTTTTTCCTGGCTCTGGCCGTCGATGTCCCAACTGGCGTTGAAAATCTTGTGACGGCAGTGCTCGGAGTTCGCCTGGGCGAACATCATCAGTTCGATGTCATGGGGGTTGCGCCCCAGGCCTTCGAAACTCTTGACCAGGTAGTCGATCTCGTCTTCGGCCAGGGCCAGGCCCAGCTCGACGTTGGCCTTTTCCAGCGCAGCGCGGCCGCCGCCCAGCACGTCCACCGCGGTCAGTGGCTTGGGCTCGGCGTGGCTGAACAGGCCGGCGGCCTCTTCAAGCCTGCTCAGTACCACCTGGGTCATGCGGTCGTGCAGCAGGCCGGCGACCACGTGGGCCTCGTCGTCGCTGAACTGGCCGCTGACATAGAAGGCAATACCACGTTCCAGGCGCTGAACAGTGGGCAGGCCGCAGTTATGGGCGATATCGCTGGCCTTGCTCGACCATGGCGAAATGGTACCGAAGCGCGGCATGACCAGGAACAGGCGGCCGCTGGGCTCCTGTACCGGCACGCTCGGGCCGTACTTGAGAAGACGAGCAAGGACTTGCTGCTCGTCAGCGGACAGTTCACCGGACACTTCGGCGAAGTGGGCAAATTCAGCGTACAAGCCACTAACAGCGGGGACTTTCTGGCTCAGTTGCTCGAGTAATTTACCGTGGCGAAAGGCAGAAAGGGCAGGAGCGCCGCGCAGGATCAACATCGTCGGGACAGCCTCAGGAAGGGGTGTGCTTAGAGGCCGTGCATTCTAGCCTAAACCGCCGCCGCAGGCACCCAAAACGCTACTGACGGCATAAGCCGGGCGTCGGAGGGCATATCCTGTCTCGGGAGTCAAATATTTCCGACCTGCAGAGCGCATGGCAACCCGGTCCTGCAGGCATGGGAAGTAGCTTGCGTGATTCGCCTAGCAGACTCGCGCGATGCTGTCGAGATATGGCGCCCGACCCGCTTTGCGTATACTGCACCCATGCATTCAAAGACTGCCTCACGCCCGCGTTATGCCAAATGGCTGATCGCTACCGGTCTACTCCTGTTGCTCAGCGGCTGCGTCGACAAACCCAGCACGCTCGAGCGAGTCAAGGAGGACGGGGTATTGCGCGTGATAACCCGCAACAGCCCCGCTACCTACTTCCAGGATCGCAACGGCGAAACCGGTTTCGAGTACGAATTGGTCAAGCGCTTCGCCGATGACCTGGGGGTGCAGCTGAAGATCGAGACCGCCGACAACCTCGACGATCTGTTCAACCAGGTGGGCAAACCCAACGGCCCGGTGCTGGCCGCCGCCGGCCTGGTCAGCGATGACCAGCGCAAGGCGCAGGTGCGCTTTTCCCACCCCTACCTTGAAGTGACCCCGCAGGTCATCTACCGCAACGGCCAATCCCGCCCCACCGATGCCGCCGACCTGGTCGGCAAGAAGATCATGGTGCTCAAGGGTAGCAGCCACGCGGCACAGTTGGCCGAGTTGAAAAAGCAGAATCCCGCCATTCAATACGAAGAGTCCGACGCTGTCGAAGTCGTTGACCTGCTGCGCATGGTGGATGAAGGTCAGATCGATCTGACATTGGTGGACTCCAACGAGCTGGCGATGAACCAGGTCTACTTCCCCAACGTACGGGTGGCCTTCGACCTCGGCGATGCCCAGCAACAGCGTTGGGCCGTGGCGGCGGGCGAAGACAACAGCCTGCTCAACGAAATCAACAGCTACCTGGACAAAGTGCAGAAGAACGGCACCCTGCAGCGGCTGAAAGACCGCTACTACGGCCACGTGGACGTGCTCGGCTACGTGGGCGCCTACACCTTCGCCCAACACCTGCAGCAACGCCTGCCGCACTTCGAGAAAAACTTCCACGCCTCGGCAAAGAACGAACAGGTGGACTGGCGCCTGCTGGCCGCCATTGGCTACCAGGAATCCATGTGGCAGGCCGACGTGACGTCCAAGACCGGCGTGCGCGGCCTGATGATGCTGACCCAGAACACCGCCCAGGCCATGGGCGTGTCCAACCGCCTCGACCCCAAGCAGAGCATCGAAGGCGGCGCGAAGTATTTCGCCGTGGTCCGCGACCAGCTGGACGACAAGATCACCGAACCGGACCGTACCTGGTTTGCCCTGGCGGCCTACAACGTCGGCAGCGGCCACCTGGAAGACGCCCGCACCCTGGCGAAGAACGAGGGGCTGGACCCCAACAAGTGGCTGGACGTGAAGAAAATGCTACCGCGTCTGTCGCAGAAGCAGTGGTACAGCAAGACCCGCTACGGCTACGCCCGCGGCGGTGAGCCGGTGCATTTCGTCGCCAACATCCGTCGTTACTACGACATTCTGACCTGGGTAACCCAGCCGCAACTGGAAGGCGGTCAGGTGGCCGAAAGCAACCTGCACACGCCTGGGGTGAACAAGGACAAGCCGGCGCAGGACAATCCTTCGCTCTAGCCTTGGCGCGGGAGCTGGCGGCCAGCGTCCACCCCCACCTTCTGCTCCCCACCCCCAGCTAGCCCTTGGCCCTGCGCGCTTTGAAGAACGCGCTGAGCATCGCCCCGCACTCCTCGGCCAATACTCCACCCTCGATCAGTACCCGATGGTTGAGAAACCCCTGCGCAAAGAACTGCCCCTGGCTCTGCGCTACCCCTGCCTTCGGCTCCAGGGCGCCATACACCACACGGCTGACCCGCGAATGCACGATCAGCCCCGCGCACATGCTGCACGGCTCCAGCGTTACATACAGGGTGCTACCCGGCAGGCGGTAATTGCTCACCGCCTGGGCCGCCGCGCGAATGGCAACCATCTCGGCGTGGGCACTGGGGTCGCTGCCGCTGATCGGGCAGTTGAACCCGCGCCCGATGATTTCACCGTCGTGCACCAGCACAGCGCCTACCGGCACCTCGCCCATGGCGGCGCCCTGGGCCGCCAGGGCCAGGGCCTCGCGCATGAAGTGCTGGTCGCGGCTGCGGTCGATGATCTGTGGCTGACGCATCTTCACACCACCTCGATCGCGGCCATCAGGCCGGTTTCCATGTGGTCCACTACATGGCAATGAAACATCCACACCCCGGGGTTATCCGCCACCAGCGCCACCTGGGCGCGCTCGTTGCGGCCCAGCAGGTAGGTGTCGGTGAAATACGGCACGACCTTGCGGTGGCTGGAACCCAGCACCTTGAAAGTCATGCCGTGCAAGTGGATCGGGTGCTGATACTGGCTCATGTTCTTCAATTCGAAAATATAGCTCTTGCCCAGCGCCAGCCGGGCGATGGGCCGGTCGGCGCAGGTCTTGTCGGTGATGTCCCAAGCCTGGCCGTTGATCTGCCAGAAGCTGGGCGGGCGGCCATTATCCCCTGCAACTGACAGCGAGCCCACCCATTCGAAGTTGAAAAGCAGTTTTTCCGCGCGGGCCAGGTCCGGCTCGGCCACCGGGTTGGGCGGCAGCGGCCGAGGCCAGTCACCCCCGGGCTCGCTGCTGGCCACTGAACGCAACGTGCCCAGGCGCATCGGGCCATCACGCACGGCAATCTCTTCACCCGCCGCTGGCATCTTCACCGCCACGCACGCCCTCATGCCCGGCCCCAGCCAGTACTCCTTGCCGAAGTCACGCGGCTCGATAGGGTTGCCGTCCAGGGCATACAGGCGCAACTGGGCATTGCCGCGGAAATTCAGGCGGTACGTGGCGGTATTATCGACATTGAGCAGGCGCACCCGCGCGATCTGCCCCGCAGGCAGGTCCACGGTACCCCGGGGCACGCCGTTGATCGTCGACAGGCGCCCCAGGGTGCCATTGCGCGCGGCTTCGCGGGGCACGGTGAAAGGCAGGAACGCGCCCTGCTCGTCCACGTGCCAACTCTTCAGGCACAGGGTGGCTTCATGCCTGAAACCGCTGGGCTCACGCTCTTCGACGATCAACGGGCCCACCAGCCCGCGGCCCAACTGCTCGGCGCTGGCCACATGGGGGTGGTACCAGAAGCTGCCGGCATCGGGCACACGAAAACGGTAGTCGAAGTATTCGCCCGGCAACACCGGCAACTGGGAGACGTGGGGCACGCCGTCCATTTCAAGCGGCAGGCGGATGCCATGCCAGTGAATCGTGGTCGGCACCGGCAACAGATTGACGAAGCGCACGCGCAGCCAATCACCCTGGCGCACGCGCAACTCGGTACCCGGGGCCGAGCCGCCGAATGCCCAGGCCGGGGTGAGGGCACCAGCGACCAGTTCGACATCGAGGGGCGCGGCGATCAATTCGTATTCAGCCGCCTGGTCGGCGCATCGCCCCAGCCAGTAACGCGCGCCCAGCCCCGCGCTGATACCGACCACCCCCAGCCCGCTGAGGCCAACAAGCATTTGACGACGGGTAAGGGGCATCACGAACACCTGGCCTGAAACAGAAAGGGTCCACACCATACACCTGGAAACGCTCCGATCAGCGCTGCGGAAACAGTTTGAAAAACTAGGCGCTCTCTTCCGCCTTGGATAACTACCACCGCGCGCCTAAGGCGAGGTGCCAGTTTCTCGGCTTCTCTAAATCAGGAGTAAGCCAATGTCCCAATCCGTCGATACATCCGCTGCCCGCGCAGCGCTAAAAACGATTGCCCAGTCCCTCCCGCCGCTGTGCCCAGACCTGCGCGAGGAAGCGCGCCGCTTCAGCCAATCGATTCTGGAAAAGCATGGTCAGGGCCATCTCGAACCCGACCATGTCTGGTTTCACCGCTGGAACAATGCCCAGAGCAGCCCCAGGGCGTTTACTGGATGGAAGCACGTAGGTTGGCCCTACGAGTCATTGACTTTCCCACAATTGATCATGCACCGGTTTTACCCCAGTGATCAGGATAACGCCGATAACCTGCAGCAGATGGCCGGGTTCTACACCTCTGGCCCACACGGCGGGGTCTACGACGAAAAAACCGAGGTGCGGCTGATTCCCGCCGATGTCCTGGGAAGCTTCTGGAACATGGACTTCAAGTCCCATTACGCTACCCAGCTGGACGCGTTCTGGCAGGACAACGCCGCCAACTATCGTACGCTGGCAAAGGCCAATTACCTGGGCAAGGTACTCCAGGCGCTTGACGCCAAGCACCTGACCTTCGGCGAGTTCCAGGTGGTGGTGCATGCCGTCGCAGGCGACATTGCCTGGCCGGTCACCCTGGACACGCTGACCAACGACGGCAAGCCAGACACCCGACACGGGCTGAAAGTCTGCGCGTTCGACATCGGCGGTCACGTGGCCACGGACATCCTGCGCATCGTCGACCCCGACGGCTACCAATACCTGTATGTGCCCGGCGATGCCGTGGCCTTCCACGTGTTCGAAACCTCGCGAGACCTGTACTGGTGGGTCATGAACGAAACCAACCAGGCGCAGAACCGGGCACGCTTCCTGACCCATTTCCCCAAGGCAGCACAAGGCGAGTCCAAGGACGATAGCCGAGGCGTCAACCACCTGCTGGACCTGCTGTTCTACGGCTGGGGCAACCATGCCAAGGCCGTCAATACCAACGAAAAGCCGCTGGCACTGGACGCCTTCACCTACCTGGCCGATGCCATGCGCACGCGCATGTACGCCGACGCCGAGCACTGCCTGGTTTCCAACGCACAGATCCGCAAGCTGATGTGGATCGGTTACCTGGATACCTTTGGCAAGACCTTCGGTGGCCTGGCGGCCGTCGACTGGCCGGTGACCTTGGCACTGGTGGGTGCAAGCCTGGCCGACATGGGGCTCAACATAGACCAGGCGGTGCATGCCCATAGCACCGCCGAACGCAAGGCAGGCGTAATCGGGGCTATCCTCAATGGCATCGATGTGCTGTTCAATGGTGCCTTCCTGGCCACGGAAGCCAGGGCGATAGCCGGCGAGCTCAAACCGGTGGAAGCGGCGGTGTCGGCAGCAAAGGTCGAAGCCAGCCTGCCCACGCCATTTAAACCGGTGCCAAGGGAGACGCTTCTCAAGCCCTTTGAAACCAACGCCATCCTCAAGGGCGAAACCACCCTGGCGGTCGAAGGCAGGATGCGCGGCATACAGCTCAGTGACGAGGGCAATACCTGTGTCGAGATCGACGGGCTTGCCTACCAGGTACGCTTCGTCAAGGAAATGAATACCTGGGTCATCGTCGACCCGGCCAACCCCTTCTCGTTCTACAAGAACGTGCCGGTGCGGCTCACGCCGGAGGGCAAATGGGAGCCGCTGGACCCCGGATCCCTGAAGGGCGGTGGCAAATTCTTCGGGAAACTGCCATGGGGAACGCCGACCCGGCGCGTGGCACCGGTCGCCCTGATTCCGGAGTACCCGTACGAAGTCCCCAAGGCATACCGCGCCACTCTCGAGAACCTGGTGCCGAACTCAAAGTACATCAGGAAGCTCATGGAAGGGTACAGCATGCTGGGCGACGAAGCTGAAGCTGCTGGTATCGCGAGTCATTTGCGCGAGAAACTGGTCGCCGATGCGCAGGCGTTCTTCACTACCGTCGAGCTTCCAGCGCGCCCGCGCATACCCGCCATCGAGGCAAACGCCAGCGAAAAGGAGATCATCACCCAGCTGCTTTCACAATCCCCAGGCATCGTGATTGGCGAGGCGCACAGTTGTGTCGCGAGCAAGAAGTTCCTGATCGACAACATGGAGCTGTTGGCCAGCCAGGACGTACGCACACTTTACATGGAGCATCTGTTCACCGACTTCCATCAAGCCGACCTGGAAGCCCTGGCCCGCACGGGAGAGATGCCGGAAAACCTGAGCAAATACCTGAAGGAGCTGGACATTGGCCAGGGAACCGACCGCGCCCGCCGCTACACGTTCATGGCCGTGGTGCAGTCCGCGGCCAAGCATCACATACGAATCCAGGCCATTGACTGCTTGCCTAGCTATTACATGGATGGGCTCCAATTGAAAGATATCGCGAACCCACGCGTCAAGATGATGAACTTCTACGCCAACAAAGTCATCCGGGCCGAACAAGGGATTCGCAACGGCGGCAACTGGGTCGCCTTGATGGGTAGCGCGCACGCCAACACCTTTGAGGGTGTCGCCGGCGTCGCCGAACTGGAAGGCGCCATCGGCCTGCGCATCCAGGACCCGGAAGCCGGGGGGGTTCGAGGCATCAAGCCCGACCCCGGCGCAGGCAGCACAGCGGGGGCGGAGGAGTTCTTCGTCAAAAGTGACCTGGTCTATTACGGCGGCAACGTCGACATCCCTTCAGTCGCCCCGACCTTCGAGGAACGCCTGCCGACCCCCGGCATGTTTGCAATCGACTCCAGCACCATGGACATCGTGCACCGCAATCGCGAAGGCGTGTTGGTACGCACACGGATCCGTCGGGACGGCTCGCACTTCTACATCCAGCGGCCCCAATGGACGTTCGTGCATGACCGGCGGTTCGATAGCATCCTCGAATTGACCACGGGCCTGAAGATGGTTGGCCTGAGGTGGACCCCCTGATAACACACCGCGGGGGGCATGCCCCCCGCGGCGTCCCGCGTTGCCTGCAAGCGATGCGGCAAACAGCCATTAGCACATCCGCCCTAATTGATCCCCAAGGTCCTTCGACATTAAATCCTCGGGCAAACCGAGGGCCGTATCGGCGCTCCCATCTGCCCGATTCACGGCGCTGCCAACCGTACCCAGGAAGGACCTTATGAACCTACGCTGCACAACCCTCGCCTTGACCTTGCTCGCCTCATCGACATTCGGCCTGGCCGGTTGCCAGGTGGTGAAGCCATCGGAAAATGACCTCAAGAGCCGTGCCCAGACCAGCATCGGCAAGCCGATTACCCGAATCTCGAACGTGCGCAACGACAGCAGCACGACCTATTTCACCGCCAACACAGCGAGCGCCGAATACTCATGCGAGCTGCCAAGCGGCCCGATGGTCGCGCTGGGTTCGATGGGCATGGGGATGGGCGCCCAATGCACCAAGCAATAAACAACCGGCGTCGTGCCGCCATGTAGCACCTGCGCAACTGAGCGTCACACACCACCGATACCCACCCGGCGGGCTGCTGACGTACGCTGTTCCAAAACGGGCCCAGGGAGGGCACGCCATGTCATGCCGGATCATCATAGCCGACGACCACCCCATGTTTCGCCAGGCCATGGTCCATACCGTGCAGCGGCTGGTGCCCCAGGCGACCCTAGAACAGGCCGGCGACTTCGACACCGTCCGCGCACAGGTGGTGGCTGGAGCGCCGGTCGATACATTGCTGCTCGACCTGCGCTTCCCCGGCCTGACCTGCATGAGCCATCTGGCAGACCTGCGGCAACAACTGCCACGCACCACGATCATCGTGGTGTCGATGGTGGACGACCCTGAGCTGATCGAACAGGTGATGAGCTGCGGCATCGATGGTTTCATTGGCAAGAACATTCCCCCCGGCGAATTCATCGAGGCGCTGCTGGCTATTCGTGCAGGTGAAATGTTGGTCAGATATGAACCATCGGGCCTGTTGCCGCTGGCCACCCCAGCGCTGACGAACCGCCAGCAAGCGGTATTGCGCCTGATCGCGCAGGGCAAGACCAACAAGGAAATCGCCAGGGCCCTGGATATTTCGCCCTTCACCGTGCGCATTCATGTGTCATCGTTGTTGCGCAGCCTGAACGTGCCATCCCGGGCTGCGGCAGCGGTGAAATTCCTGAGCTAGCCGCCCTGCCCTGTCCTGCATCGCGCTAACGTGCGTCATGCGCACTGCAACCTTGCACGTAACGGCATTTATCAATACTTGAGCAAAGAGCACCATGAGGCCATTAGCCGCGTGCCGGCCTTATTTTTCGTATTGAGGAACTGGTGTCTTGGCAACCATCGAAATCACCCCAAGAAGCATGTACTACGGCAGCTGCGTTGCCCTGCTGGTAACGCTCAATGAAGACGGCTCGGAAAACATCGCGCCCATGTCGTCGACCTGGTCACTGCGCAACCGGATTGTGCTGGGCATGGGTGCGGCTTCCAGGACCGTCGCCAACCTGCGACGTCTCCCCGAATTGACCATCAACCTTCCAAGCGCCTCCATGTGGCAGCAGGTCGAAAGGCTTTCAGGGCTGACAGGAATGCCTGAGGTACCGGAACACAAGGCCGGGCAGTTTCGCTTCGAACCAGACAAGTGGCACGCCGCTGAGCTCAACCGCACCGCGTCGACAGGCGTGCGCCTGGGCCGAATCAGCGAATGCCCGATCCAGATGGAAGCCGTGGTGGAAAGTACGATGCTGATTGATGAAGCGCCTGAAGGCTTCGTGGTCGTTGCCGCACGGGTCGAGGCAATGCACGTGCACGAATCTATCGCGTTGGCAGACGGCGCCGGGGTTGATCCCGACTCATGGGAGCCGCTAATTTTCAGCTTTCGAAGTTATCGCAGTGCCGAACGTGAAGTAGGCCGGATGAGCAGAGGGGTTCGCAAATAATCCCCGCTTGGCCCGGCGTTCCACGGCCTTGTAGCAGCGGACCTGGCCGCGTCGGCAGTGAATGCGGTATGCCTGACACTACGCGGCGCTTATGACGCGGCCAGGTCCGCTGCTACAGAAACCGAACTACGAGTCACGTGGCGCCGTTAGATCACGCTGAATGCCTGAACCACGTCGTTATCGAAAAAGATATCCAGGATAAGGCCCTGCCTGGCGGGTGTGCCACCGACGACGCTACCCGCGTCATTCAAGGCGCCTTGTGCCTTGAACACCTGCCCCTGGGCATCACTCAACGTCTGACCGACTTCCGGCGCCACATAGCCATGGGCCATGTTCAGATACTTCTCGACCCCCTCCTCACGCTTTTCATAGGTCCACTTGCTCTGCGCGCTCAAATCGGACCCGCCCCTTGTTGGTTTTCCAAACAGTTCCAGCACCTGAGCCTTGGTGGTTTTACCCGCAATGAGCGTCGTGTTCAGGTAATCCATATCGTACTTTTTCGCGCCGACACCGAAGGGGTTCATATTGCCCATCAGATCGTTAGAGTTCGCACAGCCGGCCAACACGCCAACCAACAGACACAACCCAACCCGGTTCCTGAACGTCTTTCCATGAATCGCGGACATGCTCTTACCTTGCCTGTACGTTTAGCAGAAATTTTTTTGTTATGACGGCTAGAGCTTAGAGAGAAGGAGGCTGGTTTAGCCATAGTGCAGGTGTGCTATAGCCTGATGCCGTTACTGCTGGAACACGACACCCGGAAACAAGAAAGCCCGCAATTACGCGGGCTTCCGGGGTGTTTCTTGCCACTTGATGCCGGTTTATGCCGGACGCGGGATCATTCCCACTCGATCGTGGCAGGCGGCTTGCTCGACACGTCGTAAGTCACGCGCGAAATACCTTCGATCTCGTTGATGATACGGCCGCTCACAGTCTCCAGCAGCTCGTACGGCAGGTGTGCCCAACGGGCGGTCATGAAGTCGATGGTTTCCACCGCACGCAGGGCAACTACCCAGGCGTAACGACGGCCGTCACCTACCACGCCTACCGATTTCACCGGCTGGAACACCACGAACGCCTGGCTGACCTTGTGGTACCAGTCGGCCTTGCGCAGCTCTTCGATGAAGATGTGGTCGGCGCGACGCAGCAGGTCGGCGTATTCCTTCTTCACTTCACCCAGGATACGCACGCCCAGGCCCGGGCCCGGGAATGGGTGGCGGTAGACCATGTCGTACGGCAGGCCCAGTTCCAGGCCAAGGCGACGAACCTCGTCCTTGAACAGTTCACGCAGCGGCTCGACCAGCTTGAGGTTCATTTCCTCAGGCAGGCCACCCACGTTGTGGTGGGACTTGATCACGTGAGCCTTGCCGCTCTTGGCGCCAGCCGACTCGATGACGTCGGGGTAGATGGTGCCCTGGGCCAGGTACTTGATGTTGTCCAGCTTGCAGGATTCGGCATCGAACACGTCGATGAAGGTACGGCCGATGATCTTGCGCTTCTTCTCAGGGTCGGCTTCACCGGCCAGGTTGTTCAGGAACTGGTCTTCGGCGTTGGCGCGGATCACCTTGACGCCCATGTTCTCGGCGAACATGGCCATCACTTGCTCGCCTTCGTGCAGGCGCAGCAGGCCGTTGTCGACGAACACGCAGGTCAGCTGGTCACCGATGGCCTTGTGCAGCAGGGCTGCGACCACCGAGGAATCGACGCCGCCGGACAGGCCCAGCAGGACGTTGTCGGTGCCGACCTGGGCGCGGATGGTGGCGATGGCGTCTTCAGCGATCTTCGACGGCGTCCACAGGGCTTCGCACCCGCAGATGTCGAGGATGAAGCGCGACAGGATGCGACCACCCTGCTTGGTGTGGGTCACTTCCGGGTGGAACTGCACGCCGTAGTAGCCGCGGCTGTCGTCGACCATGCCGGCGATCGGGCAGCTCGGGGTGCTGGCCAGCACGTGGAAGCCTTCCGGGATCTTGGTGACCTTGTCACCGTGGCTCATCCACACGTCCAGGCCGAAGACGCCGTCGGCGTCGACGTGGTCTTCGATGCCGTCCAGGATGCGGCTCTTGCCGACCACGTCGACACGGGCGTAGCCGAACTCACGCAGCTCGGAGCCTTCGACCTTGCCGCCCAGTTGCTCGGCCATGGTCTGCATGCCGTAGCAGATGCCGAATACCGGCACGCCCAGGTCCCATACCGCTTGCGGTGCGCGCGGGCTGTTGGCTTCGTGCACGGACTCCGGGCCACCGGCCAGAATGATGCCGCGCGGGGCGAATTCGCGAATCGCTTCGTCGTCCATGTCGAAGGGGTGCAGCTCGCAGTACACGCCGATTTCGCGCACGCGACGGGCGATCAGCTGGGTGTACTGGGAACCGAAGTCCAGAATCAGGATTCGGTGGGCGTGAATGTCGAGGGCCATGACTATTTCTCGTCAGTGGTAATCGGAAACAACACGGGGCTGCATTGAACAGCCCCGCCTTTAAATTCAGCAGGCGCCCGGGGCAATAGCCACGGGCGCCCGGGCGTCAGCCGACGCGATAGTTCGGCGCTTCCTTGGTGATCTGCACGTCGTGGACGTGAGATTCGGCCATGCCGGCACCGGTGATACGCACGAATTCAGGCTTGGTGCGCATCTCTTCGATGTTGGCGCTGCCGGTGTAACCCATGGAAGAACGCAGGCCACCCATCAGTTGGTGGATGATAGCGGTCAGGGAACCCTTGTACGGTACGCGGCCTTCGATGCCTTCCGGTACCAGCTTCTCGGCGCCAGCGGCCGAATCCTGGAAGTAACGGTCGGACGAGCCCTGGGCCTGGGACATGGCGCCCAGCGAACCCATGCCGCGGTAAGCCTTGTACGAACGGCCCTGGAACAGCTCGATCTCGCCCGGGGCTTCTTCGGTACCGGCGAACATCGAACCCATCATCACGCACGAGGCGCCAGCGACGATGGCCTTGGACAGGTCACCGGAGAAGCGGATACCGCCGTCGGCGATCAGCGGCACGCCCGAACCTTCCAGCGCGGCGGCGACGTTGGCGATGGCGCTGATCTGCGGCACGCCGACACCGGCGACGATACGGGTGGTGCAGATGGAGCCAGGGCCGATACCGACCTTGACCGCATCGGCGCCGGCTTCAACCAGGGCCTTGGCCGCGGCGCCAGTGGCAATGTTGCCACCGATGACCTGGACCTGCGGGTAGTTGTCCTTCACCCAGCGAACGCGGTCGATCACGCCTTTGGAGTGACCGTGAGCGGTGTCGACCACCACCACGTCAACACCGGCGGCTACCAGGGCGGCAACGCGCTCGCCGGTGTCCTTGCCGGTACCGACGGCAGCGCCGACGCGCAGGCGGGCCTGGTCGTCCTTGCTGGCCAGTGGGTAGGCCTTGGCTTTTTCGATGTCCTTGACGGTCATCATGCCCTTGAGGTGGAACTTGTCGTCCACGATCAGGACTTTTTCCAGGCGGTGCTTGTGCAGCAGCTCGCGCACTTCGTTCTTGTCGGCGCCTTCGCGCACGGTGACCAGGCGCTCTTTGGGCGTCATCACTTCGCGAACGGTGGCTTCCAGACGGGTTTCGAAACGCACGTCACGGGAGGTGACGATACCGACCAGGTCACCGTCGTGCAGTACTGGCACGCCAGAGATGTTGTGCTGGCGGGTCAGCTCGAACAGGTCACGTACCGTGGCGCCAGCCTCGATGGTGATCGGGTCCTTGACCACGCCGGCCTCGAACTTCTTGACCTTGCGCACTTCGGCAGCTTGCTGCTCGATGGTCATGTTCTTGTGGATGATGCCGATGCCGCCTTCCTGGGCCATGGCAATGGCCAGACGGGCTTCGGTCACGGTATCCATGGCCGCCGAGACCAGGGGAATATTCAGCTCGATGCCACGGGTCAAACGGGTCTTCAGGCTGACTTCATTGGGCAGTACTTCGGAGTAACCGGGTACGAGGAGAATGTCGTCGAAGGTCAGTGCTTCTTGGCTGATACGCAGCATCGCGGGGGCTCCCGAGCGGGAAAAATGGAAGCGCGCCATTATACTCATACATGCCCCGATGCTCAATGTAAACATCAGGGCAATTGCGTCGCACCCTAAAGATCGACGCGCACCACACGCACCTTGCGTTCCAGGCGCTCGCCGAACTCGTAGAGGAATTCGGGCTTGAACCGTGCGTCGGCCCAGCCGTTGAAGATGAACCCCAGGTTGGAAAACGCGCAGGGCTGCAGGAACAGGAAGCCGTTGATGTCATCCTCATGGCGGCATTCGGGGCACATGAAGTTGTCGGTGTGGCCGGGCATCCAGTCTTCCAGGCTGTCGAACAGCGCCTCGCCTATTTCCTGACGGCATTCGGGGCAGCCCGCTTCTTCCTTGAAGTCTTTGGTGGGGGTGAAGATGCAGCGCTTGGTCACCAGTTCGAGGCCGTTGACTGCCTGGCCATAAGGCAACAGGTCCGGGTGCTCCACCACGTTGCGGGCGCCCGGCCCGATGGCGTAGCCCATGCCGTTGCCGGTGCGCCCGCAGGTGGTCAGTTGTTCTTCGATGATGTTTTTCTGCCACAACCAGCGCAGCACCCGCCGGGCCTTGCCTTCGCGCCCGGGGAAACTGGAGATCAACGGGACGACAATGCTTTGCGAACTCATGAAGGCAGGCCTGCGGGTAACGTAAATACGCGCAGCATAATGCCATGGGGGCGCAGGTCAAGCGCGCAGCCCCCAGTGCCGCTATCTAGACTTGCACGGCATAGCCGAAATCGATGTCGCTGGCCGCGATACCGCCGCGCATGCCCCAGTTCTCGGCATCATGCTCGTCCAGCAGGATCAGCACTGCCCCCGGCTCGATCGCCAGGGCCCGCGCCAGCCGCTCGACGATATCGGCGTACAACTTGCGCTTGGTGGCCGCTTTTCTCCCCTTGAACAGGGTAATGGTGATCTGCACATAACCGTCCCGGTCACCGGGGGTGCGCAGGGAAGTGGCTGGCAGGTAATGGTAGCGAGCCTGCAGCTCTTCATCACTGACCCCAAATTGCTGCCTGAGGCTGGCATAGACCGCCTCGACCAAGGTCCGCTGCTCGGCCAGGGAGCGCTGGGTCGCATCTTCGATTCTGACGATAGGCATGGTCTTCCCCTTATTCCCGGGCGCCGGAGGTATGGCGCAGAAGGTCTTCGAACAGTTGCCGGTGTTGCTCCAGATCGCCACTCAAAAACCAGTCCAGAGCGGCATCTCGGTCTTTCTGCGCCTTGTTTTGCGACAGCTTGAAGCGCGCCTCGACCTCACTGGGCACCAACCGCAGCCCGACAATATGGGCAAGGTTGTTCTGCACTCGGGGGTCTGCATCATCGACGCGGTATCGAGAGCCCTGGGCCCCCATTGCCTGGGCGGTGCGGCGCAGGATATCCAGGGTGTACCGATCGCCCTGCACCGTCTGGACCTGGGCTTGCATGTGCACCGCCAGGTAATTCCAGGTAGGCAGTTGCGCACTGCTGTAGCCTTCCGGGGGAATGTAGGCATTGGGCCCGACGAAAAAGACCTGCGCACTGAATGCTTCCCCGGCGAATTGCGGGTTGCGGCGGTCGGCATGGCCGAACAGAGATTGGTCGTGGTCACGCAGCAAGGGGATGTAACTGCTGTAATGCTTGCCTGCCACTGATGAAGTGATCAACGCCAGCGGAAATGCATCGATGAAGCGGCCGATCAGGTCGGCATCGCTGGACCGATGTTCCTGATAATGAAACGGACACAGGCTCATGAAGTGGTCTCGCGCGGAAAACGGGAGGGGTGGGCCACCATCGCTTTCTTCTGGCGACGGCGGTCCCGCTGGATAACCGAGTGCGCCAACCAGCGGACCAGCAGCGCACTGTTGAATGTGGCTTGCGGCAGTGTCGGCATGGGCTCACCCATCAGGTGGTCCACCAACCGCTGCGCCATCAGGCTCGACAAGGCGATACCGCGCCCATTGCAGCCGCTCCAACGGATGATGCGAGGGCCGTGCTGGCGTACCACGGGCATACCCGTGCGGGTCACACCCACGTAACCGGCCCATAGCTGCCCTGGTGTCCATGGGCCTGGGCCGAACAAGGCCTGCAAGCGCTCGCTCATCAGGCCTGCGGCCGCTGCTGCCCCGCCTGCACCCGGCAGGATGAACGCCCCCGTTATCAAGCGGTTGCCCGTCAGGCGCCGGCAAAACCACATGTCCTTGCGGGCGTCGGAAAAGGGCAGGCAGGCGGTTTCGGGCGGCAGGTCCTCGCAGGTAAACGTCCCCAGGCCCAGCGCGATACGGCCGATGGGCCGCCGAGTCGCCTGGCTGGCACCCGTGCCATAGGCATTTGCAGCCAGGAGCACGCGACCGGCGCGGATGTCCCCTTGTGGGGTATGGACGGTGACCCCCTGCCCACGCACCGTGGTGTTCAACGCGCTGCACTGCTCGACGATACAGCCACCCAGCGCCATCACGGCGTCGGCCAACTGGTGCAGCAGGGCCAAAGGATCTACACCGCCCCCACCCTTGAACAGCAACGCCTCGGGGTAATATCGAGTGCCTGCGAGTGCGCCCAGGCGCTGGCCCTCCACGCATTCAGCGTCAATGCCCAGCGCCTGCCATTGCTTGGCCAGGTGCCGAAGGCTGCCCAGGGGCGGTTGCGCAAAGGGCTGCAGCCAGCCCTGGCGCACCACCTGCGGGCCACCCCGGCTCAGGGCCTGCCGTGCGGCCTGTTGCAAGGCCCGCACATACGGCCCCGCGGCGTCGCCCAGCAGTGCGTTGAGTGTGTCGGGGCCATGCCGGGCCGGCACGGGCACGACAAAGCCTGAATTGCGGCCACTGGCCCCTGCCCCCAGTTCTCCCGCCTCGAGTACCGTGACGCTGCACCCGCGGTGCAGTGCATGCAGGGCAGCGCTGAGCCCACCGATGCCGCCCCCTACGATCACCATGTCGCTGTGCGCAGGCAACGGGCTGGCGCCGCGCAGCGCAGGTACGCTGCCTTGCCATGTCGAGGGCGCGTCCAGCAAAGCGTGCAATGCGGCATCAACCATGGCGCTGGCGCTCCGCTCCATGCTCGAATTGGCCCAACAGCGAGTCGACGATGGTCTGCGACCGGATCGCCAGCAAGCTGAATGACCCCGCATCGCCCATACCGTGGGAAGACTCGCACAAGCCGTTGAGGTAGGTCGGGAGGCCGCCCTGCAGTTGCACCTGATAGTCTCGGCCAATGGCCAGAGCTTCCCTGTCGCCTGCCACCCCGAGCAATAGCGGTGGGCAGGGCTCCTGCCGCTCGCCGTCGCCCAGGTCAAGAAAGCCGGTGGCCAATATCACCAGGTCAAACGCGTCCTGCTGGACGGTGCCCTGCAGAAAGTGCCGCGCCTGTACCGTCACACTGTCGGCCGTCGCCGCGCACTCGATGATTTCCTGGCAGGTATTGATCCGCAGGCGGTCCCCGCCCAGCAACTGCTGCTCGTAACGGCGCAGGTAAAGCTGGTTGAGCACGTCGATATCGGCCGAGGAATAGTTGGTGGCCGCCAACTCGTTGCGCAGGCGTCGCTTGTTGGCGGGGCTGGCCTGATGGAAGGTGTCGACGAAGGCGGGAAAATACACTTCATCGGAGAACGGGCTGGTGTCCTTCTGGCGAAAACCGAAGTTGCGGGTATAGCCCGTGACCTGGCTCACCCCGGGGTGCTGTTCGGCATGCAAGAGAATTTCCACCGCGCTCTGGCTGCCACCAATGACAGCGACACGGCAACGCGAGCCAGTGGCCGCCACTGCCGCCTCCAGCGCTGGCAGGTAATGGTTCAGGTGCTGCACGCGGGCGTCCCGCACATCGGCGAACGGCGCCGGTATATGGGGCGTACGTCCTGGCGCCAGGACCAGGCTCCTGGCCCGGTACACCTGACCTTCGGCCGTGGTCACCCGATAATGGCGGGGTACCTGAGGCTGGGCTTCGACCAGCTCCACCTGCTGCGCGGCGCGGCCGTAATCCACGCGGGAGGCGAAGAAACCGGCTACCCAACTGACGTACTGGGCGTATTCGAGCCGCAATGGGTAGTGCAACGGCAGGTTCAAATGCTCGTACAGGCGCCCGTTCTCGAACAGAAAGTTGGTGAACGAATAGCGGCTGCGCGGGTTGCGCGGAGTCACCAGGTCCCGCAACGGGTGGTTCTGGATATCGGACCCCGCCAGCAACATGTTCGGTTGCCAGGCGGCCCGCGGCTTGCGCTCGATAAACCGCACGCTCAAGTCCGGCGCCAGCTCTTCGAACGCCACCGCCAGGGCAATGTTCGCCGGGCCGAAACCGATGCCCAGCACATCATGCAGCGGGTCGCGAGCACTCATGGCTGCACCTCAGCGAAACCCGGTGCCGGCAATGGCCGTGCGCGGGCTGGAGCACAAGCGGCCAATGCCTGCTCGAAGCGCGCCAGCAACGTCTGGATTTCCAGCGCAGTGATCACCAGCGGCGGCAGGAAGCGCAGCACCGCATTATTGCGCCCACCGCTTTCAATGATCAGCCCCGCCTGCAGGCAGGCCTTCTTGACGCTGGCGGCCAGTTGCGTGGCGCCGCGCGGGTGGCCCAGGGCATCGGGCTGCGCATCGGCATCCACCAGTTCCACGCCCAGCATCAGGCCGCGCCCGCGCACATCGCCGATACAGGGATAACGGCTCTGGATGTCCAGCAAGCCCTCCTTGAGTTGCACACCTACCTGCCGAACGTGGGCCAGCAGGTTGGTCTGCTCGATGTACTCCAGCGTCGCCAGGCCGCTGACCAGGGCAATCTGGTTACCGCGGAAGGTGCCTGCATGGGCGCCGGGTTTCCATTGGTCGTACTCGTCCCGGTACAACAGCAATGACAACGGATAGCCGCCACCGATGGCTTTGGATACCACGATGGCATCGGGAACGATACCGGCGTGCTCGAACGCGAACATATCACCGGTACGGCCGATCCCGGACTGCACTTCATCGATGACCAGAGGTACGCCATGGCGCTCGGTGATCTCCCTGACACCCTTGAGCCAAGGCGCACTGGCGGGAATGCAGCCCCCTTCGCCCTGAACCGCCTCCAGCAGCACCAGCGCCGGCTTGCATACGCCGCTTTCCGGATCACTGAGTGCCGTTTCCAACATGGCCAGGCTCAGCCGCTCGGTTTCAAGTGCATCCACCTGCGCACCGAAGGGGCTGCGGAAGGTGTAGGGGTAAGGCAGAAACTGGATCTCGCCGGGCACTCCCGAAATGGCCTGGCGTGGGGCGACGTTGCCCATCATGCCAAGCGTGCCATGGGTCATGCCGTGGTAGGCGCCCTGGAACACCAGCACCGAACGGCGGCCGGTGGCGGTCTTGAACAGTTTCAGCGCGGCCTCCACCCCATCGGCGCCCGTGGGGCCGCAGAACTGCACCTTGGCCTGCGTGGCAAAAGCGCGCGGCAAACACTGGAACAGTTTATCCACGAATGCCAGCCGCGCTGGCGTCGCCAGGTCCAGTGCCTGCTGCAACTGGCCCGACTGCAGAAATTCGATCACCCGCCGCTGGATGAAGGGATGGTTGTGGCCCAGGGCCAATGCCCCGGCGCAGCACAGGCAATCGAGGTACTGACGCCCTTCGCTGTCGGTCACCTGGGCGAGTGCGCCATGGCTCAATACTCCCGGGAAGTTGCGCGAATAGGTTCTGGCATTGGATTCACGCTCAATGAAACGCTCAAGTGGCTGCATGGTCATGGCTGGCTCCTGCTCACAGTGATACCGCGCGGATGGTCTGTTCAAGTTGCCCGGGGGCGCGCCGGGCCTCGCCCAGCTCGCGCAACCAACGCCGGTATTCAAAGCCCAGGCGGTCGCTGGTCACGTGCATCTCGGCCTTGGGGTCCAGGGGCAGGCGGGCGGGGCGTTGTGACTCGACGATATGGCGGTCCTGCTCGAACACGGTGTTCTGCCGCGCCAGGATCTGCTCAAGGGTCAATTCGGGGCCGAAGTTGATCGCCACGATCAGCCAGATGATGCAGGCCTTCTCGTCCACCGGGGTGGCATTGAAGAAGGTGCAGAAGCGCTCGACCTCACCGGTCTTCTTCTTGAAGTAGGCCGTGGTCGGGTTGAACACCGAATAGGTGTAGCGCGCAGTCACCGGGATGCCGCGGTGGTCGCCGAAGGGTTGGAATACACTGATTTCCGATGAATGCAGGCCCCGCTCGTCCTGGCTGACGGTGTATTTCTTCAGCGGCTCCGGTGCGTCCGGCAAGCCGTTGAGGTGGGCGTGCACGAAAGGAAAATGCGAGGCATCGATGAAGTTTTCCAGCGCCCGCAGCGCATTGGCCTGGTAGTGATAAGGCCCGGCATAGACCTTGCGAAAACTGTCATCGTCCCACTGTGGCAGTTCTGGCAGTGGCCGTTCGGGCCGCACCAGGCTGGCCCAGACATAACCGTAACGCTCCTCGGCATAGTGCTTGAAGATCAGCCGGTCCGAAGCCGGGGCATGTCGGTCGGGGTGCGCCGGCACCAGGGTGCAGTCCCCCTGCCCGTCGTAGCGCCAGCCGTGATACGGGCATTCGATCTCGCCCTTCTTCACGCAGCCCAGCGAGAGCCGTGCGCCGCGGTGGCCGCAGTAGTCTTTCCAGGCATGAATGCCCCCGCTGCCGTCGCGCCACAACACCAGGTCTTCGCCCAGCAGCCTGACAGCCGTGGGCCGCTCGGCGCTGACATCTTCACTGCGCGCAACCACGTGCCATTGGTTTTCCAAGGCCTTGTAATCCAGCTCTTCGCGATTCCATCCACTGTCGTAAAGCATGTCCCGCTCCATTTTCAGTCTGAACCTGCCCGTGACAGCCTCTCGGGGGGCTGCCGGGACCAGCGTGGTGGCTTAACGGATTTCGTGTTGCGCGGGATCGAACCGCCATCCCGAGCCCGGGGCCCAGCCCTGCTCGTTGTAATCGGCCAGGCAGCGGTCGACCAGGTCGGTACATTGGGCCAGCACCCCGGCGCTTTCGCAGTGGCGCAGCATGTCCAGGCGCACCTGCTCATTGTTGCCGGCGTAGTTGTGCTCGTAGAGCTCGTGGCGACCGGCGAACTCACTGCCCAAGGCGTCCCACAGCAACTTGACCAGCTTCATTCGCTCACCGGCGCTCTGGTCGGTGCCCTGGTAATAGAGGTCTATCAAGGGACGAACCTCCGGGTTGCCCATATCCAGCCAACTGGCGGTCTGCATGATGGGCGAGCCGCCCAGGATGGTGTTGAACACCGGTTTGAGCTGGCTCATCATCTGCGTGCCGAAGTAACGCACCGTCGCCGCGGCCTCCAGGCGAGGCACTACCGAACCATCGCGCCGGGTCTCGGGGTTCAGGCACAGGTTCTCGGTCAACGACCACATCAGGTTGCGCAACGCGACGATGTCCGCCAGGCGCGTGCGAATGCCACGGAACTGCGCCGAACCATTGGACTCCAGCACCTTGCTCAACAGCCCGCAGATGAAGTCCATCTTCACCGCCAACCGCGTGCCGGACTGCAGCGGGTAACGATTGAGGAAACCGGACGCGGCATAAAAACTGCGCACACGCTCGATATCGCGGTAGATCAGCACGTTTTCCCAAGGCACCAGCACGCCGTCGAAGATCAGCACCGAATCGTTTTCGTCGAAACGGCTGGACAGCGGGTGGTCGAACGGGCTCAACGACGCCGCCTCGAATGAGCGGCGGCACATGATCTTGAGGTTGGGTGCGTTCATCGGCAGGATGAAGCACAAGGCGAAATCTTCCTCGGCCCCGGCCTGATAATGGGTGGCGCTGTTCTGCGCGACAAAGGTGGCATTGGACAGCGCCGCGGTGGTGGCGACCATTTTCACGCCGCGCACGATGATGCCCGCGTCAGTCTCTTTTTCCACATGCAGGTAAATGTCGCGCATGTCGGCGATCTGCCGTGCCCTGCCCACCGGTGGGTTGACCAGCACGTGATTGAGGAACATGACCTTGCGCGCCGATTTTCTGTACCAGCTTTGCGCGTTGTCATGAAACGGCGCGTACAAGTCCGGGTCCGAGTGCAGGGTGGCGGTGAAACCTGCTTTATAATCCGGTGTGCGGCCCATGAAGCCGTAAGACAACCGTGACCAATGGGCAATGGCATCCCGAGCCTTGAGCAAGTCCTGCGCGGAACGCGAGGGCATGAAGTAGCGGTGGGTCCGGTAACCATCCGGGTCGATATCGGTCATCACCTCCTGGCTGGCAGGATCATGCAGGGCATCGTATAAGCGCGATAATGAATGCGCACTGTTACGAAACGCCCGGTGTTCGCAAACATTCTCGACACGCTCACCATAGATATACACGTGGCGACCGTCATCAAGGCTGTCCAGAAACTCTGAGCCCGTCATCATTTCATTCGGGTGATTGTTGTCCAAACGCGTTCTCCTATTATCGTTATTGGCGAAGCTTGCGGTTTTCAGGCACGGCACAACCCGCCGCCCAACTCGGAAGTTGGACGAACAGGCACAGGTCATCAGGGGCGCTCAGGCCCGGTACGGGTTCAGCTGAAGTAACGGATAATCAATGCCACGCCAGAGGCGAGCACGACAACATTGATAAGTTTGAGGAATTGTTCACGAGACATCTTCAATGTCAGCCGGCGGCCTATGGCCGTGCCCAGCAACATGCCCGGGGCGAGAAACAGTGCCAGCCACAACAGGCTGCTGTCCAGGTACACCCCTGCCAGGGCAAACAGCACCACCCGGGTCAGGGTACTCAAGCCGATGAGCGTGGTTTGGGTGATGCGCATGGCATTCTTGTCTTTGATCCGGCCGCTCAGATAAATGGCGTAAATGAAACCGCCGCTGCCGAACAAGGCGCTGAACACGCCACCCACCGAGCCGAAGGGAATGGCCGAGGCCGGGGAAAAGGTACGGTCTGGCTTGAGCCCACTGAGTGAATACAGCGAGTAGCCCACCACGAAGATGCCCAGCGCCAGTAGCAGGATATCGGGCCTGGCCTTCAGCAGGATGGCCGCCCCGATCAGGCTCCCCACCACCATCAGCGGGACCAGCCGCCTGAGCTCGCGCCAGTCGGCCTTGCGGCCATCACGGCTGACATTGACCAGTGCGGCGCACAGGTCCATCAACGCGAGTAGCGGAACGATCTTGGCGATGGGGATATACAGCACCAGCACAGGACTGGCGATAAGAGCAGTACCAAATCCGGCGATGCCGAAAATGATATACGCACATAACAGTGCGGCGAAGATAATCGCATAGCCGGGCAACCCGACTGCAAACGCGTCGCTCATTGCATGACTCCATTCGTGTTGTTCTTGTTATCCGGCGTTCCTGCCGATTGACCGTACGCTAACTAAAAGTTTCACGCACACCAATAATACCTTGGTACTAATGGCCAAACGCCATTTCTGTATCGTTTTTAACATGTAACTGCTTCATTTGTGAGAGCCGACTACGGGTTCGTACAATATCGGCGATATCACAATGATCAACCGCTTCATTCAACGGCAGCGTACTGATCATGAATACTTCGCAGCGCGTGTCATACAATACATCCACCAGGTTGAGAAAACGCTGTTGTGCCGCGGGCGACGCCGTGGAAATACGCGGAATGCCTTCGATGATCCAGCGCGGGTAGGTCTTGACCAGCACCAGGTAGTCCATGGTCGCCGTGGGGGCCTCGCAGATATCACTGAAACCAACATGAAGCACCCCTTGCGAGGCTGCCATCACCCGCAGCGGCCGGTGGTTGACCTTAAGTTCGACACGGCTGGCCGTGACCTCGGGCAGGGCCAGTTGGTGGCGTTGGGTGGCGTTGCCCGGAGAGACGAACGCGCCGAGCCCGAACGCATCGCCCTCGCCGCCCAGGCTGCGGTAGTCGACCCCCCCGGCAATCGATACCACGTCCATGTGCGCTTCGATCAAGCGGATGGTCGGCAGAAAACGCTCATGGTAGAGCGGGTTGGGCAGCAAGCCTTCGGGCGGGTAGTTGGAGGTGGTCACCAGCGCGCACTGGCGCGCGAAGATCGCAGTGAACACCCGACTGATCAGCATCGCATCACCGATGTCATGCAGGTGGAACTCGTCGAAGCACAGCAGCTTGCAGCCCTTGAGCATTTCATCCAGGGCGTCCTCCATGCTGCGCTCGCTGCTGGCATTGGCGAAGATGCGCGCATGCAACTCACGGAAAAACTCATGAAAGTGGAAGCGCTTTTTTTCCGCGAGCGCCAGGCGGTCGAAGAAGGCATCCAGCAGAAAGCTTTTGCCCCTGCCCACGGGGCCCCATATATAAAGACCCTTGGGTTTGCGCGAGGGCAGCAATGATGGGTGCATCACCCGCTCGGCCAGGTGGGCGAGGCGGTTGATGCACGCCCCCTGCTGTTCGTCCAACTGGTAACCGCGCGAGGCGGCCATGGCCTCGATGCTGGCGACGATAGGTTGCATATGACGTTCCTTTGCCTTGTCTGCTCCAAGGCTGCGGATGTTAGCGAGATTTTCCAGGTGTCGAAAGCAGGTGACCGAAGTGCGCGCGCCTATCGCGACATCGCCGCAATACCCTTATCATGCCCCCATGAACAGAGACCCTTTTGCCGTACTCGGCCTGGACCGCGAGGTCCTCACTGTCAGCCAGCTCAACGGCCGCGCGCGCGTGCTGCTGGAAGACGTCTTCAGCAGCATCTGGGTAGAGGGCGAGATCTCCAACCTTGCGCGCCCGGCCTCGGGCCACGTGTATTTCACCCTCAAGGACAGCGGCGCCCAAGTGCGTTGTGCGCTGTTCCGCCAGAACGCCCAGCGTGTGCGCCAGGCGCTCAAGGATGGCCTGGCGGTGAAAGTGCGCGGCAAGGTCTCGCTGTTCGAAGGCCGCGGCGACTACCAGCTCATTCTCGACACCGTGGAGCCTGCCGGTGACGGCGCCCTGCGCCTGGCCTTCGACGCCCTGAAGGAAAAGCTCAGCGCCGAAGGCCTGTTCAGTGCCGAGCGCAAGGTTGCCCTGCCCGCCCACCCCCGGCGCATCGGCATCGTCAGTTCGCCCACCGGCGCCGTGATTCGCGACATCATCAGTGTGTTCCGCCGCCGCGCGCCGCACGTCGAGCTGACCCTGATCCCTACCGCCGTGCAGGGCCGCGAGGCCATCAACCAGATCGTGCGGGGCATTCGCCTGGCCGATGCCGGCGGTTTCGACGCTATCATCCTGGCCCGTGGTGGTGGCTCGCTGGAAGACCTGTGGTGCTTCAACGAAGAGGCCGTGGCCCGGGCCATCGCCGCCTGCGTGACACCGATCGTCAGCGCCGTGGGCCATGAAACCGACGTGTCCATCAGTGACTTCGTCGCCGATGTGCGCGCCCCTACCCCCTCGGCCGCCGCCGAGCTGCTGGCGCCTGACAGCAGCGACCTGCAACGGCGCCTGGAAAGCCTGCAACGCCGCCTGCTGATGCGCATGCAAAACCGCCTGGCCCACGACCGCCTGCGCCTGGACGGCCTGACCAAACGCCTGCGCCACCCCGGCGAACGGCTGCGCCAGCAGGCCCAGCGCCTGGACGACCTGGACATGCGCCTGCGGCGCGCCTTCGAACAGCGCCTGAGCCTGCGCAAACACCGCCTGGCCCAGCTGGAAACCCGCCTGGCCGGCCAGCACCCGGGGCGCACGCTGGCCCTGCTGCGCCAGCGCATCGACAGCCTGGCCGAGCGCCTGCCCCGCGCCATTCGCGAAGGCCTCAAGGCCCGTCGTGTGCAGTTGCAGAACCAGATGCAGACCCTGCACATCGTCAGCCCACTGGCCACCTTGAGCCGTGGCTACAGCATCCTGCTGGACGAACGCGGCAACGCCATCCGCAGTGCCGGGCAGACCCGCACCGGCCAGCGCCTGACCGCCAGGCTGGGCGAAGGCGAACTGCAGGTACGTGTCGAAGACAACCACCTGACCCCGGTCACCCTGTCGCTACTGGATTGAGCCATGCCCCGCTTGCTGCCCGCGTTGCTTTTGCTGTGCCTGGCGTTCAATGCCCAGGCTGACAGCTACATCACCCGCCTGCTGAACAAGCCCGTGCCGGGCGGCGTGGCCGTGATCGACCTGGGTACCGCGGCGCAGGCGCCCAAGGCGTTCTTCGACGGCAAGCCGGTGCTGGTGGTGCGCGAGCAACAGAACTGGCGCGCCATCGTCGGCCTGCCACTGACGCAGAAACCGGGCGCCGCCCGCATCACCACGGGCGACCAGCGCAGCCTGGGTTTCGTGGTAGGCAGCAAGCACTACCCCGAGCAGCACATCACCTTGAAGAACAACCGGCAGGTCAACCCCAACCCGGCGGACCTGAAGCGCTTCGAAGTCGAGTTGGCCGAACAGTTGAAGGCCTACCGCAGCTTCAGCCCTGGCACGCCCAGCAACCTGTTGCTGGACAAGCCAGTGAATGGACCGCTGTCGAGCCGCTTTGGCGTGCGCCGCTTCTTCAACGGTGAAGAACGCAACCCTCATGCCGGACTGGACTTCGCCGTGCCGGCGGGCACGCCGATCAAGACCCCGGCGGCGGGCAAGGTCATTCTCATCGGCAACTACTTCTTCAACGGCAACACGGTCTTCGTCGACCATGGCCAGGGCTTCATCAGCATGTTCTGCCATATGTCGAAGGTTGACGTGAAGGTCGGCCAGGACCTGGCGCGTGGCGCCGTGGTCGGGCGCGTGGGCATGACCGGCCGGGCGACGGGGCCGCACATGCACTGGAACGTCAGCCTCAACGACGCCCGGGTGGACCCGGCCATCTTCATCGGCGCGTTCCAGCCCTGACTTGCCGGTTACGCGCTACAGCCCGGACGGTCACCTCCACGAGATTGCGCGAGCACAATCGCGCGAACAATCTTTACTCAAAATACGCAAATCAAGAAGCAGAAATAACCACATAATCGCCATAGCAGATAACTTATCTCAATTTTTTTCAGATGCTTGCCATCCCCTGCCGCAATGGTTAAGTTTGAAGCATGAAAACTCTTCACACCCTCATTCTCCTTCGTCAACACCGCTGCCTAAGCCTGGTCAGTGCACGACTGCCAAGCTGAATCGCGTCGCCTCGCCCTTTTCTCTCGTTTTCATTCGGCAGGCCCTTTTCAAGGCCGCATAACAAGGATTGCTCACCATGACCATGCTCAAAGACCCGTCGTCCAAATACCGCGCCTTCGCTCAGGTGAACCTGCCTGACCGCACCTGGCCGAACCAGACCATCACCGCCGCGCCTATCTGGTGCAGCTCGGACCTGCGTGACGGCAACCAGTCGCTGATCGAGCCGATGGACTCGGCCAAGAAGCTGCGCTTCTGGAAGACCCTGGTCAGCGTGGGCGTGAAAGAGATCGAGGCCTCGTTCCCCTCGGCGTCGCAAACCGACTTCGACTTCGTTCGCACCCTCATCGAAGACAACCACATCCCGGAAGACACCACCATTCAGGTGCTGACCCAGGCCCGTGAAGACCTGATCGCGCGCACCTTCGAATCGCTCAAGGGCGCCAAGAAGGCCATCGTGCACCTCTACAACGCCACTTCGCCGTCCTTCCGCAAGATCGTCTTCAACCAGGACAAGCAGGGCGTGAAGGACATCGCGGTCAACGCCGCCAAGCTGTTCGTCAAATACGCTGCCCAGCAGCCGGAAACCCAGTGGACTTTCCAGTACTCGCCGGAAACCTTCAGCGCCACTGAACTGGAGTTCGCCAAGGAAGTGTGCGACGCGGTGATCGAGGTGTGGAACCCGACGCCCGAGCACAAGATCATCCTCAACCTGCCGGCCACCGTGGAAGTCAGCACGCCGAACATCTACGCCGACCAGATCGAGTGGTTTGGCCGCCATGTGTCGCGCCGTGACAGCGTGATCATCAGCCTGCACACCCACAACGACCGTGGCACCGGCGTGGCCGCCACCGAGCTGGGCCTGATGGCCGGCGCCGACCGCGTCGAAGGCTGCCTGTTCGGCAACGGCGAGCGTACCGGCAACGTCGACCTGGTGACCCTGGCCCTGAACCTCTACACCCAGGGCGTGAACCCCGAGCTGGACTTCTCGGACATCGACGGCGTGCGCAAAGTGGTCGAAGAGTGCAACCAGATCCCGGTTCACCCACGCCACCCGTACGTGGGCGACCTGGTTCACACCGCGTTCTCCGGCTCGCACCAGGACGCCATCCGCAAGGGCTTCACCCAGCAGAAAGAAGACACCCTGTGGGAAGTGCCGTACCTGCCGATCGACCCGGCCGATATCGGCCGCAGCTACGAGGCGGTGATCCGCGTCAACAGCCAGTCGGGCAAGGGTGGCATTACCTACCTGCTGGAACAGGAATACGGCATCAGCCTGCCGCGCCGCATGCAGATCGAGTTCAGCCAGGTGGTGCAGGGTGAGACCGACCGCCTGGGCCTGGAAATGACCGCCCAGCAGATCTACAGCCTGCTGCACAAGGAATACCTGCAAGCCAACGCACCGTACGCACTGGTCAGCCATCGCCTGCAGGAAGAGAACGGCAGCAGCAAGGTCGACGTGGAAGTGCACAGCGACGGCGAGACCGTGCACTGGCGCGGCAAGGGTAACGGCGCCCTGGAAGCCCTGGCTTCGGCAATGCCGGTGGCCGTGGAGATCATGGACTACAACGAGCACGCCATTGGCGCGGGTACCCACGCCAAAGCTGCGGCCTACATCGAGTTGCGCGTGGCCGGTGGCCGGGCGGTGCACGGTGTGGGTGTGGACGAGAACATCACCACCGCCAGCTTCAAGGCGCTGTTCAGCGCGCTGAACCGCTCGCTGAGCCAGCAGGAAGCCAAGGCTGCCTGAGCCTTCGCCCTGCCCTGAGAAAACCGGCCCACGTGGCCGGTTTTTTTGTCGCTGCTCATTGGCCGCCTGTGCCCGTGCGGCGCATCAGGGATGATGCGGCGCCGGGACGCGGCCAGGTCCGCTACTACATGTGAGCGCGTCAGTGCAGGTCGAAGGTGTCGGCATCCAGGTGTGCGGGGAAACGGGTGCGGTAGGCAGCCAGCTCGCTGGCGCTGAGGGCCACGTGGAACACGCCATCGGCCTCCCCCGCGCTCAGCAGGCTCTCGCCCTGGAAATCCAGCACCTGGCTGTCACCGGTGTAGGCGAAGCCCTTGCCGTCGGTGCCCACGCGGTTCACCGCCGCCACGTAGCACAGGTTCTCGATAGCTCGCGCCGGTAGCAAGCGGTTCCAGTGCAGCCGGCGCGCACCCGGCCAGTTGGCGGTGTACAGCAGCAGGTCGGTGTCCTGGGCATCACGGCTCCACACCGGGAAACGCAGGTCGTAGCAAATCAGCGGCCGTATGCGCCAGCCCTTGACCTCGAACTGCACCTGGCGCTCGCCTGGGGTGTAATGCTTGTGCTCGCCAGCCATGCGGAACAGGTGGCGCTTGTCATAGTGCAGCAAGGTACCGTCGGGCCGTGCCCACAGCAGGCGGTTGCGATGGCTGCCGTCGGCAGCCTGGATGATCACCGAGCCGGTGACCACCGCGTTCAGGCGCGCCGCCTGGCCCAGCAGCCATTTGCTGGCAGGGCCGTTTTCCGGTTCACACAGGCTGGCCGATTCCATGGAAAAGCCGGTGGTGAACATCTCGGGCAGTATCACCAGGTCGGCACCCCGAGCCTGTTCCAGCAGGGTATCGAAGTGCTCGAAATTGGCCGTGCGGTCATGCCAGGCCAGGGTGGTCTGCACCAGGGCGATATTCAGGTTGTCCAGTTCACTCAGATCGCGCATAACTTTATCGCCGCTTCCCGCAGCGTCTCCTCGCGTTTGGCGAAGCACAGGCGTACCAACCGTTGTTCGGGAATCGGTGCCTGGTAGAACACCGAAACCGGAATGGTCGCCACGCCGTGTTCGCGGGTCATCCATAGCGCCATGTCGACGTCGTTCAGGTCAGGGCGAATCTGCGAGTAGTCCACCAACTGAAAGTAGGTGCCTGCCGCCCGGCTGAAGCTGAAACGCGAAGGCGCCAGCAGGTCGCAGAACAGATCGCGCTTGGCCTGGTAGAACGCCGGCAGTTCTTCCACATGCTCGGGGCAGGCGGCCATGAAGTCGGCCAGTGCCCATTGCAGCGGGGTGACACCACAGAAATTCACATACTGATGGACCTTGCGCAGCTCGGCACTCAGGGCCGGCGGCGCGATCACATAACCGGTCTTCCAACCGGTGACATGGTAGGTCTTGCCAAACGAGCTGACCACGAAAGCCTTGGAATAGAGCGCTTCGTGCGCCAGCACGCTGGCATGTATGACCCCATCGTAGACCAGGTGTTCATAGACTTCATCACTGATCAGGTAGATATCGCGACCTTCGATCAGCTGTGCCAGCTGGTCCAGGTCGGCGCGGCTGATGAGTGCGCCGCTGGGGTTGTGCGGGCTGTTGAGGATAATCATCCGCGTACGCGGGCTGAGGGCGTCCGCCAGCTTCTGCCAGTCGATGGTAAACGTCCGGGCATCGAGCTGCACATGCACGCAGCGGCCGCCAGCCAACTCCACGGAGGGCTCGTAGCTGTCGTAGCACGGGTCGAAGACGATCACTTCGTCACCGGCGCGGATCACGGCGTGCACGGCGCAGAAGATGGCCTCAGTGGCACCTGGGGTAATGGTGACCTCGGTATCGGCGTCGACGATGGCGCCGTACTGGCGGGCGACCTTGGCGGCCACCTGTTCGCGCAGGGCCGGCAGGCCGGTCATGGGCGCGTACTGGTTGTGCCCCGCCTGAATGTGGCGCACCACGGCATCACGCAGGCCTTGGGGGCCGTCGTAGTCGGGGAAGCCTTGGGAGAGGTTGAGCGCGCCGGTCTGGGTGGCGAGCTGGGACATGGTGGTGAAGATGGTCGTGCCGACATTCGGCAGTTTGCTGGTGATCATCGGGCCTGACCCTGACAGCTGGGGGAGCTCAGCAGGATAGCCCAGGGTGTTGCGCAGATACCAGTGTGGAACCGAGCTTCGCCCGGTCCCACACTGGTATTGCGAAACCGGAGTCAGCGCTTGTCGCGGCGCTTTTTCTCGGCTTTCTTGTGGTGCGACATCAAGCGGCGCTTCTTGTTGACCTGGCGGTCGGTGAGCGTGTTCTTGTTGCCTTCGTACGGGTTGTCACTGCCCTTGAACTCGATGCGGATCGGTGTGCCGACCAGCTTGAGTACACGGCGGTAGGTGTTTTCCAGGTAGCGAACGTAGGAGTTCGGCACCTTTTCCACTTGGTTGCCGTGGATCACGATTAGCGGCGGGTTGGCACCCCCCAGGTGGGCATAGCGCAGCTTGATGCGGCGGCTGTTGACCATTGGCGGCTGGTGCTCTTGCACCGCGTCTTCGAGGATCTGGGTCAGGCGGCTGGTCGGCCAGCGAGTGATCGCCGACTTGAACGAGGCCTGCACCGAACCGTACAGGTTGCCTACGCCGGTGCCGTGCAGCGCCGAAATAAAGTGGATGTCGGCGAAGTCGACGAAGAACAACCGGCGTTCCAGCTCGGTCTTCACGTAGTCGCGCTCGCTCGGCTGCATGCCGTCCCACTTGTTCATGGCGATGACGATGGCACGGCCCGACTCAAGGGCGAAGCCCAGCAGGTTCAGGTCATGGTCCACCACGCCTTCGCGGGCGTCCATGACGAAGATCACGACGTTGGCATCCTTGATGGCCTGCAGCGTCTTGACCACCGAGAACTTCTCGACTTCTTCATGGATCTTGCCGCGCTTGCGCACACCGGCAGTGTCGATGAAGGTGTACTTCTCGCCGTTGCGCTCGAACGGGATATAGATACTGTCGCGGGTGGTGCCAGGCTGGTCGTAGACGATGACCCGCTCTTCACCGAGCATGCGGTTGACCAGGGTCGACTTGCCCACGTTCGGGCGGCCGATGATGGCAATCTTGATGCCATCCTTCTCGCTCGGGCCAGGAATGCGCACCTGCTCTTCGCCTTCGGCGACACCTTCAGCCAGGTCTTCCTCTTCAATATCACGCGGGAATTCGCCCAGGGCGGCTTCCAGCAAGGTATTGACGCCACGACCCTGTGCACCGGCGACGCCAATGGCGTGGCCCATGCCCAGCGGGGCGAATTCGGCGCGAGCCATTTCCGGATCGATGTTGTCGATCTTGTTGGCCACCAGGATCGAGCGCTTGTTGCGCTTGCGCAAGTGCTCGGCAATCATCTGGTCGGCGGCGGTGAAACCGGCGCGGGCATCAACCAGGAACAGCACGACATCGGCTTCTTCGATGGCCAGCAGCGACTGCTCGGCCATTTTTTCGTCCATGCCGTGTTCGTCACCGGAAATACCACCGGTGTCGATCAGGATGTAGGAACGCCCTTGCCAGCGCGCCTCTCCGTATTGGCGATCACGGGTAAGACCAGACAGGTCGCCAACGATGGCGTCGCGGCTTTTGGTCAGGCGGTTGAACATGGTGGACTTGCCGACGTTCGGTCGGCCCACCAGGGCGATTACGGGAACCATTAGGCTCTCCACTGCGTTATTTCAGAAAATACAAAGGCCGCTGCAGGCAGCGGCCGGAGTTCGTGACGGCATGCACGCATGCCGTTGGCCCCACTCGGGCGGGGCCGCTGGAGGCCACATGACCTCCAGCATAGTCAAAGCCTTACTTGATGGTCAGCGCTTCGAGCTTGCCGCTGTTGCCGAACACGTAAATCATGTTGCCAGCGACCAGCGGACGGGCACGCAGGCCGTCACCGTCGATTTTCTCGCGGCCAACGAAGCGGCCATCGACCTGGCTGAGCAGGTGCAGGTAACCTTCGAAGTCACCCACGGCCACGTAGCTGGAGAACACTTCCGGTGCCGACAGCTGGCGGCGGGCCAGTTTGTCATTGCTCCACAGCGCGGTGGTGGTGCGCTCATCCACGCCTTCGACGGTGCCGTTGGCCTGGGCCACGTACACGCTGCCGAAGCCCTGGGCCACGCCGGCGTAGCTGGAGGCATCGCGCTGCCACAGCACACGGCCGCTTTCCAGGTCCAGGCCCGCCATGCGGCCCTGGTAGCTGGAGACGTACAGGGTACCACCGGACAGCAGCAGGCCGCCGTCGATGTCGACCACACGCTCAAGCTCGGAACGGCCTTGCGGCACGGCCACGCGCTGCTCCCATACCGGCACACCGTTGCTGATGTCCACGGCCACGACCTTGCCGGTCGACAGGCCAGCGATGGCCAGGTGGTTGGTGACCAGCGGGGCACCGGTGCCACGCAGGGTCAGTACCGCCGGGGTGCTGTCGTAGATCCAGCGCTGGGTGCCGGTGGCGGCGTCCAGGCCAACCAGGCGGTCATCCTGGGTTTGCACGACCACGACGTCACCGTTGTTGGCCGGCGGTGCCAGCACTTCGCTGTTGACCTTGGCGCGCCACTTCACTTCACCGTTGGTGGCGTCCAGGGCGATCACGTCACCGCTGATGGTACCCAGCATGACCAGGCCGTAGCCGACACCGACCGCGCCGGACACCGACGTGTTCAGGTCTTTCTTCCAGATCACGTCGCCGTTCAGACGGTTGAGGTCCATGACCACACCGGTGACATCGGCGGCGAAGATGCTGTCGTTCTCGATCGCTGGAACCAGCATGTTGTAAGTCTCGCCCTGGCCGTCACCGACCGAGCGGCTCCATTCCTTGTGCAACACAACTTCTTCCTTGAAGCTGGTCAACTCGGCAGGAGGCAATTCCTTTTTGCTGTTACTGCTGCAACCCGCGGCCAGAATGGCCAGCGTCAGCAATGCTGCATGTTTCCAACGGATCACGTCACGCATCTTTTTTCGCCAGGTCGTCGAGTTTGATTTGCAAGCCACCTACCGCTGCCTCGTCGGACAGGGCTGCCTTGGCTTTCTGATAGGCCGCGTAAGCGTCATCGGTACGGCCCAGCTGCACCAGCAGGTCACCCTTGAGCTCTTCGCGGCTGGCCAGGAATGCCTTGTCGGCATCGCCTTCCAGCAGCTTCAGGGCGTCATCGGCCTTGTTCTGCGCGGCCAGCACCTGAGCCAGGCGCTGACGGGCGATTTCACCCAGCATGGCGTCCTTGGGCTTGTCGACCACGGCCTTGAGCTCGGTGGCGGCGTCGTCCAGCTTGCCGTTGTCCACGGCCACCTTGGCCACGAACAGGCTGCCATACTGGGCGTATTCGCTGTTGCCGTACTCGGTCTTGAGCTTGTTGGCCAGGTCAGCGACCTGCGCGGTGTCCGGCTTGCCGGTCGGGTTCAGCGCGGTTTCCAGCAGTTGCTGGTACAGGCTGGACGCGCCTTGCGACTGGTTGGCCTGGTATTTGTGCCAGGCCTGCCAGCCGAACACCACGACCAGGGCCAGCAGGACGCCGGTGACCAGAGGCTTGCCGTTACGCTGCCAAAAGTCCTTCAACTCGGCGAGTTGTTCATCTTCGGTACTCGACACCCCAATACTCCTATTTCGCAAATTCGGCCTGAAGCCTGCCTCAACCCTGCACGACGCAAGTCGCCAGATGCTCACCCAGAGCATCCCAGGCAATGTTTTGTTGTTCGCCCTGGCCACGCAGGGGTTTGAAACCTACCACTTGTTGCGCCAGTTCGTCGTCCCCCAGGATCAAGGCGTAGAGCGCGCCGCTCTTGTCCGCCTTCTTGAACTGGCTCTTGAAGCTGCCGGCACCGGCGTTGACCTGAATGCGCAGCTGCGGCAATGCATCGCGCAGGCGCTCGGTCAGTGCCAGGCCCGCCAGTTCCGCCTGCTCGCCAAAGGCGCACAGGTAGACATCGACGGTACGGGCGATGGACTCGGGTACCTGCTCCAGGGTTTCGAGCAGCAGGATCAGACGCTCGATGCCCATGGCGAAACCCACGCCTGGGGTTGGCTTGCCGCCCATCTGCTCGACCAGGCCGTCGTAGCGGCCACCGGCGCACACGGTGCCCTGGGCGCCGAGCTTGTCGGTGACCCACTCGAACACGGTCTTGCTGTAGTAGTCCAGGCCACGCACCAGCTTGGGGTTGATCACGTAGGGAATGCCGGCGGCGTCCAGGCGGGCCTTGAGGCCCTCGAAGTGCACGCGCGACTCTTCATCCAGGTAATCGGCCAGCTTCGGCGCGTTCACCAGCACTGCCTGGGTCTCAGGGTGCTTGGTGTCCAGCACGCGCAGCGGGTTGGTCTTCAGGCGGCGCTGGCTGTCTTCGTCGATCTGGTCCAGGTGCTCGGTCAGGAACGCCACCAGCGCTTCGCGGTAGCGGCCGCGGGCTTCGCTGGTGCCCAGGCTGTTGAGCTCCAGTTTCACCGCGTCACGAATACCCAGGGCACCCCACAGGCGCCAGGTCAGCACGATCAGTTCGGCGTCGATGTCCGGGCCGTCGAGGTTGAACACCTCGCAGCCGATCTGGTGGAACTGGCGATAGCGGCCTTTCTGCGGGCGCTCATGGCGGAACATCGGGCCCACGTACCATAGCTTCTGTACCTGGCCACCGCCGGTGATGCCATGCTCCAGCACGGCACGCACGCAGGCAGCGGTGCCTTCGGGGCGCAGGGTCAGCGAGTCGCCGTTGCGGTCCTCGAAGGTGTACATCTCTTTCTCGACGATGTCGGTGACTTCGCCGATGGAGCGCTTGAACAGGTCGGTGAACTCGACGATCGGCATGCGGATCTGCCGGTAGCCGTAGGTGTCCAGCAGCCCTGCCACGGTGCCTTCGAAATAGCGCCACAGGGGCGTCTGCTCGGGCAGGATGTCGTTCATGCCACGGATGGCTTGCAGCGTCTTACTCACGAGTAATCCTTAGTATTCTTCTGTCAGCCGCGGGCGATCAGCGCCGCGTCGGCTTCGACCTTCTCGGCCGCCTTCTGGCGAATCAGCTTCTCGAGCTCTTGCACCAGGTTGTCGTTGGTCAGCTTCTGCGCCGGCTTGCCGTCGATGTAGATCAGGTTCGGCGTGCCACCGGTAAGGCCCACATGGGCTTCCTTGGCTTCGCCAGGGCCGTTGACCACGCAACCGATCACCGCCACGTCCAGCGGCACCAGCAGGTCTTCCAGGCGCCCTTCCAGTTCGTTCATGGTCTTGACCACATCGAAGTTCTGCCGCGAGCAGCTCGGGCAGGCGATGAAGTTGATGCCACGCGAACGCAGGCGCAGGGACTTGAGGATGTCGTAACCGACCTTCACCTCTTCCACCGGGTCGGCCGCCAGCGAGATACGGATGGTGTCGCCGATGCCATCGGCCAGCAGCATACCTAGGCCCACCGCGGATTTCACCGTGCCGGAGCGCAAACCACCGGCTTCGGTGATGCCCAGGTGCAGCGGCTGCACGATCTGGGTGGCCAGCAGGCGGTAGGCGGCGACGGCCATGAACACGTCGGAGGCCTTCACGCTGACCTTGAAGTCGGGGAAGTTCAGGCGGTCCAGGTGCTCCACGTGGCGCAGCGCCGATTCCACCAGGGCTTCGGGGGTTGGCTCGCCGTATTTCTTCTGCAGGTCCTTTTCCAGGGAGCCGGCGTTGACGCCGATACGGATCGGGATGCCACGGTCGCGGGCAGCATCGACCACGGCGCGCACACGGTCTTCACGGCCGATGTTGCCCGGGTTGATGCGCAGGCAGTCAACGCCCAGCTCGGCCACGCGCAAGGCGATGCGGTAGTCGAAATGGATGTCGGCCACCAGCGGCACGTTGGTCTGCAACTTGATCTTGCCGAAGGCTTCGGCAGCGTCCATGTCCGGCACCGAGACGCGCACGATGTCGGCGCCGGCTTCTTCCAGGCGCTTGACCTGGGCCACGGTGGCGGCCACGTCGTTGGTGTCGGTGTTGGTCATGCTCTGCACCGCGATGGGCGCATCACCACCCACGGGCACATTGCCAACCCAGATTTTACGGGATTCGCGACGCTTGATCGGGGATTCGCCGTGCATGATCTATTGTCCCACTTTCATGCGAGCAGTCTCGCCAGAGGTGAAAGGTGCAACATCAACAGGCTGGCCGTTGTAGGTGACCTGGGCGCCGCGAGCGTAGCCCAGGCGCACCGCGAACGGCGGCTTGCCATTGAGTTCGAGGGTGTCGCCCTTGCGCTTGAGGGCGCTGAGCAGCACTTTGCCGTTGCCATCGGTGACCTGGGTCCAGCAATCCGCGCTGAATTGCACGTGCAACTGGCCTTCGCCAGCGGCCGGTGGCGCCACCGGGGTGGCAGCCGGCGCGGCCACAGGGGCAGCGGGCTGGTGCACGGCAGCGACCGGCGCGGTTGGCGCCGCCTGGGCCGGGGCCGGGGCGGTGACCACGGGTGCCGGTGCCACGGTAGGCGCGGCCGGCTGAACCGCGGCTGTCGCCGGGGCGGCCGGCGACGCGGTGGTGGTCTCGGTGGCCGGTTCGGTGGCCGCCGGCGCTTTCTGCGCGTCGGTCACGGCCTGGTCTTCAAGCTCGTCGATGGGGTGGATCTGTGTGGTGCCGTCGGCGCTTTCGACTTCGACGTGCTCCATGGCCAGGCCCGCCTGGTCCTTGCCATGCTGGCCGTTCTGGTCCTGCCACCAGAAGAAACCACCGCCGACCACCGCCACCAGCAACAGCAGGCTCACGCCACGCAGAATGTTGTGGGACAGGCGGACGGGCTCTTCGATGCGGCCAAGGGCATGCACTTCATGGCCTTGGGCATGGCTGCCGGTGGCCTGGTCGAAGGCTTGCACCAGGGGCGCCTGGTCCATGCCCAGCAGTTTGGCGTAGGCGCGGATATAACCACGGGCGAAGGTATGCCCGGGCAGCTTGTCGAAGGCGCCCGCTTCCAGGTTGCCCAACGACGTGGCCGTCAGGTTCAGTTTCACCGCCACGTCAGCCAGCGACCAGCCTTTGCTTTCGCGGGCCTGGCGCAGGGTCTCACCAGGGTTGACGCGAGTCGCTGCTACAACTTCGGGATGCGCCGCTTTCATCATTGCTCCGACAGGTATTGCTGATATTCCGGCGTACCGGGATAGAGTCTTCTGAGTTGCAGGCCGAAACTGGCGGCCTTGTTCTTGTCCTGGAAGATGCGCGCCAGGCGCGTGCCGAGCAGCAGGCTGCGGGCACTCTGTTCACTCATCTTGCTGAAGCGCTCGTAGTAATCGCGCGCCGGCACATATTGCCTGTTTTCGTAAGACAGTTGCGCCATTTCGAACGTGGCCTTGGGCTGGTCCGGATTCAGGCGCAGCGACTTGTCGAACAGTTGCATGGCCTGGGGCTTGTTGCCCATGGCAAGCGCCGTGAGGCCCATGTTCTCGAAGACGCGCGAGCGCTCAGGATACAGGGAATCGTCGGCCGCTTTCTCAAAGGTTTCGTAAGCGTCCTGATAACGTTTCTGCTCGTACAGGAAACCGCCGTAGTTATTGAGGATACGCGCATCGCCGGGGCGGCTGGACAGGGCCTTCCTGAAATACTGCTCGGCCAGCCTGGGCTCCATCTCGGCCTGGAACACCAGGCCCAGGGCAGCGTTGGCGTCGGCATCGGAACTGTCCAGGTCCAGCGCCTGCTTGAGCGGCACCTTGGCCCGTTCGGCCTGCCCCGTCTGCAGGTAGCCTATGCCCAGCTGCACATAGGCCTTGCGCGCCTCTTCGCGTCCCTTGCTGGTGTCCATGGGGTTGACTTTACCCGTGGTGACGCAGCCAACCAGCAGGTTGAAGAACAATAGCAACAGCGCGGCGCGCACGGTCATGGAGATCCTCTCTCAGGGCCGGTTTTCGGCGTTGAGCGGCATATCGGCATCGGCGGCCAACTGGCGCACGGCGATATAGCGTTCGCTACGGCGGGTACGGTCCATTACCTGCCCTACCAATTGGCCACAGGCGGCGTCGATGTCTTCGCCACGGGTGGTGCGCACGGTCACGTTGAAGCCCGCCTGGTGCAGGTGGTCCTGGAAACGGCGGATGGCGTTGTTGCTCGGCCGCTCGTAACCGGAATGCGGGAACGGGTTGAACGGGATCAGGTTGACCTTGCAGGGTACGTTCTTGAGCAGCTCGACCATTTCCACCGCGTGCTCGAGCTTGTCGTTGACGTCCTTGAGCAGGGTGTACTCGATGGTCAGCACGCGCTTCTCGCCCAGTTGGGACATGTAGCGCTGGCACGACTCGAGCAGCATCTTGAGCGGGTACTTCTTGTTGATCGGCACCAGCTGGTTGCGCAGCGCGTCGTTGGGCGCGTGCAGCGACAGCGCCAGGGACACGTCGATGTGATCGGCGAGCACGTCGATCATCGGGACCACGCCCGAAGTGGACAGGGTGACCCGGCGTTTGGAGATGCCATAGCCCAGGTCATCCATCATCAGCCGCATGGCGGCGATGACGTTGTCGAAGTTCAGCAATGGCTCGCCCATGCCCATCATCACCACGTTGGTGATGGCACGGTCGATGGTAGCCGGGACACTGCCGAAGGATTTGTTGGCAATCCACACCTGGCCGATGACTTCGGCGGCGGTGAGGTTGCTGTTGAAGCCTTGCTTGCCGGTGGAGCAGAAACTGCAGTCCAGGGCACAGCCTGCCTGGGACGAAACGCACAAGGTGCCGCGCTTGCCCTGGGGAATGTAGACGGTCTCGACGCAGCTGCCGGATTCCACGCGCACCACCCACTTGCGGGTGCCGTCGCTGGAGATGTCCTCGCTGACCACTTCCGGACCACGAATTTCGGCACAGGCCTTGAGCTTCTCGCGCAAGGCCTTGCCGACGTTCGTCATGGCGTCGAAATCATCGACGCCAAAATGGTGAATCCACTTCATGACCTGACCGGCACGAAAGCGCTTCTCCCCGATCGAGTCGAAGAACTGTTCCATCTC